>Ga0209745_1002077_pt1 | contig 11588 bp, 10 predicted proteins | sample BarGraNGADG00312_FD_184495 | JGI IMG/M metagenome (GOLD analysis project Ga0209745, IMG submission 184495) | Arctic peat soil microbial communities from Barrow, Alaska - Barrow Graham LP Ref core NGADG0004-312 (SPAdes) (version 2) | ecosystem: Environmental > Terrestrial > Soil > Wetlands > Peat... | reverse complement strand
CTGCAGCTTGCGCAGCACCGAGGACACATGGGTCTCAACGGTCTTGATCGAGATGAAGAGCTCCTTGGCGACTTCCTTGTACTGGTAGCCGCGAGCGATCAGCCTCATCACCTCACGCTCGCGGACGCTGAGCCGGTCGAGCTCCTCGTCGATCACTGCGACCTCACCAGCGGCGGCGCCAAAAGCGTCCAGGACGAAGCCGGCCAACCGGGGGCTGAACACGGCGTCGCCGTCCGCGACCCGTCGGATCGCCGTGGTCAGGTCGTTTCCGTTGATGGTCTTGGTGACGTAGCCGCGCGCCCCGGCCCGGATGACCGCGATCACGTCCTCTGCCGCGTCGGACACCGATAGCGCGAGGAACCGAACTGGCTCACCGGACTCGGCTGTCACACCATGCGATCCGGAGATCACGTCGCTGCCACCGTTGCCGTTGCCGCCGGGCAGGTGCACATCGAGCAGCACGACGTCGGGCCGGGTCTGAGCCACCACGACGATCGCGCTGTCGACGTCCGCGGCCTCCCCTACGATCACCATCGACTCGTCCAGCTCGGCCTTGACGCCGGACCGGAACATGCGGTGGTCATCGACCAGGACGAGCCGGATGGAGGCGGCCTGCGGGGACGCTGGCACGGTCATGGACGCGTTCCTTCTGTGTCGGGTTGGGCAACAGTGTCGGGTTGGGCAACAGTGTCCCGTTGGGCAACAGGGCGTGGCTCGACGGCCCTGACCGGCAGAGAGAGGGAGACCTCGGTGCCCTGCTCGAGCCGGCGCACGGCTGCCGAGCCACCGTGCCGCGACATGCGGCCCAGGATCGACTCGCGGACGCCGAAGCGATCCTGCGGCACGGCGTCCACGTCAAAACCCGGACCGTGGTCCCGCACGAACGCCTCCACGGACTCGGAGCCCACCTCGACATAGGCAGACACCGGCGCCGCGCCATGTCGGACGGCGTTGAGCAGGGCCTCACGCAGGGCCCGAACCAGCGCGGCTCCGCCAGCATCGAGCGGGCGGTCACCGGTGACGACCAGCTCGATCGGAATGCCGTGCAGGTCCTCCACCTCATGCGCGACCTCTGTGACTGCGGACGCAAGGCTGGCCTGCGAACCGAGCGGACCGGCATACAGCCAACCGCGCAGCTCACGTTCCTGGGCGCGTGCGAGGCGAACCACCTCAGCGGGGTCGCCGGCCTTGCGCTGGATCAGCGCCAGGGTCTGCAGGACCGAGTCGTGCAGGTGCCCGGCGATGTCGGCTCGCTCGGTCTCGCGGATGCGTTGTGCCTGCTCGGCCCTCAGGTCGACCCAGAGGCGCACACCCCACGGCGCGGCGATCAGGCCGGCGCCGGCAAGGACGGCCACGGCCGCTATCCCCACATCCCACAAGCCGACGAGTCCACGGCCCTGGGTCGCGAGAACAACGACGCCAATCGTCGCCAAGGTGATCCCAATCCCGAGACGTACCAAGCCAGCTCGTCGATCTGCCCCGCCACGAACCAGCCACTTGCTCCGCTCCGCCTCGTCGAGCTGTGACCACGCCAGCACCGCGCCCACGGCCACGGTCAACAGCGGAATGAGCAGTCCGAGGCGCAGGTTGACTCCGTTCTGCTGGGCGAAGATCGCCCCACCGACAGCGAGCAGACCCAGCCCGACGACGAGGTTGCGCGCCGACTCGTTGACCGGTCGACCAGCCGCCAGGGCCTCGGTCCCGCGGACCTCCTTGGCCCCCCGCGACTGAGGCGTCAGCGCCCACAGGAAGAGGTATGCCACGATCCCGGCGCCGCCGGCGAAGCAGGACAGGAGGAACGCCAGTCGCACGTACCGCACGTCGAGCCCGAGGTGCTGGGCCAGCCCTGCACACACCCCGCCCACGTAACGACCCTGGACCGGGCGCTCCAACCGGCGCACAGGCCCGTTGCCGGGGCCGCTCGGCGACGGCGGAAGCTGGTAAGGCGTGGGCACGAGGTCCATCCTCGCCCAAGTTCGCGGCAGTGAGTGCCCGGATACCACGATCTCAGGGACAGGTCAGGGTCCGGTCAGGGTCGACCCCGATGGCGAGCGACTCCGCCGCCGCGAAAGATCGTTGTTATGACCGAACAACTCACATCCGACCCGCGAACGGGCATGGACAAGTTCTTTGACGCGCTGCGCGGCATCCGCCTTCGACGCCGCACCGACGACACGTGGTTCCGCGGAGTGTGCTCGGGGCTCGCCGACCGGCTCGGGGTCGACCCCGTGATCGTCCGCGCGGCCCTGGTAATCCTCACCATGCTGGGAGGCGCCGGCATCACCATCTACCTCGTCGCGTGGGCCCTGCTGCCCAACGACAGGGACGAGATCGTGGCACAGCGAGCGCTGCGTGACGGGGATGGCGGCGCCGTCGTGGTGGTCATCCTCGCCTCGCTGGCGCTGTTCGGAGGTTCGTGGTTCGGAGGGCCATGGTGGAACGGCCCTTCCGGCTGGGGGTTCCCGTGGGGCTTGGTCCTACTCGGACTCTTCATCTGGTGGCTGGTTCAGCGGTCAGGCGACAGCCCCGACGTCGACCAGCGGATGAGGGCCCAACAGCTCGGCACCCCCGCGGGCCCGTTGCCTACCGCATCCGGCGCATCGCCGACCACCACCGGCCGGTCTCCGTCGGTATCCCTACCGGTCGCCCCCAAGAGACTGGGTCGTCGGTCCGGTGGGCCGTTGATGGCCTTGCTCGCCATCGGGCTGGCCCTTGCGACCTACGGCTCACTGATCTGGGCGGGCACCGAGCTCAGCTGGGCCGGCGACCACCGGGCGATCGCGTTGGCCGGCGCACTGGCGGCGATCGGGTTGCTGATGGTCGTGCTCGGCCTCGCCGGCTGGCGGGCCGGTTTCGTCGCCTTCCTGGCGGTCGTCCTGGCGGTCGCCGCCTGGTCGAGCACCGTTGTACCCACAGGGATCCAACTCGGCGGGCGGGTCGGGGACGCTACCTGGGCACCCACGTCGGTGACCGGTGACGCCAACTACCACCTGGGGGTGGGCAACGGTGTCCTCAATCTGAGCGAGCTGCCCACAGAGGGCCTCAGCGAGGCCAAGATCCCGGCATACGTGGGGCTGGGTGAGCTCAAGGTGGTGGTCCCGCAGGACCTGACCGTCAAGGTCGTGGGTCACGTGGGCCTGGGCGAGATTCTCTTGCCGGGCGACACAGGGAGCAGCGGGCAGGGCGGCTCAGATGTAGCCCGGTCGATCGTCATCGGCGACGGGCCAACCGAGGTCGTGGTCGATGCCGGCGTCGGCATCGGACAGCTCACCGTGGTGAAGGAGTAGGACCAATGGATGCCAATACACCTGCAACCCAGCCGTTCCCGGGTGGCAACCCGATCGAGAGCAACCCGATCGAGTACAACCCGATCCAGGACAGGGTCAACGCGCCCGCGCGCCCCAAGGGACCCAACGCCTCAGCGATCGTGGTCGGCCTGCTGGCGATGCTCCTCGCCGGACTGATCATCGCCAACGAGACGATCGGCGTACGCGTCGACTGGTCACGGCTGGGGCCGGGCGCGATCGTCGGGGTCGGGGTCGTGATGGTGGTGCTGGGGGCCGTCGGCCTCATCCGGCGCCGTGACGACGCCTGACGTGCCTGCTCCCGTACCACCCAGCCGTCCCACGTCGCGCAGGAGCGATCGCCAGCTGGACGTGACGCCGAGCCGATCGAGGTCGGTCGTCGGCACCCACGCGGCAGCTGCCGTGGTGCCCCCGATGTCGTGAACGACCGGCTCGGTCGGCTCCGGGCAGACCGCCCAGTAGACGACCCGCACGCCGTGGAAGTCCTCGAGTCGACCGGTCGGGGCACGTCCGATCCAGTGACTGGCCTGGATCACCGCGAGGTCGCGGACCTCGATCACCTGACCGCTCTCTTCCCAGACCTCGCGGACCACCGCCAGCTCTGGTGCCTCTCCGCCCTCGATACCTCCACCGGGCAGGCCCCACCGGCCCTCTGCGTTGGTGCGGCCGGAGAACTGCGTCATCAGCACACCGCGCGAGCTGGTCACGAAGGCGTACGCCGCCACGCGTTGGTGGGGTTCGGGCACCTCGCCCTCGGACAACACCAGATTCTGGTCCCGACGCGTTCGCATCGGCCGTCCAACCGAGGCGACCGAGCGCGGCTCAGCAACGAAAGACGGCGCAACCACGAAAGACATTGTCAGCACATGCTTCCCGACCGTTTCACTCGTGACCGCTCGTGCCCGCCTCACCTCCCAGCCGTGCACTGCCAGAAGTGCGGTCGGATCGTCCCCGTGGCCGAGTACGAGACGAGCGACCTCTGCGCCCATGGGGTCGACGCCAACCACCACAAGCAGCGGCGGTTCGTGCTGTCTGCGCGCGGGCTGCGCCTGACCGGAGGTCAACGCCCCGCCCTCCGACCTGCCTCCCGCGCTGACCCCGCTAGCGAGATGGCGCGGTGATACTCCGCTTCTGCGACATCCAGGATGCGGCCCCAGGACTGCTCCGGCGCAGTGCTGCGGCTGTATGCCGCCATCGACCCCCTGAGCTCATCGTCCATGACCAGCCGCGTAAGGGATCCGGCCATCGCCTCGTCGTCCGCCGCGAGGTACCCGTTCAGGCCGTCCGTCACGAACTCCTCAAGGCCACTACCCCACCGGCCGACGACCGGCAGCCCGACGGTGCGCGCCTCCAGCGCCGCGATCCCGAACGACTCCAACGGCGCCGGCGCCACGTAGATGTCGGCCGCGGTGTAGGTCTCGCGCACCTCATCGCGTGTCACCCGGCCCGGCAGGCGGACCCAGTCACCCATGTCATGGGCCTCGATGAAGCGCTCGAGACGGGCGCGGTCTGGGCCGTCGCCAAGGATCTCCAGGCTGATCGCAGTCTCAGCGGGCACCATCGCGCGAACGCGAACCATGAGGCGCAGCAATGGCATTGGTCGCTTGCGCGCTGCCAAACGCATCGCCGACACGACCCGTATGCCGGCCCCAGCCTCGCGCGCCGGAGCCTGGTCTGCCTGGCCGGCCCAGCGGTCGACGTCGATTCCGTTGGACAGGACGTTGACCAGGCCGTCCGATCCGACGATGCGCTGCAACGGTGCTGCGGCCACGGCCGAGACGGCACTCATGGCCACGCCCTGAGAAGCCCACGTGCGCACATATCTCGCGGCACGGAATACCGGCTCGAGCGAGCCCAGCATGCAGTGCCACGTGATGGCGGTCGGCAGGCCCAAGCGGGTGGCAACGCGAGCACAGTCGACGGCGAAGGGACTCACGACTCCCATGTGGACGTGCGCGACGTCGAACCCGCCATCGGCGAGCCTCTGGCGCAAAAGCCTTGGGGCCAAAGGGTTTACGGGCAACTCGAACGGCAGCTTGAGGGCCAGCCTGTGGACAGCGACGCCATCGACCTCGTCGACGAAGCCGCCCCGTTCACCATGCGGACCAGGGGTGGCCGTCAGGACCACGACCTCATGCCCGCGACCGATCAGACGGGTGGCCAGATCATGAACCTGCACCTCGATACCGCCCAGGCGGGGCAGATAGCAGTCCGACAGCAGAACAATCCTCACGTAACTCAGCCTTGCATGAGACAGGATGGGGCCTGATGGCGCACACCCTCCTAGCTTTTCACGCCCACCCCGACGACGAGGCACTGCTCACTGCCGGGACGATGGCGCGCGCGGCGGCTGAGGGTCACCGCGTCATCGTGGTGGTCGCGACCGACGGCAACGAGGGGCTTGCCGCAAGCAGCTTCGTCGCGGACGGCCGGCTGGGGGACCACCGACTGGACGAGCTGCGCGAGAGTGCGCGAGCGTTGGGCGTGGCACGGGTCGAGCATCTTGGCTATGCCGACAGCGGGTCCGGGCCGCAGCCCTTGCCAGATCCACCAGGGCGGACCCGCTTCGTCCGGGCGGATGTCGACGAGGCCGCGGGGCGCCTGGCCGACATCCTGCGAGAAGAGTCCGTTGACGTGCTGCTGACCTATGACGCCAACGGCGGCTATGGGCATCGTGACCATGTGAAGGTCCACGAGGTCGGGGCGCGCGCTGCACAGCTGGCGCACACTCCGCGGGTGCTCCAGGCGACCGTGCCCCGCGACGCCATCTGCCGTGCGGTTGCCCTGGCGGGCAAGGTCTACCACTTTCCTGCCACGTTCGACCCCACCACCTTCGAACGCTCCTACAGCCCGCGAGACGACATCACGCATCGGGTCAGCGTCCGCCGCTACGCCTCCGCCAAACGGGCCTCGATGCGGGCGCACGTGTCCCAGGCCAGCGCCGACGGGGGGGCGGATCGCACCCTCGCCGCCTTCCTACGGATCCCGCGACCCCTGTTCGACGTGGTCTTCGGTCGCGAGTGGTTCGTCGACCCAGCCCATCCGCCGGGCGCCCCGATCTCGCGGGACGTCTTTGCCGGTCTGACGTGACAACTCAGGGGGAGGTCGTGCTGACGGAGAACGGTGTGGACGGGCACAGCCTGCGCCCGTCCCGCAAGCGGATCATCCAGGGCGTGCTCGGCATGCTGCTGGCAATCGTGCTCGTCGTCTGGTGGCTGCCGAAGATCGCGCACACCACGTGGAGTGCGGTATTCGAGACCCTCAGCCATGTCGGTGTCGGATCCGTCGTGATGCTGTTCGGGCTCATGTGCCTGGGACTCTGGTGCTACACCTTCACCCTCGCCGGGTCGCTGCCCGGTCTCCGTCACGTGCAGGCGCTCATCGTGAACCTGTGCGGTTCGTCCGCCGGCAACTTCCTGCCAGGTGGTGGCGCTGCCGGAGTCGCGGTCTCGTACGCGGCCTTCCGGTCCTGGGGGTTCTCCCGCCGGGCCATCTCAACCTCGGTCATCGTCACCGGCGTCTGGAACATCTTCGCCCGGATGATCCTTCCCGTAACCGCTCTGATTGCCCTCCTCGTCGCCGGGGGCGGTCTGCCCGTTGCGGTGATCCGGGGCGGGCTCGTCGGCGCAGCCGCAGGCTTGGCGCTGTTGGCACTTTTCATCGCGGCGCTCGCGAGCGAGGGGGTCACCCGCTCGATCGGCAGGGCCCTCAACCAGGTGCTGCGCCTGCTGCATCGGTGGATCGCGCCCCTGCACGAGGTGGCCGCCGACGAGTTCATCACGGACCAGCGGGTGCGCATGGTCAGCGTGGTGCGGCACGGGTGGTTCAAGATGACCTTCGGCCTGGTGGGCTACTTCGGGGTCTACTACGTGCTCTTCTGGCAGAGCATGCACGTGGTCGGCATACGGATGACCTTCTCGCACATGTTCGCCGCCTACGCCGTGGGACGACTGCTCTCGGCCATAGGCCTGACGCCTGGGGGCGTCGGAGTCACTGAGGGCGGCGCGGTGGCGGTCCTGATCGCGTTCGGAGCCGACCCCGCGCTGGCGCTCTCCGGCACGGTGCTGTTCTCCCTCTATACGCACGTGATGGAGGTCCCGCTGGGTATCCTCGCCTATCTCGGGTGGGCCTTGTCGAAGAAGACCGCCCCCACCGACGGCGTTCCGCATCCAGGTGACGTGTCCCCCCGCGAGCACTCCCCCGGTGGCGTGGCCCCCAGCGTCTAGCCCGACCGGGCGGGATGGCTCAGCCGACCAGCCTGCGCACCTGACGCGTCCGCGCCTGGTCGGCGAACAGGTCGTCGACATGTCCCGGCACGAACGGCTCGCCCAGGGCACGCTCGACCGCCAGCCTGATGAGGGCGTCGGCCAGAACGGGGTTGGCCGGCAGCATCGGGCCGTGCAGGTAGGACCCGAACACGTTGTCCCTGACTGCGCCCTCCGTACGGTCGGTGCCGTTGTTGCCCATCCCTGACTTGACCCTGCCGAACGGCTGTTGTCCAGGCCCCAGCTGCGTTGAGCCGGAATGGTTCTCGTAGCCGACCACGTCGCCGTATGCCGTCTCGAGGACGACCGGGCCGATCATCCGCTTGGCGTTGCCCTGGGTGGTGACGTCGAGGATGCCGATCCCCGGGAGCCGCTCGCCCTCGACGGTGATGAACGCATTTCCGAACAGCTGGTACATGCCGCAGATCATCAGCATCGGAGTGCCGTCAGCCGCCAGGGCGCGCAGAGCCCGGGCGTTGTGGGCCAGGTCGTCCTCGACGCGCGCCTGCCCGCTGTCCTGGCCGCCGCCGCCGAGGACGAGGTGCGCGTCCGTCGGGAAGTCGTTGCCCGGGTGGTGCTGGTGAATCACGGGTTCGTAGCCGTGCCAACGCAGACGGCTGGCCAGACAACGGGTGTTGCCCAGGTCGCCGTAGATGCTCATCTCTCGCGGGTAGATGTGGACGAGCTTGATCCGACCCTTGCTGGGGGTATCACTCCCGGTGGTGCCAATGCTGGTGGTGCCAATGCTGGTCGTGTCACTGCTGGTTGCGCCGCTGGTGCTCACGCCGGGTCCTCCCCAAACTTCGCCAGGCCGTATCTCGCGGCCAGCTTGCGCCGCAGGGTCATCATCGCCGTGTACGTGCAGAAAATGCGCCTGGGCTCGTCCCTGTATGCCGTCAGGAAGCGTTCCAGCGCCACCTCCAGGTCGGGCTCGACCTCGCTCACTGCTACGTCGTCGTACTTCAGCCGCAGCGCCATGTCGTAGGCCCGAACACCGCTGGTGAGCGCAACTCCCTTGTCTCGCAACGACTCGAAGCTGACGTCGTACAGCCATGAGACATCACGACCGTCGGCATAGTTGTCGTTGATGGCAACCATCGTGGTGACCGGTGCACTGCCATAGGTGCCGAGCGCAACGGTGAAGCCGGCAGGGTTCTTGACCAGGACCAGCTCGAGCGGTTGGCCGTCGGCGTCGATGACCTCGCCGCGACCGAACGGGGGCGTGACTCTCTCGAGAGCAGCCACCGCGTCAACATCGCGAAACTCGTTTGCCAGCAACGCTTTTGCCGTCGACGTCGCGGCAGTGGCATTGATCATTGCCGCGAGTCCGCGCTGCTTGAGGACCATGGGGCCAACTCGCTCGTCGTTGCCGAACCGCACCTCGAAGCTGCGTTCGTCATGAGGCTTGAGCAAACCGTCCCTCGCGCTCGGCTGGGGCGGGGTGAAATCGTCCTCGAACCGGACATCGGCCTCCTGGAGCTCGGGGAGCCGATCCGCGATCGAGGGGTCGACGCCGAAATAGGAGACGGTGACCCCCTTGCGGACCCGGCCGGCGATCCGCGAGACGAAGGAGTCGTCGATATTGAGCACCACGCTGGTCGTCGTCTGCTCCGCCAGCTCGGCGAGCAGGTTTGCGGTGTGGTCGATCTCGGCGAAACGGTCGAGCTGGTCGCGAGCAACGTTGAGCAGCAGCGAGTGCGTCGGCCTGACCTCGTCGGCGAACTTCAGCGCGTGGGCCTCGTCGAGCTCGAGGACCGCGATGTCCGCCTTGAGCCGTCCCGAGAGCGGGATCTCGGCCAGCATCGAGGAGATGACGCCTCGGGTGAAGTTGCTGCCGGTGGGGTTCGTAAACACGGTGAGCCCGTGTTCGCGCAGGATGGCGACGAGCATCTTGGTCGTCGTCGTCTTTCCGTTGGTGCCGGTGACCACGACCACGCCGCGAGGCAGGTCTGCCAGTGCGTGGGTGAGGAACCGTGGGTCCACCTTCTCGACCACCAGTCCGGGCAGCGCCGAACCGCCACCCCGGAGCCTCGTTGCCGCCCGTGCGACCTTGCCTGCCACCACCGCCGCCGAAGTCCTGAGCACCGTCACACCCTAGCCAAGGGGTTTGCGGTTCAACATCGGTCGGGTGACACCGCAGTATCACCGGTGGCATGTGCGCAGATGCCACTCGTGATACCGGGCTACCACCCGAGGCAAAGAGTCAAGCGATGGCCCTGGCGAATGCCGAGCGCATCGCCTGCTCCAGCTTGCGCGGGTCGTACAGATCCCGCCAGGTCGGGCGCACCATCTGGTAGCCGAGCGCGCGAAGGGAGTCCTCACGCCGCTTCTCGTCGATCAGAGCCTGCCGGCCGTCGGCTCCGCCGTACTTCACCAGGCCGTCGAACTCAACGATGGTTCGCTGTGCCCTGAACAGGAAGTCGACCCGTCCCACAAGACGCCCTCGTTCGTCCCGGATCTCGACCTGCAGCTCAGGCTTGGGCAGACCGAAGGACGCGAACAGCACTCGAGCCCATGACTCCCCCGGCGACTCCGAGAGCCCGTCAGCGAGCTCCACTGCCGTACGGGCATCGGCTCTGCCCGGACCGATCCGGCTGATCCGCAGGGCCACCTCAAGGTCCTTCCTCGTGATCCGGCCGGCAGCCAGAGCCGCATCTGCTGCCGCCACTCCTGCCGTAACCCCCACCACCGCCGCGGTTTGGACCACGGCGATCGCCGGATGCACGACGGCCACTCCTGCTGCCATCCGGGTCAGTCGTGGCGAAAGGTGACGGTGAATGCGCAGACCCTGCGCCGTCCGTTGGTCACCGGGAGAGCGCCGACTCAGGTGGGTGATGTCGAGGTCATCACACAGCAACGGCAGCCCCAGGATGGCGACCGCCGAGTGATGGCTGACCGTATGCCGGCCACTGAAGGAGCGCGCGATCGCCTGCGCAGCCAACGCGTGCCGACCCTCCGGCCTGGCTTCCGCGTTCAGCTGCGCGTCCACGAAGGCACCCGTGCGAACCCGGATCAGCTCACCCGCTGACACGACCCGGCCGAGGCTGAACTTGGTGTAACCACAAGAGTAGGCATCGGAGGCGGCCAAGGCGCCGTACTGGGCGGCCAGACGAGCGCGCAGCAGATCGTTCACCCGCCAAGGGTGCGGATGTGCAGATCACGGCAACAGCCTGCGAAACGATCCCGTGGACAACCGGATAGCCCGCCGACCCCATGTGGACAACCGACCATCCCACACCGCCTGAGACGGCGGAGGTGGGATCCGGGTATCACGGGTGGCACTCTTGTCGCTGGCACCCATGATACCGAGATGCCATCCCACAACCGTCGATGGCGGGCCGCATAACCGCAGGTCAGGCTTGGTGGCTTACTCCCACTCGATGGTGCCCGGCGGCTTGCTCGTCACGTCGAGGACCACGCGGTTGACCTCCGGCACCTCGTTGGTGATGCGGGTCGAGATCTTGGCCAGCACGTCATAGGGAACTCGGGTCCAGTCGGCGGTCATCGCGTCCTCGGAGGAGACGGGACGCAGCACGACCGGGTGTCCATAGCTGCGGCCATCGCCTTGCACCCCAACGGATCTCACGTCGGCCAGCAGGACCACCGGGCACTGCCAGATGGCGCGGTCAAGACCGGCAGCGGTCAGCTCCTCGCGGGCGATCGCATCGGCCGCGCGCAGGATCGAAAGTCGTTCGTCGGTGACCTCGCCGACGATCCGGATGGCCAGGCCAGGCCCCGGGAACGGCTGGCGCCACACGATCGCCTCGGGCACCCCGAGCTCGAGACCCACCTGGCGCACCTCGTCCTTGAACAACATGCGCAGCGGCTCGATCAGCTTGAACTGCAGGTCATCCGGCAGCCCACCCACGTTGTGATGCGACTTGATGTTGGCGGCGCCCGTGCCACCACCGGACTCCACGACATCGGGATACAGCGTGCCCTGGACCAGCCACTCGACCGGGTGACGTTCAGAGCCATCGCCCGACCCGCCAGCCGATCCGACCAGGTCGCGTGCCGC
>Ga0209745_1002075_pt1 | contig 11588 bp, 12 predicted proteins | sample BarGraNGADG00312_FD_184495 | JGI IMG/M metagenome (GOLD analysis project Ga0209745, IMG submission 184495) | Arctic peat soil microbial communities from Barrow, Alaska - Barrow Graham LP Ref core NGADG0004-312 (SPAdes) (version 2) | ecosystem: Environmental > Terrestrial > Soil > Wetlands > Peat... | reverse complement strand
TAGTTCTAAAAAAGCGTTTTCTGTTTTGTAAATAGTGTCATTTGTTACTTTATAAATTTTAGCATTGATTTCATTGAAGCTGATACTTCCCGGCTCGTTTGCTTCCTCAGCATGTACTTTAAAAGTTACGTTCCCATTCATAAGACCGATTGAATCAATTTGAATTGTGCCCGGATAACTGTAAAGCATATCCTGGAATGCAGGTTTGTTCAAATGCCTGAATTCTTTCCTCTTATCACGAAAAACTTTCATGTCCATTTTTCCGATTTCGATATAGGAGCTTTTCAGGCTCATTGATCTGTAATAACCATAAGAATAAAAATCGTGAACGTAGATATTACTAAAAATGGCTTCGATGCGATTCGTTTGATATTTATATCGTGATGTGAAATCATAATCAGTGTAATTCGGGTGAATACACAGGCTGTCTATTGCCAGGTTATTTGAAGCTGCTGAATAGCTCATCCCCTTTATTATATAAGAATACATGTTTCCAGACGAAACCGAAACAAGTTCTTTGGCTTCTAAATCAAACAGCTTAATTGTGCCAGGGAACAAGGTATCCTGTTTTTCAACCAATAAATCGTATACTTTCAATATCCCTTCTTTTACTGAATAAGACTGAGCCGTCGAGTCGTTTTTCATTTCCAGATTTATTTTATCAAAAAGTATCCTGCCTATGCCAATCTTCAGAGGTGAAACTATTGGTGGTATTGTTTCCCCTGAAAATGGAATTTTACCCTTAATAATACTATTTGAAATGGTTACTGCGCCGATGTGAATATCATGTCTGAATATGGCCTTAGCCAGGTTGATGCCTTTGAATTTCACAGACTCTATTTCTGCTTTTAAATCATGGTCACCATCATGCACCTGCTTTGAGTATATTGTAACTCCTTCCATTAATATCCCTGACTTAATTATCAAAATATGAAGCTTATCTATTTCAACATTATAATCTCTATTCTCTTCATTCAATTCTGCATCTATTATTCTTCCAAGCCAGGGCTCAAAAAGAATTGTCGTTAATAATTTTATCAGAAGTACAAGAGCAATTGTCCCGACCAATATTTTCAAAAATATTTTCTTCTTCATGATATAATATCTGATTGAAAAAAGAAGGTTTAAAAGATACAACAACTTGCTTCCGTAATCCTTACACTATTCCAGGGAAGTGTTACATCATTCACAGGATTGAAAACACTTCACAAAGAAGTGTGAATCATGTAACTTTTTTCTAGAGTTATGTAACACTTTCGGGTATTACACAGATTAACTTTGAAGCACACTAAAAATAAATATTATGCCAATCCTGACTATTTTAATTGTATTAATTGTTGCAGGTGTTATTCTGTACATTGTCAACAATTACATCCCCATGGATGGTAAAATTAAAAATATCCTGAATGCTGTAGTTGTACTTGTTATTATCGGCTGGCTTCTCAAGATATTTGGGGTTTTCACCTACCTGAAGGATATTAATATTTAAAAGGTGCTTCTCAAAATCACAAATTCACACATCATTCCAGATGTATTGAACTTGTACTATAAAGTCATATATAACAATACCAATCATGAATAATTTTTTAAGGGGACTGCTTTCAGGATATGGAGCCTGGAAATTAGGAGGCGGTTGTTTGGGCACTATTGTAGTTTTTGTGGTTCTCTGGCTTTTGCTTGGGAAATGCAGCTGACAAAGGGAATTTTATTAGTTCTTATTCCGTTTGTCAGACATATATTCTATGGGGTTCTTAATTTGCGGAATGTCAATATATTATATTGATAATCTACGGCATTTTTTAGATTACTTGTTGAACCCTTTTAATAACAAAACAGTACAAAATGAAAAAAATAATCTTTATCCTCGCTTTAGCAATACCTCTTACGGCAGGAATAATCTTCACCGGTTACCGGTCATCGACTCAAAAGCAAAAAGCTGCCCAGGCTAAAGATCCGTATGCTAACCGGGATTTGAATGCAGCGCCGAAGTTAGCAAATACAGTAGCCGAGAAACCAATAAACTCCGAAGAATGGATGACATTCAAGAGCGAGTCAGAACGGAAAATCAGAAACCATGAAATCCGAATTGCTGAATTAAATTTAGAAATCAAAAACCAGGGAGAAAAATCTGATGCACTTTACAGGAAAAAGATTGCTAATCTGGAACAACAAAACAAGTTCATGAAGGCAATGCTTGAAAATTTCGAGAAAGGCCCAAGTAATTGGGAATCATTTAATAGTGGATTTAATCGTGATATGGATGCGATCGAAAACGCATTGAAAGACTTGACTATTGACATTAAAAAGTAAAAATATCCGTAATGACAATTCAATTTAATACCGACAACAAGGTAACGGTAAGCGAAGAACTCAGAGCCCCGTTAATCAGCTTAATATCTGAAGGATTAAGCAGGTTTAGTCATCAGATAACTCGGGTCGAAGTTCATCTTTCGGATGAGAACGGCGATAAGGAAGGATTAAACGATAAACGATGCATGATTGAAGCCCGCCTCGCAGGAATGAAACCAATGGCTGTCACAAACCATGGGAATACCCATGAACAGGCAGTAGGAGGAGCAGTTGAAAAGTTAAAGACTTCTCTTGATACAATACTCGGACGCCTGAGAAATTATTAGAATTATTGAGAATTAACAACATTAATATAAATGAAAGACATAAAACAGCTGGGTATCTGGATGGATCATTCAAATGCTTTTTTATTGGAAATGGTAAATGATACAATCGAAACAAATAGCGTTGTATCAGAATTATCAGACCCTGAGGCAGAATTCAATTTTTATAAGGGTGAAAAACTTATTCATAAAAAGGAGCAACACCTCCAATTAAGCTATTACAGAAAACTGGGCGATATTATTAAAAAGTATCAGGAGGTAGTTCTGTTCGGCCCAACAGACGCCAAAAATGAATTATTAAACCTGATAAAAACTGACCATCTTTTTGAGGATATAAAAATTGAAGTAATAAATTCGGGTAAAATGACGGAAAGCCAAATGCAAACTTTTGTCCGGGAATATTTTAAAAAGTAAAATATAATAATCATGGCTATAAGTAAAATTTGGATAGAAGAAGGCTGCACTGCGTGCGGCCTGTGTGAGGATATTTGCCCTGAGGTATTTAAACTGAAAGACATTGCCACTGTAATTGAAGATTCAAATTATGCTGATCATGAGGAGAAAATAAAGGAAGCTGCAGAAAGCTGTCCGGTCGAAGTAATCAGATATATTGGGTAAACCCGGAATTTATTATCTTATCGCTGCAAAAATATGTAAATCATTAGGTATCTGTAACCTGAATGTGTGAATTATGTAACTCAAATAAGTAATTGTGTAACGTTTGAGCAGATTAACACCTTACCTTTGTGTAGAGTTAGTCAATGATTACACGATTATGTCATAAATACAATCAATAACCGGGTGATTTATATACTTAAAAAGATGGAAAATACTTTAGTGTTGGGGAATACCGGGATTTTAAGTGACTTTGTCAAGTCAAAGTTCAGAGAGAAAGTACTTGTACCTGAAATATCCAGGATAAATCCTGTATTAGAAAATATTCGTTGTGAGGCAGGGACTGACTTCATTCAATATTTACACTTTTTACAGCTTGAGAAAGAGTCAAATCTAATGGCTCTTTCCTCTGCACACCATTATTACTATGATTCCGATGATCTGAAAAGTATCAAAACACTCATAAACCTTAAAAAACTGAATAATATTAATAATCTTGGAAGTTTTTTGCGAACTGTTGTCCGCATCCTGCCTCAGGAAGCCATCTTTATTGGCTACTTCAAAAATGATACTGGGAACAGATCCGTTTTTTCCTTTTACCAGACTACAAGGATCTTTAATGGAATGGTTAATTATTTTGATTCCAAAACTTACAGAAGTTTAACAAAAAATGATGTATCAAGATTGCTGGAAGAACACATGCTAAAGGTCGTTGACATTACAGACATTAACGGCATGACATATTTCTGTTCCCGGAATAATAGATAATCCGTTTCTCTTCTGGATCAATTTTAATCATACCGGGTTGAGCACCACGCTTATAAAATATCCCCTGAAAAATTAGGATATGAAGACTTTTATTTATCTTTCGCCGATTTTGCAGTCAAATATCCTGAATGTCGAAAAAGCGGATCACAATTTGCGCACTGGTTTTATTTGTCCTCCAGGTTAATTTCAACTACCTGATGGGCAGCAATTATGTGAATCCATCACCTTCAAATATTAATCCAAATATAGACAGTTATTTTACCTGGTTTTACAAAGCACTTGTAAGTGATGCACCTAAACCCGGATATGAGGTTTTTACAAAAGCGCTTACAGGCTTCTTCAACCTGAAAGCCGGGAATAAAATTAAGAATAACCTGCTGACTATAATTGATTTTTCCCTCTCATCCAACAAGGAACGCATGTGGATTGTTAACATGAACGAATTGAAAGTGGTTAATTACTCTCTTGTTGCTCATGGGCGTAGCAGCGGAGATGAATTCCCGAAATATTTTTCCAACAAGCCTTCTTCAAATCAGAGCAGCCTGGGATTTTATCTGACAGATGATATTTATTATGGCAAGCATGGTATGTCTCTCTATTTGGATGGAGTTGAGCGTGATGTGAATGATAAAGCCAGAGAGCGGGCAATTGTCATGCATGGTGCCAGTTATGTCAGCAGAGATTTTATTCGCACTCATGGGAGGCTGGGACGAAGTTTCGGATGCCCTTCTATTCCCATGGAGAACCATGAAGAGGTAATATCCATGTTATCGGGACGATCATGTATTTATATTTATTATCCGGATGAAAAATACCTTGACAATTCCCCGATGCTTACAACGGAAACAGTACTGGCTGGAATGTACAGCCTTTTAAGTGAAACCTCCGTAACTTTTAGTTTTTACCCCGAATTACTGTCAATATCCGGAAATTACTGATCCGTTTCCGGAGGACCCTGCTTAAGAGCAGCCATCAATGGCTGATCGCGGTTATAAATATCTTTTCTGAAGCAGACTAATCCATCATCACTGGCCCATGCGGTAAGGTATACAATGTGTACCTGGATCGGTGTGGCCAGATTAACGGTTCGTTCCTTCCCCTGGTCAATAACATTTTTTATCTGGGCGGACGTCCATGCAGGGTTGTCCTTCATTAGCCAGGCAGCCAGGGCCAGAGGATTATTGACACGTATACAGCCGGAACTTAATGAGCGGTCAGACCGCCCAAACAGGTTATGATTAGGAGTATCATGTATGTACACACTATATTGGTTCGGGAACACAAATTTAACTCTGCCCAGCGCATTTTTAGGACCTGGTTCCTGGTGTATCCTGTAGGGAAAACCAGCAGTTACAATATTGATCCAGTCTATGGTCGAAGGATCGACTTCAGTACCGTCAATCCGTAGTATTTTCAGATTCTTTTCCGCCAGGTAAGCCGGATTGTTTATTACAGACGGAATAATGTCAGTGTTCAGAATGGTCGGGGGTACTGTCCAGTCGGGATTCAGGACCAGGTATGTCATTATTGAACTGAAAACAGGTGTTTCTCTGGAAGTAAGTCCAACAATTGCCTCTGTACTGAATACCATGTCGTCTTTTTCTATGACCTGAAGCTCAAAATTGGCTATATTAACTTTGATATAACGTTCACCAAGATCGTTACTAAGCCACCGCCAGCGCTCAAGGTTGGCATCAATTGTAGCTATCCTGTCTTCGACAGGAATGTTCATTGCTTCAATGGTAGCTTTCCCGACCACTCCGTCCGGAGTAAGTCCGTTTCTCAGCTGAAAGAGCATAACCTGTTTATATAAATACTGATCAAACAGATTTTTATCATCAATAGTATCTTCAATATACCCCTGCGTAACGGCAAGCCTGTTTCTGAGCAAGGCAATATCGGGATTCCACATGCCTTTCTCAAGTTTTGGCAAAATAGTACTGAATCTCCCCCAGCCACCTCTCTCTTCTATCTGTAGATATTCTGCCAGAGCTTTTTTAAGGTTACTATATTCACGATGTTCTGGAGTCAGCTTTTGCAAATTTTCAATTATGTGCCTGTTTTGTAAAGTACTGTCGATAAATTTCCTCCAGTCTATCGTCAAAGCCCTCCTCGAAGCCTTCCATTGCGGATCAATAGTTCCTGCATCGGTTTTTCCCGCAGCCAGGTGTGCCGACAACAGCAAAAATGAATCGGTCAGAAGGAGCTCCAATCTGGCAATATCTACAACTTCAGCCTCATCTGATAAAATTATTTTATTTACCAGTTTTTCTATTGCCGAAAGATGGTAATCTTCCGGGTTAAGACCTTCCCTGTATACATTGTGCAGGACAAAAAGCATCTGATCCAGGTTTTCCCTGCTATTCCATGCTACCGAAAGAAGTTTTTCGCTCTTTTCATACAGTTGTGTAATTATATCAGGATTGCAGATTACTGCTCCATCCACCACAGGAGGTTCTTCCTGTATTATTTCATTAATAATTGCGAGTTTTTCAGGTAATTGCCCTTTATATGCCCATTGACCGCATCCATTAAATATTGTGGTAATTGCCGCAATCAAAGCGCCTGAAAGCAAATATCTGATTCTCACCGTCTGCATAATTCCCTTTTCATTTTCGTTACAAACAAAAAAGACCGTAACTGTTTGTTAAAGACGGTCCTTTTCGCATGTTAAAATCAATTGTTAAAACCGGTATCCTATTGAAAGACCGTAGCCTGTATTCTTATATGAAGCTTTACTGTCAGCAGCCCAGCTATATTCCGGATTGATCTTCAATAATCCAAGCTGGGCATTAAGCTGCAGGAAAACTCCCATTGATAATTCATAACCGAAGAAGATATTTGCACCTGCATCAAAAGGCCTGTAATAGGCATTCCCAAGCAAATCAGCCAAATTCGTTACAGTGTTCTTAAATTTGACATCCCTTTTATAGCTGATAGAACCAAATTCAGAATTCTCCTTGCCACCGATACCAAAAGCAATGTATGGTCCGAAACCAAGGAGAATATATCCTTTCCCTAACTGTGGCCTGTACAAAAGGTTTAAAGGTATTTCAATATAAGAGAGTTTTGTGGTAGTTACTAAATCACCTGATGCTTTGGTTGGTGGGGAAAAAAAATCATTCTTTGCCCCCTTGACAGAGAAAAGCAGCCCGGGCTGAAAATAGAAATCCGGAGCCACCGGGATATTTACATTAACTCCGGCGTGAAACCCTGTTAAGAGACCATTCTGAAGTTTATTGCCATTATTATCCTTCCCATTTATATTCTGGAAATTTACCCCTCCCAGAATACCAAACCCGATCTGGGCCTGCAGCGTTATCGTTAAGAAAATAAAGACTACTGATATAGAAAAAAATTTCGTTTTCATTTTTGTTTCATATTAAGTATTTCAACTTTGTATCATCTCTATATGCCAGCTTCTTTTGCAGCTTCAGCTTTCATCTTTTCATTTGCAGTGATAAGAAATTCAACCCTTCGGTTTTTAGCACGATTCTGATTTGTATTATTGTCATATTTGGGAGCAGATTCACCAAATCCTTTGATAGTAATACGACCGGTTTTTATACCATTACCATCCAGATAAACTGATACCGCAGTAGCACGCCTCTCCGATAGTTTCTGATTATATGATAAGCTCCCTTTACTGTCGGTGTGTCCCTGTACTTCAATATTCGTATCAGGATAACTGTTCAGGACTTTAACCAGTTTAGTCAGGTTGGTTTTGGCATCATCCGACAGATTCGATTTGTCAAATGCAAACAATACATTACTGCTGAATTCGACAACGATTCCTTCACCTACACGTTCAACCTTTGCATCGGGAACGGTTTTTTTTATTTCCTCAGCCTGTTTGTCCATCTGATGACCAATAATAGCACCTGCACCACCCCCAACAGCAGCTCCGATAATTGCACCAAGAGCCGTATTTCCTGAAGCCCTGCCAATCACAGCACCCATTGCTCCGCCTGCCGCAGTTCCAACAACAGCGCCTTTCTGTGTTTTGTTCCATGAAGCACAACCTGACAGAATCAAAACTGCACCTGACACAATAATTAGACTCATTTTAATTTTTCTCATAAAAATAGATTTAGTGCGAAAGGTAGTTTCAACAAAACTTGAATGTGTTACACAATTTTATATATGATTTACATAATTCCAATACTATTTGATTTAATAAATAAGGTGGGAATGTTGTAATTTTTTTCAAAAATTATGTAACAGATAACCCGACACATGAAGTTAAATTTATGGTGTTTAAAATAAACTTCAAAAGGGAACACTTTAAAATTCAAATGTAATCTCCGGGACACATGAAAAATATCTTAGTAACATTGTTTTGTGTCTGCCTTCTGGCAGGATGTGCTTTAAATCTGGTAACAGGCCGCAAACAGCTGAGTCTGGTAAAGGAATCAGATTTACGGTTAATGGCTGTAAGCCAATACAATACATTTTTAAAAGCAAATAATGTATTAAGCTCAGGCACGAGCAGCGATGCGGCAATGGTCGACCGTGTAGGAGCAAAGATTGCAAATGCAATTACAAAGTACTATAGCAGCAAGGAAAAAAAATCGGTGCTGGAAGGTTATAATTGGGAATTTAACGCGATTGATGATAAAAAGGTTATAAATGCCTGGTGCATGCCTGGCGGAAAGGTGGTTGTATACACAGGTTTATTGCCTGTAACCCAAAACGAAACAGCACTGGCAATTGTTATGGGACATGAGATTGCCCATTCCGTTGCCAAACATGGCAACGAAAGAATGAGCCAGGCCATGGTCCAGCAAATGGGAGGTATGGCATTGGAGGTTGCCCTGGCCCAAAAGCCTCAGGAGACACAGGATCTGTTCATGTCGACCTATGGCATCGGAAGTCAGCTGGGAGCTATGCTACCATGGTCACGGCAACAGGAAACGGAAGCTGATCAGTATGGACTGATATTTTCAGCCATGGCAGGTTATGACCCGCGGGAAGCAATTCCTTTCTGGGAAAGAATGTCAAAAGCTGGCGGAGGAAGTCCACCTGAATTCCTTAGCACGCACCCTTCAGATGAAACAAGATTACGAAAGCTGAAACAATTCATTCCGGAAGCTCTTAAATATTATACTGGCCGCAAATAAGTGCAGGTTTCCTTTCTCCGGGAAGAGATTGTTACCTGAAGGATTTAAAAACAGCTCACTGATTTTGTGGAATCTGATAAATTATTATTTATTTTGTATTTATGTAATTGTATATGACTTGATTCCGTTATATACGGATAACAGATATTTATTCTTAATATTTGCGAGTGAAAACCAGGAAACTAAAACCCAAAGTATCAACTAAGAGAGAGAATACCGTCACAGATACCGATAAGTTTCCGATAGTCGGAATCGGAGCATCGGCAGGCGGGCTTGAAGCATTGGAGCAATTTATGAGTAATGTGCCTGGAAACAGCGGTATGGCATATGTCGTTATTCAGCATCTGGATCCAACGCATAAAGGTATGTTGCCGGAGTTGCTTCAGCGAATTACCGGAATGCAGGTTTTGCAGGTAAAAGACCGCATGGCAGTGAAACCAAACTGCGTGTATGTAATTCCTCCTAACAAGAGTATGTCCATATTAAAGGGGGTGCTTCACCTTTTTGAACCTATGGAATCAAGAGGTCTGCGTCTTCCTGTCGATTTTTTCTTCCGCTCTCTTGCTGACGACCAGAATGAACTAAGTATCGGTGTTATTCTTTCAGGAATGGGCTCCGACGGCAGTATAGGACTCCGGTCCATAAAAGAAAAAAACGGGATAGTGATGGTACAGGACCCTGCCACTGCAAAATACGACAGTATGCCCCGTAATGCAATCGATTCAGTTCTTGCCGATATTATAGCTCCTGTCAACCTGTTGCCAGTGAAGTTAATTCAATTCCTCCAGCATATTCCAATTGTAAAAGCAGGTTTGGATACAGAAATTAAAGACCAAAGCTCTCTCGAAAAAATTATAATTCTGCTGCGAACCCATACTGGCAATGACTTTTCTTTATATAAGAAAAATACAGTATATCGCCGTATTGAAAGACGTATGAGTGTCCACAAAATTGATAAGATCTCTTCATATGTCCACTTTTTACAGGAAAACCCAAAAGAAGCCCATATCCTTTTCAAAGAACTGATGATTGGTGTAACTAATTTTTTTCGTGATCCTGTTGTATGGGAAAAGCTAAAAACGACGGTTATTCCAGATTATATTAATAAACTGCCTGAAGGTTCAATATTGCGGGCATGGGTACCAGGGTGTTCAACCGGAGAAGAGGCATATTCATTAGCTATTGCATTTAAAGAAGCAATTGAAAAAATTAATCCGACGGGAAGGTTTTCATTACAGATATTTGCTACCGATCTTGATATTGACGCTATAGAAATAGCCAGAAAAGGCATATTCCCGTCAAATATTGCTACCGATGTTTCATCTGACCGCCTGAATCATTTTTTTTCAGCAACTGATGACGGTTATCGTGTCAATACTGAAATCCGGGAAATGATTGTTTTTGCACACCACAACATTATAATGCATCCGCCTTTTACCAAGATTGATATCCTCTCGTGCCGCAATTTGCTTATATATATGGATCCCCTATTGCAAAGAAAATTGCTTGGCATGTTTTACTATAGCATTAACCCTGAAGGAATTATGCTTCTGGGCAGTTCTGAAACGACTGGAACACAAAATCATCTTTTCACACCTCTGGATTCCAAATTAAAAATTTACAAACGTTCTCTTACTGACCTGTTACCGGAATTATTCGATTTCCCATCATCCTATTCCAGGACCAACCAGGTTAATATTGAAAACCAGGTGCCTGCAAAATCAGTTTTTAATATTCAAACGCTTGCCGACCAGCTGCTTTTGAAGCATTTTTCACCTGCAGGTGTACTGGTGAACGAAAATGGCGACATCATTTACATAAGCGGACGTACAGGAAAATATCTGGAACCAGCGGTTGGTAAAGCAAACCTGAATATATTCGCAATGTTACGTGAAGGATTACGGGAAGAATTTCCTGTAGCCTTCAGGAAAGCCCTGATGAAAAAGGAACCTGTTGTTTTGCATGATATCAAAGTGGGGACAAACGGTGATGCACATACCATAAATGTTAACATTCAATGGATTGATAGACCTGAGTCTTTGTTTGGCACAGTAATGATAATTTTTACTGATGTCCCGGAGATTGATGAGATCAAACTGCAGGACAAAAAAGGGATTAAGAAATTAACCGGTAAAAGGCAATCAGAGCTGGAGAAAGAGTTACAGCATACCCGTGAAGAGATGCAGAGCACTCTCGAAGAAATGCAGACTTCACAGGAAGAACTGAAATCTACAAATGAGGAATTACAATCGACCAATGAAGAACTGCAATCAACAAATGAAGAACTTACAACTTCAAAAGAAGAAATGCAAAGTCTGAATGAAGAACTTCAAACAGTGAATGCTGAATTGCAATCAAAGTTAGATGAATTTTCGCGGGTGAATAATGATATGAAAAACCTGCTTAACAGCACCGACATCGCTACATTGTTTCTAGACAAAGAATTGAATAT
>Ga0209745_1002073_pt1 | contig 11593 bp, 6 predicted proteins | sample BarGraNGADG00312_FD_184495 | JGI IMG/M metagenome (GOLD analysis project Ga0209745, IMG submission 184495) | Arctic peat soil microbial communities from Barrow, Alaska - Barrow Graham LP Ref core NGADG0004-312 (SPAdes) (version 2) | ecosystem: Environmental > Terrestrial > Soil > Wetlands > Peat ... | reverse complement strand
CCATCATCGATGAGAGCGGCCCCTTGAGGTCGTGGGAGACGACGTGTGCGTACCCCTCGAGCTCTTCGTTCAAGACCTGCAACTCGCGCTCGGCTTCCTTGCGCTCGGTTATATCCCTGACCACGGAGATGAACCCCTTGGGGTTTCCCTCGCGGTCGTGGAGCACAGCCCCGCTGAGCTCGCCGATGAAGGAGCCGCCGCCCTTTCGTAATAGTTTAACCTCGACGTTTCTTACGGAGCCTTCCTCGAGAGCTCTTTGAAAACCGTTCGCAGCTTTCTCCGCCTCTTGTGGAGGGACGGCTTCAGAAGCTTTCCGTCCGATCAACTCCGCGGGATCGTCGAACCCGTACATCGGGGCGGCGTGACGCGAGCACTCCATGACGTTACCCTCGAGGTCGACGAGGGTTACCGCATCGGGGGACGCGTAAAGCAGTGTGCGGTAGAGCTCCTCTTTCTCCCGCAGTATCTCCTCCGCTCTCCTTCGCTCCTGGACGTCCCGAATTATCACTGCGAAGTTCGTCTCGATCCCGGTTTTCCAGGCCGACCGCGAGAGCTCCATTGGAAACTCGGTGCCGTCCTTTCTGAGACCAGTCATCTCGAATATCCTGCTGGGCGTTGCTTCCCGGGCCGCCTCCCGGAGCATCAAAGGTAGGCGTCCTTCCCTCAGCCGCTCGGGAAGAATAGATGCAATTGGCTTTCCCATCATCTCGTCGGCCGTGTAACCGAAAATCGTCCCGGCCCCCGGGTTCCAGAAGATGATGTTTACATCGTTGTCGGCGCAGATCACAGCTTCGAGAGCTCCTTCCGCAACGGAGCGGAAGCGCTCTTCGCTGCTTTGAAGCATCTCCAGCGTGCGGGTATTGCGCAGGGCGATGGAGGTGACTTCGCCGAAAGCCGACGCCATGAGACTGTCCCTGCCTGTAAAACCACCGGGCTTGTTTATGAACCCTATCATTCCAACCGCTTCGCCCTCGATAAGGAGCGGGGCGTAGAGTATGTTCTCTATCTTCGGGTGCGATTCGGGCACGTCATCCGTCCAACTGCTCTCCGGGAAAGCGTTTTCGTAAACGGACTTACCCGCCAGGAAAGCGGGGGTGGTAAGCTTTTCTGTTGGTATGCTGGAAATACCGTCCCTGTGCTCACGCAGTGCCTCCGGTTCCACCAGGAGGAACCGGCTCTCTGCGCCCTCCTCGCCGAACAGGGCCACAAAGCCCGCATCGGCGCCCACGAGCTTCCAGCACAGGTTGAATACCTCCCGGGCCGCCTCCTTGAAATCCGCATGCTCGAGGACGAGCCTGGCGCTCTGGAGCAGGGCGGTAATCTCTTCCCGCCGCTCGTTGGTTTCCTTTATTACATTATGCAGCGCTTCTTCGGCGCGCCTCCTGTCGGAGATGTCCCGGCCGATGCCGGCAATCCCCAGCGCGTTGCCGTCACTGTCCCTGATAAGGGAACCGATCAACTCGAAAGGTATCTTTCGGCCGTCCTTGGTTACGAGGTGGAGTTCTAGCTTCTGGGCCTCGCCGGTCCGCGCCACAGACTCCATCGCGGCGCTCAACTTCTCATGATCCTCCGCCGAGAAGAAATCGGCCGTCCGCATCGCGTCGACTTCTTCATCACTGTAGCCGGTGGTCTCGGTGAGGGTCAGGTTCCACTGGTAGAAGCTGCCGCTGAGGTCGGCGATCGTAAATATATCCGGGACCGCGTTGAGGGCATCTATCGTGAACGACCTTCCGTTCTCTATGGCTTTCTGCACCCTCTTGCCCTCGCTCATGTCCCTGGCTGCGACTAAGTAGCGTGATCCCTTCCTGGTTATGACCTCCTTTGCGCTTACCTCCACGGGGATAATTTGCCCGTCCTTATGCAGGTTCTCATACTCGACGACCTTGCCCTCGAGCAGGTCCACCACCACGTTCTCAAAGTCCTTTTTCCTATCGGGAGGTATGAGCTCGATCGCTGGCATTCCACTGAGCTCTTCGGTCGAATACCCGCTCATATCGACGGCGGCCTGGTTGACGTCTTCGATTATCCCGTCGATCGTCTCTATATACAGCGCGGTCGAGGATTCGTCGAACAGAGTGTGGTAGAACGACTCGCTCTCGCGGATGGCCTCTACTGCTTTCGTGAGAACGAAGTCCTTTAGCGCTCTGTCGACAGCCTCGGGAAGGGTGGAAAGGAGCTTGTCGTTCTTTACGATGTAACCGGCGGCTCCCTGCTGAATTGCCATCGAAGCCACGTCCTCGTTGCCCCGGCCCGTCACCACGATCACCGGCGGGTGCGCTTCCGAGGCGGTTATCTCCGCGAGCAGTTCGAAGCTGAAGCCGTCTGAGAGCTGGTAGTCCAAGGTTATCAGGTCATAGGCCGAGGAGCGCATTTTTTCTCTGGCGGTTCGCAGGTTCTCGGCGACGTCGACCTTCGCGGAGGACTTCAGCTCAAGCAGTTGTTTGAGAACGTCGGCGATGTCCGGCTCATCCTCGACTATTAGAATCTTTGGGTTGCGATCCGGTTTCATAATTTATCCCCTGCTCGGAACGTCAACCGAGTCCGGCAGCGCCCTGCCCGCGGCACCGGGTTTTGTTGCCTTTGACGAATGGCGTTTTTCACGTAGCAGTGCCCATTTCCTCTTTGGGGATTCAATTACATAATAACACACGAGAACCGGTACCGGCGAGATACCGCAAACCTCGAGGTCGGACCTACCATTCGTCGCTGGAGAAGGCCCTCACCATCAGGTCCCGGTCGCCGCTCTTGAGCGAGCTTATGAGCTTGCCGTAGACTTTTGCCCAACGGTTTTCCTGATAGACGCGATGAACGGTGTCGTACGCCCTGCAGTGGGCCTTCACCATGTTGCTCCATTGAGCGGCTCGCCGGACCCGCTGAAACCACCCTCGGCCTGGTAGGCAGAGTTGGCCGCGCCAAAGAGAAAGTCGTCAGGGAGCGAGAAATCGTCGAAAAGCTTCTCGAGTTCGCGCCCGCCGAAATGCCGCCTGAACTTCATCCTCATCACCCCGGAAGCCGGTCGACCGGTTGCTTTGCTGGGAAGGCATGAGCCAATTCTATCTCCCGCGCCACCGCTACAACAGTCCCACCGCGATCAGTACCCCCATTACTATGAACACCAATCCGGAAATCCACCTGATCCACTTGAAGGGGACCACCCGGGCGAGCCACTTTCCGGCGATCGCCCCGAGGAGAGAGGTGAGGGCGAGGGCCAGCGTGCCACCAAGGAAGATATAGAAAGGAGCTTTAAACCTGGACGTAAGAGCGATGAGGGCCAGCTCGGTCTTATCACCGATTTCAAGGAGCATGATCACCAGCAGGGATGTGAGAAAAGGCCCGTGCGTGCCCCTTTCCCCGATGCCCTCTTCTTCTTTCTCCGGCTTGAAAGACAGCAGCCCGAAGACGATAAAAAGAGCGGCGGCGCAGTACCTTATTACATCCGCGGGGATATACTGGGCAAAGACGGCCCCTAATGTGACCGCGATGGCGTTGAGCACGGCAAACGCCAGACACGCCCCCAGGAACACCGGCAGCCAGCCGTACCTGGCCGACAGCGTCAGTATCGCGATCTGTGTCTTGTCACCGAACTCAGCGACGAACGTGAGTCCGAAAGCGGTGCCGAATGCTTTAGCTATCATGCGTTAATTATGCACCAGGTTGGCAGATTGGGGTCAGGTCTCATTTGGGGTCAGGTCTTAAATTTTGCGTTTTCCTTAACGCACTAAAGGGCAGACGCGAAAGGAAGATTGGGGGTCAGGTCTCATATTTTGCGTTTTCCTTAACGCACTAATGGGCAGACGCGAAAAAATGCAAAATATGAGACCTGACCCCCAATGCAAAAAACGCAAAATTTAAGACCTGACCCCAATTATCAGACCTCGGGCCCCGCACCCGCTTGGCTCCGGGCGGCACACGGCGATTTCAATCGTGATGACCTTTTTTCACACCCGCGAAGGCTCCGATGAGGAATACCAAGATCCCCAGCACCAGGAGTCCCAGGGGGATGTACTCGAACTGCAGTTTGATCTTTGACACCTCGTCCGCAGCAAGCTCCGCCGCATCCGTGACGCTGCCGTTTGTCTGGGAGTACTCGAGCTCATAGAGAGGTCTCTCAGCTATGACCTCACCCCCGGCGCCCTTGACCGCAACGGAAACCGACTCCCCTCCGTTGGTGCGCACAACGGAACCGGCCCGCGGCTCAACCAGCAGCTCTACAGTTCCGCTTGCGATATATGATGGTTCGACCGTCGTCGCGTCGCCTACCGGCAGATCCGGCATGGAAAGCATAGCCTTGAGCTCAGCGCCGCTAAGGGATCTCGGGTATCCGTCAGGCGGCTCCGACGTCGCCTGATTGTCGAACTTCCCGGTAAAAGCATATGTGCTCACGTTATGGACTACCGCCGACTTCTGGTACTTCACGGGATAGGTTTTGCCCGTCAGCTCGCTCCAGAACGGGACCGAACCCTTCGGCGTATCGAACGGGAAGAAGAGGTAGTATCCCGACCTGCCGCGGTCGGCCTTCTTGTTCTCGACCATCTTGCCGGTCTCTCGGTCGACGGCATAAACGTGTGTGTTCGTCCAGAGCCGTTCCAGCGAGTCCTTCACAACCAGAGACGTCTCTACCTGGAAGGTCGCCGTGCTCGGTGTGGAATCGAGTGGCAGGGCCAGTATCGCCCTTTCGATACGGACCTGCATCGGGACGGGTTCGGCTCCAGGGGCGGGTTGACCGGGCGGTTTGGCGTAGTACGTGATGGTGGTGTTGTAAAAGTACGTCTTTTCAATATCGGTGGCCACAACCCTCAAGGCCGGAGCGATAGCCAGGCGCCAGGAGATGGCAAGGAGCACCAGCAGGCAGCCAATCACAACGAGGGCGAAGTTTGATTTCAACTTCCTGATAGTGCGCCACCTCGAGGTAAATGTGTTCGTGTTCAAGAGCGACTCTGGCACCGTTTACCCCGGCGGTTGCAGGTATTTTTTGCGGAAGTCCTCGGTGGCAAGCCGATCGATGTCGTCGCGAATTCGGGCCAGCTCGTCCCTGGCGTCCTCGGCGTTATCGAAGAGCTCTCGGCGGAGGACCTTTTTCGTTCTAAAGTTGAGGATCTCCACGATGTAGCCTTCTCCGACATCAACACCGAGAAGACCTTTGGTCAGGCGCGCCTTGTAGTTATCATGAGCGAAGTAGCCGACCTCAACCTTGCTTACCTGGCCCTTCGACTTCGTTTTTCTCTCCGGCTCCCGTGGTTTAGGCATGATACTCCCGTGTTAAAGGTCGGACTCGTCGTGCCGACCGACACCCTGCGCGCCCGGCCCCGTTTGTTGAGGAACGACGATGCGTTGAACGGCGTAGATACCGAGAGCGGTTAACGCGCAACTGTGAGTGGGAGGGAGCTTTGAAGTGGCTATGTAAAGCGCGCACGAGTCCTCGCAGGGGACTCTCGCGCCGGGTATGTGCGGCGTGCGAATAGGGCACCAGCTTCCGGGTATAGATGCCAAGGAACTCCTTTCACTGGTTCCTGCGGCGTCTTCGCCTGGGGGGAGGCCTTGCAGCAGGCCTGACCCCAGTCCATCGCGAACAACCATTATTCTAGCCTCGCACATATCAACCTGCAAACCGAAACCCGGAAAGAGTGGGAAATCCGGCGCTAACCTCAGGATCGCGGGCCGGGAGGCGAGAGCGCCCGGCACATGCCAACCACGAATCCCAGGCGGGAATCGGCCGGGGTTGATATACGAGCGACCGGGACATAATGTATCGGCCAGCGAAATCTTTACTGATATACGAGGCACAAGACGGCAAGGTGAAAGCGCAAGGGGTGTGGATGGCAAACCGGGTTGACGATGCGGACGAGAGGGGAGGAGTACCGGAGAAGCGCGGCCGCCTGTCCAGGACGGTGAAAGTCCTCGGCCTGGTGAGCTTCTTCACGGACGCCTCCACGGAGATGATCTACCCTCTGCTTCCCATATTCCTCACCAGCGTTCTCGGCGCCGGGGTGGTGTTCCTCGGTGTGATTGAGGGGATAGCGGAAGGGACGGCGAGCATACTCAAGGGGTTCTCCGGGTATTTCTCAGACAGGCTCCAGAAACGCAAGGTACTAATTCTGGCCGGGTATGGCCTGTCCACCGTCACGAAGCCGTTCTTCGCGGCCGCGGACGCTATCTGGCAGGTGCTTCTCGTTAGGTTTGTTGACAGGGTGGGCAAAGGTATCCGGACGGCCCCGCGCGACGCCCTCATCGCGGAGACCACCGATCCCGAAATCCGCGGCAAGGCTTACGGCTTCCACCGCGCCATGGACACCCTGGGCGCCACTGTCGGCCCGGCTATGGCGTTCGTTTTGATGTGGCTGCTCCGCGGCCAGGGCAACAGCGCCTATCGCTGGGTCTTCCTGGCGGCTTTCTTCCCCGGGCTTATCGCGGTCGGTCTCATCGTGTTCGTCCTTCGCGAGAAGAGCTTCGAGGCGCACGCGCGCTTTCCGTCCCTGAGGCTTGCCGGGTTCCAGCGCGGCTTCAAGATGCTGCTGGTGGTGATCGCGGTCTTCATGCTTGGGAACTCGAGCGATGCGTTTCTCTTGCTGCGCGCCCAGAACCTGGGAATGAAGGCGTACGTCATCCCGTTGCTATGGATGGTTTTCAACCTGGTTTACAGCGTGGTGTCGACCCCGGGCGGCATGCTCTCCGATCGCATCGGCCGGAAGAAGACCCTGTTCGCGGGATTCGTTCTTTACGGCCTGATCTACCTGGGGTTCGGTTTCGCCAACAAGCTGGTCTACATGTGGCTGCTCATGGCCGCGTACGGTGTTTTCTACGGGCTCACCCAAGGTGTTCTGAGCGCCTACGTGGCCGACCTCGCTCCGCCCGAAATGAAGGGGACCGCTTTTGGCGTTTTCCATGTGACCGACGGTGTATCAAAGCTCTTCGCCAGCGTCATCTTCGGGGTCATCTGGCAGAGCTCGAGGTCTCACGGTCCGGCAAGCGCGTTCTTCTTCGGGGCCGCTATGGCTATGGTAGCCGCGCTGCTGCTGTGGCGTTTCTGCGAGGACTGCATGCCGCCATCCCAGGGGGACTAGAAGCCACCCCGCCTGCGGCCGTACGAGCTGACACTCTGTTTCCCTATTGAAAGGGAAAAAAGCCCTTTTCGGGGAACTATTTACTGTCTCTTGCGGGAGATAATTTTTGTAAAAAAAGCTAAAGATTCTTGTCATTTCCACCGATTTAGCTAGGGCGACGTGGGAAGGGGGGGCGTTTTGTCCCATAAGGATCTCTATTTCATAGGGTTCGTTCTGACGGTAATAGCGGCCTGCATAACCTGGACTCTTGCATACGTTATCTATCGAAACGACCGCAAGGACTACATCCACAAGATATGCAGCCTGGCTCTGTTGTTCATGGGTTGCTGGTTCCTATCCGGATTCGCGGAGAGGATTCCACCCAGACCCAATAACATCTTAACGGTATGGACATTCAGATGGGCTTATACCTTCGGCCTGCTGTCCGCTGTTTTTCTTATGCTATTAGCCCTGGGTATCTACCTGGATCGGGCCCCACGCAAGACCATATCTGGTGCTATATTCACTACCACATTCTTAATTGCTGCTTTGTGTTGCACTCCACTGGTGATCAAATCGGCCGGATATAACAACGGGTTACTGGTTGCTGATGAAGGCCCGCTTTTCCCATTGATTTCGGTAGTAATAATCGCCTCGCTGATGGGAAGCATATATTTCCTAACGAGGAAATGGTCTCACTCGACTGGAATAGACCGGGCAAGGAGAAGCGTGATCTTGTTCGGCCTGATCTTGTTTGTGCCTATTGTAGTTGTTTCGATTTTCGTACTGCCGACGGTTTTTGGGAATGAGGTCTCAACGAACTATGCTTTCCTTGCCGGGCTAATACCGGTCGGTTTCATATCGTACGCGGTAATACGACTGCGCATGCTCGATACCAGGATAATACTGAGAAAGACCAGTGTGTTCATTATTGGGACAATTTTGTTATCCATACCCATAGTCTTGCTCTTCGTCTTGTTCCAGGCGACGAATCTGCACATTACGGCGCAATACGTCTCGTTTTTAATCGTCTTCATGGTTTTGGTGTTTTTTGCCCCCGATGTATGGAAGCAAATCCAGCGGCTTTCAACACGGCTGTTTTTCTCTGAGCTCTACGACGAGATGGAGCTTCTGGAAGATATCTCTTCACAACTTGCGGCAAATATCGACCCGAAGGTGGGGGTGCTCTCAGCCCTGGGCGAAATGATAGTGCCGCTTTGCCTGGACAACATTTCGCTCATGATTCCACCAGGAGTGGTGAATGACAACTGCTGGGATTTCGAGTGCAAGCCAAAAGATGATGGAACAGTTACACAGGCAGTAAACAGCGACTGCCACTTCATGCACTGGCTGAACAATGTCGATCGCGTAGTAGTTACTGAAGAGTTCCAGCGCTGGCCTAAGACCGCCGCTGAAATGCAGCTGGGTTCTGACATGGCATACTCAGATCTCGCGGCGTGCGTTCCCATTACAGTCGGCGAAGAACGAATAGGTTATTTGCTGATAGGCAAGAAGGTTACGGATAGAGCTCTTTCGGTGACGGATATAGATTTTTTGACGAAGTCGGCCGAGCACTTTGGCCTATACATCGATAATTACGCGCTTTCGACTAAACTCGGCCACCAGCTCGAGGAGCTTCAGACGGTCTACGCGGACCTCCATAAGGCATACGATTTCAAGTCAGAGATAATACAGGTCGCTTCGCATGAGTTCCGCACTCCCATCACGGTTATAAGCGGTTTCGTACAGACTCTTATGACCAACTGGGAACAGTTCACCGAGGAAGAGAAGGTGGAGTACATGGCCAGTATCACGGGAGCAAGCAGACGCCTCATGAGCCTTACCGATAAGTTCCTCAACATTTCAAAGTTGGAGGAGGGAGACGTGAGCTTCGTAAAGGTACCCAGCAAACTGAGTAGCATTGTGCAGGACCTCTGCGGCAACCTGCCCCAGGACGACTTGGAGCGTCTGATAATTGAGGGGAACCCGGAGATGTATATCGTCTCCGACCCCAATCACCTTCAGACCATGCTCGAGAACATAGTCGAGAATGCTTTTCGTTTCAGTCCGGTTGACAAGCCGGTCATCTTGAAGATATGGCGGGACAGCACCACGAACTACATCCAGGTCAAGGACTTCGGGACCGGAATACCGCTAGAGGAAAGGGAGAAGGTGTTCGAGCCGTTCGTCCGGCTTGAGAGCCTGCTGCACCATCACCAGGGCATGGGGTTGGGGCTGCACATCGTGCGCCTGCTGTCTTCGCGGTTGGGTATAGAGGTCGAGTTGGACAGCAGTGTGCTAGGTGGAACCACCGTAACACTCAGCTTCGGCCTCGACTGATCGGCCCCGACAGATTTTAACGCCCTCCGGGAGCCGGACTTCGCCGCTGCTCGGTTCACAAGTGAACGCGAAATAGGATTGGGTGCCCATCAGGTGTTTCTTGACGGGCCGTCCTATCTCTTCCGAGATGCTTTCCATCATGTCGGGGATAAACAGGCGTGAGTCCGACATGTCGCCGCCTATGATGTAGTTCTTTTCGTGCATCCCATCAATCAAGGCGGCACACATCAGCTTCACAAAGCCAAGGTTGCGCAGACGCGATGAAATGAAGAACGTGGTTATGTAGCAGAACTTCCGGTTTTCGACCTCTTTCGGAAAGTGTTGTCGTATGAAGTCTGGATTGATGTAAGCGATTGATGCCTTCTCTAGGGTGAGTGCAACCAGTATCAGCGCGACTGGTTCATCGTCAACCACCAGTAGGCCTTTTCCATAATCGTGGTCCTTAAGCGTATCAATAAAGGAGTCGTGGTCATAGCATGATTGCAGTTGCACCGCGTCGTCTATGTGAAGACTCTCATTGTAGATTTTCCAGAGTGGCTCCAGCCATTTGTCTGGCACGGTTCTGAGCGCGAAATATACAACGGCCACCTGTCCCTCGTGTTCGTAGACATATCGCTTCTGTTCGTCATACTCCGGTACGAAGCCTCCGTCCGCGCGCTTGTATCCCCAGAGCGTTTCCAAGGACTCGCCCTTAGAAATGAAATGCATGTCTGGTGGCGCGAAACCATGGAAATGGGTCGCATAAACGAAGGAGTATGCTCCGGTGTTTAGAATGTATAGCTTGTCACCGACTTTGGTTTCCGGAAGCCATACCTCGGCAAGTATCGTATCGTCGGGGTCGCACGTGGGACCTGACAGTACATACTTCTTATTCGGGTGACCATTATGGGAAACCCTGACCGGGTACGGGAAGCGCCCCTTGACCTGTTGCGCTTCAAGCAGTCCGTGAAAAGCACTTGCGTCCAGGAAGAGCCAATCCTCATCACCTCGCCTGGCCCGCCCGATCACGGTTGAGGCGAGCACGGCGGACTCACCGACAATGCATCTTCCCGGCTCGATGAGGAGCTCCGTTTCCTTTGGAAAGCGAGCGTTGAAAACTTCATATACCTCATTGGCTATTTCTTCGATGGGTGGGACATCGTCAGAATACTTGATCGGGAAACCGCCACCGATATCCAGGGCCTGGCATTCGACTCCGTCTCTCCGGAGAGCCGCTGCAACCTCGGCAGCACTCTCCATCGCCCGACGCCACGTCTGCTTGCATACGCATTGCGAGCCGACGTGGAATGCGATGCCGAATGGAACAAGGCCCATGTCGCCCGCCGCCCTCAGGAGCGAAGCTGCCTGCTCCGGAGGCGCCCCGAACTTCATGCTCAGCGGGAAGAAGCTGCCCTTGTTGTCTACGGCCAGCCTCACCAACACCTTGCTCCCTGGAGCCAGCAGGGCGAGCTTGGCCAGCTCATCCTCAGAGTCGAAAACGTAATGTTCCATGCCCATTTCGTGGGTGTCGCGGATGTGGGATTGGAGCTTGACGGGGGCTGAGAATATCATGTCATTGGGGGCAACGCCCAGGTCCAGCATCAACTCCGCTTCGTGCTTGGAGCCGATGTCGAACTTGGAGCCGCAAGACATAAGGGTTTTCAGCACCTCGCTGTGGTTATTGGCCTTGACCGCGTAGAAAATATCGGCCCCGGGGAAAGCCTCGGACAACCTCCTGAACCGGCTCCGGACCTTCTCCAGATCAAACAGGAAGAAAGGTGTTTGATGGTCGTACATTCCGCCCACCCCCATATGCGCTATTTGCCATATGTATGCCACGTGCCCTGCGTATTCCTGTTGTTGAGACAGGGGACAAAATTTTAATACTTCTGTTAACAAGAGTCAATAATGTTAATTAAAGTAATCTATGTTTACTGAGTAGAGACTATAGTGTTGAAGTGGCTTTTTTGCGTAACGGGGTGGTCTGCGTAGGAACCAGTGGCTCGTGTTAAGAAGTGTTTATCCTGAGCTTTCAGCGGTCCCCCATCCGGCGGAGGTCCGCTCACCTATTGGTTGGATTACTGGGTCTCAGATGTAAGGAATCACGTTCGGCTTCTTTACAACCGGCCGATGATAAAATTAGACTTGACCCTCGAACGGGCCCATAGCTCAGTTGGCAGAGCAGCGGACTCATAATCCGCGTGTCGCAGGTTCGAGTCCTGCTGGGCCCACCA
>Ga0209745_1002072_pt1 | contig 11595 bp, 8 predicted proteins | sample BarGraNGADG00312_FD_184495 | JGI IMG/M metagenome (GOLD analysis project Ga0209745, IMG submission 184495) | Arctic peat soil microbial communities from Barrow, Alaska - Barrow Graham LP Ref core NGADG0004-312 (SPAdes) (version 2) | ecosystem: Environmental > Terrestrial > Soil > Wetlands > Peat ... | reverse complement strand
TCCCAAACACCTTGTAAAGACACTTACCAGGGCTCAGTTTGAGAAACTGACTGACAAGCTTATAAGCTCTACCATAGAGCCTTGCCGCAAAGCGCTTGAAGATGCAGGAATGAAGGCCTCAGATATTGACGAGGTGCTGCTCGTGGGCGGTTCAACGCGGATACCGGTTGTACAGCAGATCGTTGAGAAGTTCTTCGGCAGGGTGCCGTCAAAGGGTGTAAACCCTGATGAGGTCGTCGCCGTAGGCGCAGCCATCCAGGGCGGTGTTCTCACCGGCGAGGTAAAGGATGTGCTTCTGCTTGACGTGACGCCTCTTTCACTCGGTATAGAGACAATGGGTGGCGTGATGACAAGACTGATCGAGTCGAACACCACTATCCCTACCCGCAAGACCGAGACCTTCACCACAGCCAGCGACAGCCAGCCGTCAGTGGAGATACATGTGCTCCAGGGAGAAAGACCCATGGCTTTGGGTAATAAAACGATCGGACGGTTCCATCTTGACGGAATACCGCCGGCCCCGAGGGGTATACCGCAGGTCGAAGTAACTTTTGATATAGATGCCAACGGTATTCTTAATGTGTCCGCAAAGGATAAGGGAACAGGCAGGGAACAAAAGATACGTATAGAGGCCTCATCAGGACTAAGTGATGACGAGATACGCCGTATGCGTGAAGAAGCCAAGGCCAATGAGAGTGCCGATAAGGTTTCCAGAGAGAAGGCTGACAAGGTCAATGCTGCTGACAGCATGATCTTCCAGACCGAGAAACAGCTGAAGGAGTACGGTGATAAGATACCGACTGACAAAAAGGGTCGTATAGAAAACGCCCTTGGTCAGCTGCGCGAGGCCCAAAAGAGCCAGGATGTGACAGCCATTGACCGTGCGCTTGCCGAGATCAACACTGCATGGCAGGCAGCCTCTGAAGATATGTACAAGCAGGCACAGGGCCCGGGCCCGCAGGCCGGTCCGCAGTCAGGACCGCAATCAGGACCCATGGGAGGTGATGAGACCGGCGGCAAGAAACCCGACGGCGACCAGCAGGTCACTGACGTTGACTTCGAAGAGGTGAAGTAAACATAACAAAAGCATATAAAAAACCGTTTCAGCATAGACTGAAACGGTTTTTTGTTTTTAGTATCTTTACACCAAACTGCAAAAAATGATCACAAAATATCTCTCAATAGCATTGTTGTTTATTATGCCTGTAATCACCTCCGCTCAGAACATGACCGATCCGGCAGGCAAAAAACAGGGTATGTGGGTCAAAAAATACCCCGACGGCAAGATCATGTACGAGGGAACATTCAGGGATGATAAGCCCGTAGGTCTTTTTAAAAGATACAATGAAAAGGGTATCCTGAAGTCAGAGCTGACATTTTCAGATAAAAAGGACGAAGCTCAGGCCATCTTCTTCCATCCTGACGGGCACAAAGCCGCTGAAGGATTGTACGTGGCAAAGAAAAAGGAAGGTCTGTGGAAATTCTATTCAGAGACACAACCGGCCTACCTGATCGGTGAAGAAAACTATTATGAGGATACCAGACACGGCCTGTCCCGCAAATTTTACCCCGACAGCACCCTGGCTGAAAAAGTCACGTGGGACTTCGGCAAGAAAACAGGGGAGTGGCTGCAATATTACCCCGACGGAAAAGTGTGTCTGAGAGCCGAATATTTCGACGGTAAGCTTGATGGCCCCTTCTCATATTATTATCCCAGCGGTAAACGGCAATATGAGGGCCGGTACAAAGCCGATGTCCGTACAGGCGACTGGATGATCTTGAATGAGGACGGAACCCTGCAACAGGTCCTGGTTTACAAGAATGGCAAGCTGGCTGATCCGAAGCTTGCCGATAAAGAAACAAAATTGCTCGACGATCTTGAAAGAAACAAAGGGAAAATTGAAATACCTGACATCAACGGCAATATTATCAAATGATATTAAGGTCATTCATCCTGACGGCACTCGCTCTTTTTATGAACATTGCCGTTCCGCGTGCAGGGTCTGAACCCGGCCCTGATGAATCATTCTTATACTATTACCGTGTCACTTTCACTGATAAAGGCAGTGTCACTACCGGGGATTTTGCACCTGAAGACCTGCTTTCTCCTGCTGCGATTGCCCGAAGGGAAAAATGCGGGGTTGCCCCGTTGACTGTTAGTGATCTCCCGGTAAATCATAATTATGTTTCGGCGGTCATACAACGCGGACTGGTCTTCAGATGCGCTTCAAAATGGATGAACAGTGCACTGTTTACATCAGCATCGAAAATTGAATCCGATGCGCTGGCTGACCTGCCTTTCGTAAAAGCCATGCTACTGGTAAAGAACCCAACTGAGCCCGTAAAAAGTGCAGACGAAAAGTACGGGATAACATCCCCCGGTAGCATGACAGATGCCTACGATCCTAATGTTCCATTGAACGGTGTACCTCTTCATCAGTCCGGCTTTACGGGTCAAAACATAATTATTGCCGTGCTTGATGCCGGGTTTATTAACGCTGACCTCATCGAGTCGCTCGAGCCTCTTATGTTGCGCGGAGGCATTGTAGCCACCCGCGATTTCGTCAACGGATCGGATTACGTATATGACTATCATAACCACGGTACATCGGTGCTGTCAATCCTGGCCGGTTCTGTCCCCGGCGTCATCTCCGGCACCGCACCCGGCGCAGACTACCTTCTTCTGCGCACTGAGGATGACGGGTCTGAGTTTCCGGTGGAAGAGGATTACTGGGCTGCAGCAGCTGAGTATGCCGACAGTGCAGGAGCTGACATTATCACATCCTCACTTGGTTATTCCATGTTCGATAATCCGGCTATGGATTATTCTTTCTCTGATATGTGCGGGAACACAACATTCATCACCCGTGCAGCAGACGCAGCAGCATCAAAGGGTATTCTTGTCGTTGCCAGCGCCGGAAACGAGCGTAACAATGAGTGGGTACGTATTCTCTCCCCGTCCGACGGCGACAGCGTCATGTGCATAGGAGCAGTATATCAGGATCTTACGATCTCCGCCTTCTCTTCCGCAGGATACTCATCCGATGGCCGCGTCAAGCCTGATGTTGTTGCACCCGGCGTGAACCTGTCGATACAGTGTGTTCGGGGCCAGTGGTACACCGGCAGCGGCACATCATTCTCATGCCCTGTTATCAGCGGCCTCTGTGCCTCGCTGATGCAGGCAGTGCCCGGAGCCACCGCTGCCGATATCATGAATGCGGTCCGCGAGAGCAGCGACAGGTTCAATAATCCTGATTCTCTCTACGGTTATGGCCTTCCCGATTTTGTTTCTGCTCTGAAAAAACTGGAAGATCAGCATACATTCAAACCTGAGGTAATAATTACAGCAGGCCCTAACCCTTTCTTTGACGAGATCAGCCTGTGGTTTCGTGAAAACCCCGGTCACCTGTCGGTCAGCGTGATGGATTTCAGCGGAAGGCTGATGATGAGGAAAGAATTCCCTGTCTACGCTTCACGGTCATACACCCTGGACGGTTTTCGCAGCATGGCGCAGGGGGTTTATTATCTTAAGGTCACCACTGACGCAGGAGAGAGAGTTTTTAAAATGATCCGGATAAGAAGATGAGTTCAGGTGAAAAGATAACTCTCACGGAACTCCAGGGACTGATCCGTGACAAGCTGTACGAGTCTCTGCCGGGTTTCTTCTGGGTCATCGCTGAGATAGCCGAGATAAAGACAAACAGTGCAGGGCACTGCTATCTTGAGCTTACCGATAACGATACCCCCGGCAGCAGGGTCACCGCAAGGATCAGGGCGACAATCTGGGCCGCAAAATACCACTCCCTTAATACTTTTTTCACTGCATCCGCCGGCATACCTCTCCGCACCGGTATAACGATCCTGTTCAAAGCTACTGTCGAATATCATGAGCTCTATGGCTTGAGTCTGAACATCACCGATATTGACCCTTCTTACACTGCAGGTGATATGGCCCTGAGACGTGAGGGTATCATCAGAAGACTCACAGCCGACGGTGTGATGACGATGAACCGTGAACTGCCTCTCCCTCTGTACCCGAGATATATTGCCGTCATCTCTTCGTCCAAAGCAGCCGGCTACCAGGATTTCATCAACCACCTCACAAACAATCCTTACGGGTACGTCTTTATACCTGAACTTTTCGAGGCTGTTATGCAGGGTGAGACCACTGAAAGGTCGGTGATCGAAGCGCTTGACAGGATCTCGGGATCAGAGGCTGGCTATGACGCAGCAGTCATCATCCGCGGAGGTGGGTCGACAACCGATCTCAGCTGGTTCGACAGCTATGATATCGCTTTTTATATAACGCAGTTTCCCCTACCTGTCATGACAGGCATAGGTCATGAAAAAGACCTGACAGTCACCGATATGGTGGCATGGAGATCGTTCAAGACACCCACAGCAGTGGCTGACTTCCTTGTTGAACAGACCCTTGATTGCGAGAACAGGATCATTGACATGGCATCATCATTGTACACTGAAGCATCCGGTATGATCTCTTCAGCAGAAGAACAGCTTTCCTCGCTGCAGAACCGTACTGCCGCCACAGCCCGGTTGATCGTAAGGGTTAAAGATGAACAGATCGGCTACCAGGCTGAGACACTCCTCCGAACAAAGAATAATCTCTTACGATCGGCCAGTGAGAAAGTTGACCGGATAGAGAGTGCCCTTCATCACCTCGACCCGGCATGTGTGATGCAGCGGGGATTTACCCTGACGACAAAAGATGGAATAATATTACGTTCACCAGCCGACCTTGAACCTGGTGACAACATTGTGACACACTTTCAACAGGGTCGCGCAACCAGCACCGTAAAAGAAACCAGCAAACAAGCATAAGACATGGCAAAGAAAGAGATCGCATTCAATGAGAAAGAGATCGGATTCAATGAAGCCGTGAAAGGCATAGAAGAGATCCTGAAGAATATTGAAGATGGAGAGCCGGATATAGACAGGCTCTCTGAAGATGTTAAGAAAGCAGCAGAGCTGATTAAGATATGCCGGAAGAGACTCAGGGAGACCGGGGAAAAAATTGACGGAATAATGAAAGACCTGAAGTCATGAATCAAGGAAGGCTGCTTCCTTCGAAACAGCCTTCAACTCGAAACCCTAACCTAAATTCCAGAAAACTAACTCTTCTGTAAGAAAACTACCTTCTTAATATCAAACGTAAAAGTTAAACAATTGTTTTTAAAAAAATCAAAAAAAATCAATTTTTTGATAAAATATTTTTTTTTATTGGTTTTTCAGTTTTTTTCTATTCCGAAAATATCCTTAAAAGCCTTTTCAAATGCATCCTTGGGCAAAGCTCCCATAGCCATCTGAGGTTGTCCCTCCATCGGTACAAACAACAGTGACGGTATACTGCGTATGCCGAAGACAGAAGCCAGCTCCTGTTCTGCCTCAGTGTCGATCTTGTAAACGTACAGTTTGCCATCATATTCCTTTGACAGCTCTTCAATAATAGGCGCAACCATCTTGCACGGTCCGCACCAGTCCGCATAGAAATCTATGATGCAGGGCTTGTCCCCTGAATATTTCCATTCCTTGTTCTGCTCATAATTGAAAACCTTTTCAATGAAGCTCTCTTTCGTCAAATGTTCTGCCATTTATGTTTATTGTTTATTTATCGTTAAACAACTATGTTATTTTATTGTTCACTTACATGCAATTGTCATGCCTGTAAGAGCAGAACAGCATTTTTTCTTCAATTTAGGCTATTAATTGTAATTTTGTCACGGTCACGGTTAAATTGTCATGTGAGTATATGAACATATTTCCTGAGGAAAAGATTTTTGAAATTGTCACCAGGGTGGCGGAGAGGGAGCATGTTGAGGCATATGCCATTGGCGGGTATGTCCGTGATCATATTATGGGAAGGGAAAACCCCGACAAGGATATTGACATAGTGATTCTGGGCGACGGTGTAGCGATGGCGAAGGCTGTAGCAGCTGAGATAAGCGCTGACATAAATGTTACAGTGTTCAAAACATTCGGGACCGCGATGTTCCGTTATAAAAACTCCGATATTGAGTTTGTAGGCGCGAGAAAAGAATCATACAGCAGGAGTTCGCGTAAGCCCACTGTTGCTCCCGGCACGCTTGGGGATGACCAGAACAGGCGCGACTTCACCATAAACGCGCTGGCAATAAGTCTCAACAAGGATAGTTTAGGGGAGGTCCTTGATCCCTTCGGCGGGATGGATGACATCGCAAACAAAATACTGCGTACTCCGCTTGACCCTGACATGACCTTTACTGATGATCCTCTTCGTATGATGAGGGCTGTCAGGTTCGCTGCACAGCTTGACTTTACGATCTCGGACGAGACCCTGGCATCAATATCCCGCAATGCTGAACGGATCAAGATAGTTTCTGCTGAGAGGATAACAGTCGAACTGAATAAGATAATTGCCACTGAAACTCCCTCAACAGGGTTCCTGCTGCTTGAAAAGACTGGTCTCCTCAGCCTTATCCTGCCGGAGCTCGACCGTCTCAAGGGCGTTGAGGACAAGGAAGGGAAAGGACACAAGGATAACTTCCACCATACCCTGAAAGTGCTCGATAACGTTGCAGCGAAGAGTGATGACCTGTGGCTGCGGTGGACGGCCCTCCTGCATGACATAGCAAAGCCGGTGACAAAAAAATTTGTTGCAGGCACAGGATGGACCTTTCACGGTCATGAGTTCGCAGGCGCCAAAATGGTTCCCGAGATATTCGCCCGACTGAAACTTCCTCTCAATGACAGGATGAAGTATGTCAGGAAGCTCGTCGGCCTTCACCTGAGACCTATCTCTCTTGTGCAGGAAGAGGTGACCGACTCGGCTGTGAGACGACTTCTCTTCGAGGCAGGAGACGACATTGATGACCTGATGCTGCTCTGCGAGGCAGATATCACCTCCGGCAACAGGATGAAGGTGCATAAGCACCGTGATAACTTCGCCCTTGTTCGCAATAAGCTGCGTGAAATCGAAGAGAAAGATGCCGTCAGGGTCTTTCAACCCCCGGTACACGGCGACGAAATTATCGAAGCCTTCGGTATACCCCCGGGCCCACAGGTAGGTGTTATCAAGGCTGCGATCAAGGAGGCCATCCTCGACGGCATTATACCCAATGAACGCGAAGCAGCATGGGAGTTTATGTTAAAAAAAGGTGAGGAAATGGGTCTTGTTGTGCGCAAAAAGGACTAACTTATTTGCCGCAACAAGAAAATCTTCTTTATCACCTGACTATCAAATCCCATAAACGCCATTATGAAAAAGGCTCTCTTATTTCTGGCAGCAATCCTCGTGGCATGCATTTGTTTCGGACAGGATCCTGAAATTCAGGCCATAATAAAAAAACTGCAGTCGGGGCAGCAAATTACTCAAGCCGAGCAGGCAAAACTGAAGCAATGGTCCGAGAAGATGTCACAGCAGTATGACGGTGCAGAGAATAAACAAAAAAGTCCCCTCTCGGCTGAATCCTCAGGAACAGGCACGTCCGGCAATATATGCCCGAAACCGGCGAAGACTATACCTGCCATAACTGCACTGACACGTGACAGCTATATCACCCTGGCAAAGGCTCTGATGACAACATACGGCCCGAAGATCGGTGACAAGCTTCCCGAAATAAAACAACTGCTTGAAAACACTTCCAAACCATCTGAAGGAGCAGATATGGGAGCGTTGTTTCTGATGGCCGGTTCCGGATCGTCAACCATTTACTGTGCGGCGTGGAGTGCAGTCAGGCTGCCGGAAGATATCCTGACAGCCAATACTCTTGGTGTGGCTCTGAAGGACATGGGCGAATATGTCAAAGCCCTCCAGGTGCTCAGATATGCCGACAAACTGAGACCGGGTGTTCCTTTGCTTTCAATCAACATGGGATGGGTCTGCTATGAGATGGGTGACCCTGCTTCGGCAAAAAAGATGTTTAATCAAGCACTGCTGAAAGATCCTGAGCTCACCTCCCCTCATCTCGGGCTGGGGTTGTTAGCCGAGTGCGCAGGAGATCATATTACTGCAGAAAATCACCTGCGTATTGCACTTGCCAATAATTACTCCGTTGCAGGTTTTGCTGCCTATAAAAAAGCAAAAGCTGCACAATCAGAAGGCCAGGGCAAAGGCGAGAGCAGCAGCGAAGGCAACCAGGATAAACCACTTCAGGATGAAAAAGGCAATTCAGAAGGTTATGACCTTCCGGATCTTCCGGACCTTGCCCAGCCTGCCAGAATGGCTCAGCAGGAGATGCCTCTCAAATCTTACACGAACCGGCTGGATAGCAGGCTTACAACGCTGTTCAACGAATTTCAATCTGTTTCTCAAACCGTCAGTGCTCAGATGATGCGAGCCAAACAGAATCCTGAAGGCTCTATTGTCTTTGTCCGCGACTTTGCAACTGAAAGAATGATGTATGAAGATGTGGTTGAGCTCCTTTTCGGGCCAAACAGCAATTTCAGCAGGACGTTTAACGAGGGATCTGCAAATTGCGGAAAGACAGCCGACATGATCGAAAATGATATGGAGGCCACTATCCAGGATTCGGACAAATCCCTCAGGTTACTGGAAGAAATGAACGCCTGCTCCGAACAATATATTGAGGCTATGAAGGCCTGTGGCCCTAATGATCCCTGCCTTAAAAAGGCTGAGGATGATTATCATGCCTGCTTCGAACCGCTTAAGGCCGAGCAGGAGCAAGTCATGTTCAGAATATGCAAGAGAAGCAAAAGCGATCTCGATTTGCAGATCGGGTGCCAGCAGAAGCTTTACAGCCAGTCAAATTCAGCCTTCAGGTCCGCAGCATCTGACCTCTATGCTTTTACCGAGCCCATCCTGGCAAAAATATATTCGCCCAGTTATAACGAAATGTTTAATATCTGGCGCGAGCTTACTGTTCTGACTTTCCAGAGAAGTCTTGCAGGGATAGGAATGGGTATCGCAGGTGAGGCTAAAGGATATCAGGACATGAAATGCATTGAACCTGAACCACCCGAACCACCCAAAGAAGTTGAAGAGCCAACATTGCCAAAAAAGAAAAACGATGATTGCCCGCTGGGTGACGGAATTAAGGAAGGTGTAGGTGCCTTCTCGTTTGAACTGACATGTGATCATGTAACAATTTCCGGAGGTGAAGGTCTCCTGGGATCGGTCACCCGTGATTTTAAAAAACATGAGACAAAATTATGGGTGGGCGTAGGTGCAAAAGTTGAATATGGCCACGGCAACCTGACTGGTGAAGCAGCCGTAGGGGTTGAAGTTACTGTAGGTCAAGGAAATACAGTTAGTGATGTTGCACTTACAAGCAGCGTGAAGACCGGACTGGGCGGCCTGATTGAGGCTGAAATAAGCGGCAGAATATCAGTGGAAGGAGGACCGCAGATAACTACCTCAGCTGGTATCACCCCATCTGCCATCCCGGGTCTGTAAAAACTCTCTCAGTGTGTTTTTACCTTGATCATGACAGGAAGGTGATCGGAATAGCCTCCTGACCACCTATAGCCACCATATGTCGGAAAAGGCTTTTTACCCGGATAATCGGGATCATCTGCCAGCAGGAACGGTGCATCGAAGACTCTGAAGGAGATTGGATCAGCGTATATCTTTCGCTCAGGATCTGTCATTGACCCTGATACGAATATCTGATCTATCAACTCCCACCTGCCCTGGTACCGGTATGATCCTATGCCTCTACCTGCAGTCTCTTCGGCATAGTTGATCAGACAATTATCCTCAGATAAAATTTTTATAACAGGATCTCCGGGCGCTGCATTGAAATCGCCCATTACGATTATTGAAGCCGTATCGCCTGAGCAAGCCTGCAAAGAATCTGTTTTAACCCGGACCAGCTTTGCAATGGTTTCACGTAAATCACCTGCTGCCAGTGTGCCGCCCCGTCTTGAAGGCCAGTGACAGAGTATTAAGTGCACCGTGTCATTGCCCATGACTGTCTTTGCATAAAGCAGATTTCTTGAATTAAAAACTTCTCCCTCCTTTTCTTCCGGTATCCATGATCTGCAATCCGCAATACGCACAATATCTGACCTGTACAGGAGTGCAAGATCAATGCCCCGGGAGTCAGGTGATTCCCTGTGGATCACTTTGTACCCTGCAGCTGAAAGAATCGACCTGAACGCAAGATCACTGACCACCTTTTCATTTTCCACCTCGCACAGGCCTATGAGAGCCGGTAGTTCCCACTCTCCTGCCGCCACTATCACACGAGACAAGGCGTTGATCTTCTGCCAGTATCTCTTTTCTGTCCAGCGCCGGCTTCCTTCAGGCAGGAACTCATCATCATCCTTTGTGGTATCATCAGCTGTGTCAAACAGGTTCTCAACGTTATAGAACATGACACTGAATTCCTGCCCCTGCCCTCGCTGTGTAACTGCTGTAAACATCAACAATATGACCACAAAGAATCTCATGTCTGAAGGTCTAATGTATTAATTATCTATGCTTCACGCTCACATTTCATATCTCCTCATATCTTCCTGCTACCTACTACTTACCTTTTTCTCCCCCGGCTGCCTCTCAAACGCTCCGATATCCGGACCTGCACCGGAGGGTCTCGGCTTGTTCCTTATATCCAGAGACCAGGTGATGGATTCCGTGCGACCGGCAACATCCAGCAACGGCGAGAGGGTGTCAGGCCTGTAATCATAAACGCTCTCGTCGATATAACGTGGTAAAGGTGTAGTCTGCACCTTTTTGAACAGACCCATTACATACCAGTCACTGCGGGTCGTGTCCACTTTAATAAGCGAGCTGTCGGCAAGAAACTTTCCCGGCACCTCTGACGGCACAGCATCTATAAACAGTTCGTTATTCAAAGTACCGGTAATAGCGGTGTTGACAATAGTAACCTCCGGTAGTACCCCTTCACCCTTGCCAATGAACATCACCGGTTCCGACCGGAAGCTGTACTCCCATCTGTTTGCCATGGTACAGTGAATGAAGTCATAAATACCTCCTTCAGTCAGTGACACGGTGCTAAAGCCCGAATGGGCAAAGAGGCTGTTGACAGCCATCACTTGTGCGTTGCTGGCTACGAGTGATGCCACAGAATTATGGGTCAGCCTGACGCTGTTGAGAGAAAGATCGGGAACAGACGACCGGGTGCCTGACACCGATACAGCAATGACAGCATTTCTCACCTCCGTGTGGGCCAGGCTGCTGTTCTGGCTGCAGTTGAGAAAATATATCCCTCTCCACTGGCCGGGTACTTCATCATAGTCATGTTCCAAACGGTCCGTGGCAAAAAGCACTGGTTTTTCCTCGGTACCATCGGCAAACAACCTCCCTGCTACTGTCATGACGGCATTATGATGGAAGTACACTCTTGTGCCGGGATCAAGAGAAAGCGTTGCGGTAGTGTCAACAAGGAAGGAACCCTTGATGACGTATGGCTTCCCCTCAGTCCATGTCGCCGTGCCGGTTACTTCATCCTCTATCACCCTGATATCCTGTCCCCACGCCTCGAGTATGACCCTGCCGGCATAACTTCCTGATTCAAATACAACTGAATCGAGGACAGCAACAGGATTGACCTCGTTGGCAGGATCAATTGTCACATCCACGAAAACAAACAGGCTGTCTCCGTGGGCGAGGGTGAT
>Ga0209745_1002070_pt1 | contig 11598 bp, 12 predicted proteins | sample BarGraNGADG00312_FD_184495 | JGI IMG/M metagenome (GOLD analysis project Ga0209745, IMG submission 184495) | Arctic peat soil microbial communities from Barrow, Alaska - Barrow Graham LP Ref core NGADG0004-312 (SPAdes) (version 2) | ecosystem: Environmental > Terrestrial > Soil > Wetlands > Peat... | reverse complement strand
GGCCTGACGTCAGCGCATCGGTGCCGAGAGGGAGACGTTGACCGCGCTGCTCCGTCGCTACCAGTTCATCGTGCCGTACCTGCTGTTGACGCCGGGGCTGATCTGGCTCGCGATCTTCTACATCTACCCGTCGATCCAGATGTTCATCAGCTCCTTCTGGAGCGGCTCCCTGGAGCACGGGTTCACGTTCAGCCTGGCCAACGTCCACAACTACACCGACAGCCTGAGCCGGTACCAGGAGCAGATCGTGCGGTCGGTGTTCTTCGCCGCTGCGGCGACGGTCGCCACGTTCCTCATCAGCTTCCCCCTCGCCTACACCATCGCCTTCCGGGCAGGGCAGTACAAGAACCTGCTGCTCTTCCTGGTGATCGCCCCGTTCTTCACCAGCTTCCTGCTGCGGGTCATCAGCTGGCGCACCATCCTCGGCGACGACGGGCTGCTGCTCGGCCCGCTCAAGAGCGCGGGGCTCGTGAGCGACGACGTCCGGATCCTGGCGACGCCTGTCGCGGTGATCTCCGGGATCGCCTACAACTTCCTGCCGTTCATGACGCTCCCCATCTACGTGAGCCTGGAGAAGATCGACAAGCGCCTCCTCGAGGCCGGCCAGGACCTCTACGCCACGCCATGGAGCGCGTTCCGCAAGATCACCCTGCCGCTGGCCCTCCCGGGAATCTTCGCGGGAACGCTCCTGACCTTCATCCCCGCGATGGGCGACTACGTGAACGCAGAGCTCCTCGGCCAGACGCCGGCCACGAAGATGATCGGGAACGTGGTCCAGAGCCGCTTCCTCGTGAACAACGACTACCCGACCGCGGCCGCCCTCAGCTTCATCCTCATGGCGGGCATCCTCGTCGCGGTGGCGGTATACGCACGACTCCTCGGGACCGAGGAACTCATGTCGTCGGCGAGCTGACCGATGACGACCGTCGCGCTCCAGCCGGCAGCCCGATCGCACGGCACGCCCGCCCAGCGCATCCGGCGCTGGCTCGGCCACAACGCCCTGTTCGTGTACACGTTCGCCGCGATCGTCTACCTGATGCTGCCGATCGCGGTGATGATCCTGTTCAGCTTCAACCGGCCGGCCGGCAAGTCGAACTTCGCCTGGCGCGAGTTCAGCTTCGACGCGTGGCTCAACCCGTTCGCGCCGCTGGGCCTGAGCGACGCGGTGATGGCGAGCCTGCGGATCGCCTTCATCTCGACGATCGTGGCCACGATCCTCGGCACGCTGATCGGCCTGGGCCTGACGCGCTACGTGTTCCGCGGCCGGGCCGCGACCAACCTGATCATCTTCCTGCCGATGGCAACTCCCGAGATCGTCCTGGGTGCGTCGCTGCTGACCCTCTTCGTGTCGATCGGGATGGCCCGCAACGAGCTGACGATCCTGATCGCCCACATCATGTTCAACATCAGCTACGTGGTCGTGACGATCCGGGCGCGCCTCGCGGGCTTCGACCGGCGCCTCGAGGAGGCAGCCATGGACCTGGGGGCCACCGAGATGGTGACGTTCTGGAAGGTGACCTTCCCGCTCATCTTCCCGGGGATCCTGGCCGCGGCGATGCTCGCCTTCAGCCTCTCGATCGACGACTTCGTGATCACGAACTTCACGGCCGGCTCGACGGTGACGCTCCCGATGTACATCTACGGCGCGACGCGAATCGGCGTGCCGGTCCAGGTGAACGTCATCGGCACGATCATCTTCGGAACGGCCGTCGGGGCGGTCCTGCTGAGCACGCTGCTCCAGCGGCGAGACCGCGCTGCCTGAGCCGCGTTCGCAGCCTGACCGGCGTCCTGGCCTGACCGGCGCCCAGCGAAGGAGCCCCAGCATGGTCGACACCGCAGCTGCCCCGACGACCCCGGCGCTTCCGGATCGCGGGGTCGTGCCCGGGGTCTGGTCGCGCATCACCAACCTCACGGTCGACCACGGCGAGGGCAGCTGGCTGGTGACGACCGACGGCGAGCGGTACCTCGACTACAGCTCAGGGATCGGCGTCACGAACACCGGCCACGCGCACCCGCGCGTCGTCGCGGCCGTCCAGGCGCAGGCCGCGAAGCTGCTCCACGGCCAGCAGAACATCGTCTTCCACGAGCCGGGCCTGCGGCTCTACGAGCGGCTCCGGACGCTGCTGCCCGGCGGACCCTGGCAGGCCTTCCTCTCGAACTCCGGCGCAGAGGCCGTCGAGGCCTCCGTCAAGCTGGCCCGCGTCGCCACTGGGCGGCCGGTCGTCCTCGTCTTCCGGGGCGGCTATCACGGCCGGACGGCCCAGACGATGGCCATGACGACCGCCAAGAACGTCTACCGGGCCGACTTCGAGCCCCTGCCCGGGTCCGTCTACCCGACGGCGTACCCGTACTGCTACCGCGCCCCGGGCGGCGGGCACGCGCCCGACGCCGCCTGCACCTGCGACTGGGAGGCGGAGCTCGACCTGACGCTCCACACCCTGACCTACCCGGAGCACGTGGCCGCGATCATCGTCGAGCCCGTCCTCGGCGAGGGTGGCTACATCGTGCCGCCGCCCGGGTTCCTGCCGCGCCTGCGCGAGATCACGCGCCAGCACGGGATCCTCCTGATCGCCGACGAGGTCCAGACGGGCTTCGGCCGCACGGGCGAGCTGTTCGCGGTGCGCCACTGGGACGTCGAGCCGGACATCCTGGTCTTCGCCAAGGGCGTCGCGTCCGGGCTGCCCCTCTCGGGGATCATCGCTCGGGCCGACCTGATGGCGCGCTGGCGTCCGGGCGCCCACGGCGGAACGTTCGGCGGCAACGTCGTCGCCTGCGCCGCCGCGAACGCGACCCTCGACGTCATCGAGGAGGAGGGGCTGGTGGCCAATGCCCGGGACCGCGGCGCGCAGCTGCTGGCAGGGCTCCGCGACCTCGCCGCCGCGCGGCCCGCGATCGGCGACGTCCGCGGGCTCGGCTGCATGGTCGCCCTGGAGTTCGTCAAGCCGGGCGTCGGGGACGGGCGGGCCCCGGACCCTGACCTGGCGCGACGGGTCATCGCCGAAGCGCTGGATCGGCACCTGATCATCCTGTCGGCGGGCTCCTACGCCCAGGTGACCCGCATCATCCCGCCGCTCGTGACAACCCCCGCCGAGGTCGAGGCCGCGATCGGGATCCTCGGGGAGAGCCTGGCCGCCGCCGGGGCGTGAGCGGGGGCGGCGCGGCTCGTGCCCTTCAGGGGGCGGTCGTCAGCCGCCGCAGCAGCTCGTCGTGGAGGTGGCCGTTGGAGCCCACGAACGACGGCGCGTCGATTCGCCGGGCCCCCGTGACGTCGGTGACGCGGCCACCTGCCTCCTCGATCAGCACGAGCGGTGCCGCGACATCCCAGGTGTGCATCCCGCACTCGATCATCGCCTCGGCCGAGCCCTCCGCGACCAGGGCGTAGGCCCAGAAGTCGCCGAAGCCTCGATCGCGCCACGACGCGTCGATCGTCGCGTCGAAGCCCGGCATCAGGCCGGACCCGACGTTCTCCCGCCGGCTCCCATAGAGAAGCTGGGCGTCGTCGATTCGCCCGACGCCGGACGTCCTGACCGGGCGGGCTGTGCCGTCGCGCTCGATCGCCCAGGCGCCCATGCCGCGCGCCGCCTGCCAGCGCTCGCCGAGCGCGGGCGCGCTCATGATCCCCACCTGGAGCTCGCCGTCCACCTCCACTGCGAGGAGCGTCCCGAACAGGGGCACGCCGCGGATGAAGTTGTGGGTCCCGTCGATCGGGTCGACATACCAGCGGATCCTGGCCCCGGCCGCCTCCTCGCCGTATTCCTCCCCCACCAGCCCGTGGTCCGGATGCGCCGCCCGGATGCGCTCGCGCACGAGGCGTTCGATCGCCTGGTCCGCCTCCGTGACGAACGTGCGGTCCGGCTTCGTCGAGGTCGGAACGTCGCGACGGAACCAGCGCAGGGCGATCTCGTCGGCCGCGTCGCAGGCGGACAGGCCGAGCTCCAGCCAGCCGCGGAGGTCGGCATCGGGCGCGCGCCGCCGGGACGCCGACCAGGCGGCACCGAAGCCGGGAGTCGGTCCCGGAACGTTTCTCATCGGCCCTCCCGCGCAGACGCGTCCACGTGGCCGGCGGCGCGACACCGCCCCTCCACCCTCGATGACCCGGCATCCACCCGGTCGAGATCGCCATGCGAGGATATGGCATGCTCGAGCCAGGCGCGAAGGTGGATCGGGGCGTGACGGTCGTACGCCTTGCCCCAGACCGGTTCGACGACCTCGCGGCACTCTTCCGGACGGGCACCGAAACGCGGTGGTGCTGGTGCATGTACTTTCGGCGGACGGCCCGCGAGTTCTCTGCCGCGTCCGCCGCCGAGAACCGCGTGGCGCTCGAGGGGCTTGGAGCGGCCGAACCCGCGGCGGGCTACCTCGCCTACCGGGCGGGCGCGCCGGCGGGCTGGGTGAGCGCCGGCCCGATCGAGGGGTATCCGCGAATCGGCGGCTCCCGGTTCTACCCGCGGACGGATCCCCGGCCCGTCTGGTCGGTCGTCTGCTTCTTCGTCGCCCCGGGCGACCGGCGACGGGGCGTGGCCCGCGCATTGCTCGAGGCCGCGGTCGGCGCTGCGCGGGCGGCAGGCGCGCCCGCGATCGAGGCGTACCCGATCGAGGCGACGGGGCCCAGGCACCCATCGTCGCTCTACCGCGGCCCGCTCCCGCTCTTCCTCCAGGCGGGCTTCGCGGAGGTCGCCCGCGTGCCCGTCCCACCCGGGGCGACCCGCGTCATCGTGCGCCGCGAGCTCGCCTGACCCGGACATGGACCGGCCCGGGCCGGCGAGCCGACCCGGGCCGTGGAACCCGACGAAGGGGGGTCAGCCGGCGACCGCCACCCCGAGCGTCTCGGGCATCGGCCGATGCCAGGCGGGCGTCGAGACGAAGCGGAGCAGGCCGGCCGTTCCGTCCATCTTGAGCTGGTCGAACAGGAACGCGATCTTGGCCCCCTGCGAGGCGAGGATCTCGTCCTTCGTGGCGAGCTCCCAGAGCTGCCGCTTGAACGGGCCGATCGCCTTCTTGCGGGTGGTGTAGACGAACTGGCTGTCGGTCATCCCGGGCTTGCGCTCCTCCGCCGCGTTGGCGAAGCACCATGCCTCGATCTCGCGATGGAGCGCGGCCGGGAACGCCGGGTGCTCGTAGAGGGCGTTCTGGAAGCCGGTCGCAAGGTGGATCTCGGCGGTCTCGACGCCGGCGAAGCGGTGGAACAGCTCGTCGGGAAGCGTGCTCGCCCCGTGCTGAACGGCACCGGCCGCCCCGTACGTGCGGGCAACCTCGCCGAGCACGCGGAGCACCTCGAAGTCCAGCTTGACCTCGGCCACGCCGCCGCCCGGGAGCGGCACACCGCCGTGGCTGGTGCCCGTCTGGACGCTCACCTTGCTGACGCCGGTCGCGCCCGGGCGGCGTGCGTCGAGCTCGAGACGGTACCCGTCAAGGTAGGCGCGCAGCTCGGCCTCGTTGGAGTTCTGCTTGCCGACCTCGCCGATCTCGCCCCCGACGCTGATCGTCACGCCGGCTGGCTCCAGGTCCCGGATGAGCGCGGTGATCTCCGCCGCCCGGGTGTAGTTGACCTTCTGCTCGGCATCCACGTCCGGCTGGGTGAGGTCGACGAGCGTCGAGCTGTCCACGTCGATGTTGAGGTAGCCGGCGGCCACCGCGTCGCGGCAGGCCTTCCGGATCTCCTCCGTTACCGCCTCGGGGTCGGCCGCGTACTTCTTGGCGTTGAACTGGTAGTGGTCGCCCTGGATGAAGACGGGACCCCGCCATCCGGCGGCAACGGCGCCGGCCAGGATGTTCGGCGCGTACTCGGAGACTCGCTGCCAGGTGTAGGTCTGCTCGGAGCGCGCGAGCTCGAGGATGACGGGGCCGACCTCCTTCGCCATGGCGGTGGCGAAGATCGTGCGGGCCATGTCGAAGGTCTGTGCCCGGAGGTTGATGGCCGGCACGGTGAACCCGGAGACCTCGCCGCGGCTCCGGGCCGCATACAGCTCATGGATGCTCGCCGACGGCGCGCCGAGCTCCTGGCTCGCCTCCCAGATCATCCAGCGAGCGGCCTCGACCGTCGCCGGGTCCGTCGAGAACGTCTGGGTCCAGGCCAGGTCGTGGATCGTTCGAGCGCGAAACGCGACCTCGTCGGTGACGAGCAGCCGGCCGCCCTCGAGCCGGGCGGCTCCCCCGAGGAGCGCAACGAGCTGCGGAACGGTTTCGGCGACGGTGGCCATGGGCGAGTCCTCCTGGCGTTGACGGGCGGCGGGGCTCGCCGCGCGGCGTGCGATTGCTGAGACGCCGCGGCAGCACCGGCCCAACGCCGGCGGCACCTGCGGGTCGGTCCATGGTACGACGCCGCGCGCGCCTCCCTCCCCGGCCGGGCGGCCCTTCCTCCGGGGCCGAAGGGACGGCACCACGGGCCGGGCGCGTCTCAGGCGCCGGCGATGGAGTCCGCTCGCGCGTCGTCGCCATCGGACGCCGCGACCGCGGCGCGGCCTGCGTCGCGGAGGCCGTACGAGCCGCGCTCGACCCGCTCGAACCACCCGTACGCGTCCCGGGCAAGGATCCGGCCGGCATTCGGCGCCGCGGCGACCTCGCGGAGGGCTGCGACCGAGGCCGGCCCGGCTCGCAACGAGGCGGCGATCCTGAGTGCCTCCTGGCGATACGCCGTCATGATCGGAACGCGGGTCGCCCCGCCGTGCGTCGGGTCGCCATGCCGCCGAGCATGCTCGGAGATGAGCAGCCGCGTCCGGCGACGATCGTGCGGCGGCCGGTACGGGCCCGGCTCGACCCTGACCTCCACGCGCTGCCGCGGGCCGTGGATCGCCAGCAGGCCCAGCCCGAGCCGACGGCAGAGCGGGCCAATCCCGCGTCGCCGGACCGCTTCGGCCGGGACGGCGAGGTAGACGGTCTCGGACAGGCGGAGGCGATCGAGCGCCTGCAGGACGAGCCCCAGCGTGAAGCGCAGCTTGAGCTCCACGATGACCGGCGGCTCGTCGCGGCGCACGCCGACGACGTCACAGCCACGGACCTCGCCCTTGACCTCGAACCCCTGGCCCTCGAGGAACGCCTTGACGGCCGGATAGAGGTCGACCTCGCGCCGCGGCGTCGCGCGCGGGTCGGCGACCGTCATGCGATCCCCGCCTCTGCGGCACACCCGGCCACGATCCGGTCCAGCTCGGCGGGCACGCCGTCGGGCAGGGACGGCACCTCGTGCGCCGCCAGGAGCGCGCGAACCCGCTCGCGGGCCCGAGCGCGCGGCCCGGGTCGGCCGGCCGCCTCCCAGCCCTCCCAGGTCCCGCGGTCGAAGAGGCGCGGTCGCCAGAGTTCACGCATGTGGGCCAGCGTGTGATCCTCGGCGAGGAAGTTGCCGCCCGGGCCGACCTCACCGATCGCCTCGACCGCCAGGTCGTCCGCGGAGATGCGAATCCCGTGGGCGAGGTGGCGGAGCAACCCGAAGATCTCCGCGTCGAGGACCATCTCGTCGAGCGCGAACACGCGGGCAGCGTGGAGCAGGCCGGCACCAGAGAGCATCTCCGCCCCGGCGAGCAGGCTGATGAGGCCGGAGAGCCCGTTCTCGACGCCGGCCTGCCAGTCGGCCCCCTTCGCCCCGGTTGCGAACGTCCCGATGCTCGAGGGCAGCCCGTACGAGCGCGCCAGCTGGGCAAGCGCGGCCTGGAAGAGGAGGTCCTCCGGGCCGCCGCATGCGACCAGCGCCGTCCGCAGATCGAGCGTCGTGGAGCAGGCTCCGTAGAACGTGGGCGCCCCCGGAACGAGCGTCTCGAGGATCGCGATCCCGGCCAGGACCTCAGCGTTCGACTGGACCAGCACGCCGGCCGGGGTCGCGGGCGCCGTGGCGCATGCGATCGGCATCACCACGAAGCCGGCTGGCACCCCGGCCTCCGCGTAGACGAGCGCGGCGTCGAGCGCATCGCCCTCGAACTGCAGCGGGCTGAGCGAGACCTGGAACGATGAGAGGATCGGTCGCGCGCGGAGCGCCTCGGCGCCGCCGGCAACCGCGCGGGCCATCGCCACGGCCCCGCGGGCGGCGAGCGGCGTGACGGCCGTCATGAGCTGGACGTGCTTCCGGCTTGCCGTCAGCTGGATCCGGAGCTCGTGGAGGGGGCGCACGGGCGCCGGCACGTCACCCGCCTCGACGCCCTGCCACAGGAATGCGATCTCGGGCAGCGCGTCGGCGAGCCGCGTCACGAGCGCGAGGTCGGCCGCCGTGGAGGCGCGCCGCACGTCCGTCTCCGGATCCAGGATCTCCGCCGCGCTGCCGTCCACGGACAGGTAGCCGTGGCGCCCGTCGAGAGGCAGGTCGCACGCGGGGTCGCGGGCGGCGAGCAGGTATCCGCGCGGCGCGAGCGCCACGGCGGCGTCGATGAACCGCCCGGTGAAGCGAACCCGATCGCCGTCGACGTGTGCCCCGGCCTCGGCAAGGTGCGCTCGTATGCCGGGAGAGCCGACGACGACGCCGGTCTCGGCGAGGACCCGGAGCGTCGCGTCGCGCACGGCCGCGAGGGCGTCCGGCGTCAGGGGACGGAGCGACGGCCTCTCATCGAGGGCCAGCGAGAGAACCGGCGAGTCGGGCATCGCGAGCCTCCGGGCCGGGACGGCGATCGCGGGCGCGCGCCGGATCGGGGCCGCGCGCCGGGGAGACCGAGCGGCCCGCGACGACTCAGCGCTTCGAGGAGCCGGGCGGGCGATTGCTCACGTGGTGGGTCTTCCACTCGGAGCTGACGCCGTCCGGCGAGGCGCTGCTGCCCTGCCACCCGCACGTGCACGTCACTCGCTGGAGCTTGTGCTTGTACTCGTCGATGACGTGCTTGAACGGCTCGTCCACGACCTTCGTGGAGGATGGGCGCTGGTTGGTCATGCGATCTCCCGGTGGAACGCAACGGGATCGCCACGGGCAACGCCCCCCTGGGCGCCCGGGATCACGGTGTGGTGATGATTGTAGTCCGAATCGCCGGAATCGGCCTCAGGCAGGGCCCGCCGACACGTCTGGCCGGAGCCGCTGTGCCCGGGCCCGGTGCTCGCCCTCGAGGTCCCCCGCGCGACGCCCGGTGCGGGCCGCCAGCTCCGGGTAGATCCCCCATTCGAAATGGTCGTACGCGCCCCGTTCGGCGTCCCAGGTGGCGAGGACGGCGGGCCCCAGCCGCTGCACATGGCCGCCGGCATCACGAGCGACGGGCCGGAGGTAGTGCGCCGCCACGACGCAGCAGCCAGGACCCCGCATCCCGTCGCGGGGGCCCGCGGCAGGGCCCAGCACGAGCACGACACCGAGGAAGGAGATCTCGTCGTCGGAAAGGCCCTGGCCGCGGAAGACCGCGAGAACCTCGGCGAGGTCCGCGCCCGCGATCGCGGCGGCCAGCCCGCTCCGCCCGGTGGTCCCCGACAGCGCAGCCCGGAGCAGTCCGGTCGGCGTCGAGATCGCGAGCGTTCCCGCTACCCGGACGAGCCTCCCCTCCGCGGCCGCTGCAGCCCGGTCCGGACGCCGACCGGCGGGCAGGCTGGCCACGAGCCCATCCAGAAGCTCCTGGCGCGACTCGCCATCGGTGCCCGCGACGTGGACCGGCACGCCGTCCTCCAGGAGGAGCCACGCCAGCGCCGCGAGGTCCGCGTCGAGCACCCCCTCGGCGACGAGACGCGGCAGCGACGGGATGCGGACGGGCGGCGGCACGGGCGACCTCTGGGCGACGTCGGGTGGGAGTCTCGAGCCTATCTGCCCGGCCTTGGCTCCGTCAATCGATACGCCCGGGCACGTGGCCCGAACCGGAGATCGGTGCTTGACAGGGTCCTCGGGGCAGATGTAGCCTCCCCCGAGTCGCGGGAGAACCGCGCCATCCAGTTGAGAGGTGTGTCACCGAATGAGCACGTGGATCTTCCTCACGAGCGCCCGGGAGCGGCACTGCGCCGGTCCTGTCGGCGCGCTCTGCGGGCGATCCGTGCCCAGCTCGGCCTAGTCTCGCGGCGGTAGCGCCGCCAGGACAGGAACCGAAGCCGCGGGCCGGATCACGGGCCCAGCGGCTTTTTCATTGCCCCGCGCCAGGCGCGGGGCGGCGACCCGGAGCCGTGGGCCATCGACGCAGGGACAGACGTCGGGCTCGCGGTTTCTCTCGTTTCGAGAGCACCGCACGAAGGGCCCGGGAGCATCGGGTTCGCCTCACCGAGACGAGAAACGGGAGCCACCACCGTGAGCATCACCCTCACGCCGGAACCGAACAGCACGGTCCGCACGCCCGTCTCGGCGCACGTCGAGGCCCCGGCCCGGATCCCCGAAGCCAGGCAACGACCCGCGCAGCCGGCCGGCCCGCCCGCGCTCCTCCTGGAGCACGTCGGGAAGACCTTCACGCTCGGCCGGAAGAAGAAGGCCGTCGCGGCGATCCTCGACGTGTCGCTGCGCGTCGAGCGCGCCGAGATCTACGGCGTCCTCGGCGCCAACGGAAGCGGCAAGTCGACGCTCATCCGGCTCGTGTCGACCCTTCTCACGCTCGACACCGGGCGCGCAGAGGTGTTCGGCCACGACGTCGAGCGCGACGAGATGGCGGTCAAACGGCTCATCAACCGGGTGAGCGTGGACGCCGCCTTCTTCAAGAAGCTCTCGCCGTACGAGAACCTCGCGTTCGCAGCCCGCCTCTACGGCCTCCATGCGGGGGACGCGCGGCGGGAAGCGGTCCGGATCCTCGCCCGCCTGGGCATCTCCGAGAAGCGCATGGGAAGCCCGATCGAGCAGATGAGCCGGGGCATGCAGCAGAAGGTCGCCATCGCGCGGGCGCTGCTGACCTCGCCGACGCTCCTCCTGCTCGACGAGCCGACCACCGGCCTCGACCCGCGCTCCAAGCTCGAGGTCCAGGCCTTCGTGGAGGACCTCCGGGCGACGCACGACGCCACGATCCTTCTCACGACGCATGACATGGCAGAGGCCGACCGCCTCTGCGACAGGATCGCCATCCTCGACGGCGGACGCCTCGTCGCCGAGGACACGCCGGACGGACTCAAGGCCCGCGTGGGCCGCGAGACCGGGCTGGCACCGACCCTCGACAACGTCTTCATGACCTATACCGGCCGCTCCCTCGACGAGGACGTCGAGACCGAGGGCCCGGAGGACGACGAATGAGCACTCTCGCACACGGCGCCGGCTGCGGCCGGCCGCCGAGCCGCACCATCCACGCCCCCTCGACCACCGGGAGGTGCACGCGATGAACACGCAGATCGAGTACATCATGGCGGTCCACGCCGAGCGCCTCGCACGCCTTCACGTGGAGGCGCGCCGCGAACGCCCGGTGCGGCCCGCACGCACCGAGACGCGGCGCCTGCGCCACGCCATCGGCCGCTCGCTCGTCCGGGCGGGCCAGATGATCGCCGCCGAGGCGTCCGCGCCGGAGCGGTCGATCGACCACCTGACGCCGGCCGGCTCCCGCTGATGCGGGGCCGGCCGGCCTCCCCCACCCCACGGGAGACCCACCAGTGACCATTGCGAGTCGCCCGATGGCGACCGCGGCACGCGAGCTCAGCGCGTCGGCCGCGTTCATCGAGCGCAACTTCAACCTGAGCCGCCGCTACTGGGGCTGGGAGCTCGCGTTCCTCGTCTACGCGGTCGCGGGCGCCCTGTCGATCTCGTTCATC
>Ga0209745_1002065_pt1 | contig 11609 bp, 13 predicted proteins | sample BarGraNGADG00312_FD_184495 | JGI IMG/M metagenome (GOLD analysis project Ga0209745, IMG submission 184495) | Arctic peat soil microbial communities from Barrow, Alaska - Barrow Graham LP Ref core NGADG0004-312 (SPAdes) (version 2) | ecosystem: Environmental > Terrestrial > Soil > Wetlands > Peat... | reverse complement strand
ACGCTCCGCGACGACGTCCGCGCGGTGCTGCTCCGGCGCTGCCTGCCGCCGGCCGGGGGTGGGGCGCGCCTGGCTCGGGCGACCGACCTGGTCGCCCTGCTGGGAGGGCTGCCCGACGCCGGCCCGACCGAGCCGGTGCTCTTGGCTGTACTCGCCGCCCGCTGCTTCGGGGACGCGCACGCCCTCGACCAGTCCCGGCCGTTGGGGAGGTCCGCGGCCCGCCTGGTGGCGCTGCTCGGGGCGATCGCCGAACTGGACCAGGGCGATCCCGCGCCCGGACTCTCGTGGGTCGACCCGCTCGGCTCCGCCGAGCAGTGGCGCGCCGCGTGGGCCGGTGTCGGCATCGTGTGCGACTCACTGTCGAGCCAGGTCCTCACCCTCAACCTGGCCCTGCGGGGCACCGCCCCCGCCGTCGCGCTCACCCGCGCCGCGGCCGGCGAGCCGCTCTGGTTGACCGCGCGTTCGCTGGGCGGGGGCGGCCTCGCCCCCGCCGAGGCCGCCACCGAGGTCTTCGTGTGCGAGAACCCCTCGGTGGTCGAGGCCGCCGCCACCCGGCTCGGGCCACACAGTGCCCCGTTGGTCTGCACCTACGGCCGGCCCGGCCTCGCCTGCCTCCTGCTCCTGCGGGCGTACGCCGCCGCCGGAACCCGGGTGCATGTCCGCGCCGACGGCGACCCGGTCGGGCGGGACATCGTGCGGACGGTCCGCGCGGAGGTCTCGGACGCGATCCTGTGGCTCATGGATGACACCACGAGCGCCTATGAGGAGGAACTCCTCGACGACCTCATCCGCGACCTCGACCGCCGCGGGCGCTGACCGCTCGGTCGCTCGCCGCAGTCGCGGCGACGCCGGCCAACGCCTACTACGTTCCCGACGTGCCGCCCCCGGTCCTGGAACGAGCGGTGCCGACCCGGCCCGCGTTGGAATGGAAGACATTCGAGATCGAGAACCCTGAGGGCGCCAGGCCCATGCAGTCACGGTAGGGCACGGACCGGGACGTGCTCGCGGGCTGAGCGATGTGACCATTCGATCACTCCACCTCGATGTGATCGAGTGGTCACAAATCCGGATGTGATGGTACGATCACACATGCGCATCGACCTACCCACCACCAGAGCCGTCGGCGCCGCGATTCGCGACGCGCGGCTCAAGGCCGGCCTCACGCAGGCGGAGCTCGCCCAGCGAGTCGACACCTCGCGCGAATGGGTGGTGCGCCTCGAGCGTGGATCCAGGGAAGGGACGGAACTCGGGTTGGTCCTCCGCGTGCTGCGCGAACTGGGCCTATCCCTGACCATCGAGCCGCGCCCCACCCCGACCAACCCGGCTGCGGCCGCCGCACTCGAGGCACTGCGGGCGGAGGCCTCCCGATGAGGCGGCTCGCGGTGCTGCTCTACGGCGAACACGTCGCCTGGCTGGAGCAGGCCACCACCGGGCGTCGTGCGCTGCGCTACCTGCCCGACGTCGCACCCGCGACGCCCCTCTCACTTGCGTTGCCCTTCCGGACCACGCCGTTCACGCAGGCAGCCACCGATCCTTTCATCGAAGGGTTGCTGCCCGAGCGCGAGGGCGTGCGCGAGGCGATCGCGAGGCAATTTGGGGTGTCGCCGCGAAATCCGTTCGCCCTGCTGGAACATGTCGGCCTCGAGTGCGCCGGAGCGGCGCAGTTCGCAGCGGAGCACGAGATCGAGGCCGTTCTCCGGGGAGTCGGCGCGCTGGAGCCGATCGACGACGCCGCGATCGGGGAGAGGCTCCGGGAGCTTCGCTCGCGCCCGGACGACTCGTGGATGGCCGATCGCGAACGCTGGTCGCTCGCCGGCGCGCAGGCGAAGTTCGCGCTCCGCTGGGAGGACGGCTGGCACACCGCCACCGGCGCTGAGCCCACCACCCACATCGTGAAGCCCGGGGTTGACGGCTTCCGCCACCAGGCACTCAACGAGCACCTCTGCCTCGCCACGGCCCGGACGATCGGCCTCCGGGCGGCGCGCTCGGAGTACGCCGAGTTCGACGGTGAGCCGGCGATTGTCGTCGAGCGTTACGACCGGCCGCGAGTCGAGGGGAGCGTGGTGCGCCTCCATCAAGAGGACCTCTGTCAGGCGACGTCCACGCCGCCGAGGCGCAAGTATGAGTCCGACGGCGGACCCTCGGCCCGGACGATCGTCGCGACACTTCGGAGTGGGGGCGCCCCCGAGGACTCCGTGCACCGCTTCCTTGAGGGTCTCGTGTTCAACCACCTCATCGGCGCGCCGGATGCGCACGCGAAGAACTACTCCATCCTGCTCGCCCCCGGCGTCGTCGAGCTCGCCCCGCTGTACGACGTCGCCTCCGCCCTGCCCTACGACCGGCGGAAGGGCGACGGCCTGGGCGCAGCCGCTATGGCGGTCGGAGGGGTGCGCGAGTTCGGACGGGTCGAGGAGCGGCACTGGGTGGCGCTGGCCTGGGAGTGCCGCATCGAGCCCGAGTGGCTGCTGGGAACGGTGCGTCGCCTCGCGGCGTCCACGCCCGACGCCCTCGCCGACGCCGTCGCTATTGGCCGGGGCATCACGGGCGTGGGCGAGTTGGCGCCCCGGCTCCTCGAGCGGGTCGCCCACCTCTGCGCGACGACAACGGCGCTGCTGGGCGGGCGAGCGTAGCGTCCTCCGAGGTGGAGCGCGGCCGGATGACGCCGGCCCGTCCACAGGCCGGGCGACGCCGTCGGCGGCCGAGGACGTCCGTGGCCTACCGTCGACGGCGTGCCCCTCGATACCAACCCCCTCCTCGCGGTGTGGCACGTCCACATGCTCGGCCAGGGGCTCGGGGAACGGACGGTGGCGGACCGGCTCCGGGTGCTGGTCCAGTTCGAGCGCGACGTGGGCGGGCGGGCGGAGGACGCGCCGGCCGACGTCGTCGCCCTGTGGCTGGCCCAGCCGTGGAGCAGGGGGACGCGCGAGCACTACTGGTCCGTGCTGAAGGCGTGGTGGCGTTGGCTGGTGGTGACCGGGCGGCGGGAGACGAGCCCGCTGGAGCGGCTGCAGAAGCCGCGCGGGCCGGTGTACCAGCCGAAGCCGGCGTCGCGGGAGCAGATCCGGGCCGTGCTGGAGGGGCGGTTGGCGCCGGACACGCGCGCGAAGATCCTGCTCGGGGCGTACGCGGGGCTGCGGGTGAGCGAGATGGCGTCGTTCCGCGGCGAGTACCTGGACGCGGCCACGCGGCGGGTGCGGATCCTGGGGAAGGGCGAGAGCGACCACGTGCTGCCCGTCCATGACCAGGTGCTGGGCGTGGCGGCGCGCTACCCGACGGCGGGGCCCTGGTTCCCCTCCCCCACCCACCCGGGGCGCACCGTCACCGCGAATTCCGTGAGCGCGGTGGTCTCGCGGGCCTTCGCCCGCCACGGCCTGGCGGTCACGGGCCACATGCTGCGGCACTACTTCGCCACCAGTCTGCTGGAGGCCGGGGTGGACTCGCGGATCGTGCAGACGCTCATGCGGCACCGGTCGCTGGCCACCACCGCGCGGTACATGAAGGTGTTCGAGGCCCAGCAGCGGGACGCCCTGGCGAAGCTGCCGGCGGTGTGGGACGGGCCGCTGTGAGGGACGCGATGTGACACCAGCACTGGCACCATTGAGCACTTTGGAGGCCCTTCGTTGAGCACTTTGGAGGCCCTTCGTTGAGCACTTTGTGGGCTGACACTCGGGATGTCATACTATGAGTATGACTATGACCACCATCAAGGTCGACGCCGAGGTCCGCGACCGGTTGAAGGAGCAGGCGCGCGCGCACGGCCGCACCCTCGGCGAGCACCTCGAGGCGCTCGTGGAGGCAGAGGCGCGCCGGGACCGCCTGCGGGCGATGGCTGCGGCGATGACCGCCACACCGCCGGACCAGGAATACCGGGCGGACGCGGAGGCGTGGGCGAGCGACGTGTGGAGGTGAAGGTCGTTCCCGGCGAGGTGTGGTGGGCCCGGCCGGACCCGGGTATGGGGCGTGAGCAGGACGGGCGGCGCCCGGTGCTCGTCATCGCGAACGAGGAGTACCTGGCCGCGGTCACCACGCTCGCGATCACCGTCCCGTTGACGACGCGGGACCGGCGGTGGCCGAACCACGTCGCGCTAGCGGGGCCGACCGGGCTCGAGCAGCCGTGTTGGGCGATGACGGAGCAGGTGCGGACGATCTCACGGGCGCGGCTGGAGCGGCGGAGCGGGGTTGTGGCAGCGGAGACGCTCGGACTGGTCCGGCAATGGATTGTGGACTTCCTGGTGGAGTGACGGCGTCACGTGATCAGAGTGAGGAGCTCCTCGTGCTCCGGACCTTCGAAGGCGCGTGTCATGTACTCCACGGCCTCAAGGTCGAGGCCGGCCGACCGCGCCTCCACTCGCCACCCTCGCCAGCCGTCGTCGACCTGGCCGATCAGCTGGAGCGCGCGGTCCCGGGAAAGCCCGAATACGCCCGCCATATCCAGGAGTTCCCGGAGTCCGCGCCCGTGTTGCTGGCCACGCCGGCGCAATCCCATTCCCGACGTGGAGCGACTTCGCGCCGTGGGGTTCACGTCGAACACGGGAGCGAGCCGCCACCCCGTCCTCTCGCGCAGGAACCCGTGATTACGGGTGTGGTCGTCGATGTTGTTGAGGTAGAGGGTCAGCGCGATTCTGCGGTAGAGTTCCTCGGAATCCACGTCGGGGGATGGACTGTTGTGCCTGACACGAGAGGCGAGCATTTCGTAATTGGCGTCCTCGTGCTCGCCCTGCATCAGAAGGGTCCGGGCGGAGATGTAGCCGCGTCGCCCCCCGTTCGCCTCGCGGTCGAATCGCTCCACCACATGGAGGTGGGTACCGTCGGCCACCCCAACCAGCTCATGCCGTGGCGTGTTGATGCCGCACTGTGCCGCCACCTCGAGGGCCACATACTCCCAGGAGGGCCCGAGGGGCTCCCACAGCGTGGGGATTTTCGCAATGGCGAGGTGGCCAGCAGTGTTGAGCACCGACACCTTTGGCTGTGCACCACCCGGCGAGGAGCCGACTTCGAAGAGTAGCCGGAGGTCCTCGTCCGTGGCCCGATTCTCCGCGAAGTTCTGCGCCGCGATCGTCAGGCGGTCGAGCTCGACAATACCGGGCGTGACGGTGTTGCGGGTGGCGAGGAAGGTGGCGCCGTCGTCGTCGGATATGCGCAGGGCGCCTTGGCGGGTTTCATCGTCCACGGCGAGCAGGTAGTCGATGTCCCGCAACTGCGGAAGTGGCCTCCTTTGGCGCTGTGCGGCTGCGAAGAGTGCCTCTCCGATCACTCGCCTCCCCCAGCTGTCAGGCTGGGCGTCCGCAAGCGCGCCGATCTGGGTGGTCACGGTCGGGGCAATCACTCCGGACTGGAGGGGTGCATCAGGCGATATCGGGTAGGAATCCGTGCGAGCAAGGTAGCTGGCGTCGTACTCGATAGCGAGACCGATGTGTCCCGCGTCGTGCACGGTTCCAACGAGGACGGTGGAGCCACCCATCTCGAGATGGATGCTCGTCATCGGGCTCGACCCGTCCGGGACGCGCGTGCAATGAGGAGGTCCCGTCCCTGCCTGGACTGGGTGGGGTCGGTTGCGGCCACCACATCGGGTGCGACGCCCAGAACCTGCAGCACGTGGACCAGGTTTTCCACCAACACCCGGCCGTCACCAGATTCAATGCGGCGAAGAGTCTCGCGTGTGATGCCGGCGCGCTCCGCCGTGAGAGAGGCGGTCATCCCTCGGAGCCCACGCCACGCACGAAGGTTCTCCCCGATGCGGGCGAGGTCATCTGTGACTCGCTCCGACTCCACTCTGGACATGGCCCCTCCTGATGCCTATAGATGTCAATTCTATGCGCTCTTGGCAGCTATGGCTACCTCACGACCACTGAGTGTGCAGGATGAGGACTTCAGCGCCCGCCCCCTCAGAACGGGTTTCAATCGGCGGGTCGGGCCAGCAATTGACACGTTTGCCGTCTCCGAACCAGAGTTTGCCGGACGTCGTTGTCACTGACCGGTAGCGGTCCGGCAGTGGATCGCGCACGTCCTGGTGGAGTGAGCGAGACAGTGGCCCCTGTCGGCGCGTTTCTTCGTCATTTCATACCTATTTCTGGGTATGATTCGACGATCTAGCGGGATGTGTAACCATGGTTGATGATGTTGAGTACCGGATCGCCCGAGCACCCATGCAGACGGTGCGGGCCGCGGACTTCGCCGACAGCTACCGCAATCCAAGCAAGGAGCTCAGTCGCCGGGTCCGCGCCGGGAAGCTCCACCGGCTCGCGTCGGGGTACTACTGCCTGGTGCCGCCGGGCGAGGATCCATCGGTGTGGCAGCCGACTCTCGAGACCTCCGGCGCCGCCATCGCAACCGCCATCCTCGACGACCGAGTCCCGATACTCATCGGAATGAGCGCCGCGCGCGTCCACCAGGCGTACCCGCGGGCCATCTCCGAAGCATCGGTGGCTGTCCCCACGCAGCACAAGCGTGTGGTTCTCAGCGACCGGAGGGCCGGCACGATCACCTTCGCGCAACGCGAGGTCGGCCTTCTCGACGCCTCGCTCGTCCGGTTGGAGCTCGGCCATGCGCTGGTGTCCAGCCCTGCGGAAACCATCCTCGAACTGGCCCGCGCCGCCGAGGTGGGGCCACGGGAGCGGGAGGCCATCGCCGCGTTGTGGGGCAAGACGGACCTCGACATCGTGGAAGGGCTGACAGAGGGGCGGCCCAGGCTCCGGCCGGCCCTTGCGCGAGCGGCGCAGTTCCGATGACCTCGCGACACACGAATCGGACGCGCGATGAACTCGACGCCGTCGCCGCCCGCTTCGGTGTCGCGCCGGAACAGGCGCGCCGTGACCTGCTGATCTCTCACGTTCTCGGATCCATCGCGGCGCACTTCGACCACGATTCGATCCTCTTCATCGGCGGCACGGCGCTCGCACGCACGCACCTCCCCTATCTCAGGCTCAGCGAGGACGTCGACCTGATTGCGCTCGCAACCCGCGCGAAGGTGGCAGCGGAGGCAGAGCAGGTCCTGCCGCGCGGCCTGGCCCGCCAGTTTCCAGCCTTGTCGTGGAACCCGTCCCCGGTGCGAACGCGTGGGAGTTCACCGGCGGTGCTGACGACGGGCGACGGTCTGCGCGTGCAGATCCAGATCCTCTCGAGTGCGGGGGACCCGCCGTGGCCCTCCGAGATCAGGGAGATCGAGCAGCGCTACTCCGACGCACCACCCGCACGCCTCCGGACCTACACCGCAGCCGGGTTCGCCGCGGCCAAGCTGGACGCGTGGATCAGCCGGCGCGCCGCGCGCGATCTCTTCGACATGTGGGCGATGGCGCACCAAGCATGATCACCGGGGCGGCCCTGGACCTATTCACGCGCCACGGCCAATTGACGTCGCCGCCCGAGCGGTGGGTGTTCGAACGGCTCCCGACGGCGGCGGAGTGGGATGACCAACTCGCTCACCAGACGTCGGTCACAGTCGCGCCGCAGGATGCGGCCCGGGTGGTGGCGCAGGCTTGGGCGACGGCGGCGCGCCGCCGGACACCGCGGCCGGGAGCCGTGTAACGCGCCTCCGCGTCGATCCCGCGCCCAGCAGCGCCAAGGGGATCACCGCAATCCCGTCGGCGGGCTATCACGGATTCTGGATGTAGTTCATCGGAGCCTCCATCACCTCGAGGATCGCCGGCGCGTACCAGCGTTCCCGGCCACCCCTTCCACGAGGACCCAAACTCCGGAGCCAACCGCGGTCCTCGGCGGTCTTGATGAGATTACGCGCACCTTGGTTCGTCATTTCCAGTTGGACCTGAACGAACTTCACGGTCACAAAGGGGTTCCGCACGATGATCTCGACCAAGCGAGCGAGATTCGATCGCTCCTTGATTGCCTCGCCGTAGTAGCTCTCACGGATCTCCACGAGGCGCCGCGATCGAGCGACGGCGTCATCAGCTTGGCTCTTCACCGCCTCGAGGAAGAACACCAGCCAGCCTTCGATCTCGCCCTTCTCGCGCACCTCCTGCAGCCCTTCGTAATACGCGTCGCGGTGGGTCTCGAAGTAGTGGGACAAGTAGAGCAGGGGCATTGGCAAACGCCCTCGCTCCATCAAGAGCAGATTGATCAAGAGCCGCCCGATGCGCCCGTTCCCGTCCAGGAACGGGTGGATGGTCTCGAACTGGTAGTGCATCAGCGCCGCCTGGATGAGCGCCGGCAACGCCCGACCTTCGTCGTTGACGAAGACCTCCCAGTCGTGCATGAGTTCCGCCAGATGGGCGGGGAGCGGCGGCACGAAGGTCGCGGTCTCCGGCGTCGCGCCGGCTCGCCCAACCCAGACCGGCGACCTCCGAAACCCGCCCGGCAACTTCTCCTCACCACGCACCCCGCGTAGCAGGGTGGCGTGGACTTGGAGCACGAGTCGCTGCGTGATCGGCAGCGTCCGGGCGAGTTCGTACGCCTGCGCGGTCGCTTCCAGGTAGCGCTGGACCTCCCCTGTGTCGTCGGTGCGCGACTCATCGTCGATCTCAGCCTGGAAGACGTCGGAGAGGGACGCCTGCGTACCCTCGATCCTTGAACTCGCAAGAGCCTCACGCCGAAGGTACGGACCGATCAGGAGGCTGGGGTCGCGGATCAGCATGCCGAGACCCTGCAGCAGACCGAGCGCCGCGTCCGCGTCCGAGAGGGCCACGACAGTCGCCGCGCTGAGGTCGACACGTCGGGGTATCGGTCGGGGGAGGTAGTAGGTGAATGCCGCCCGGTTCCCTGGCTCCCGGGCAGGTCCTCCGAACGGGCTGTCCACAAATCGACTTGCATCCACCATCCCAACTTACAACCAGAGCGCGTTTCAGTTGGAAGTTCGGCGGCTCCTGCCCAGTGGAGTTGGAGCGTGGTCCACGTCTTCCCATTGGAAGCTGCATCCAGTTGGAAGTGGGGAACGGTTCGTCACGACGCGCTGGAAGTGAGGCCGGGCATCGTAACCTCGGCCATGACAAAGGCCCGGGGCTTTCGCCACCGGGCCTTGACTCGCGCGCCTGAAGGGACTCGAACCCCCAACCTTCTGATCCGTAGTCAGATGCTCTATCCATTGAGCTACAGGCGCAGCAATCACCCACTGTAGCGGGTCGCGGGCGCGGGCTCCAATTGCGGGGCGCCGTTCGTGACGAGGCACACAGACACCCCTTGGTCGCCGGTCTCGCCGTGGCAGCAAGTCGCCATGGCAGCAAGTCGCCATGGCAGCATGTCCGGCGCCACAACTGTCGCCGACACGGCCGCGCAACTCATTAGCGTCGATCCCAGACAGCCAGACGCCGCGGTACAGGCGGACCCATACCGGGTCTGCGGACCGCGGTGTGCCAGGGGGAACATGAACACCGCACTTCCGCGCACGCTCGCGCGCCCGCACACCACGTCCGCCGACGACGCCGGGCCACCTGTGCGGCCCATCGTCCACGCCGCACCGAGCCGCCGCGCGCTTGGCGGCGCCCGGCTGGCCATCGTCGCCACCGTCGTGACGTGGCTGGCCTATGTGGTGCACTCGGTGTGGCTCCACCTGACCGAGCCGGGCCTCGGGGAGCCGCGCATCCTCGCGATCCTGGTGGTCGCGATCGTGGGCGTCACGCTGCTCGCCTAGCGGGACCTTCCGGGCTATCGACTTCGACGGGAGGCCCGCCGGGGCGGGAGATCGACCGATTCCTGGGTTGAGCTGCACGTTTGCGCGTTTCGGTGCTTGCCTCACGCGCCTCGAGAGTGTATGACCTAAAGTATGTCGAGTGTTCACGGGAAGACGATCAACGGGCAGACCTACTACTACCTGCGCGAGGTCGCCCGGATCGACGGGAAACCAAAGATCGTCTCGCAGCGCTACCTCGGCAAGGCCGAGGACATCGCCGCCGCGATGGACGCTGCCGCCGTGCTCCCGACCCGGACCCGGCATCTGGCCTTCGGTGAGGTCGCCGCGACCTGGTCAGTGCTGGCCCGACTGGACGTGGCCGGGTGCATCGACGAGATACTCGGGCCGCGGCGCGCCGACGCCGCCGCGTCAGTGGGTACCTACCTGGCCCTGGCCATCCTGAACCGGGTCGTCGCGCCGTGTTCGAAGGCCGGCTTCGCTCGGTGGTGGGCCACCACCGCCGCCGACCGGTGGGTGAAGATCCCGGCCGCCGCGCTGGACCACCGCCGGTTCTGGGACGCGATGGACACCCTGGACCAGGACACCCTCACCGCGATCGAGGCCCGGCTGACCGCCCGGATGGTCACCGAGTACGGCCTCGACCTGTCCGCCCTCGCCCTGGACATGACCAACTTCGCCACCTTCATCGACTCGAGCAACGACAAGGCCCCCATCGCGCAACGCGGCCACGCCAAACAGAAACGAGTCGACCTGCGTCTGGTCGGCCTCGGGCTGGTCGTCACCCGCGACGGCGGCATCCCGGTCCTCTCGCACGCCTACCCCGGCAACAAACCGGACGTCACCCAGTTCCCCACCATGATCAAGGAACTGGCCGCCCGCTACACCCAACTACGCCACGACACCGACCCACCCACCGACCCGGACGCGGACCTGGGCACGGACCTGACGGTGGTCTTCGACGCCGGACAGAACTCGGCCAGCAACTTCACCGACCTGGCCGACACCGGCCTGGGCTGGGTCGGGTCACTACCACCGAGCGATCACCCCGCCCTGCTCGCCGTCCCGGCCCGCCGACGCCGACCGGTGGACCCGGACCGGTACCCCGGCCTGAGCGCGTACGAGACCCGAACCGTCGCGCTCGGCGCCCACCGCCGCGTCATCCTGACCCACTCACCGACCCTGCACGCCGCCCAGGCCCGCGGCTTCGAGCAGACCCTGGCCAAGGCCACCCGCGCCCTGACCGAACTGGCCGACACGCTGGCCCGCGGGCGCACCCGCCGACCCAAGCCCGCCGTGCAGGACGCGATCAACCACGTCACCAAGGACCGCTGGGTCACCCGCGTCCTCACCACCGAACTGGCCGGGGACACCCCAGACCAACTGCGCCTCACGTTCAGCATCGACCGCGCGGCACGCCGCGCCCTGGAGACCGAGGTCTTCGGCAAACGGATCCTGGTCACCAACCGGCACGACTGGCCCATCACCGAGGTGGTCGCCGCGTACCGCTCCCAATCCGAGGCCGAGTCCGGCTTCCGGCAACTCAAGGACCCGCACACGGTCGGGTTCTCCCCGATGTTCCACTGGACCGACTCCAAAATCCGCGTACACCTGTTCACCTGCGTGCTGGCCCTGACCGTGGCGCACCTGATGCGCCGCCAAGCCCACCAAGCCGGGCTGCACCTGTCCGTGCGCGAACTCCTGGCCAGCCTGGCCGGCATCCAGGAAACGGTGCTGCTCTACCCGTCCACCGGCGGGCGGCCCAAAGCCCGCCGCGTCCTGACCGACCACGACGCGACCGCCACACAACTCGCCGCCATCTTCGGCCTGGACGCCTACGCGCCTCGCTCTTAGGTCATACACCACGACCAGCCGGAAACCCTTACACCCCAACGGAATTCAAGCCCCCGCCCGGGCTATCCCGGAAAGTCCCGCTAGTCCTCGCGAGCGTGCTAATCTGACGTATTGCAACTCCGTGTTGCAATGCGTCGCAGCGTGTTCGGCTCGACGCCAGGAGGCCACGCCGACCAGG
>Ga0209745_1002064_pt1 | contig 11610 bp, 8 predicted proteins | sample BarGraNGADG00312_FD_184495 | JGI IMG/M metagenome (GOLD analysis project Ga0209745, IMG submission 184495) | Arctic peat soil microbial communities from Barrow, Alaska - Barrow Graham LP Ref core NGADG0004-312 (SPAdes) (version 2) | ecosystem: Environmental > Terrestrial > Soil > Wetlands > Peat ... | reverse complement strand
CCCGGCGAGACCACCCCCGACATGTCGTTCACCCTCGAGACGGTCAACTGCCTGGGAGCCTGCGCGATGGGCCCGATCATGGTCGTCGACGGCAAGTACTACGGCGAGATGACGGCCGCAAAGGTGCCGAGGGTGCTCAAGAAGTACCAGAGGGAAAAGGTCGCGGCCCCGGTCGCGGCGGAGAGGATATCCTCCCCGGCCGAACTCGACACGTATCGCGAGTCGGCGAAACTGGCGAGGTACCCGGGCACCACGAGCATCTACACGTGCGCGGGGACCGGATGCCAGGCGAGCGGTAGCCTCGAGGTCTTGGAGGCGTTGAAGCTCGAGCTCAAAGGCCAGGGCCTCAGCGACAAGGTCATGCTGAGGGGCACGGGATGCCACGGTTTCTGCGAGCGAGGACCGCTCGTCGTGATTGGCCCCGACAACGTCTTCTACCAGAAGGTGACCGCCGAGGACGTAGGCGAGATCGTCACTGAGACCGTCATGAACGGGCGAGTGCTAGAGAGGCTCCTCTACGAGGACCCCGCCACCGGCCAGGTGGCCCGGCACAAGGAAGACGTCCCGTTCTACTCCAAGCAGATGAGGCAGATACTCGGCCCGAACGGCGTCCTCGACCCAAGAGCGATCGACGACTACATCGCCAGGGGCGGCTACTCGGCGCTGGCGAAGGCGATCTTCGACATGGAGCCGGACCTGATCATCGACGAGGTCGAGAGGGCCGGCCTGCGCGGGCGCGGCGGTGGAGGCTTCCCGGCGGCCGACAAGTGGAAGGCCTGTAAGAAAGCCAGGAGCGTGGACGGGGTCAAGTACGTGCTGTGCAACGCCGACGAAGGCGACCCCGGGGCCTTCATGGACCGGTGCCTGCTGGAGGGCAACCCACACAGCGTGATCGAGGGCATGATCATAGGAGCGAGGGCCATCGGGGCCACGAACGGCTACGTGTACGTGAGGAACGAGTACCCGCTGGCGATCGAAAGCGTGTCCCGCGCGATAGAGCAGGCGGAGGAGAAGGGCCTGCTGGGCAGGGACATCCTCGGCTCGGGGTTCGACTTCACGATATCGGTCAGCCGTGGTTCGGGAGCCTTCGTGTCGGGTGAGTCCACGGCGCTGATGGCGTCGATCGAGGGCCGTGTCGGCGAGCCCCGCGAGAAGTACATACACACGGCGATCCGCGGGCTCTACGTGAGGCCGACCAACCTCAACAACGTCGAGACATGGGCGAACGTCCCACTGATAATCAACCAGGGCGCAGAAGAGTACGCCTCCGTCGGTACCGAGAACAGCAAGGGGACGAAGATATTCTCGCTGGTCGGGAAGATCACCAACACCGGGCTGGTTGAGGTGCCCATGGGGATCACCCTTCGGGAGATCATCTACGACATCGGCGGCGGCATCCCGGACGGCAAGGCCTTCAAGGCCGTCCAGACAGGAGGGCCGTCGGGTGGTTGTCTCCCAGAGTCGCTGATCGACATCCCCGTCGACTTCGACCGGCTGACAGAGGTTGGATCGATGATGGGCTCGGGCGGCATGATCGTCATGGACGAGGACACGTGCATGGTCGACGTGGCGCGGTACTTCCTCGAGTTTCTCTGCGACGAGTCGTGCGGCAAGTGCACGCCCTGCAGGGAGGGCCTCAAGCAAATGCTGGAGATCGTCCAGGGAGTGACCGAGGGCGAGGCGACCCCCGAGAAGCTGGACCTCCTCGAGGAGCTGGCTGAAGTCGTGCGCGACACGTCCCTCTGCGGTCTCGGGCAGACTGCCCCCAATCCCGTGCTTTCGACCGTGAAGTATTTCACCGAGGAGTACCGGGAGCACATCGAGCAGAAGAAGTGCCGCGCGGGAGTGTGCAGGGCCCTGGTCACGTACGGGATCGACCCGGAGGCCTGCACGGGGTGCGTCAGGTGCATGAAGGCCTGCTCAACCGGCGCGATATCCGGAGAAAAGAAAGAGCCGCACACCATCGACCAGTTGAAGTGTGAGAAGTGCGGGATATGCCTCGAGGTCTGCGAATTCGGCGCGGTCGTAAGGAAGTGATGACGTGGTTAACCTGATTCTTGACGGACAGAGAGTCGAAGCCGAGGAAGGCTGGACTATCCTCGAGACCGCGAAGTACTACGGCGTGGAGATACCCACGCTGTGCCACGTGGAAGGGCTGACGCCGTTCAGCGCCTGCCGCATATGTGTGGTCGAGATGCGGCGCGGCAACCGCACGCGCCTGGTGGCCTCGTGCTCGTTCCCTGTCGAGGAAGGCATAGAGATCAAGACGGGCTCGCAGCGCGTGAAGCGTGCTCGGAACATGATCCTCGAGCTGATGCTCGCCACGACGCCCAACTCCAGGACGCTCCAGTGCATGGCGTCCAAGTACGGCGTCACGAGCATCCGGTTCAAAGGAGAGGACAGGGACTGCATCCTCTGCGGCCTCTGCGTGCGCATCTGCGATCAGCAGATGAGCGGCGGCGCCATCGGCTTCGCGCGCAGGGGAGTCGAGCGCGAGGTGTCGATGCCGTTTCACAAGACGCCCGAGGCGTGCCGCCAGTGCGGCGCCTGCCTGTACATATGCCCGGTCTGCGAGCTCCCGTGCAACGGGCCGCTGGAGCCGGGGGTGCTCTGTAATGCCTGCCTGGACGCAGTGCAACTAGAACCGTTCCCCTCTGGGGACTGAGACAAGGAGGAAACAGCGGATATGGCAATGACCAAGATAAACAGGTCAGCTGCGACACTGTCGAAGAACCGCACGCCCGATTCCGTCAGCCCGTTCAGCGGCATGTGCGCCACCTGCGTTGAAGGCTGCATAGGGATGTGCGAGATCGGCAAGTCCTCGATCAGGGGAGCGGAGTGCATCTACCCGCAGCCTTTCGGTACCATGACCGCGGCCTCCGAGAAGGAATACCCGGTCGACTTCTCTCACTTCAACATCATGGGAAGCGCCGTCGGCGCGCACGGCATCGCGGCAGACAGCGAGCACGCAGTCTTCACGGCCGTCGATCTCGAGACGACAGTCGGAGACAAGAACCCCCTCAAGCTGAAGCTCCCGATAGTCATCCCCGGGCTCGGGTCGACCTACGTCGCAAAGCGCAACTGGGACGGCCTCGCAATAGGCTCGGCGATCTCGGGAACGATACTCACTATCGGTGAGAACGTCTGCGGGATGGACGACGAGTCTGAGATCAAGGGCGGCAAGATCAAGAGGTCGCCTGACATGGAGTCGAGGATCAAGACTTACCGCGACTGGCAGATCCCGGGCTACGGCGACATCGTAGTGCAGTTCAACGTCGAGGATACCAACCTCGGAGTGCCCAGGTACGTGCTCGAGGACCTCGGGGTCCAGACCGTGGAGCTCAAGTGGGGCCAGGGCGCGAAGGACATCGGTGGCGAGGTAAGGCTCAAGTCGATCGAGAAAGCCCGCGAGATGAAGGAAAAGGGCTACATAGTCCTGCCGGACCCTGACGACAAAGAGGTCATCGAGTCGTACAAGCTCGGCGGCGTCAAGGACTTCGAGCGCCACTCGCGCCTCGGCATGGTGACCGAGGAAGGCTTCTCGGCGGCCGTCGACGAGCTTCGCTCGATGGGCGCGAAGAGGGTTTTCCTGAAGACCGGCGCGTACAGGCCGGTCGACCTGGCGAGGGCGGTCAAGTACGCGTCCGACAACAGGATCGACATGCTGACCGTGGACGGTGCGGGCGGAGGCACGGGGATGAGCCCGTGGCGCATGATGAACGAGTGGGGCGTGCCCACCATCGAGCTCTGCAGCCTCACCTACGAGTATGTCGACTACCTTGCCAAGCAGGGCAAGTACGTCCCCTCGATCGTGTTCGCGGGCGGCCTCACCATGGAGGACCAGATGTTCAAGGCTTTCGCGCTGGGAGCGCCCTACGTCAAGGCGATCGGGATGGCACGGAGCCCGCTCGCGGCGGCTATGGTCGGAAAGACGATAGGCAGCCGCGTAATGGAGGGCGACCTGCCCGTATACATCGAGCGGTTCGGCACGACGATGGAAGAAGTCTTCATAACCGGCGTGCACCTGCGCGAAACTTACGGCGAAGAGTTTGAGAAGCTTCATCCGGGCGCCATCGGCGTCTACACGTACTACGGGCGCATCGCCCAGGGAATGCGGCAGCTGATGGCCGGAGCCCGCAAGTTCAACCTGAGCCTCATCGCGCGCGATGACATCTGCTCACTGACGCGCGAGGCGTCGGACATCTCGGGAATCGCGTTTGTCACGGAGCTCGACAAAGACGCGGCATGGGAGGTCATCAAGTCGTAGAGCCCGGCGTCGCGGGATATAGCTGATCCAATCGAAAAGGCGGGCTGTAAAGCCCGTCTTTTCTTGTGACGAAGCACTGAATAGAATAGCCTTTAGCGAGCCTGACAGTTAGGAGCTGATATGGCGAAGTGCAAGAACTGCGGGTCGAAGGTGAAGCGCAAGGAGCTGTCCTGCCCACAGTGCGGGAAGAACCCTGGTGTGCAGACGATCACCGACCTGCCAAAGACGAAGATACGCCGTGACAAGGTGCCCGAGGACCTGTCCGTGCCAGCGTCGGAGCGCGACCTCGTCTGCGAGAGCTGCCGCTCCAAGGTACCGGGAGGCCTGAACATCTGCCCCAAGTGCGGCCTCGCGATGACCGCCCAGACCATCACTGACCTGCCACCCTGGAAAGGCAAGGGATAGAAAGGGGATGCGGCATGGGAGCATGTGAGAAGTGCGGCGCGCCGATAGGAGCAGGCGACTCGTTCTGCACCAACTGCGGCGCCGAAACGTCGTCGCCTCCGGTCGGGCCTCCTGAAGGAATATCGACGCCGCCGGTCAAGCCGGTGTATCCCGGCCAGCCTGCGCCGCCCCCTGGGATCCCCCTGCCTCCCGGCGCGGGGGAGCAATTCATCATGCCGCCGCCGCCGAGGAGAAAGGGAGTCCCGCGAGGGCTGAAGATCGGTCTGGTCGTGGGCCTGGTAGTAGTCGCCGTGCTGATCGCGGGGATAGTGGTCGGGACGGTGCTGCTGGTAAACGTTGTGTCGGCCCCCGCCGACGTCGCAAATAACTATGTCCGCGCGGTGAACAACGGCAACCTTGCCACGGCCTATAGCTACCTTGCCCCCGAGCTGACGAGTGAGCTCTCGCGGGCCCAGTTCGATAAGCAGCTCGGCCCGTTCAAGGGCAAGATCAGGAAGTGGAACACGAGCGAGATCAACGTCCACACGGGCGGAAACGCCAACATCTCGATGGACATCTCGTTAATCGACGGCACGAGCGACACGTGGGACATGAGGCTGGTGCGGGTGAACGGGGTCTGGAAGATAGCCGCGGTCTCGCCGCGAAGCAGCAACAGCAGCAGCTAGGCAGCACTAGGCGCCGCCTATGAACATGCGCCTCGGGGAGACGACCCGCGGCGCCCCGCGCATGAACAGCTCAGCGACCATGGACCTCGCCCGCGACAGGTTGCGCCTCGGGATAGGCTCGCCCAGCGCTTCGCAGATGAGCTCGTTCACATGCCACACGCCGATGATGAACGGGGTCACCTGGGTGCCCACCGAGAACAGAAGGTCGCATGAGTTGCAGTAAACGACCAGGCGCTCGGCGCCCGTGCCCCTGGCTTCCCTGAGCCGCCTTATGGTGCCGCCCGCCATGTCGACGGGATTGAACCTCGAGGCCCCGTGCCCAAGGCCGCAGCAGAGGGACATCTCGCCCGTATGTTCCATCTCGACGACCTCGCACCCCATGTACTCGAGGACGCGCCGCTGGCGGCCCCGGAAATCGTCTCCCAGGAGCTTCGCATGACAGGGGTCCTGCACGGTCACCCTGAGACCCTTGAGCTTGTCCTTGACCGGAAGCTCGCCGCTGAGCACCCGCTCGGCGATGATGTCGCCGAGGTAGGAGACCTCGAACGGGAACCTCGCTGAAAAGTGCCGGGGGAGGACGTTGCGCAGCACGTTGTAACACGCCTGGCAGTAAGCGACGACGTGCTTGATATCCGTATCCTCATAGATAGAGGTGAGGTTGGACGCGATGGAGGCGACCTTGTCGAATGCGCCCATCCGGTAATAGACCTCGCCGCAGCACAGGTCTTTGCGGCCGAAGACGGGCAGGCCGCCGAGCAGTGTGGGGTTCGCCATGAACGGCATTATCTGCAGGTTGCAGCCCGCGAACACCGCCTTGTTCGAAAGCTCAGGCCTCGAGAGGTCCGCCCACGAATCGAGCAGCCCCTTCTCGTCGGGTGGCAGCTTGTCCATGACGCGGTGCCAGGCGTTGCCCTCCTCGAGCGGCATGACGAGTGAAGCGCGCACGGGGAGCCCCGCTTCGCGCAGACGCTCGAAGAAGCGGTACAAGAGAAGGCCGTAAGGGTTTGCCCCGGCGTGGCACACGGCGCTGCAGGACATGCACGTGCTGCACCTGGAGAGGACAGCTCCTGCGCGGTCCGAGGCGACTCCTGCGATCAGGTCGCACATCGTCCCGACCGGATCTGCAACGCGCCCTTTCATCTCCGGGCACAGGCGAAGGCAGTCTCCGCACAGGTCGCACGACTGTCTGTCAAAGAACTCTTCGAGCTCGAACTCACGCAAAGCTACCTCCAGTCACGGTATCGCACGGAAAGGGTAACACGAAGCGTTTTCATCTCGGTCGTCAGTCCGCCTCGAGGTCGACGGGCGCCCGCTCGGCCGGGGCCGTGAACACCGGGGTCCCCGTCACCGCCCAGGAGACCTGGCCGCGCAGCCGGCGCAGGCATACGACGACGCCGAAAATGGGGAGGCATATGGAGCACATGCCAGCGACCAGACCGCCGAACTGGTTCACCAGCCCTACGAAATACGGAAGCACCGCGCCTCCGGCGGCCCCGGCCGCGACGAAGACCGTGAACACGGCGCTGGAGATCGCCGGCGGAAACAGAGCGGAGTACCCGATGAGGAACGGGTAGATGCCCGAGTAGAACAATCCCACGAACGGGTAGATGATCATCGCGGCGATCCCCGAGCCGGTCAGCGGTGCGACGAGGAGCACGATGCCGGAGGCTATGCTCAGGAAGGTGAGTATCCGGAACGGGTCGACCTTCTCGGCAAGGTAACCGCAGATCCACCTTCCTATCATGAGGCCCGCCCACATGGACGTGAGGACCCAGTGCGCCGTGCTGAGGCTTACGCCGTGCTCCTCTTTGAGGAACGTGATGAGCCACATCGAGACGGCGCTCTCAGCTGCGATGTAGAGCACCAGCGCGAAGAAGAGCCAGTAGAAGAGGCTCCGGTTGAAGGACATCACTTTGCGCATGGTGTCCCGCGAGAGCTTCTCGACCCCTTCGAGCGGCTCGAACGCGGCGAAGAGCAGCGGGATGGAAAGGGGCAGTATGAGGATGGCGGGCGCCCTGAAAGCCCACCTCCACATGGCCGCGTTGTTGCCGACGATCACGTTGGTCAGGACCGGCCCGGCGACGACCCCGAGGGCGAAGAATCCGTACAGTATGTTCTGCTGCCGGTGGCTCGATTCGCCGCAGGTCCGGGTGATGTAGACGCCCGGAAAGGCGATGAGGATGCCGTTCGCGAAGCCCCCGATCGCCATGAACGCCAGGAGCAGGGGGTACCACGGGGAGAAAGACGCCGCAAGCAGCGAGACGGAGAGCAGGCACACCTGTGAGATCGCGATCTGCCTTACCGAGAACCGCTGGATGAGGTGCGTGATGGCGAGTATGCCGATGACGCCCCCGCCGAAATAGACGACCTGCAGGAGCCCTCCCAGGCTCTCGCGAAAGCCGAAGTATTTCATGACGCTTTCGACGGTGGCAGGGGCGAGCAGCAGGACGATACCCGGCACTATCATCATCGGGTAGAAGGCCTTCACGGCCCCCGGGGTCGGACTTCGTTTCATTGAGCACCTGTGACCTGTCTGGATGCCAGCGTATCTGAGTGAGTATAAACCCTGCCGCACGATTGCTGCAGGCGACTGCGGGCGTTTGTGCGCCGGGCCGGGAGGCCTTAACATCAGTCTTGATGAAAAAACTGCTCGCATTATCTATATGCGCGTTCCTGATGGCGTTGTCCGCGTGGGCTGTCGCTCCGGGCGCGGCCGCCGCGAAGGGAACCGCCGAAGCCCTGGCATATGTGAAGGCCAGGCAGGGGCTGGACGGCGGATTCGCCGAGCCGGGCGCCGCATCCGACACCTCGACCACGTGCTGGGCGATGCTTGCCGGTTCAGCGGCCGGTGAGCAGGTGCTCGCCTGGAGCAGGGGAGGCGAAACGCCCCTCAAGTACCTCGAGTCGCAGTCCGCATCGCTCGTCAAGCTCTCGGACATCGAGCTCTTTACCCTTGCGCTCGCTTCCGCGGGCGCCGATCCTCGCAACTTCACAGGGAAAGACCTTGTGTCGCTCATCGAATCGGGGGTCAAGAGCGACGGGCAGATCGGGTCGACCGTCGCCGAGCACTGCCGCGGGCTGCTGGCGCTGGCTTCCGCAAAGGCGAAGCCGGCGGCGGCCAGTACGACGTGGCTTCTCCAGCACCAGCGCACTGATGGGGGCTGGGGCGAGAACGACGCGGTTCTGGTGCAGGACACCGCTCTCGCGGTCGAGGCGCTGGTCGGGCTCGACATGGCCGAGGCTTCGGTCGTCGACCCAGCGATGAAACTGCTCAGGGACAAGATCGGGTCCGACGGGGGCTACGGGCAGAAGGGCGTCTCCAACGTGGACGTCACCTCGACTGTCGTCCAGGCCATCTGCGCGACGGGCCAGGACCCCGCCTCTGAGGCGTGGTCGTTCCACGGGAACAGCCCCGCGGCCTACCTCCAGTCCATGCAGGCTGCAGACGGGCACTACCAGTACTCGAAGGGGACAGAGTCACAGCCGGCCATGACCACCGCGACGGCCGTTCCGGCCAGCGCCGGCAAGCCCTTCCCACTCCCCACACAGGCCGCTGCCGCGGCGCCGGTTGAGACGAAAGTACACGACCTCGGAACCGTCGGAGCGGGGGCGACCCCGGGCAGGCAGGGTGAGTCATCCGCGCGTGCGCAGGTCCCGCTGACTCAGGAGGAGAGCATAGTGACGTCGAACACCGGGGGCTCTGCGAGCACCACGGGCGGCATCGGGGGGCTGTGGTTGTTCCTGATAATGTGCGCGGCCTACATTGCCGCGCTTGCGGTAGCAGCTCTCATCGCGGCGAAGCTCTACGAGCCTCGAGCCGCAATAGCCGGCGCACCGGCCGTGCCGGCGCCACCGGACGATAGCCTGCCGCGCGCCTGACGCTCAGTCCTTCTTGAACGCGTCCTTGTTCTTCCAAAGAAGGGCCAGCGTCGAGGAGCCCAGGGCAAGGGTCCACGAGTGTATCAACAGCATCTGCGCCCGGTCGCCGTTGAGCGGCCAGTACTTCTTGTTCTCCAGCGAGTAGAGGATGTCCATGCACGCGAGGAACATCATGGCGCTGCCGGCGGCCGCCCCTGCGAAGAAACCTTTGCGGTTCATGCGCAGGATGTTCGGGGCGGCGACGAGCGCCGTGGTGATCATCCACGAGTCGGCGAGGGGAAATGCACGCTCGAAGGCCTCGTCCTGCTCAGTCTCGGTCGCTTCTATCTTCTTTGCGAAGAAGAGTATCCAGAACAGCGCGGTAGCGAGCGCGGTGAACGCGATGAACCCCGCTAGAACGGTCAGAACCAGGGGCCTGTCTCCACTGTCTTCCATCTCCAACCTCCTGAGCCGGTCTTGCTGACGCGCGGGCGCCGGAACCGCCGCCCGTACCTGAATATAAAGCCTCGGCGCCGGCAAGGCAAATCAGGGTTGCGGACTATCAAGGATGCGGGTCAGCAGCTGTGATAACATCTACTCAGAACAGGCGGAATGCCCTAGATGGAGGTAATCCGATGGCCGATTCATGTGCGTTGAAGGGCGACGAGCTCTGGAACCCCGGCGAGCTTCCCCCGCGGGTCGCAAGGCTCCGCGAAGAATACGTGAACATACAGGACCGCGACTATTTCAGGAACGAGATCAAGCCGTACACGACCGGCACCCCGTGGGACACGATGTGGTCGCCGGCGCTCTGGGGCGTCGTGCCGGATCTGCACGCTTTTAACAAGGCGTTCCTCGAGACCCTTCCGTTGCTCGCGACAAAAGTCGACCTGCCGGAGGGTTTCTGGGACAAGCCCCAGGTGCTGCGCGTGGCGATATTCTTCCACGAGGTGGTGTCGAAGTACCTGCCGGTGCAGATCCTCGAGGGGGAGATGATCGTCGGAGGTCAGTTCAACACGGCCCTGTCCAGGGCGCAGTCCAAGTCGGAAGCGAAGGAATGGCGCAAGAGGACAGACAAGTTTATGGAGGGCATAGATCTGCTCAACTCGCACGGCATGGGCAACTCGGGCGCGACACCAGGCCACCTTATTCCGGACTACCCACGGGCGTTGAAGCTCGGGATGCGCGGTCTTATTGACTACTTCGAGGAGCTAAAGTCCGAGGCGCGCGACAAGTCTCACAAAGATTTTCTCGACGCTCTGATCACGTGCTGCGAAGGCACGCGTGAGTTCGCGCAGCGTTATGCGCACGAGGCGCGCCGGCTGGCGTTCGAGTGCAAGGACGCTACTCGCAGGGCCGAGCTCGAAGAGATAGCCCGCATTTGCGAGAAGGTGCCCTGGGAGCCTCCCGAGACTTTCCACGAGGCGCTGCAGGCCCTGTGGTTCATACACATGCTTGTGATGGTGCAGGAGTCCTACCCGGGGCCCGGACTGTCGCCGGGACGGATAGACCAATACCTGTTCCCCTATTACGAGAAGGACCTTACAGAAGGCCGCCTTAGCAGGGACGAGGCCAAAGAGCTTCTCGAGTGCTTCTGGGTCAAACCGAACTACGCATATGATTTTCTCCACCGGCTCGGCCGCATGCGCGGCATCACGAGCGGGTACGGACAGCTAATCACGATCGGCGGGCTGGGCCCCGACGGCGAGGACGTCTCCAACGACCTGACCTGGCTGACCCTCGAGGTCATCGACGAGATGAACCTGCTCGAGCCGAAACCCAACGTCAGGCTCCACAAGGGAACGCCTGACGACCTGCTCAAGCGCGTCGCCGAGATCATTGCGGGAGCCCAGGGCGCTCCGTTCCTCCTGAACTTCGACGAGAACGCGATTGAGGCGCTCCGCTGGCAAGGCCTGCCTGAGGAACGCCTCTGGGACTACGCCCCGGTCGGGTGCCTGGAGAATACTCTGCAAGGTGACGACCGCTCGGGGACTGTGGACGTGAACGTCAACCTGGCAAAGGCGATCGAGCTCACGCTGTTCAATGGAAAGGACCAGGAGACCGGCGACAGGCTCGGCCCGCGCACCGGCGACCCCCGAACGTTCAAGAGCTGGGACGAATTCCGCGCTGCTTTTGAGAAGCAGATCAAGGCTTTGCTCGAGCGCTTCATAGAGTTCTACAACTCCGCGGATGAGCTGCGCGGGTCTTACGAACCCACGCCGTACCTGTCCGCGCTCGTCGGCGGCTGCGCCGAATCCGGCAAGGATGTCACCAACGCCGGGCCTACGTACAACTTCGTAACCGTCGAGGGCATCGCGTTCGCTACAGCCGCGGACTCGCTGGCCGCGATCAAGAAGCTCGTCTACGAGGACGGCACGGTCTCGATAACCGATCTGGTGGAGGCTGTCGACCGGA
>Ga0209745_1002062_pt1 | contig 11623 bp, 15 predicted proteins | sample BarGraNGADG00312_FD_184495 | JGI IMG/M metagenome (GOLD analysis project Ga0209745, IMG submission 184495) | Arctic peat soil microbial communities from Barrow, Alaska - Barrow Graham LP Ref core NGADG0004-312 (SPAdes) (version 2) | ecosystem: Environmental > Terrestrial > Soil > Wetlands > Peat... | reverse complement strand
GCTCACGGAGACCTCCATGACAGATGAACGTACAGGAGCGCGAGGGTCCCGCGTACGCCGACTCAGATGTCCGGCAGGTGGTCGCGGGCCACCTCCGGGGAGACGCCGGCAACCTCCATGAGGTCCACCACGAGCGACCGGAGCAGGAGCACCAGGCTCTGCGCCTGCCAGTCCTGCGGCGCCAACGCGAACGGATCCATCCGCGCGGCGATCGCGAGAAGGTCCGTCCGCGCCCGGTCGAGGGACCGGTCCGTTCCGAACGAACTGGCGATCTCGACCGATGCGTCGGCAAGGTCGGCCACGACCTCGGCCAGTGGGATGAGCTCTCGACCGGTACCGAGAACCGCGATGGTGCGCCGGGCCAGGACCCGCGCGTTGCGCTTCGCGTGATCCGCCTTGGCTCCCGCCTCCTGCACGGCGGTCAGCTCGTCGCGGTACCGGGCCCACCCAGGAGACACCCGGGCGATGTCCCGCGCGCTCTGCGCGCCCGCCTGCCACTCGGCGAACACCGGCTCGGACGCCCGGCCGCGCACCAACGACTCCTCGGCCCCGGTCGGGTCGTCGGCTCGCAGCCCGCCCGAGAGCGGACGGAGCATCGCGGCGATCTCGTGCATCGCGTTACGCGCCTGCTCGCGCGGTCGCCGGCGCGGGTCGGTCGAGCCGAGCGTGGCCACACCGAGCGCCACCCCGCCTCCGACCAACGCATCCGTCCATCGCCCCAGCGGCCCGCCGGTCGTCATGATGACCGAGAGGCCGACGATGACGATCGCCTGGACACCCGCCTGCGTGGTCAGGAGCGCGCCGCGGTCGATGAACCGTCCGGCGAGCGCGGCGACCGCCAGGACCATTGCCACCTGCACCAGCCCGAGCCGATCAGGTGGACGAGCAGGTCACCGAGGGCGACGCCGACGGCGACGCCGATCGCAAGCTCGGCGACCCTGCGCACCTGACGGTCCGAGCTGAAGCCGAGAGCGACCCACGCCGAGACGGGGGCGAAGAACGGGTAGGGGTGACCCAGGCCGTACCGCGCGATCCCGAAGGCTGCCCCGGCCGCCGCGCTCGCCTGGAGCACCGGGACCAACGAGCTGCGCACCCGTGCCCAGCCCTGGCGCGCGCGAGCACGCACCACGACGCCGGCCCTGCCCCGCACCATCTGCTGCGGCCGTCCGGCAGCGCCGCGGCTTGCGTCCGACGTCACAGGCTCGGGTGGCGGCCCAGGCCCCGTGCGACCGGTCCGCGCGGCTCGGGGCGGCTCGCCGACACCCCTTCACCTGGCACGATGACTTCCTGACCGGCCGCGACGGCACCGCCCTCGCACTCGACCTGGAGGTCTACGTCCTGCGGCGCGCTGCGCTTGACGACCGCAAGCGCGATCGGACCCAGCTCGTGGTGCCGGGCCACCGACGTCACGAACCCGATCGCCCGGTCACCGGCGCGCACCTCGGCCCCGCCCAGCGGCAGCAGGTGCCCGGAGCCGTCAAGGTGCAGCATGACCAGCCGCCGTGGCGGCCGACCCATGTTGTGCACACGCGCGACGGTCTCTTGGCCGCGATAGCAGCCCTTGTTCAGGTGCACCGCGGTGCGCAGCCAGTCCAGCTCGTGCGGGATCGACCGGTGGTCGACCTCGCGCCCGAGCCGTGGGCGCCAGGCCTCAACGCGGGCCGCCTCGCTCGCCCAGGTCCCGGCCAGCCGCCAGCCCGCCGCTTCACGCTCGGCGACGGCGGCCACCAGGTCTTCCCGAGGCACCAGGACCAGCCGCCACGGGCGGTCGGCGCCCGGGTGCGCATCGTCGTCGGGCCCGTAACGCGTACCGCCGGGCAGGGTGCGCGGCCAGGGGTCGCGCCACGTCACGGGCTCCCCGGGTGATCCCTCGGCGTCGACCGGTTCGCCGAGCACCGCCCAGTCGTCCGTCGCGTCGGTGATCTCGACGCGCAGCATGAATTTCATCCGGTCCAGCCAGGCCGCAAGCGTCGACGCGTGCGAACCCTCGGTGATCAGCCAGGTCGCCTCGCCGTCATCGACGACACCGGCGGCGTGCTCGATGTGGCCCTGGGGGCTGAGCACCAGGAGCTCGGTCGACGTGGCCGGCGCCAGCGCGAGCAGGTCCTGGGAAGTGATCGAGTTCAGCCACGTGAGACGGTCCGGGCCGACGACGCGGACAACGCCGTAGTGGGACAGGTCGACGACGGCGCCGCCCGACCGGAGCGCGCGCTGCTCGGCCGTCGGGTCCCCGTAGTGCCAGGCCACCCCGGCGTCCGGACCTGATCCGCGCACCGCTCCGCGACGCGCCAGCAGCGGGCTCGCCATCTCAGGCGTCCACGCGAGCGAGGCGTGCCGACACGTACGTCTGCAGCGGATGACCGAAGGCGGCCAGGTCCCACGCCCACATGAGCTCACCGTGCACGTGGCCGTACAGGCGCTTCCCGGCAGCGACGTCGGAAGCGGTGGAGGTGCGGGCGATGAGGTCGCTCGTGAGGTCGATGCGCCCGCGACCGACAGTGCCCAGGTACAGCGAGAGATGGCCCGCCGCGTCGGCGAGCACCAGCTCGACCGGGAACTGGTCCTCGGCCAGCGCAGCCGTCCGCTCGGGCGAGACGCGCCAGTAACCGGACTCGGTCGACCACACCGGCCCCGGATCGGCGTCAAGGAGCGCCTCCGGATCGTCGGGGACGACCACGAGACGGATCGTCGAGGTGTAGCGCAGGTAGGGGCCGCCGTCGTGTTCGACGTGGACCTCCTGGACGAACGCTGCCTCCTCGATCCCGGGGTAGACGACTACGCCGCCACCACGCCAGTGGCCGACCAGCCACGCCAGCGGATACACCTCGGGCGCGAGGCCTTCTGGAAGGACGAACACCATGTCGGAACCTCGATCTGTCCGGTGTGCTCACCGCCGAGCGCGCCAGACGGTCAGACGGTGGTGGTCAGCGCTGACCCTTGAAGAGGCGATAGACAACCAGCCCGGCGACGCCCGCGATCGAAAGGCTCGCCAGCACCAGCAGTCCGATGTAGAACAGCTCGAGCGCACTCATGTGTTCGATCCTATCGAGCGCACGTTCTACGCTGGCACTGTGAGCAGCCCCATGCGGTCCCTTGTGGTCAAGACGACGTCGGGGGCCGACCGGCCCGAGGCGTGCAACCAGGCGTTCACGGTCGCCGCGACCGCGGCGGCGGCCGGCGCCCGGGTGAGTCTCTGGCTCACGGGCGAGGCCACCTGGCTCGCGCTGCCAGGGCGCGCCGGCGAGCTCGTGCTTCCGCAGGCCGCACCGCTGGACGGGCTGCTCGCCGCCGTGCTGGACGCCGGGACCGTGACGGTGTGCGCCCAGTGCGCCGCACGGCGCAGCATCACTGCCGACGACGTGGTGCCCGGCATCCGGATCGCCGGCGCGGCCGTGTTCGTCGAGGAGTCGCTCGCCGAGGGGGCGCAAGCGCTCGTCTACTGAAGTCAGCCGACCAGGACGCGACCCACGACGTAGACGAGGATGCCGGTGACTGTCACCGGCAGGACGCACGCCGCCACCGCCGCCCATCGCAGGGTCAGCGAGGGCAACCGGTCGAAGAGCTCGAGCAGGGTGGCGATGAGGACACCGACCGCGAGGCCGATCAGGCCGCCCACCGCAGGTCCGATCCCGGGGACGAGCGCGCCTGTCCCGGTGCCCGCGCCGGCCGCCGCCGCGAGCGTCCCGAACACGCGCAGCCAGCCGCCGACGGGGAGCGTCGAGACCGCGGAACCGGCCGCAAGGGCGACGGCGCCCGTCACCACGAGAGACACCCCACCCGCCGTCCGGCCCGCGGCGACCCAGCCCGACATGGACGCCGCGATCAGCACACCGGCCACGACACCGGACACGGACTCCACGAGCCGCTCGCGCCCGTCCCGCCGCAGCAGCTCGTTCACGAACGCGAGCACGATGGCCAACGCGAACGCCAGCGGGAGCTCGCGCAGGAAGGGCTCGCCGGGCGTGAACGCGATGGCCAGCACCGCACCGGCTCCCCCGAGCCCGATGAGGATCGTCGCGCCCAACCGTCTCGGGAGATCGACCAGGGAAGGCCACCCGACCGCGAACGCGACTGCGAGCACTCCGGCCAGCGCGATCAGCGGCACCTCGCCGAAGAACGCCGCGACCGCGACGAGGGCGGCCGCGACGGCCGTGGCAACCGCGCGGGTCGAGACGTCCATCAGCGCCCCACCGATCGCGTCCGGGCGCGAAGCAGCAGGGTCAGGGTGGGGTGGGATGGGTCGAGCACGCGGACGAGTCTCGCAGATCGGGCCAACCGGCCGTGCCGGCGGCCGTCAGCGGTAGCCTTGAGTCTCTTGAACCGCGAAGGGGATTCCTAGTGGCAGACCTGCTGCTTCTGACACCCACGGCGGGCGGCTCGGCCCAGGTGCTCCCCGCCTTGGGCCTACTGTCGCACCGGATCCGGGTGCTGCCGATAGAACCATCCGCGCTCGTCGACGCACCCGACTCCGACCTCGTCCTGCTCGACGCCCGCCGCGATCTGGCCTCCGCGCGCACGACGTGCCGGTTGCTCCGCGCGACGGGCCTCGATGTCCCGCTGCTGCTCGTCCTGACCGAGGGTGGCCTGACGGCCGTGAAGGCGGACTGGGGGGTGGATGACCTCCTCCTCGAGACAGCGTCGCCGGCCGAGGTCGAGGCGCGATTCCGGCTCGCGATCGAGCGATCCGTGTCCGCCGGCTTCGAGAGCGCGCCGCAAGAGATCTCCGCCGGCGAGCTGACCATCGACGCAAGCGGCTACAGCGTGCGGCTGCGCGGCCGGCCGGTGGACCTGACGTACAAGGAGTTCGAGCTCATCAAGTACCTCGTTCAGCACCCGGGCCGGGTCTTCACCCGTGCCCAGCTGCTCCAGGAGGTCTGGGGCTATGACTACTACGGGGGCACCCGCACCGTGGACGTGCACGTGCGTCGACTGCGGGCCAAGCTCGGGCCCGAGCACGAACAGCTCATCGGGACGGTGCGCAACGTGGGCTACCGGTTCGACCCACCGAAGGAGCGCCGCGAGGCAGCCCTGGAGCCGGTCTCGGACGGCGTCTCGGGTGCCAGCGCAGGCGTGTGACCCCAGTGGGCCCACACCATGGCGATCCAACCCGGTAAGTTCGCCCGGGTGAACGTCGACTCGAGCGCCGTCCTGATGACAGGGCCCTGGCGACACCAGTTCGTCCCGGCGAACGGGGCGCGGTTCCACATCGCGCTCGCTGGCGCGGACGACCGGGAAGCGCCCCTGGTCGTGCTCCTGCACGGGTTCCCGCAGTTCTGGTGGGCGTGGCGGCACCAGATCGAGGTCCTGGCAGCCGCCGGGTACCGCGTCGCAGCGATGGACCTGCGCGGCACGGGCGCGTCGGACAAGCCCCCGCACGGGTACGACGTACCGACTCTCACCCGGGACGTCGCCGGTCTGATCCGCTCCCTCGGCGCCGATCGGGCGGTCGTCGTCGGGCACGGGCTCGGAGGTGCCGTCGCGTGGTCGATGCCGGCCCTGCAACCGAGTGTCACCCAGGCGATCGCGGCGCTGTCCGCGCCGCACCCGCTGCACCTGCACGCCGGGGCACGGCGGGGCCTGCGCCGGGTGACGGCGCAGCATCTCGCGTTCTTCCAGCTCCCGTACCTGCCCGAGCGCGCCTTGACGCACTCCGACCTGGTCGGCCGCCTCCTGCGCGAGTGGGGCGCCCCGAGCTGGTTGGACGACGACACGCGGTCGACCTATCTCTCGGCCGCGCAGGTCCCGTTCGCGGCACACAGCGCGATGGAACAGGTGCGCTGGCTCGTCAGATCGACGCCGCGCCTGGACGGTCGCCGGTACCTCGCCGCCCTGCGCACCCCGGCCCAGGTACCGACGCTGCAGCTGCACGGTGAGCTCGACCGTTGCCTGCCGGCCTCGTACGCGGCGCTGCCCGCGGCCGAGGCCGCGGTCGCCGGGTCGCGCCACCGGTTCGAGCTCGTTCCGCACGCGGGGCACTTTCTGCCCGAGGAGGCACCGGACCGCGTCAACACGATCCTGACCTCCTGGCTGGCCGAGGTCGCACCGACACCGAGGACGACGTCGGGCACCGTCCTCTAGTCCTTGACCATCGACCCCGCGCGCGCCGGGTCGGTCTCACCGATGCCGAACGCCGGGCAGCTGCCGGCGATCGGGCACGCGCCGCAGGCCGGGTTGCGCGCGAAGCAGATACGCCGACCATGGAAGATCAGCCGGTGCGAGGCCATGGTCCACTCGCGTCGCTCGAGCAGCGCCGCGAGGTCCTGCTCAACCTTGACCGGGTCGTCTTCGACGGTCCAGCCGAGGCGGCGCGCCAGGCGGCCGACGTGCGTGTCGATCGTCAGTCCAGGGATCCCGAACGCGTTGCCGAGGACGACGTTGGCCGTCTTGCGCCCGACGCCAGGCAGCGTCACGAGGTCCTCGAGCCGGGCCGGCACCGCACCGTCGAACCGCTCGACCAGCGCGCGCCCGATGCCGAGCAGGGACTCGGACTTCGCCCGGAAGAAACCAGTCGTGCGGATGAGGTCCTCGAGCTCGGCGCGGTCCGCCGCGGCGTAGCCGGGCGCGTCCGGGTAGCGCGCGAACAACACTGGGGTCACCAGGTTGACGCGCTTGTCGGTGCACTGCGCCGAGAGCACTGTGGCGACGAGCAGCTCGAGCGGCGTGGTGAAGTCCAGCTCACAGTGCGCGTCGGGGTAACGCTGCGCGAGCGCGCGGTTGATGCGGCGCGCGCGGCGGACCAGGCCCAGTCTCGACTCGAGGGGACGTGGAGATCGCTGCGTCGGTGCCACGGCGGGATCCTACGTCGCGCTGCTCCCCATGGGTGATCCGGGCCGGACTCTCTCAAGTGCGCAACCGTCGACGCCGAATAGTCATCTGTAGCGATGGTGCGGATTCCCACCCATCTTGACAGCGGAATCTCGGGAGAAGGGCGGTGGTTACCACGGCTCGCATGGAGGCTCTGGCGCTGTCCGACCTGCGCTCCTCACGCCGGGCGCTGCGGGTCGAGCGCGCCCGAGTCGCGCACTGGCGGCGGCTGCTCCGGGCGCGGATCGACCTCGCAGTCGCCTCTGCCACCCTCCCCGAGCCGCTGGGCCAGGATGCGAGCGGGGTGCTGCCGACCGGCGCGGAGCGCGATCTGCCGTGCCACCTCGAGCTGGTCTGCGCCGTGCTCGACCGCGGCCCGACCCCGGAGCTGGACCGTCTCGGCGAGCTGCGGGCCCTCGACCGCCGCCTCGCGAGCTACGAGTCCACGGTCGGTCAGGCCCTCGGCGGCGCGACCGACGAATTCGTCCGACAGCTTGCCACTGACCCGCCGGCATGCCTGCGCGGGCGGCCCGAAATCCTCTGACGCCCGCCGATGTGGGGCAGACTGTTCACCGGACCCGACATGACTCCTGACGGTAAAGGACGCACACGTGGACGACGATGTTGTGCTCTCCGCCCCGCTGTTCGCGAGCATGGATCGAGAACAGACCCAGGCGTTGCAGTCGTCGTTGACGCCGCTCGAGGCCGCGCGCGGTGAGGTGCTCTTCCACGAGGGCGAACGCGGCGACCGGCTGTACGTGATCGAGCGCGGCAAGGTCAAGCTCGGGCGGCGATCGAACGACGGTCGGGAGAACCTGCTCGCCGTGCTCGGTCCTGGGGAGATGTTCGGCGAGCTCTCGCTCTTCGACCCGGGTCCGCGAACCGCGACGGCCACCGTCGTGGCGGACGCCCGGCTGCAGGAGCTCCGCCACCAGGAGCTGATCGCGTGGCTCCATTCCAACCCCGCCGTCGCGAAACATCTGCTGCAGGCGTTGGCCCGTCGGCTGCGCCGGACCAACGAGGCGCTGGCCGACCTCGTGTTCTCTGACGTGCCGGGCCGGGTGGCCAAGGCGCTCCTCGACCTGTCGACCCGGTTCGGAGAGCCCGTCGACGATGGCCTACGCGTGGCTCACGACCTCACGCAGGAAGAGCTGGCGCAGCTGGTCGGGGCGAGCCGCGAGACCGTCAACAAGGCCCTCGCCGACTTCGCCGCACGCGGCTGGGTCCGCCGCGAGGGCCGCGCAGTCGTCCTGCTGGACGTAGACCGCCTAGAACGCCGAGCCCGCTGACCCTGCGGCTCAGCGGAGCTCGAGGAGGAGCTCTATCTCCACCGGGGCGTTCAGGGGCAGGACGACGACGCCTACTGCACTGCGCGCATGCACGCCCGCTGCGCCGAAGACCTCAACGAGCAGCTCGCTCGCGCCGTTGACCACCTGGGGCTGACCGGTGAAGGACGGGTCGCTCGCAACGTACCCGACGACCTTGACGACGCGCCGGACCTGATCCAGGTCGCCGATCAGAGCAGCGACTGCGGCCAGCGCATTGAGGGCGGCCGTGCGGGCGTGCCCGACGGCATCGGCCGGGGACACCAGTCCGTCGCCGTCGCCGACCTTGCCCGTCGCGGGCAACGCCCCCTCGACGAACGGCAGCTGGCCCGAGGTGTGCACGTACCGGCCGGACTGCACCGCGGGGACGTACGTCGCCACCGGGGCGGCCACAGCCGGGAGCGTCAGCCCGAGCTCCGCGAGCCGGGCGTCGACGGTCCCCATCAGATGTTCTTCGGCCGCTTGAGGTATGCAACGAGACCGGAATCGGGGCCCTGGATCACCTGCACGAGCTCCCACCCGTCGGCACCCCACTGATCGAGGATCGCCTTCGTCGCGTGAATGATGAGCGGAACGGTCGCGTACTCCCAGGTAGTGGCCATGCCCGCAGCCTAGTGGGCGGAATTCACCGGTTCATTAGCCACGACGAGATGCTCGTACCACGACTCGATCTCCGGACGACGGCGCAGCAGTGCCCGACGCTCGCGTTCGGTCATCCCGCCCCAGACGCCGAACTCCACCCTGTTGTCCAGCGCATCGGACAGGCACTCGAGCCGCACCCTGCACCCCATGCACACCGCCCGCGCGGACCGTTGCGCGGCGCCCTGGACGAACAGCTCGTCCGGCCCGAGATTGAGGCACGCACCGCGCGCCGTCCAGTTCTTGTCCTCCAGCAGTGCACGCACGCCAGCCCCCTAATGCCCGTGAGGTACAAGAATGCGCGCCCAGAGGCCAGGATGCTAATCCCGCCGGGAAATACTACGCCGAACAGGGAAACGGGCGTCCTCGTGTGGAGGTGCCGTGCAGGTCGGCGGGCGACCCCACGGCGCAGAGCGGCGCACCGAACCCCTCCCGTACTCTGAGCACCATGGCTTCTCCTGCCCGCGCTCGCGGGCGCCAGGTCAACTTGGCCCAGGCGCTCGTCTTTCTCCTTGCCTTCCTGCTGGTCGCGGGCATCGGCGGCGTGCTGTCCGCCGGTCTGGTCATGCCCGCAGTAGCTGGCGTCTCCGCGGTCGCGAACGCGACGACGCAAGTCTTCACCGACCTGCCGACGGCTCTGGCGGAGCAGCCGCTCTCACAGAAGTCCACGGTCCTCGCCAACGACGGCACGACCGTGCTGGCGACGTTCTACCTCGAGAACCGCATCGTCGTCCCGCTCGAGCAGATCGCGCCCGTCATGCAGGCGGCGGTCATCGCCACGGAAGACAAGCGCTTCTATCTGCACGGCGGCATCGACCCGACCGGCATGCTGCGCGCCGCGGCGAGGAACGCGCTCACGTCGAACGTCGAAGGTGCGTCAACGCTCACCCAGCAGTACGTGAAGAACGTCCTCATCGAGTCCGCCGCGCGCAAGAACGACACCGCCGCGATCGCAGCTGCCCGTGAGGCGATCGGCACGGCGGGCATCAGCCGCAAGCTCCGTGAGGCCAAGCTTGCCATCGCGCTCGAACAGAAGTACTCGAAGAAGGAGATCCTGACCCGGTATCTCAACATCGCGCAGTTCGGCGCCTCGGTCTACGGCGTCGAGGCCGCGGCGCAGTTCTACTTCAGCAAGAAGGCCGCGGACCTGAACTACCTCGAGGCCGCGACGCTGGCAGGCGTGACTCAGAGCCCCACCAAGTGGGACCCCGTCGTGAACCCGAAGAACTCCGAGCACCGGCGCAACATCGTGCTGGGCTTGATGAGGGACCAGAAGGTCATCACCCAGGCCGAGTACGTTGCCGGCGTCGCCACGCACATCGCCAGCGTGGCGGCCGGTGGCTACCTCAACATCCAGCGCACGGGCCTCGGCTGCATGACCGCGAACACCGTGGCGAGCTCCGGCTACTTCTGCGACTACGTCACCAAGGTGATCACCAACAACCCCGCCTTCGGCGCGACGCTCGAGGCCCGCCAGCAACTGCTCTACCGCGGCGGCCTGACCATCGTCACGACGCTCGACCCGCGGATGCAGCAGATCGCCGACAACGAGGTCAAGGCGGGCATCCCGGTGAACGACCCCTCCGGGGTCGCCTCGGCGATCTCGGTGGTCGAGCCGGGCACCGGGAAGATCCTGGCGATGGCCCAGAACCGGACCTACAACAGCACCTCGGCCGCCGGCGCGAGAGAGACCGCCGTCAACTACAACACCGACAGCGCCTACGGCTCGTCGAAGGGCTTCGCGCCCGGCTCGACCTTCAAGCCGTTCACCCTGGTCGAGTGGCTCAAGGAGGGCCACAGCCTCAACGAGGTCATCGACGCGAGCCGTATGCAGTACAACCTGAACGAGTTCAACGCACCGTGCACCCGCCTCGGCGGGGGGACGTACAAGTTCGGGAACGCCGAAGGCAAGGGAACCACCATGACCGTGCTCGACGCGACGAAGAACTCGGTCAACTCCGGCTACATCAAGATGGCGAGCAAGCTCAACCTCTGCTCGATCTTCGACGGGGCGAAGACGCTCGGTGTCCACCAGGCCAACGGCGACGACTTTCCCGTCGTCGCGGCAAACGTCCTGGGCAGCACCGCGATAGCACCGCTCACGATGGCGGCGGCGTTCGCGTCGTTCGCGGCGAATGGCACCTACTGCGAGCCGATCGCGATCACGAAGGTCGTCGACGCCGCCGGCACGGAGCTCCCCGTGCCGGCGAGCAACTGCCGGCAGGCGCTCGAGCCGCGCATCGCGTCGGCCGTGGACTTCGCGCTCAGCCACGTCTTCGAGGGCACCGGGAAGACCGTGGGTGCGCTGGACCGGCCCTCGGCGGGCAAGACCGGCACCACGTCACGGAACGAGTACACATGGTTCGTGGGCTACACCCCGCAGCTCGCCACCGCCGTCTGGGTCGGTCACCCGGACGGGATGATCCCCGTGCAGAACGTGACGATCAACGGGAAGTACATCCGGAACGTCTTCGGTGCCACGATCGCCGGACCGACCTGGAAACGGTTCATGCTGCAGGCGAGCGCGGGCATGCCGGTCGTCGGCTTCCCCGCCGCCGGGTCGCGCGAGCTCTTCGGCGCCCAGGTGAGTGTCCCCAGCGTGGTCGGGAAGCCCATGGCGCAAGCCGTCGCGACCCTGCGCGCCCTGGGCTTCAACGTCGCCCCCATGACCAACCAGGTCCCGTCGACCGCCCCCGCGGGCGCGGTCGCCTCGACGTCGCCGGCCGCCGGGGCGCGCGTCCCCGCCGGCTCGGTGGTGACTCTCACCATCTCGAACGGCCAGGCCCCCGCTGGCCCGGCACCGGCACCGGCACCTGCACCGGCACCGGCACCCGGCAACCCCAACCCTGCCCCCG
>Ga0209745_1002061_pt1 | contig 11628 bp, 10 predicted proteins | sample BarGraNGADG00312_FD_184495 | JGI IMG/M metagenome (GOLD analysis project Ga0209745, IMG submission 184495) | Arctic peat soil microbial communities from Barrow, Alaska - Barrow Graham LP Ref core NGADG0004-312 (SPAdes) (version 2) | ecosystem: Environmental > Terrestrial > Soil > Wetlands > Peat... | reverse complement strand
GGTGGGTGGATGTGGCAAGTCGAAAAAAACAACTGAGAAAGGAGAGGGCGCGATGTCTGCACCTTCAACATCTACGCCGTCCGCCTCCGGGCAGCTCGGGCCGGACGGAAAGCCGGTGAAGACTCTGGCCGATTTCCCGGACGGGCAGGACGGGGCGAACGTCGAGGCGGTCATAAAGACCGCCAAGGGCGATATCGTGGTGCGGTTTTCCCCCGATGTGGCCCCGGTCACGGTGGCCAGCTTCCTGCACCTGGCACGGAGCGGTTTTTACAACGGACTGCGTTTTCACCGCGTAGAGCCGACGTTCGTCATCCAGGGTGGTGACCCGAAGAGCAGGGATCCGAACGCCGCCGACGTGGGGACGGGCGGCCCCGGGTACTACCTTCCCGCGGAGTTCAACAACAGGCCGCACAAGACAGGCACGCTATCCATGGCCCGGTCCCAGGAACCCACCTCAGGCGGCAGCCAGTTTTATATCTGCCTGGCCGACCAGCCCTCGCTGGACGGCAAGTACACCGTATTCGGTGAGACCGTCTCCGGGATGGAAGTGGTTCAGAGCATCGTTGCCGGTGACGTCATCCAGGAGATCACCATACGCCCAAAGAGCGGTGGGTAAGAAAAGACAAGCGGAGGAGAGGTTGATCGATCGTTGCCACAGGGAGCGCCTGCTTGATGCCATCGCAGTGGTTGCCCTGGTGACTACTTTCCTGCTTCCAATAGCGGGATGTGGCAGGGCGAAACAGTCCGGGCGCTTGAAGGTCGCGGTGTCGATAGTGCCTCTGGCGGACTTCACCCGTGAGGTTGGCGGCGACCTGGTAGAGGTGGAGACACTGGTGCCGCCGGGAGCGAGCCCGCATACGTTTGAGCCCACCGCGGGTCAGGTGGCGTTTCTAAGCCGGGCGAAGGTTTTCGTCACCAGCGGGCTCCAGTTGGAGGCGTGGGCTGCGGACGTGTTTAGCAAGGTGGGCAACAAAGGGGTGGTCAAAGTCGTCGCGGCGGACGCGATCCCCAGGGACATGCTTTTGAAGACAAGCGAGGCCGACGCAGGAGGCCCTTACGACCCGCACGTCTGGCTCGACCCAACGCTTGCGATCTACCAGGTCAATGCTATCGCGCGTGGCCTTGCCAAAGCCGACCCGGCGCATGCCGACACCTACCGCGCCAACGCCGAGGCATATGTGCGGAAGCTCAAGGATTTGGATAGGCAACTCGCAGGGGAGACGGCCGCATTCACGAAGAGGAGCTTTGTCGCTCTACACCCCGCTTGGTCGTATTTTGCCAGGCGCTACGGGCTGGTCGAGGCCGGCGCCATCGAGGAGGTGCCCAGCAAAGAACCATCCGGCAGATTGATAAACAAGCTCGTCGACGAGATAAAGAGGCAGGGAATAACGGTGGTCTTCGCCGAGCCGCAGATCAACCCAAAGGCCGCCGAGGTGGTCGCTCAAGAGGGCGGCGCGAAAGTCAAGTTCATCGACCCGCTGGGAAACCCGGACAAGCCGGACGTGAGCACCTACATCAAGCTCATGCAACACAACGTAGCCGTTATGGCGGAGGTCCTCAAGTGAAAGTCATAACCGGGATAATGCCATGAAGCGCGCATGTAAGGTCGCGGAATACTTTAACGGTAGCGGACCCCATACCCTCATAGAGATGCAAAACGTCTGGGTCAGCCTCGGGGGGCACACCGTCCTCGAGGATATAACTTTCTCGCTCGAGGAGAAGATGTTCCTGGGCGTAATCGGACCGAACGGCGCCGGCAAGACCACGCTTCTAAGGGTCATGCTGGGCCTCCTCAGGCCCGACCGGGGGAGCGTCCGGGTGATGGGGATGAGCCCGGATGAGCTGAAGCACGAGCTGCATCACATCGGATACGTCCCCCAGGCCGTGATGTTCGACCCGATATTCCCGGTCTCGGTTTTCGACGTGGTAATGATGGGCAGGATATGCTGCATCGGGCCGCTGCGCTTCGCGGCCAAGAAAGACAAGGACGCGGTAGCGGAGAGCATCAGGATGGTTGGGCTCGACGGCCTCGAGAGCCGCCCCATCGGCGAGCTCTCCGGCGGACAGCAGAAAAGGGCGTTCCTGGCGCGCGCGCTGTGCATGGAAACCAGGATATTGATGCTCGACGAGCCCACCTCCGGCTTGGACATTCCCGCCCAGAGCCAGTTTATGGATCTCCTCACAGAACTGAAGGAGCGGCTCGGGCTTTCCGTGATATTCGTAAGCCACGACGTGAACGTTCTTGCCCGGTACGCCGACGAGATGGTCTGCATCAACCGTTCGATGCACCTTCATGGAAAGCCCGAGGAGGTCATAGGCTCCGATAGGCTCAAGGACGCCTACCGCTGCGAGTTCGACTTCCTTGTCGGGGCGGGGGGGCACCACCACGAGGGGGGAGGTGGCCGCTGATGCTGGCGTTCGGGTTCGGGCAGAGGGCCCTGATCGGAGGGCTGCTGATAGCGACGACCTGCTCGATCATGTCGTTCTTCGTCATTGTCAGGCGCCTCGCGTTCGCCGGCATGGGTATCTCGCACGCCGCGTTCGGCGGGGTCGCCATAGGCATCGCAGCCGGCGTCAACCCGATCGTGACGGCGGGGGCGTTCTGCGTAGGCGTAGCCGGCGGGATAGGGTGGCTCTCACGCAAGGGGCGCCTGCACGAGGACGCGGTCATCGGCATACTGTTCTCCGCATCGATGGCCTTTGGCGTAGTGCTGATCGCGGTCGCTCACGCCTATAACCAGGATCTGCTGAGTTACCTGTTCGGGAGCATCCTCGCCATGACCTGGGCCGACGTGACCATACTGGCGGTGCTTTCGGTCCTGGCCGTGGCATTTCTCATTTTCTTCTTCAAGGAGCTGCTTTTCTTCTCGTTCGATGAGGAGACCGCAGCCGCCAGCGGCGTGCCGGTGAGGTTCGTTTATTACGGGCTGCTGATCACAATGGCGCTTACGATCGTGATCTCGATTAAGCTGGTGGGCATCATACTGATCTCGGCGCTGATCGTCATACCCGGCGCTACCGGGCTGCAGGTATCTCGCAACTACAGGGTTGTTGTTCTGGTGTCGCTCGCGAGCGGCCTGGTATCTACAATCGCCGGGTTGTACCTGTCGTTCCGTCTGCCCGTTGCATCCGGGGCCACCATCGTACTGATCATGTTCGGGCTCTTCCTGTTGGGGGTATTGGTCTCACCACGGCGGGGCTACATGCAGAGGATCAAAAGGAAGACCAAAGCTAGCGGCGAGATTTAATTCGCACTACTAGCATATCTCCCGAAAACCCTGATGGGAGGAAAGCTTGCGGATACTCATCTGTCACGGATACCTCTTGAGGGGCACCGGCAGCAACCAGTACGTTCAATCGCTCGCCCGCGCGCTCTGCGCCCAAGGTCACCAACTTGTGGTGATGTGCCAGGATGATGATCCCAGGCTCGATTTCGTTTCAACTTTCCTCCACGAGGAAGAGGGCGGCACGGCGCCGCGGGTCATCTGGGAGAAGGAAACCGGTTATCCGGGTAATTGCATGGTGTTGAAGCCGGATATAGGCGGCCTCTTGCCCGTGTACGTGATGGACAGCTACCCCGGATTCACGGTTAAGGAATTCACCCAACTTAACGAGGCCGAGCTCGACTCGTACGTTAGCAGGAACCGCCGCTCGCTTAGCAGGCTGGCCGAACAGTTTGTCCCCGACGTCATACACGCAAACCACGCCGTGATGCTGCCCTACATAGTGCGCCCGATCGCCTCGGAGCACGACACGCCTTATTTCGTGAGCGTTCACGGTTCGGCCATCGATTTCGCGGTCAAAAAGCAACCTCGATATCTGCGCTATGCCGCCGAAGGGCTTGACGGCGCCTACGGAATCCTGGTACCCAGCGAGCATACCGAAGTTGAGATCACCGGAATCTTCAGGCCACTTATCGGTGGATTGCAGCGGAAGATCACCGTTATCCCGCCGGGTGTTGACACGGAAGCTTTCCGGCCCGCCGATAAAGGTTTCGCCGAAGACGTGGAGCTGATGCTTGAGTCGGTGCATGAGCGGACCTCCGGTGTTACGGTCGGGGATTTCAGCAGGCAAGAGTCGGGGGAGGACCTGCATCGATCAAAGGAAGCACGCCAGATAGAGCGTGAGATCAGCAGGATAAACAGCGTTCACCCTGACTGGCTACCTGAGACGGACATCGCCCTCACCATGAAAGAGCTGGCGCGCGATGCCGGCCCGTTTGTAATGTTTCTGGGCAAGCTCCTGGAGACTAAGGGCATACAGTGTGTGATACCAGCGATGCCCCTGGTGCTCAGGGAGCACCCTGAGACCAGGCTCGTGGTCGTCGGCTTCGGCGAGCTGCGAGGCATCTTGGAGCTAATGATCGACGCTTTGGACACCGGCGAGATAAGGACGCTGAAGTCGCTGTGCGACTACGGAAACAGTGCTTACGCCGGAAGAGTGTCAAACCCATTCGGACCTGTGCTGGCCTTTCTTGACGAGCTGGCAGGCGTTGGCGCTCTCGATGATTACCTGCGGTTGTGCTTCGACTTGGAGTTGAGGCGCTCCATTATCTTCTGTGGCTATTTGACTCCCGAGGAGCACCACCACATTCTCGGCCACGCCCGCGCCCTATTGGTTCCCTCGGTTGCGCCCGAGGCGTTTGGGATAGTGGTCTCCGAGGCTTTGGCAAGCGGTGTGGCGCCTATTGCGACTAATCATTCAGGGCTTCAGACGGCGCTTGAACCGCTGAGGAAAGTCTGGGGAAGGGACGCCGAGGCACTCATGCTGGGCACGCCGGAGAAGTTGGTCTTCCGTATTGGGGCAGCCTGCCGGACCGTCCTGGACATGCCGCAAGGAGTAATACAAAAGAGGGGGGCTGAAACTCGGGCTATCGTGAAACAGCGGTTGAGTTGGGAGGCGATATCGTGTCGCGTCGCGGGCATGTTCGAGGAAGCCACGGCCTGATGCTGACGGAATGCGACGCGCTCAGACCGATCGGAGGTTGATGATGTTCGGGGACTTCGAAGACGTAGTTGCCCAAAAGGTTGGAATCTCGCAGTCGGGCCCGGCGGCGGACAAGGTTATGCCGCTTGCCGAAGCCGTGGAGCGATTCGTTCGTCCTGGCATGCACCTGCACATCGGCCACAGCTTCGCCCGTCCCTGTGCGGCCTACCACGAGCTGGCGCGGCAATTCTGGGGGAAGGATCCCGGCTTTACAATCAGCAGCCTTGGCTTCACCGGGGATATGAGCTCGATTTTCTGCGCCGGGATTGTCAAAAAGGCAATTGCAACTTTCTTCGGGGATTCTTACCCGATGCCGGGACCCAATCCTGTCTACCAGGCCGCTTACCGAGAGGGTATCGTCAAGATGGAGCACTGGACGATCCTCACCTTTTCGCTCCGGCTGCTCGCCGGGGCCTTGGGTTTCGATTGGCTTCCCGCCCCGTCTCTCCTCGGTACGACAATGCAGGATGAAAACTCGGCCGATTATTTCGTGACGGAGATGCCTGGAGGCAAGAAGATGGGATTCGCCAGGGCGATGCACCCGGATATCTCGTTCCTTCACGGCTGGGCATCGGACCCCGCGGGCAACGTAGTCTGCGCTCCTCCTTACGCGGAAACCGCCAGTTCCGCGCGCGCTGCCAGGGAAGGCGCTATCGTCACCGTGGAGAAGGTGGTGGACCACGACTTCATAAGACGTTACAGCCATTTGGTGAAAGTCCCCTCCTACCTTGTGAGAGCAGTGTGTCCGGCCCCGTTCGGTTCGCACCCGGCGGGAATGTCCAATCACGGCTTGGAACGGGAAGTGGTCGGATACGAGGTGGACAGGGAGTTCGCCATAGACTTGCGTACCAGATCGGGGGATACGGATAAGTTACAGGCCTGGATGGACGAATGGATCCTGGGCTGCGCCGACCACGACGAATATATCGAGAAGCTCGGTCGCGAGCGGATCCGGTACCTGGAGGGCAAGTCGTCGCCCGATTCATGGCGAAACGAGCTGGCGGACGCCGTGACGGAGATGAACGCCGGCCCGGAATACAACCCGGTGGAGATGATGGTCTGTGTAGGCTCGCGCGTTCTTGCCAAGAAAGCTCTGGAGTCCGGCTACAGAACCATGCTGGCCGGTGTCGGCGCGTCCAACCTGGCCGCCTGGCTTGCCTACTACAACCTCCGACAGGAAGGTTACGACGTCGACCTCATGGCCGAGATCGGGTTCTACGGCTACAGCCCGCAACCCGCAGACCCGTATATCTTCAACCTGCGCAACGTGCCTCAGTGCCGGATGCTCACCGACATTAACGATGTGCTCGGCTCGCTGGTGGGCGCCCAGAGCAACAGGTGTATCGGGGCCCTTGGGGCGGGTCAGGTGGATCGGTTAGGCAACGTGAACTCGACCTGCGTTCCTGAACTCGAGTTGTTCCTGGTGGGGTCAGGAGGGGCGGCCGATGTGGCAGCAGGGGCTCAAGATGTCGTCATCCTCATAGACCATCTATCGTTCCGGCTCGTGGAGGAGGTCCCGTACGTGACATGCCCGGGCTCCAGGATAACCGCGGTCGTCACCACAAAGGGGGTACTCGAGAAGCGCGACGGCGAGCTGATACTGACCGGCTACTACCCGGTGGAGGGCGGCCGTGAGGCAGCGCTAGCCGATATCAGGGAGAACTGCGGTTGGGACCTGAAGGCGGCGGATGACCTTGTCGAGATAGAGCGCCCCACGATCGATGAGCTCAGAAGCGTGAGGATATTCGATCCCCACTCGTTTTTCTTAGGCGAAAGTGATTGACAGAATTTGATTGGTTTGCTATCCTGATTGAGCTTGCTCCGCTTAATCCGGAGCTGATCAAATAGGGAGAGGGCGCCGCGCCGGGCCGAGAGGCCAAGGCGCGGCGCTTAATCTTCTTCCCATCTTTCCCCTCTCCCTTGATGGGAGAGGGATAGGGTGAGGGGGACACTAAGGCCTACTCCTCGTGATCTAAGAATAAATATGACTGACTCAGAGAGAAGGCTATGGTCATTTCTTAGGGCTAATCAATTAGAGGGGTATAAGTTCAGGAGACAGCATCCCCTTGGCATCTACATTGTTGACTTCGTTTGCATGAAACGAAAACTGATCATAGAGGTGGATGGTGGCCAGCACGCCGAGCGAGCGGAAATGGATGAGGCAAGGTCGGCATGGTTAATGCGGCAGGGGTTTAGAGTATTGAGGTTCTGGAACAACGAAGTACTTGATGAGATCGAGGCGGTACTGGAAGTAATAAGAGAGGGGTTAGTGTCACCCCCTCCTTAATCCTCCCCCCTCAAGGGGGAGGAAATTTAGCTGTTTGATTGGATGAATTTACGGAAGGAGCGGTCGTAGGTGCGCTCCGCGTCCGACGGGAACGCGCATGCGGGAAGCTCTTTGCTCTTCAGGTGGTACCGGATGCACTCACAGCATCTTCCTTTTCTGCTGCACGGCTCGTAGGTGCAGTTGCAGAAGGAAAGGTTCTTGTCTTCGTTGGGGCAGTCCATTGCCTTCTCCTTCGCTCTAAAGGGTTACTTCTTCGAGCAGCTCCGCCCCGGTCCTGCCGAGCCTGAACAGCTTCACGTGGCCGTCCACCTCGACCCAAGTTCTGGACGGAACCTCCTCGTCTTCCTGCTTCATCCATGAGCCCGTGTTGGCCACTGCCACCCCACTTTCGGGGAGCCTGCCTGTACCGGGACGATGTGTATGCCCGAAGACAAAGCAGGCCGGACGCGGACACTCGAGCTGGGGGAGAAGCAGCTCGATCTCCTCGTAGTTTTCCTTTATCAATGAATCCCGAAGGGGCGAGTGCTGCTGGCCCTCGGAGCGGAACAGCCTCCTGAACCAGCTGAGGATATGGTAGAAGCGCAGAGCCTCGTTTACGAGCTCGGGAACCCAGGGAACGACCGACATCGCGCCACAAAACGGTATATTCGCCATCTCGATATCTTGCAGTGTGGCCTTCTTCCTGCGCTTCTTCAAGATGTGACGCACCAGCCAGAAGCTGCGCGCCCATCCGTACGAGCTCGCGTAGAAGTCGAGGTGGTGCCCGTGAGTGAAGACGACTTGCTTGTCGCCCACGGGGCGTACCAGGAACGGGTATGTCATAGAGAAGTGCACCTTGGCGCCCGGACGAGCGAGCCAACCGATAACGGTTTCGCTGTAGGTGCGAGCAGGCATGAACCTGGGAGTTGTTAGTTTCCCCTGCTTTACCAGCGTGTCCATCTCGAGCCTAAAGGCGTCCATGAACATCTGGTGGTCGTGGTTACCTGGAACATAGATTATTCGCTTTATGTTGTCGGCCCTTGAGAGAGAATCTATGAAGTAACGCGCCTTGCGGAGCGCGGGCATCTGAGTCTTGATCCAGAGATCAAGTATATCGCCAAGAAGAATAAGCTCGGATATCTCCCCCCTGACGGCGAGAGCTTCGATCAATCTGTCCACGAGGTGTTCGTCGTCAAGCAGCATCGATTCGTCCCCGAAGTGGGTATCGGAGATCGCTATTATCTTTCCGGCCACCTCATTGTCCTTCCATGATAATGGTCCCTTCCGGGGTGCTGTCATTCTATTCGCCCGCGAACCTTAGCCGCAATCCCGAATATAAAGGGGAGGCCGGGCCTTGACTCTCCCCCAAGGGGAGAGATGATTATCATGATCAGGGAGGTATTAGATGTCGACCAATCTTCTTGGTATAGGGCAATTCTCTCGAATGTCACGGATGACCGTTAAAGCCCTGCGCTACTACGATGAGCAGGGAGTATTGAAGCCGGCATACATCGATTCGGCAAGTGGTTACAGATACTACAGCACGGCGCAACTTGCCGAGGCAAACATGATACGCAACCTCCGCTCACTCGAGTTTTCACTCGAAGATATAAAGCGCTTCCTCGGGGAAACCGACACCGGCGTTAGGCATGCGCTGCTGGAGGCGCACCGTGGGAAGATAGAGAACCGCCTCGAACAATACAAATCAATAATTACAACCATAGAAAAAACGATTGAAGGAAAAGAGGAAATCATGGAAGCAAAAATGGAAATCAAAGAGCTGGCGGGCCAACCGATAGTAAGCCTGCGATTCAAGACTTCGCTTCCAAACATAGGTGAAAGCTTAGGCCGGGTCTTCGCCAGCATCTTCGCGTACCTCGGGAAGACAGTGGAGACTCCCGCCGGTCCGCCGTTCGCAATCTACCATGACGAAGAGTTCAAAGAAGAGGACATGGACATCGAGGTATGTGCTTCCACTTCAACCCTTCTGACCGGTGAGGGCGAAGTGAAGTCGAGGGAACTTTCCGGTGTCACAGTGGCGTCGACCCTTCATATGGGCCCCTACGATGATAGCGGGGAAGTCTGGCAGGCGTTGTTTGCATGGTTAACTGAACAGGGTTATCGACCATCCGGACCACCACGCGAAATTTTCTTTGTTGGCCCTCAGCCGGGCAAGGATTCCTCCGAATACCGATCCGAGTTTTTATACCCCGTGACTGCCAACGAGACATAAACGACTACTGGCGAACGCCGGGTTTCCATAAGGCTGAATGTATCAATTCTGATTAACCCGAGCGCGGGCCTTCCCGGATGCGTCGCCAAATCCCTACTGAATTGATAGATATCAATGCGCCAACCCCAATCCGGGCGTATCTTGGAACCAGGATTTTTGCTTTGTCGTCTAAGTGGGGAATGAAGGAAGATGCAGAAGACAAAGAGTGGAGTAAGAAAGAGCTCAAGCGGCCAGGGTTTTTGTTGCCCGCATTGTTCGGACTCCAAGTTCCCATGCGTGAACATGGAGCAGTTAATGAGGGACGGCGGGGCTGCCGCAAAGCCTGACCGCGGAAAGATTGAAAAAACATGAAGGCCTCTCCTCCCGGGTGCTACAGGCCGGGGTTCTCTCCCCGGTTGATCGAGCCACGAGCAGCCCCCAGTGCCATCTCCTGCTGCCGCGCATCCGGGGGGAGCCTCCCCTTTATATGGCCGGAAAAACCGTATCGGGCGGGTCGCGGTCATGAGGGAAAGGTCATAGTGATATGAGCGACGCCGATAAGAGGAGCACGGAAAAAGGCAACGACTTCAGGTTCAGCCCCAGGCCCAACCGTGCCGGTGAAATAAAATGGCATCAGTGGGACGTAGAAGCGTTCCAGGAAGCTGAAAGACACGGCAAGCTCATCCTCCTCTCCATATCGGCTGTCTGGTGCCACTGGTGCCATGTGATGGACGAGACGACTTACTCGGACCCGGCCGTCATCGAGAGGATAAACCGCGACTTTATTCCGATAAGGGTCGATAGCGACAAGCGACCGGATATAAACCGCAGGTACAACCAGGGAGGGTGGCCGACGACCGCATTCCTGGTGCCCTCTGGCAGAGCTATCGCCGGGCTGACGTATGCTCCGTCTGACCAGCTCACCACATTGCTCGAAAAGCTGACAACCGTTTACCGGCACCGTAAAAACGAGATAGACACCGAAGCTGCTTCCGACGGCGCTCGGGAGCGTATGCAATTCCGAGATGCAGTGACGGATAGCGAGATCGATCGACGGACGGCGATCGAGCTTGAGGCTTCGATTCTGGCCGAGTGGGACCGTGGCTACGGCGGACTAGGTGATGCTCCCAAGTTCCCGTCAAGCGGCCCGCTGGAGTTTGCGATCGCCCGCTACCTCGAGACCAAGAACCCGGATCTGAGGTCGTTTGTGATTTCCACGCTAGATGGAATGAGCCTGGGCGAGCTCTACGACAAGGTAGAGGGCGGGTTCTTCCGCTACGCCACTGCCAGGGATTGGAGCGCCCCCCACTACGAAAAGATGCTTTCCGACAACGCCGAGCTGACATATCTGTATCTGGCTGCTTCGATAGTATTCGACCGGCCCGACTATGCCGAGATCGCCCGTGGTGCGCTGGATTACACTTTGCGGGCACTCCTGGATGATGAGCAGAGAGGTTTCTTTGGCAGCCAGGACGCCGATGAGCAGTATTACCACCGGGACGCGGCCGGCAGAGCGGAAATGGAAACGCCGGCAGTAGACCGGACCATATACACGGACTCAAATTCACTAATGGTGTCGACTCTGGTGCTGGCCGCACATACCCTGGATGATCCAGATCTTCTGGTCATGGCACAGCGCGTGAGTGACTTCATTTGGCGCGAGGGCTTCAGGCACGGCGCCGGCATCTGTCACTACATCGAGCTACCTGAGGGCACACCGCGTCTCTGGGGCCAACCCGCCGATCAGGTGAACTTCCTCAGGGCGCTCGTAGACCTTTACCAGTCGACCGAAGAACCGCGGTTTCTGGAGCGCGCGGTGGAGTTGGGGAAGATAATCAAGGATCGCTACATCTCGGGACCTGGTTGGATCGGGGATGTGGGCGAGATCGTTTCAGACGAAGCCGGTGTGGGCGTGCCGCTTGAAGATGTACCGGTGGACGTGCCCGACATAGCAGTCAATGGCAACTGCGCTCGCGTCCTGCTTGCCCTGGATGCTCTTTCTCCTGGTGACGACTTTGATGAAGCGGCTAAAACGGTCTTAAAGTCCCTGACGGGTAAGTACAAGTCGTACAGTCACTTCGCTTCCGGGTATGCGCTGGCGGTCGATCTCCTGGAGAACGGACTTATTGAGGTCAGGGTCGCGCCGGACGGCGCTTCCGAGGTT
>Ga0209745_1002059_pt1 | contig 11634 bp, 11 predicted proteins | sample BarGraNGADG00312_FD_184495 | JGI IMG/M metagenome (GOLD analysis project Ga0209745, IMG submission 184495) | Arctic peat soil microbial communities from Barrow, Alaska - Barrow Graham LP Ref core NGADG0004-312 (SPAdes) (version 2) | ecosystem: Environmental > Terrestrial > Soil > Wetlands > Peat... | reverse complement strand
CGAGAACTCGACGGATCTCGACCAGCCGGGGTTCCAGGAAGTCCAGGTAGTCGTCGTGGATGTCCAGGTAGCTTTGCGAGCCGAGATGGACCGTCCGATAGCGCCGCCCCCCGAAGCCGACCCGGTCGCCCGCCGCCTCATCTCGAATCGTCCGCAGCCGCCGCAAGGTCTGCCGCTTGCCCGTGTTGAACGGCGGATCGACGTAGACGAGGTCGATCGAGGCGTCCGGCAGCGAAGCCAGCACCGTCAGGTTGTCGGCCAGCACGATCCGCCCGACCGCGCCGCCCAGAATGTCGCTCACGGCGGGAGCGTAGCAGCCCGGCGCCTCCGCGCCCCGCCTGCGCCCGCCCCGCCTGCGGGCGCTCCGCCTGCGGGCGCTCCGCCTGCGGCCGTCCCGCGAGAGGCCTAGTGCGGGTAGCTGCGGGTCAGCTTCTTCCAGAAGCGGTGCATGCCGTGGAAGGCGGGCGTGCCCGGCAGGAACATGTACGGGCAGAGACCCGCCACTACCTCGATCCCGTTCTCCTCGCAGAAGGCGATCGCCGTCTTGGTCTTCGCCCCGGGCGCCGCGCCGCCGTACATCCAGACGCGTTTGACACCGGCCTCGGCGCAGTCGTGAACGATCTGGTCGGTCGTCTTGGCGGAGGTCATGATGAGAACGCCCTCGACCGGGGGTTGGATCTCCTGGACCTTCGCGTAGCAGATCTGCCCGTCGAGCTCCTTGACGGCAGGGTTGACGGGGATGGCTTCGTAGCGGCGCTGGCGGAACTCCTGCCACATGACGTGGGTGAAGTCCTTGGGATTGCGCGAGACGCCAACCACGGCGACCCGCTTGAGGGCGAGGAAATCGTCGACCTGCTGGAGCGTGGTCATGGGAACCTCGGATGCGAATTCAGCTTGGAGTTTGTCGTCTCGGCAAGCCGCCGCGAAGGGCTGGACGGCCCGATGGTAAGCGGCCACAAGTACGCCGGGCGTCATCCGCTCGACTGATCGCAAACCGCCCCAGCGAACGATTGGACGCCGGACTCCAACGTGACGGACGGCACTGGCCCGCTCCGTTTGCCTCCGGCGAGCCTGTGCTGTCTCGATCCCGCACAGGAGAGGACCGTGAAGAAGGCCATCGTCGTGTACCGCAGTCACTCGGGCGTCACCCGCCGCTACGGCGAGGAGATCGGCGCGTTCCTTGCCGCCAGGGGCGTCGCGGCCCAGGTCGTCTCCGTGGGCGAATGCGACATGGCAACGCTGGCCGATGCCGACTACCTGCTGCTCGGCTGCTGGACGAGCGGGTTGTTCGTCATCCGCCAGCACCCGGACGAGCCGTGGCTGGCCTTTGTGCGGGAGATGCCGGCAACGCCGCGGCCCAAGGTCGCGCTGTTCACCACGTACCAGCTGCGGACCGGCAGCCAGTTCCCGAAGATGCGGGCCGCCCTGGCGGGCAAGACGGCGCCGCCGCAGCTCGAGCTCAAGTCGCGCAACGGGCACCTTTCGGCTGCGGACGAGCGATCCCTGGAGCAGTTCCTGGCCTGACCGAGGCCGCCGGTGTCGCCGATCGCGACCAACAGCACGCCGCCCCTCTCGCCTGGGCGCGAGGCGCGCATTTCCGCTCCGAAGGGCTCGCGGTTAGCCGAGACACGTCGCATGATTGGCGCCAGCGGCCGCCGCCAAGGCGGTCAACAGCACGACTTCGTGGGGAGAACCGGCATGGCCATCACCTTCGAGCACGTCCCGCACCCGCGCATCGCCGCGCGCAAGAAGTCCGGCCCACCCAAGACAACGGACGAGAGCGTCGGCCTCAACGGCAAGATCGCGCTTGGGCTAACGACCGTCGTTGGCACGATGTGGTGCGCCTACGCGTTTGCCGTTCTGGCTCTCGTCGCCCTGCCGTCCGCAATCAAGGACGGCAGCCTCCTGGCAATCATCCAATGGATCAGCCAGACCTTCATCCAGCTGGTGATGCTCTCGGTAATCATGGTCGGCCAGAACATCCTGGGCAAAGCCTCGGACAAGCGGGCCGAGATGACCTACAAGGACGCCGACGCCACCCTAGAAGAGGCCGAGCAGATCCAGGCCCACCTCAAGGTGCAGGACGCCGCGTTGAACACGATGCTCGACAAGGTTCTGGCATTGGAGGCGGCGCTCGTCAAGGGCAAGGCCAAGGGCCAGTAGCCGGCTCGCGGCTCCGACCAGGGCGGGGTTCGCTTACCAAGCCGAAACCGATAGGCGCGACGTCCCCTCTCTGCCCGCCCTCCTAGGGACGTCCGGTCAGCCCTTGATGGCTCCCGACATGAAGCCGCGAACGTACTGACCCTGCAACGCGAAGAACAGGATCAGACAGGGTAACGCCATCACTACAACGCCGGCTTCCAGTGAGCCGTAGTCGATCACTCCAATCGACTGCTCCCGCATCGTGGTCATGGCCAACGCCAGGGGCTCTTTGCTGCTGGTGCCGATCAGGATCAGTGGCGTGATGAAGTCGTTCCATGCCGCCAGGAAGGCGAACAGAGCGACGGTGACGATGCCAGGCCGAACGTTTGGCAGGAGGATCCGCCGGAAGACTTGGAAGGTCCCGGCACCATCGACCTGAGCGGCCTCCTCCAACTCCTTCGGCACAGCCTCCATCGAAACTCGAATCATGAACGTGGCGAACGGCAGCTGGAACATGGCCATCACAAGGGCCAGCCCCAGAATCGAGTCCTGTATGCCGAGGAACTTAAGCAGCACGAACAGGGGGATGAGCATCGATGCCACCGGAACCATCAGGATCGCCAGCGTGGCCATGAAGATAGTGTTCCTGAAGGGGAAGTCGAACTTCGCAAAGGCGTATCCACCCGGCAAAGACACCGCCAGCGTAAACACCACCGTGGCGCAGGAGAGTATCACGGTGTTAAAGAAGTACGTGGGCAGGCCGTTGTTCCAGGCGAACAAGGTCTGGTAGTTGCCGGGACCAAAGCCAGTCACTTGTGTGGAGCCGGGCGTGCCGCTCACCGAGGCGAAGGCCGCCCACGCCAGCGGGAATAGGAAGACGATAGCCAGAGCGCCGGAGAGCATGTAATAGGGAGTGCTCTTCAGCGCGGAGGGCAGAAATCGTCTCGGCGACAACGTTGCCATACCGGTCGCTGCTATTTCTGTCGATCTCATCGCTGCTCTACCTGAAATCGTCTGCGCCGCGGAGGCGGAAGAACTGGATGGCGTTCACTATCAGCAAGATCCCCAGGAGCACGACCGAGAGAGCAGCGGCAGTCCCAAGGTTCTGCGACTGGAACGCGTAGTGATATATCAGCTCGACTATGGTGACAGTCGAGTTGTCTGGTCCGCCCTGCGTAAGGATGTAGAACTGGTCGAAGGCCAGCATCGATCCGGTGATGCACAAGATCAACGACAGGGCTAGCGATCGGCGCAGCAGCGGGATAGTGATGAAGCGGAAGGTCGTCCAGCGATTTGCACCATCGATGGAGGCCGACTCATACAGATCGCGCGGAATAGCCTGCAGGCCCACCAGCAGGATCAGCATGTAGAACCCGGCGAACCTCCAGACAATCAGGAAGGTCGTCCACCACAGGGCGCTCAGGGGCTCCTCCAGGAACTGGATGGGGCTCGAACTGAGGTGCATAGCCTCGAGGATCGGGTTTATGGGCCCGATCTGATTCGAGTACAACCCGTAGAACAGCAGCGAGGCCGAAGCCAGGCCCATCGCGCTCGGCAGGAGAAAGGCTGTTCTAAGGAAACCCTTCCATTTGCCCCCGCTCTGGATCAGCAGCGCCAGGCCCAACCCCATACCGATCAGGAGCACGGTGGCCAGGATCGTGTATTCGAAGGTGAAGACAACCGCCGGCCAGAACAGCGAACTGTCTGCGATCGTCCCGTAGTTGTCCGGCAGGTTGAAACCCTTGTTGCCGCCGAGGAGAGTCCAGTGGCTCGCGGACATGTTGGCGACGAGGCCGAGGGGGGCGATGAAGAATACGGCCACGAAGATGACTGTGGGCGTTGCGTACAGCAGGCCAATCAGCTGGCGCGACCGCTTTTGCGTTGCCCACCACCTGCTGCCTTGCCCGGCGGACCGCGAAGCCGGGGCGCTGGAAGACGCCATGGCCATGGCCGAAAGGATCCTCCGAAATGCTCAGAGCGAGGGCGTGGGGCGAGCCCGAATCAACGGGAGCGCCCCACGCCAATCAATTACGACCCAGATGGATCCGTGCGAACACTAGCCGCCTGCAAGTACCTTCGTGATGGCAGCGTTCTCGGCATCGAGCTTGGAGCTCGTGGCGCCACCACCGTAGAGCACGTCGCGTGTCAGCACGCCCCACGGCCCGTTGGCGTCGTTGAACGCCGCGCCAAAGTTCTTGGAGAGCGGGGTCTGGCCCTTAGCGGCGACCTGGTTCACGGCAACAACGCGTGGGTCGGCCGCAGAGTACTTGTTGTTGGCGAGGTCGCTGCGAATCGGGATGCCCAGGCCCTTAGCGACGATCTCGACCTGAGCATAGTCGCTCATTGTCCAGGCGAGGAAGTTCCAAGCCTGATCGGCGTGCTTGCTGTTGCTGGTGATGCCGATGCCGTCGCCGCCGATGAAGGTCGACTGCGTGCCAGCATTGATGCCGGCAATCGGGGCGACGCCATAGTTGACTGAGGCGGGTATAGCGCTCAGTGCGCTGCCGGGAAACGGCTGGATGCCGACCTTGCCCGACTCGAAGCCCGCGATCCACGTGGCGCCTGCTTCGGACTTGTCGCCGGGGGCGGTGTCCTTGACCAAGGCCTGCTGGATCGCGTAGACCTTCTTGGCCTCATCCGTGTTCAGCGTCGCCGCTGTGCCGTCGGCATTCATGACCTGCCCGCCGTCAGCCCAGATGCTGGGCCACCAGGTGAAGACCTCGCAGCCAAAGCACTGGCCGGGCATCTCGGTGCCGTAGGTGTCCTTGATACCGAGCTTCTGGATAGCGTCTGCGGCTGCCTGATACTCAGCGAGAGTCGTGGGCGGCTTGGCGGGATCCAGGCCTGCCTTGGTGAACAGGTCCTTGTTATAGACCCAGATCGAAAGGTCCATGATGAACGGGAGGCCGAACTGCTTGCCCCCGACCGTCGAGGCCTTGATGGGGCCCTGGGTAAGGGTGTTGGCAAACGGCAGCGCGGCGATTTTGGCGGTGATGTCGGTGAACAGGCCCTGGCTCGCCCAGTTCGGCATGAACACGACGTCACCGGAGATGATGTCCGGCAGCGACCCGGCGCCGGCGGCTGCGGCAACCTTGGCCTGCATGTTGTCGTTGGGGACAATCTGCATATCGACCTGGTTCTTGTGGGTGGCGTTGTAGGCGGCGACCAGTTGCTGGGCCTGCGACTGTGTCGACGCGCGGGTCCAAGCCGTGATGCGAGTGCCGTCGTCGACGCCAGGCTCGGCCGCCGCAGCCGAGGGTGCGGGCGTCGGCGTCGTACCGGGGATCGGCGTAGACGCGGGGGTCGGCGCCGGCGTCGGCGCCGACGTCGGTGTCGCCGCGGTCCCGCCGCAGCCCACGACCGCCACGAGGGCGATGGCCGCGAGGGCGGACATTCTGAACGGGTTCCTCATCCCATGCTCCTCTCGATCCTTCAAACCACATTGTCTCAGGGCACGGGCCTGCAGCAGATTGCCCTGCCACGCCCCGAGCCCCCGAGAGACTACCACCGCACACGAGTGCGCACAATCGTTATTTTTGCCCGTTGACGAGAGGGCACACGAGTGCGCACAATCGATTGCAATCCGGGAGTCGAGCCGCCTCCCGAAGGACCGAACCCGCCCCAAGACCTTTCGGAGCCGATCATGAACTCACCCAGGCAGCCTGAGGACCGCACCGGTGGCCTCGACTCATCGGTCGTAGCGCCGGTGGTCCCGACCGCCCAAGCTACCGTTCGGCTGCGCCCAATCGGACTTCTCCGGAACCGGATCGAGGGCGGCCTGTGGGCTGACCGGCGGCGGGTCAACCACGAGGTCACCATCCGGCACGGTGCCGCCCAGCTGGAAGCTGCGGGCAACCTGTTCAACTTCAGGCTCGCTGCCGGAGCGGCAAGCGGCAGCTATGTCGGCGGGGACGACGATGGCGGATCTACGGCTCCCTTTTTGGACTCCGACGTCCACAAGTGGCTCGAGGCGGTCGGCTGGGAGCTCGCCCAGGGGCACGATCAGGCGATGCTGGCGCTGGCCGAACCAATGATCGACCTGATCGCGAAGGCTCAACGACAGGACGGCTACGTCGACACCTTCTGGCAGGTGGCACGTCCGGGGGAGGAGTTCACCGACCTGGAATGGGGCCACGAGCTGTACGTCGCCGGACATCTGGTCCAGGCGGCAGTGGCCTGGAAGAGAGGCGTCGGCGACGACAGGCTCCTTCGTGTCGCGGAACGATTCGTCGGTCGGATCGAGGCCGAGATGGGCCCCGGCAAACGCGAGCTCGTGTGTGGCCATCCCGAGTTCGAGATGGCACTCGTAGAGCTCTACCGGCTCACCGGGGAAGCCCGCTACCTCGAGTTCGCGCGGATCCTTGTGGAACGACGCGGTCAGGGTCTGCTGGGATGGTGCCGCCACGGGGCGCGCTACTGGCAGGAATACGAGCCCGTCCGTACCGCGGCGGAGCCGACCGGGCATTCGGTCAGGCAGATGTACCTCGACTGCGGCGTCGTGGACGTGGCAGTGGAGACGGGCGACCGCGAGCTGCTCGAGTCAGCGATCCGGCGCTGGGACTCCATGGTGGCGACTCGCACGTACCTGACGGGCGGCCTGGGTGTGCATCATCGCGACGAGGCGTTCGGCGATGCCTTCGAACTCCCGCCGGACCGCGCCTACGCCGAGACCTGCGCTGCCATAGGCAGCGTGATGCTCTCCTGGCGCCTGCTACTCGCTACCGGTGAGAACCGGTTCGCCGACCTGATCGAGCGCACCGCGTTCAATGCCGTCCTGCCGGGCCTGGCTCTCGACGGTTCGCACTTCTTCTACTCGAACCCACTCATGCGCCGATCTGGAGGCGTCGAGATCCTCGAGGGTGCAGCCACAACGCGCCGGGCCAAGTGGTTTGTCGTTTCCTGTTGCCCACCTAATCTAATGCGCTTCCTGGCCACGTTCCCCGACCAGGTGGCAACGGTCGACGGCAGTGGCGTACAGCTTCATCAGTTCGCCAGCGGATCCCTCGACGCGCCGGTTGCCGGCGGCAGCGTGAAAATCACGACCAGGACCTCCTACCCTTGGGACGGCGATGTCGAGATCTTGATCGTCGAAACCGTAGCCGATCCATGGAGCCTCTCGCTCCGGGTTCCGGAATGGTGCTCCAAGGCCACCGCCAGCCTGGACGGCAGCGGGGCTCTGGCCGGCTCCGGACCCGGCGTTATCGACGTGACCCGTGCCTGGCGTGCCGGCGATCGCATCGTCCTTCGCCTGGCGATGCCGCCGCGAGTCACCGTCCCTGACCCTCGCATCGATGCTGTCCGGGGCTCGGTCGCGCTCGAGCGCGGGCCGTTGGTATACGCGGTCGAGGATGCGGATCTGCCCGCCGGCAAGTCGGTGGAGTCACTCGAAGTCGATCCGGAGCCGCAGGTAGGTGCAGTCATGGAGTCGCTGACTGGTCTTGGCGAGATGACCAACCTGAGCCTGGAGGCTACCATCCGCGACGATCCGGAATCCACTGGCTGGCCTTATGCAAGCGCGACGCCCGAAACGCCCGCCAGGAGCACCCCGCCGACGACGGTCAAGGCCACCGTTCGTGCCATACCCTATTTCGCCTGGGCCAACCGCGCAGGGTTGGGAATGCGCGTGTGGCTTCCGACGCGGTCGAATCCAAAAGGCAGCGACTAGCGAATCCGTGCAACCACCCGGACCCGCGCCGGCGAAACCCCCTTCCTCCCGCCGGCGCGGGTCCTCACAGGAGACACAATCAGGTCCGGCAGTGCTAGGCTCGGCGGGGCGGGACTCCGCCGTCAGCGACTCGGCCCGCGGACCAGAGAACGGTCAGCTCAAAGGGAGGCTCTAGCTCGTGGCCGGCGACCCCGCTCGTAACCGAATGGCGACCATGCGCGACATCGCCGCGGCATCCGGCGTTTCCCGAAGCACGGTCTCTCGGGTCCTCAACGACGCACCGACGCGGGTGCCGATCCCGGCCAAGACGCGAGAGCGCGTCCATGAGGCCGCTCAAAGGCTCGGATACCGGCCGAACCCCATGGCACGTGCACTTCGTGGCGCACCGACGATGCTCATCGGCGTGATCGTGCGCGACTTTAGCGACCCGTTCTTCGCAGGCGCCCTCGAGGCGCTCGCTGTCGAGACGATGAACAACGGCTATAACATGATCCTGGGCCACGCTCAGGGTCGTCTTCAGGAGGGGGTCGCCCTGACAAGCGTGCTGGAGACGCGCCATTGCGACTCCATCATTGTGTTCGGCGACATGCAGGACCAGCCGCGCCTGCTGGCGGACCTACGCAACGCGTCCGAACCCGTGGTGGCCCTGTGGCAGGGCAACAGCCCGCTTGAGTTTCCCACCGTGGACGTCGACGACGATGCCGGCGTGATCGCCGGGGTCGAGCATTTGATCGAGTTGGGGCACGAGCGCATCGGATTCGTCAGCGCCCTCCTGCCGGGTGACAATCCGCATCGCAGGGACAACTTCGTCGAGGCCATGACGTCCCGGTTCGGTGGCCTGCCGGAGGGCTACGTTCAGGGCTGTCCCAACACGCTGGCGGGCGGCGAGGCCGCGCTGCGTGCTCTTTTCAGTCTGCCCGAGCCGCCGACTGCAGTCGCCTGCTCGACCGATCTTTCCGCCGTTGGCGTGCTGCACGCCGCTCATGATCTTGGCCGGATCGTCCCGGACGACCTCTCCGTCGTGGGTTACGACGATCTCATGTTTGCCGCGTACACCGTCCCCGCACTCACGACGCTGCGCATGCCCACCAACGAGATCGTCGCCGAAGGCGTCAGGCTCGCGGTGGAGCTCGCCCGCGACCACTCTGCGTCGCGCGCGCCGAGGATCGCGCTGTACGAGCCCAGCCTGATCGTCCGCCAGTCCACCGCGCCCCCGATGCAGCGGTCTGGGCTCCATCCGCTGCAGCAGCCGACGGGCGCGGCCACGACGGAGCCAGCGGGCCGAACCTGACGCCGAGGCTGCACTGCCGGCCCTTGCGCCACGTTCCTAGTGGTGCGCCGGGGAGCGAAGAACCTCGCTGGTTCCGAGCCACGAAGTGGACGCCGTTGCCCAGTAGGTCGCCATCGCTTCCAGGCGGGGAGCGTACTCGACGCGCGCCGCCTCGAAGGCCGGCCAGGCCAGGTCGCGTGGCGCGAGGTTGTACCCGGCATCGGCGAGTCGAGCGCAGGCCGCTTCGAAGGCAGCTCGGTCTAGGCTCGGTTCATCTTCGGTTCCGTTCCTGGCGCCGGCCGCATCCGCCCGATAGCCGAGATTGGAGATGTCCTCGGCGAGGTGGGATCCGGCGCGCCTGAACAGCTCGGCCTCGCCGGTCGGCACGCCCTCGATCGTAGTCAGCACCAGGCTCGCCGCATCCAAGACCGTGCCCAGCGAGCTGATCCAGGAGAGGTTGTCGTGGCTCGACCGGAAGAATCCCAACAGAGGATAGGCGACGTGGCTGTCCAGGACCTCGGCGGCCCAGCTCTCCCATTGGCCGAATAGCTCGGGCAAGCGGCTCACCAGGCCGAGCTGGGCGTAGGTTTCCAGCAGAGCCACGGCGGACGGCGGTGCGCCCGCTGCACCCTGGAGCCTCACGACCTGTATCTCCCGACGCTGATACGAGCCGTACAACGAGAAGAGGAAAGTGACCACGAGAGCCACGACGCCCAGGCCGCTGGCGGCAGCGAGCACGACGACGATGCGTGCGAGAGGTCCGACAGCGGCGATGTCGCCGCCAAGGGTCAGGACGGTCGTGGCCGCGAAGTACAGCGCCGTGCCGAGGTCCTCAGGGACCGGGCGGAGCTGGTCGCGCAGGCCGAACCCGATCAGGCCGAAGCCCAGAATCAGTACCGCGAGCCAGACCACCAGCAGCAACGCAGTCGCCGCAGGCGCATACAGGCCGAGAAGCGTGTCGTGTCGCCGCCCGCCGCGCCCACCGTTGCCGATCGCTCGGACGACCCGCCATGAGCTCCGGACGACATATCGCGCGATCCGGAACCAGCCGGGTGTGGGCCGGGGCACGACGATCGACTCGAACAGATCCCAGTAGACGAGAGCGACCAGCAGGATGCCCAGGATCAGGTAGATCGCTTCCATTGCCGGCGATCATCGCACTTCACGGCGACGCGTCGCGCGACAGGCTGGCGCCCAGTCCGTCTAGTGGATGGCCTCGATCACGCGCAGCCCGATCAGAGCCGCGGCAACCAGGATCGTGGTCCAGAGCACCACGCCGGCATACATCCACAGCATCAGGGCGCGCCTGGGAGCGCCGAGGATCAGGGCGACGGCCGTACCCATCGGCGGTGCCATGAACAGCGGCGACGCCAGGCCCCAGCCCGGAACGCCGTAGCGCAGCCAGATCGCGTAGATCCGGCCCTTCCTGGGAGCAGGCTCTCTGCCGCCCCGGTGCAGCAGCCGGTAGCGGATTGCGTCCCCGCCGAACGCCACCAGGGTCACGCTGCCGAACGCTCCCGTAGCGGTCATGAGCCAGACTACCGGCGCCGGCAGACCAAGGGCCAGGCCGGTAGGCACCGCAAACCAGATCTCGACGAACCCGACAGCGAAGACCGCAAGAAGCGGCACGGAACTCCTCCTGCGGCCGCGGATGGGGGCGCGGCCTTGGACCGTACCCGATCGAGGAGCATCAATCTATCGATTGCGTGGCGCGAACAATAGCTGGCGGAGCTCTCAGGTGCTTCCCAACGTAGACAAGATCAGGCGCCGATCCCCGGCGCGCGGCGCACGCAAACAACCGCTATCAGTAGAGCGCGGTGCCCCGCTGGAGCACGAGACTGACCAGGGAAATGAGCTGGGTGCGAGCATTGGGGTTCGTGGGGAATGACATGTCGAAGGTGAGCTGGCCCTTGCGCACCACGATGGCGGCCATATGGCCGGTGCCGTCGAGGGTCATGCCGGCCTGATCCGCGCCCGGTAGGTCGGTGGTCGAGACCGCCGTCAACGTGCCCATGCCCGTGTCGCTGGCGATCGTCTGGTAGGTGCCGACCGGGTCGCCGATGAAGGCGTCGAACTCGATCCCGCCGGTCGCGCCCGAGACGCTCGTGTAGACGCAGTAGTGGCCGCCGGTGCCGTCGGGGCTGTCGATCGGCGCTCCAGCACCACTCACGCCGGCCGCGGCAAAGTCACCCGGTCCCAGCAGCGAGCACAGGTTCCCGCCTCTGGCCACGGGACCGCCCGTGGCCGACGGTCCGCCGCCAGATGTCGGAACGGACGTTGCGGCGACGGAACCGGTCGGCGTCGGCAGGCCGGCGGCTGTCGACGCGCCGGCGGGCGTGGGAGCCGCAGCGGCCGTGGCTGTGGCGCTCGCAGACGAGCAGCCGCCGACGATGCCGACGACGCCCATGAGAAGGACAGCGGCCACGAAGTGCCGCCGGTTAGCAAACATCGGTGCCCTCCGGTTGGGCCCGGCCCGCGAGGGATGCTGCCCGAATAGGTCGCGACCGGCTGTTCGCAGCCTAGCTCAGCGGGTAGGCAAGTCGGTATCCTCCAGGCG
>Ga0209745_1002058_pt1 | contig 11635 bp, 9 predicted proteins | sample BarGraNGADG00312_FD_184495 | JGI IMG/M metagenome (GOLD analysis project Ga0209745, IMG submission 184495) | Arctic peat soil microbial communities from Barrow, Alaska - Barrow Graham LP Ref core NGADG0004-312 (SPAdes) (version 2) | ecosystem: Environmental > Terrestrial > Soil > Wetlands > Peat ... | reverse complement strand
CTTCTCGGCGGGATAGTCGAGCGCGATCAGGTTCTCGATCCTGCGCGCGATGACCGTCTCCTCGTTGTGGGCCGCGACGACCAAGACGACGCTCGGCTCGAACGGCGCCTTCGCGATCGGGCGCGGAAACAGACGAGCTAGCAGGGCGGCGAAGAGCGGGTAGCCGAAGTGCGTCCAGACGATCAGGCCGAGCGAAGCCCAGAAGATGATCTCGAGCGCGAGCACGCTGCGAGTCTAGTTGTGGGGCCAAACAGTTCGACGACTTGCAGGATGTTCGCCGTCTCGCATTCGCCGACCGCCGCCGCGGGCAAGGCTTCTCGATCCTGGGCGAAGCCTCGCCCGCGCGCCGGCGTGAAGTCCGACTCTGACTACTTCCCGCACTCCGTCAGGCCCAGCGTGTTGTAGATGCCCTTGGCCTTCGTACTGTTGGCGTTGCCCTTCTTGACCAGGTTGTTGGCCGTTGTCATGTCGTTCTTCTTGAGCGCGGCCAGCAGTTGCGTCGCCACCGACGCCTCATTCCGCTCGATCGCGACGATCTGTTTCACGCTCGCCGCTTCGCTGGCCGGCGGCTTGAGCTTGGCAAGACCGTCGACTCGCTTCTGATACAGGGGGGTCAGTTTCTCGAAGTAGGAGATGGTCTCGGCGAGACTGCTCGGGTTTCCTACCGCCGCGTTCGCCTTGTTGAAGGAAACGCAGAGCGCATTAGCCTTGGCCGCGAACTCCTTCTTGGTCAGAGCCTTGCCGCCGCCGCTGCCGCAGCCCGAAAGAACGAGCACCGCCCCGATTGCGATCAGGCTCACGATTCCCAGCCCGCGCTTCTTCATCCGCTTCCTCCTAGTGTTTGGGCGCCCGTCTGCTCGAGCGCGGAAATTGTTCGTGCCTTAACTATCACGCATCGGCAAGATGGAGGTGGAAATCGGCGATCGAGAGGCGCGGGGGGCTTCCGTCCCTCGGCTAAGCTCGATTCCCGCAGACGAAGATGAGCGCCACCCACGACCACCAGTACCTCGGACACGGAGGCGAGCGGCATCCCGGCGATCGCCGCTCGCTCTTCATCGCGCTGGCCCTTCTGGCCGGTGTGATGGGCATCGAGATCTCGTTCGGGATCGTCGCCAGCTCGCTGGCCCTGCTGGCGGATGCCGGGCACATGCTCACCGACGTCGTCGCGCTGGGTCTCGCGATCGCGGCTGTCGGCATCGCCGCGCGGCCACCCAGTGTGCGCTGGACATACGGGCTCGGTCGGGTCGAGGTGCTCTCGGCGCAGCTGAACGGAGTCTCGTTGCTCTTGATCGGGGTCTGGATCAGTTACTCGGCGGTTCGGCGGCTGATCTCTCCGCCCGAGGTGCACGGGGGGATTGTGCTGGTGGTCGCCGTGATCGGAGCGCTGGTGAACATCGCAGCCGCCGCGGTACTAAGGGGCAGAACGTCGGCGAGCATCAATGTTCGCGGCGCCTTCCTTCACATCGCCACCGATCTGGCCGGGTTCGTCGGAACGGCGTTGGCCGGCGCCCTGATTCTCCTCACCGGCTGGAACCGCTTCGACCCGATCGCCAGCCTCGGCGTCGCGTCGCTTTGCTTCCTCTCGGCCTTCTCGCTGCTTCGGGAGTCGCTGCGGATCGTGCTCGAGGGCTCGCCGGGCCACATCGATACCGACGCCGTCGGGCAGCTGCTCGCCTCCGACCCCGAGGTCGCGGAGGTACACGACCTTCATGTCTGGACGGTGACGAGCGGCTTTCCGGCGCTCTCGGCGCACATCCTCGTACAGCAGGGATCGGACTGCCACGCCGCCCGGGCTCGCCTGGCGGAGGCGCTCGACGAGCGATTCGGGATCGATCACACGACGCTTCAGGTCGACCACGTCTCTGGAGGAGGCTCTCTCAAGCTCGGCGCGGCAGCGCCTCGCGCGAGGCCGATCGGCCCGCGTTAGGAGCCCGTTGCCCCGGTATTCGAATAACACGGCCGCGGTCGTCTGTGGGATATTCAGCTTGGAGACGGCAGCACTAACGTAGAGGAGTCCGAAAATGTCACTGCGCATCGCCCTTATCTCTCCCGTCTGGTTCCGCGTGCCCCCGGACGGATACGGCGGGATCGAGTGGGTCGTTTCGCTGCTCGCCGACTCGCTCGCGGACGCCGGCTACGACGTGACGCTGTTCGCCTCGGGCGACTCGCACACCAAGGCGAAGCTGGTCTCGGTCTACGACGAGGCGCCGAGCCTCCAGATCGGGCGCTCGATACCCGAGATGTATCACGCGCTCGCCTGCTTTGAGCGCGCCAGCGAGTTTGACATCATCAACGACCATTCAGGCCTGCCGGCCGCCGCCTTCGCCGGGCTGGTCGAGACGCCAACCGTTCACACGCTGCACGGCCCGCTCGACGGCCCTGTCGCGCCGAAGATCTACGATCAGATTGCTCGCGTGGCGCCGAAGGTCGGTCTGATCTCGATCTCGATGAACCAGCGCAAGCCCAAACCCGACCTGCCCTGGATCGCGAACTGTCCGAATGCGCTCGATCTCTCGGTCTATCCCTGCCAGCCGCACAAGGGCGACTACCTGTTTTTCCTGGGCCGGATGAATCCCGACAAGGGAGCCCACCGTGCCATCGCGATCGCGAAAGAGACCGGGCTACCGCTCAAGATCGCGGGCAAGATGCAGGACCCCGAGGAGAAGGTGTATTTCCGCGAGCTCGTCTATCCGCACCTGGACGACCAGATCGAGTACCTGGGCGAGGTCAACCACGGCGAGAAGGTCGAGCTGCTTCAGAACGCGCGAGTGACGCTCTTCCCGATCGATTGGGAGGAGCCTTTCGGTCTGGTGCCGATCGAGTCGATGGCCTGCGGGACGCCCGTCATCGCCACGCGCCACGGCGCCGTGCCCGAGGTCATCAGCGAAGAGTCGGGCGGCCTGATCGTCGACGACTACCGCGAGATGGCGGGCATGATCGAGCGCGCCGACGAGGTCGATCCCTGGGTCTGCCGGCGCTACGTCGAGCAGAACTTCGCGCCCGAGCGGATGGTGACCAACTACATCGCCGCCTACGAGAAGGCGATCGCCCGCTAGCGTCAACCGTGAGGTTCAGGCGTCCTCGGCGACCGAGCCCCAGTAGCGCTTGAGCCCGACGTAGGAGTGCCTGAGCAGGTCGGCCAGCTCGGAGTGCTCGGCCGTCTCGGCGTCGATCTCCAGGCTCACCGCATCGACGAACTCCCGAGCGCTGGCTCCGCGCCTGACGATCTCGGCCCAGAGCATCAGCCGCCGCCGGAAGACGCGAAGGTGCTCGCCCGGCTCCATCACGAGCCCGAAGTGCGGGAGTGCAAGCGTGGCGGGAGCGCGTCGCTCGATCTCGTCCAGGGTCGCATGCCAGGCGTCGAGATCGACGTCGGGCGGCGGCGTCGCGGGGAGGACGTAGCGGCTCGGCGGCCACGAGACTCCGACCGAGTCGCCCACGAACAGCGTCCCCGCCTCGTCCATAAAGCAGATGTGATGGACCGCGTGGCCGGGCGCCGGGAAGCAATCGAGCCCTGCGACGCGCCCCCCGGCGACCTTGACGTTCTCGGCCGGCACGGGCTCGACCGCGCCCCAGAGCAGGTCGAACATGTCGCCGTAGACCCTCCTGGCGCTCCGCTCGAGCCGCTCGGGACTGACGAGGTGCGGCGCGCCTCGCTCGGAGACGTGCACTAGTAGACGCGGGTTAGCCGCGACGAGCGCCCCGCATGCCCCGGCATGGTCGAAGTGGATGTGCGTGATCAGCAGGTGGCGCAGGTCGGCCACTCCCAGGTCGAGCTCGGCCAGCCTCGACTCGAGCATCGGAAGCGTCGTCGCCGGCCCCGGATCGACGAGCGCCAGACCGCCCTCGAGCTCGAGCAGATAGGTGCAAAAGAGCTGCTCTTCGCCGAGAAAGTTGAGATCCAGCAGCTCGAACATGCGCCCCGATGCCTGTCGCCCGCTCATCTCCGCTCACACTACCCGGCCCCGGGGTCTGAACGAACGTCCAGAATGCAGCCATCGACTTTTCCGAGTTCGCAATCACCCGGCTGCCGGCTCCACCTGCGCGCGTACGCGTGTGGGGTGGACAAGACGTGGTCGGAATCGCCTACTCGGCCGGGTACACGGTCGCGGACGGCGCTCCCTACCACGCGGCGGTGATCGAGGATGCGCTCCGCGTGGGGTTCGATCCGCTCGCGGCGATCGACGAGGTGTTCAAGTTGGCGCTGCCGCCCGCGGTGCTGGTCGTGGGCGGGCTGGCCTGGGACATGCTCGACGACTCGACCGCTGACTGGTTCTACATGCAGCGCCGGGCGCTGGCGACGGCCGGAGGCCCCGACGCACATCAGACGATCGAGGCCTTCAAGCACTGGTGGTTCCAGGAGGCCTTCACCGGGGTGCTCACCCACCACGAGCTGCGCTACGAATTGCACCAGCGTTTCGAAGAGCGCGTCTTCCAGTGGCAGCCGGCTCTCTACCAGTACCTGGAGGGCGAGCCCAGCCTGGTGCTCGAGCGCTGGGTGATCGATCGCGGCGTCGTGAAGCCGCTTCGCTTCGAGTACGTGGGCGTCCGCCGCTAGCCCGGCGCCGCTCAGAGAGGCACCCGCCCGTTACTGAAGTGAGGCGAAGGCGGCCGGGTCGGGCGCCAGTAGCAGCGCCTCGATCTCGGGCGGTGCAAGGGGCCGCGAGAAGAGATAGCCCTGGCCCAGCTCGCAGCGCAGGTCGCGCAGCATCGCGCGCTGCTCGGGCAACTCGATGCCCTCGGCCAGCGCGCGCAGTCCGAAGGTCTCGCCCAGCCGGACGATCGCATCCGCGATCCGGTACTCGTCCGAGCCCGCCTCGACCACACCGTCGACGAACGGCTTGGCCACCTTGATGATGTCGGCCGGGAACTGGCGCAGGTACTGGAGCGAGGAGTACCCGGTGCCGAAGTCGTCGATCGCCATCTGGATCCCGAGCGTCTTGAGCTCGTTCAGGCGCCCGATTGCGGCCTCGACGTCCTCCATCAGGGCGGTTTCGGTGATCTCGAGGATCACAGTCTGGGGATCGATCCCGGCCTGCTCGATCGCCTCGGCGACATCGTCGACCAGCGTGCTGTGATCGAGCTGGCGCCCCGACAGGTTGATCGACATCACGAGGTCGTCCTGGCCGGTCAGCTCCTGCCACTCGCGACCCTGGCGGAGCGCCTCGTTCAGGACGAAACGGCCGAGCGGAACGATCAGGCCCGTCTCCTCGGCCAGCGGAATGAAATGGAAGGGTGGGATCAGGCCGCGCTCGGGGTGATTCCAGCGGACGAGCGCCTCGACGCCACAGATGTAGCCCGTGTCGAGCATGACGATCGGCTGGTAATGGATCACGAACTCGCTGGCGACGACGGCGCGCTCGAGCTCGGCCTTGAGCGCCAGGCGCTCGGCCACCGCCGCGCGCATCGCGGGCTCGAAGACCTCGAAGCCGGTGCGTCCGTGCCGCTTGGCGTGGAACATGGCCACCTCGGCGTTGCGCAGCAGCTCCGCCGCGTCCTCGGCCTCGGCCTCCTCGCCCGGCACAAGCGTGGCGCTACCGATGCTCGCGTGCACGAACACCTCGTGCCTTCCGAGCAAAAGGAAGGATCTCTCCAGCCCGGTCATGATGCGCTCGGCGACGGCTGACGGAGACTCCGGCGGGCTCTCCTCGATCAGGACGGCCCACTCGTCGCTGCCCAACCGGGCGCAGGTGTCGTCGGTGCGAACGCTGGCGATCAGGCGATCGGAGACGGCGCGCAGGAGCTCGTCGCCGGCGACGTGCCCAAGCGTGTCGTTGACCGTTTTGAAGTCGTCTAGGTTGACGACCATCACCGAGAGCGGTTCGCTGCTTCGGTGAGTCTTCTCCAGCGCCGCCTCCGCTCGCTCGAGGAAGTACGAGCGGTTCGGGAGCGCGGTGAGCGCATCGAGATGAGAGCGGCGCTGTAGCTCTGTCTCCAGTTCGTGCCGCTCTTCCAGCAAATCCTTGGTTCGCTGCAGGCTTTCGAGCGCCAGCACGCCCTGCGATGCAAGGCTCTTGAGCGCCGAGGCGATCTCGTCGGTCAGCGGCTTGGAGCTCTCCAGGACGAGTTCGCCGATGCGCTCCTCCTGGAGCGTCAGCGGCGTCGAAGACTCATGCCTCCGGCCCACGACCGGCTCGCCGCTGGTGGCGAACTCGAGCGTGCTTCGGCCGGAGCCGAGCAGCAAGCTGGCCCTGACACGCCCGTGCTCGCCCGCGATGGCGGTGGCGGCCTCGACGATCGCTCCGCAGACCCGGTCGTGCTCGCTGGCCGATGCGAGGTTACGCATCGCGCGTCGGAGCACCAGCTCTCGATGGGTCGCGCGCTGTTGGCGGAGAACCAGCCCGGCCAGCCGGATGATCACCAGCGCGACGACGGCGATCGAGCAGACGACGGTGGCGAGAACGTCGAGCTGCTGCGCGCCGCGGGCGTTTTGCACGAACAGAACGAGCGGAGCGGTCATGGCGGCCGTGGTCAGCAGCGCCAGCCGGCTCGGCGTCAGCTCGTGCTTCCTCTCGGAGGCAATCGTCCCGAGCTTGCGCATGCTCGGATGGAGCGCGCAGGTGGCGAGCAGCGAGAAGGCGACGATCTGAGTCACTCGCATCGCCCACGCAGCGTTCGCCAGTTGGCCGAAGCGGGCGCTGGTGGCGATCACGGCTAGGGCGATCAGGAAACCGACGCCGAGGCAGAGCGAGGCTGCCGAGAGCGTCCAGGCGCGCAGCCCGAGAACGAGCCGGGTCGTGAGGGCAAAGAGCGCCAGCATGCCGATGCCGTAGAGGACAGCCGCGACCTCAACCCCGACGGCTGTCGAGCCTGCATCGAGCTTAGGGGCAAGCAGGGTGACCCAGATCACCAGGGCTGCCGCCGCGGTTGCCGCGGCCGTGTCGATCACGCTGCCCCAGTCGCGCTCGCTCGCTCTCGAGACAACGAGAAAAGCAATGCCTGCTGCCAGGGCCACGAATCCCGCCGCAAACAGAAGGTCGCCGAGGCCGAGTCGCTGCGACTCGTTGACGGCCGCGCCGAGCGCAATCAGGAGAGTCCCGGCCGCGAGCAAATACCAGCCCGCCCCCGCCAACGTGAAATCGACTCGAACCGCGAGCAAGATCACTGCGAAACAGGCCAATCCGGCCAAGATCACGGGGGCGTCGCCGCCCGGCCAGACGAGTCCGAGCAGGGTTACCAAGGCGCCGAGTAGAACGCCGCAGAAGGGATAACACCGCCGGGGAAGCGCGGTCACGAAACCGATCATGTTTGGAATCGGGGTATGGCGCATCCCCCGATCGCGGGAGTCGAGGTTTCGCTATCGGCCTGGCGGCGGCATCGCAACGGCGCCCCGCTCGCGAGAGAGGGGCGCCGTTCTAACTTCGGCTCCGGCCTAGGCGAGGCTGCCGGCGGCGTCCATTGCACGCAGGCGGCGAACTCGCTCCTCGATCGGCGGATGGGTCGAGAAGAGCTTCGACATCCCGCGCGCGCTGAGCGGATTCATGATGTAAAGCGATTCGGTTGCGGGGTTCACCTGCATCGGGATCGTCTTGCTGGCGCGCTCCAGCGACTCGAGCGCGTCTGCAAGCGGAGCCGCCCGCCCGAGTAATTTCGCGCCGCTCGCGTCGGCGAGGTACTCGCGCTGGCGCGACACGGCGAGTTGCAGCAGCATCGCCGCAAGCGGCCCGACGATCAACGCCGCGAGCGCTCCGATCGCGCCGAACGGCGAGTTGCTGTCTCTGTTACCGCCGCCGAAGAACATGAACATGTAGCTGAGCCAGGTGATGACCGATCCGATCATCGCCGCGATCGACGAGACGAGGATGTCGCGGTTCTTCACGTGCGACAGCTCGTGCGCGAGCACTCCCTTCACCTGATCGCGCGGCATCAGCTGCAACAGCCCCTGGGTTACGGCGACCGCCGCGTGGGCCGGGTTACGCCCGGTGGCGAAGGCGTTCGGCTGCTGCGACGGGGTCATGTAGATGCGCGGCATCGGCAGGCCGGCGCGCTGCGTCAGCTCGCGGATATCGGCGTAGAGGTCGGGCGCCTGCGCCTCCGCGATCGGTTGAGCCCGGCTTGAGGCGAGCGCGACCTTGTCGGAGAAGAAGTAGCCGAAGAAGTTCATCACCACGGCCACACCGAGGAAGATGTAGATGTAGCTTCCACCCATCACGAAGCCGATCGCGACGAGCAGGCCGGACAGGGCCGCGATCAGGAGCCAGGTTCTGAGGCGAGTCGTGAAACCGATCATTGCTGTCGTGACCTCCGGTTTTCTCGTTGGCGTCGGGAGGTCTTTCTCCCCCGCCCGGTGCGGGGCGGGATACCGGTCGCTGCGGCCGTCACGACGACGTCCACGAGCCGGAATACCTCCTCGCGGTACAGCTAGATATTAGCCCAGGGCTCGCATGCCGGATCACGCCGCGGTGGCGCGCCGGGACTATTCGCGACTGCGCTGGAGTTGTTTGTGCTGGCGGCGCCGGTGCGCCGAAATCTGCGCCCGAGCCAGACTGAGGTCCGGCACGGGACTAATGCTTGAGGTGGCGCCGGTGGGTGAAGACCATCGCGCCCCCGGCCTCGCTCACAACCTCGATCGACTCGCGGTCGCGCTTCGATCCACCGGGCTGGACGATCTGCCTGATCCCGGCCTCGAGCGCCAGCTTGGGCACATCCGAGAAGGGGAAGAGGGCGTCGGAGGCGAGCGACGCTCCGCTCAGGTCGTGGCCGTTCTCGCGTGCACGCTCGATCGCGACCTTGACAGCGTCGAGCCGGCTCGGCTGGCCGCCGCAGATGCCGATCGTCTGCAGGCCCTTGGCGATCACTACGCCGTTGGAGGTGACGTGCTTGACGACCTTCCAGGCGAAGAGCAGGTCGCCCCAGGCCTCCTCGTCGATCTCGCCGCAGACGACCTCCATCCCCGATCGATCCTCGAGGCCCCAGTCGCGGTCCTGCGCCAGCAGTCCGCCGAGAACTCGCTTGTAATCCTTCTCGCCCGGGTCGCCGCGGCGCCGCTCGTAGTGCGTGAGCACACGGGTCTCGAGCTCGCGCAGCGCGTCGATCGCCTTCTGCGCGTAGGCCGGCGCGAACAGAACCTCGATGAACTGCTCGGAGAGCAGTCTGCCCAGCTCGGCCGAGATCGGCCGGTTGAGGATGACCACGCCACCGTAGGCCGCGGCGGGATCGGCCGAGAGTGCCCGGATGAAGGACTCCTCGGGCGAGGCGCCGACCGCGACACCGCAGGGGTTGGCCTGCTTGACGATCACGCAGGCCGGCAGGGTGAACTCGTCGATGATCAGGCGCGCCGTCGAGAGGTCGTTCAGATTGTTGAAGGTCAGCTCGCGCCCGTGCAGCTGCTCGACCCGCGAGAGCAGGTGGCGGCGGCCGTAGGCCTCGGCGTAGAAAGCGCCGCGCTGGTGGGGATTCTCGCCGTAGGGAAGGTCGAGCACCTTGACCAGCGTGGTGGTCATCGTCTCGGGGAAGGCCTCGCGGTCGGCGAACCAAGCGGCGATCGCCGATTCGTAGGCCGCGGTGGTCGCGAAGGCATCGCCGGCGAGCTGCCGGCGCGTCTCCTCCGAGAGCTCGCCCGACTGGCGCAGCTCGTCCAGCACGAAGACGTACTGGTCGGCGCGCGAGACGACCGCGACGTGGGGATAGTTCTTGGCCGCCGCGCGGGCAAGGGTGGGGCCGCCGACGTCGATCATCTCGACGGCGTCCTCCTCGCGCACTCCGTAGCGGGCGACGACCTTGGCGAAGGGATAAAAGTTGACGCAGACCAGGTCGAACGGCTCGATCGCGTTCTCGCTCAGCGCAGCGACGTCGTCTTCGCGGTCGCGCCGGGCGAGGATGGCCGCGTGAACGGCGGGATGCACTGTCTTGAACCGGCCGCTCAACAGCTCGGACGACTTGGTCATCTCGTCGACGTTGGTGACCTTGAGCCCGAACGAGGCGATCGCCTCGGCCGTGTCGCCGCTCGCGGTCAGCTCCCAGCCCAGCTCGGTGAGCCCACGAGCGAACTCCTCCAGCCCGTTTTTGTCGTAGACGGAGATGAGTGCTCGTTTGCTCATGTGATCACCACTCGACGGGAACTCTCCCGCAACCGTACTCGCCCGTCAAGACAGAGTTGGGCGGCCTGGGGGAGGAGCCGATGCTCGACGGCGTGGATTCGTTCGGCCAGCGTCTCGCTCGTATCGTCGTCGAAAACCTCGACCGGCTCCTGCAAGATGACCCGCCCGGTGTCGACGCCCTCGTCGACGAAGTGGACGGAAACGCCGGTCCAGCGGACGCCGTAGGCAAGCGCGTCGTCGATCGCGTGGGCGCCCGGAAAGGACGGCAGGAGCGCGGGGTGGAGGTTGATCACGCGGGCCGGAAAACGGCTCAGGAAGGCGGTAGTGAGCACGTGCATGTAACCGGCCAGCACGATCCACTCGGCGCCGAGGTCGTGCAGCCAGTCGGCCAGCGCCGTGTCGCGGGTCGGGCGGTCGGGGTAGTGCTCGAGCTCGAACACGGCGGTCTCGATCCCCGCCTTCTCCGCTCGTTCGAGCCCCAGCACTCCGGGCTTGTTCGAGCCGGCGCAGGCGATCGGCAGCCCGGCGTCGATCAGGGCTTGCAGATTCGTCCCCGAGCCCGAGACGAGAACGCCGATCAAGTGAACTGCACTCCTCGGATGCCCTCCTCGAGCCGCCCGATCACGAGATCGTCGGGACCGGCGTCGGCCGCCGGGACGACGACGCAGTAGCCGATGCCGAGGTTGAAGACGCGCCGCTGCTCCTCCTCGGCCACGCCCTTCTCGCTGATCCAGTCGTAAACCGCGCCGCGCTCCCAGGAGTCGGTCTCGATCCGCGCACCGAGAGTTGGCGGGAGCGCCCGAGCGAGGTTCCCCGGGATGCCGCCGCCGGTGATGTGCGCCAGCGCATGAATCTCGGCCCGCTCGCGCAGCTCGCGCACATCCTCCAGGTAGCAACGCGTCGGCGGAAGGAGCAGGTCGGGGTCGAAGTCGTCCGCGCCGATCAGGCTGCGCACCAGGGTGAAGCCGTTGGCGTGCAGGCCGGCCGAGCGCAGGCCGATCACGACGTCGCCGGGCTTGCAGCTCGCGGGCCCGTCGATCAGTCGCGCGCGCTCCACCAGGCCGACGCAGGTGCCGGCGAAATCGAACTCGCCCTCTGCGTAGATTCCCGGGAGCTCGGCCGTCTCGCCGCCGAGCAGCACGCAGCCGGCGGCGCGGCAGATCTCGGCCGCGCCTTCCACCAGCTCCGTCACCAGTTCGAGCTCGATCTTGTTCGCCGCGACGTAGTCGAGGAAGAAAAGGGGCTCGGCGCCGCAGGTGAGCACGTCGTTGATGCAGTGAGCGGCGGCGTCCATCCCGCCCCAGCGCAGGCGGCCGCTCGAGCGCTGCAAGATCAGCTTCGTGCCGACCCCGTCGGTCGAGGCGGCGAGCAGGCGCTTGTCGTCCAGCGCGTAGAGACCGGCGAAGGCGCCGAACGTACCGCTGGCTCCGTGCGTCTGGGTGGATGCGACGGCGGCGCGCAGGCGTTCGACGATCTCTTCGGCCTTGGCCAGCGAAACCCCGGCCGCCTCGTAACTCATTCCAGCCACCCCGGCAGTGTATTTGCCGGCGTGGCTGTCTGCCCGCGCTCGCCGTCGGTCGGCCCCGGCCGCCAGA
>Ga0209745_1002057_pt1 | contig 11636 bp, 9 predicted proteins | sample BarGraNGADG00312_FD_184495 | JGI IMG/M metagenome (GOLD analysis project Ga0209745, IMG submission 184495) | Arctic peat soil microbial communities from Barrow, Alaska - Barrow Graham LP Ref core NGADG0004-312 (SPAdes) (version 2) | ecosystem: Environmental > Terrestrial > Soil > Wetlands > Peat ... | reverse complement strand
TGGGTGACCGAGCCGGCGTCGATGTAGCCGTCGAGCAGGTGGATCAGGGCAGGTCTGGTCCCCCGGACCGACTCCCAAAGGTCCGGGTCGAAGGTGTACAGCAGCCGCGGGTCCAGCACCCGGCCACTGTACCCCGCACCACTGGCCGAGCCCCGCATTGCGCTGAGGGCTGACGCGTCGGGCCTAGCCGCGCGGGTGTCCGGACGGGAGAACCTCGCCCAGCCGTCCCCCGAGGTCCGTGAGCAGCTGGATGGTGCGCTCGGTCGCCGGATTGGTCCGGGCGCTGTCCCTGATCAGCGCAACGATGCGGCGGTTCGGGCTGGGGTTGGTGGGATGGACGTAGGCCACCTCGAACCCCGACCAGCCCAGCGCGAGCTGCGGCACGAGGGCGATCCCGACCCCGGCGGCGACGAAGGCGAGGCCGGTGACGTGGTCCTGGGCTCGTGCGACGTACCGGGGGGTGAATCCTGCCCCGGCGCAGGCGTGCGCGGCCAACCGGGTGGCGATCTCGTCGCGGAAGTCGTACTGCACCCAGTCGTCCTCAGCGAACTCGTTGAGGTCCATCGTCCCCGCCCCTGCGAGGGGGTGGTCATGGGGCAACGCAACCAGGAAGTCATCGGTGCCCAGTTCGTAGCGCCGGTAGGCCGGCGGCACCCGCGGCTCGTCGTAGGGCAGCTCTGTGTGCACCTCGATGTCGGCCTGCCCGGCCGTCTCTGCGCTGTCGGACTCGTTGATCGACAGCTCGAGGGTGAGACCGGGGAACTCCTGCCGCAACGCCCGGGCAACGGTGGGCATCCACGTGTAGGCCGCTGAGGCGAACGTGCGCATGGTCAGGCGCTCGGTGGCACCCTCCCTGAGGTCGCGGGCCAGCACGTCGAGGTCTGCCATCGCGTGCAGCGCGTCCGCACTGGCCTGGGCCAGCTCGATGGCCGCCGGAGTGGGACGGATGCCTCGTCCCACCCGTTCGACCAGAGGGAAGCCGACCTCGCGCTCAAGGGTGTGCACGTGCTGGCTGACGGTCGATGGTGTGAGCCCCAGTCGGTGCGCGGTCTCGTTCACGGAGCCGCTGGCGACCACGGCGCGCAGGATGCGCAGACGGTTGAGGTCGAGCATGGATTGATCATATGGCCAAACCGAATGATTGTTCGGAAATGTGAGCTTGTGGCGAACATATACGAAGGGTCAGAATTGACTCATGATGAGCTACCCGGTCATTGATCGTGATCGTGCACGCGTGGTTGAAGAACTCGACCTCGCCCGCCAGATCGAACCCACCCCCGTCTACCGCCGCAAGGTCGATTCCCGCCACTGGTTCCGCAGTTCGCTGGTCGGCCGCGAGGCCATCCGCACGCACCTCTCCAGCTTCTGAGCCCCCTCAGCCCGGTGTCGGCGCGGCCGCGGCCATCGCTGTCCGCACACGCTTCGCCGACACCGGTACAGCAGTACCGAGGGCCTGCGCGAACACGCTGACGCGCAACTCCTCCAGCAGCCACCCCACCTCCGAGACCGGTCCCGGAAGCGGACCGCTCGGGAAATGCCGGCACAGCGCCGCGTACTCGTCCTCCAGGTCACCGATCAGTTCCAGGCCTTCGGCTTCGCGCCGGGGGTTGGTGCTGGCCGCGTCCAGCCGTCGCTGGATGGCCCGCAGGTAGGTGGGCAGTCGCCGCCAGGCCACTGGCGGCGTCGCAGCGATGAAGCCCGGGTAGACCAGTCCCCCGAGCTGCTCGGTCGCATCCTCCCGCGTCCCCTGCGGTGCGGACGGCAGCAGCCGCTGCACATCACCGGCGAGCTGGACGATCTCCCCCGTCGTCGTGACCGCCTGCTGCATTGCCGCAGCGGCATCGGTGCGGACGCTGTCTGCGAGCGCTGTGAACGCGGCTGCGTCCCGCACGTCCCACAACCCGCCGCGCGCGTCAGCCAGCTCGCCGGTGACCTTGAGGCGGGCGTCCGCAAGCAGCGCGGGGATGTTGGGGTACGGCGACGTAGCGAGCGCGAGCTTTGTCCCATTGGACATGCGGCTGACCACCCAGCGGGTCGGGTCGACCGTCGTGAGCGTGATGAGCCGGCGCAGGCCGTTGCGGTGTGTCCGTGCGGCTGCGCCCGGCTCGGCGAACACCTGGACGCCCACCCTGGTGACACGATCGACGAGGGCCGGGTAGCCGGGCATCGGCTCGCTCAGCTGCATCGGCACCGTCCCGAAGACCCAGCTGGTCGCCCCTTCATGGGTCAGGTGTGCCGCGGCGGCGTTCAGCGTCCTGCTGACCTTCGGCGCCAGTTGTTGGGACAGCTCCGCGAGGTCACGCCCGACGACGGGTTCCCCGCCGTCGGCCTGCACCCGGAAACGCACCCGCAGGTGGTCGGGGACGGCACCGGGCTGCCAGGCCTCCGGCGGCACCTGGACGCCGGTGAGGGCGAGGATGCCGCGCCCCAGCGCCGTCCACAGCGGCTCGGACGCCGGGCCGGGATGGTCCCCCAACCACGCGAGCGCCCGGCGCGCGGTGTCAGGGGCCGGCACCAGTCTGGTTCGCAGCGCCTTGGGCAGCCCGCGGACGAGTTCTGCGGCCACCTCGGCGCGAAGCCCGGGAACCTGCCAGGTGAACGCTGCCGGGTCGAGCCGGGTGAGGGCGGTCAGCGGGATGGTAACGGTGACGCCGTCGTGGCCGCTGCCCGGGTCGAACGCGTAGTCGACGTCGAGTTGCTCTCCGGTTGCCACCCAGTGGTCGGGGTAGGCGTCCGCGTCGAGGTCGGCATCTGGCTGCACGAGGTCGGCGAGTGTCAGGTCGAGCAGGTGCTCGTCGGTGCGCCGCTGGTCACGCCACCACCGGTCGAAGTGGGCGACGCTGACGACGTCGGCCGGGATGCGCGAGTCGTAGAACGCGGCGATACTGGCGTCGTCGACCAGCAGGTCGCGGCGCCGGTTCCGGTCTGCCAGTTGCTCGGCGTCTGCACGGGTGGTCTGGTTGCGGGGCCAGAAGTGGTGCCGGGTGCGCCACTGCCCCTCGACCAGCGCCGACTGGATGAACACCTCGCGGGCAACGATCGGCTCGATCCGGGCGTAGCTGACCAGCCGCTGGGCGATGATCGGGACGCCGAGAAGGGTGACCCGTTCGTACGCGACGCACTGGCCACCGGAGACCGACCAGTGCGGCTCGGAATAGTTGCGCTTGAGCAGGTGGCCACCGACGGCCTCCACCCACTCGGCCTCAATCGGGGCGACCATCCGTGCCCAGAGCCGTGACGTCTCCACCAGTTCCACCGCCATCACCAGCGGCGGGTTCGTGCGCGCGGAACTGGAGCCGGGGTTGATCGCGAACCGCGCACCCCGCGCACCCAGGTACTCCGCCGGCCCGCGGCGCTTGCCGCGTTCCGGCAACACCGGTCTGGTTACGTCCAGCAGCCCCACGTGCGACAGCAGGCCCGCCAGCACGGCGGTGTGCACCCGGTCGAGCCCTGCCGGAGCATCGTTGCGGCTCAGCCCGAGCTCGGTGCACGCCTCCCGCAGCTGGCTGTGGAGGTCTTGCCATTCACGGACACGAAGGAAGTTCAGGTACTCGCTGCGGCACATCCGCCGGAACGCGTTACCGGACATTTCGCGGCGGCGCTCCCGCAGGTAGGCCCACAGCCGTAGCAGCGCCGCGATGTCGGAACCGTCCGGGGTGGGCTCTGCGGCACCGTCCAGCGGTGCCCAGAAGCGCTTGTGGGCAGCGTCGGCGGCAGCGGTGTCTTCTGCCGGCCGCTCCCTCACGTCGGGAATCGCGATGCCGGCAACGATGGGGAGCACCTCACGCAGGCAGCCCTGCCGGTGTGCCTCGACGATCATCCGCCCCAGCCGTGGGTCCACCGGCAGCCGGGCCAGCTGCCGTCCGACCGGGGTCAGCCGCACGGAACCGCGGCCGTGTCCGCCGGCCTCGATCGCGCCGAGCTCGCTGAGCAGCCGCAGCCCGTCGCGGACCTGGCTGGCATCGGGTGCCTCGACGAACGGGAACCGCGTGATGTCGCCGAGCCCCGCGTCCGCCATCTGCAGGATGACAGCCGCCAGGTTGGTGCGCAGGATCTCCGGCTGGGTGAACTCCGGACGGGAGGCGAAGTCCTCCTCGTCGTAGAGGCGGATGCAGATGCCCGGCCCGAGCCGCCCGCAGCGCCCCGCGCGCTGGTTGGCCGAGGCCTGGGAGATGGGCTCGATCGGGAGCCGCTGCACCTTGGTGCGGGCCGAGTAGCGGGAGATCCGCGCCATGCCCGGGTCGACGACGAAGCGGATTCCCGGCACGGTCAGCGACGTCTCCGCCACGTTGGTGGCCAGCACAATGCGTCTGCCGGTGTGCGGGTTGAACACCCGGTGCTGCTCCTCGGCTGACAGCCGGGCGTACAGCGGCACCACCTCGGTGAACCGCAGTTGCAGGCCGGTGATCGCTTCGGCTGCGTCCCGGATCTCGCGCTCGCCGGAGAGGAAGACGAGGATGTCGCCGTCCAGCCGGGCCGACAGCTCGCTCACCGCGTCGCAGATCGCGTCCAGCTGGTCGCGGTCGCGGTCGTCAGCACTGCCTGCGACTGGGCGGTAGCGGATCTCCACCGGGTAGGTGCGACCCGACACCTCGATCACCGGGGCGTGGTTGAAGTGGGCGCTGAACCGGGCAGTGTCGATGGTGGCCGACGTGATGACCAGCCGCAGGTCGGGACGCCGCGGCAGCAGCTGCTTCAGGTAACCGAGGAGGAAGTCGATGTTGAGGGATCGCTCGTGCGCCTCGTCGATGATGATCGTGTCATAGCGGCGCAGATCGCGGTCGTGCGTGATCTCGGCGAGCAGGATGCCGTCGGTCATCACCTTGACCCTGGTCTCGCGGCTGCGCCTGCTGGAGAAGCGCACCTGGAAGCCGACCGTGCGGCCGAGCTCCTCCCCCAGCTCCTCGGCCATCCGGGCAGCGACGCTGCGGGCGGCGATCCGGCGGGGCTGGGTGTGGCCGATGTTCTTCCGGCCGGCGAGCAGGCAGATCTTGGGCAGCTGGGTGGTCTTGCCCGAGCCGGTCGCCCCGGCGACGACGATCACCTGGTTGACGATCAGCGCCGCACGGATCTCCTCGACGTGGGCGCTGATGGGCAGCGCCTCGTCGAAGGTGAGCACTGGCGGGTCGACATTCATAGCCGACCCACATTACCGGGTTCAGGAACCGTGACTGTCCTTGGGACGGATCACGCCGATCGGGCAACGGCCGTGGCTGAGCAGACCGCGGATCAGGCCGCCCACCGAATAGGTCGGGAACGAGGCGTGCACTTCGAGCACCAGCATGTCGAGGTCCTCGGTGCGCGCGGTCAGCAGGTCGAGCGGACTGCCGTAGGGCACCTCGAGGGTGACGTCGACACCCACGAAGTCCTCGGTGATCTCCGAGATCATCTCGGTCATCCGGGCGCGGGTCACTTCGACCGCAGCGTCCCGCTGCTCCTGGGTCGGCTGGCCGCCGCTGAACCAGCGTCCCTGCGGTGCGCGACAGACGCTCACCACGACCACCTTTCCGCCGTGGTCCTTGCACTCGCTCAAGGCCCATTCCAGCGCGACGGCGCCACGGGCGGACGTGTCGACGGCCACTCCGATCAGTCCGGTGCGCTGCTCGCGAACGATGTCGTTCTCGGAGACAACGATCACCGGGCAGTGCGCGGCGCCGACCACCCCGACCGAGGTGGAGCCGACGTACTGCCGTTCACCCGGCGAGTTCGACCGGCGGCCGACGACGATGAGCGAGGCCTGGGCGCTGAGCCGGGTAAGGGCTGCGGCCGGGTTGCCGAGCACAATCTCTGTGCGGACGCGGTTGCGTGCCATACCCGCAGCGACGGCGTCGTCAACCCCCTTGGCCAGCATCGAGGCCGCACCCTGCTTGATCTCCTCCGGGTCGAACACCACGCCCCAGGCGCTGTTGAGGACGGTGTCGTCGACGGCGTGAACCAGCACGAGTTCCGCCTGGCGCGCCACCGCCTCTGAGGTCGCGTGTTGGAGCGCCCGATAGGCGTCCTCAGAACCGTCGAAGCCGACCACGACCCGTGCCGGTCCCTCGTAGGGCTTGAGCATCGTTCACCTCCTTGGGTGGGCGGCCGAGACGGCTCGCCCAGAGCATGCGGACGGGGTGATGACGACGATCAGCGTCCTCATCCCCGGCGCCCAGGCGTCGGGTATGCGCAGGTCGCTGGTGGAATCGTCGTGAACCTGCGCCTCACCCTGGACCAGAACGCTCCAGCCGGTGGCCGTGCTCACGTCAATGTCGTCCACCTCGAAGGCGACCACGATCGGGCCGGCCAACTCCCCCATCACCGAGTCGGGATTGGTGCGGAAGTAGATCCTGCCGCCGCTGGACACATAGCTGACCGGCAGCACCTGTAGGCCCTTGCTGGAGGCCCAACTGACCCTGCCGACGCTGTGACCACGGAGCAGATGACTGCATTCGTCACCCGAGAGGCGGGTGAAGTGACCGGTGTCCATCGCGCGAATGCTATTCCTTCCACCGAGGCGGGACGGTGAGAACCGCCGAAGTCAGCGCGTCATCTTAACCCGCGGGCTCAGCGCAACCAGGTGGAGGCTGCAACGATCACCGGGATCGATGCGATCGTTGAGATGAAGATCGCGTCCCGCGCCAGCAGGGTGCGTACGTGGTAGCGGCCAGAGATCAGGTAGATGTTCTGCGCTGTCGGCAGGGCTGCGATCACGGTGACGGCCAGCACCTCGGGCAGGCGCAGCCCGAAGACCCAGGTGCCAAGCGCGTACGCCAGTGCCGGATGGAGCAGCACCTTGATCGGCGTCACCAGGGACAGTTCTCCTGCGTGCGGGCCGCGTCCGGGCAGCGGCTCCAGGCGCAGCGAGATGCCGAAGGCCAGCAGCATGGCAGGGACGGCGACCTGCCCCACCATCTCGATCGGGGGCCACAGGACGGCGGGCACCTGCAGGTGCAGGGCGTTGACCAGAAGGCCTGCGATCGAGCCCAGCGTCAGCGGGTTGCGCAGGGGCAGGGTCAGGTAGCGCAGCGGGCTGAGCCGGTGCCCCTGTCCGCGTGCCGCGGCCAGGTCGAGCAGGGCCAGCGCCGTTGGCTGCAGGACGCCCACCTGGATCAGCAGGATCGGCGCCATCCAGGTCATGTCGCCGAGCACGTACGCGGCGACCGGCAGTCCGAGGTTGCCGGCGTTGGTGTAGACCGAACACAACGTGCCGACCACCCGGCCGGCGAGGTCGCCGGGGCCGAAGAACAGGCGGGCGGCCACCAGATACACCAGTCCGCCGATCACGATGGCCAGCGCCGACACGACGATGGTCGTGCTGAACACGTGACTGAGATCCGCCCGGGAGAGCAAATAGAAGAGCAGGACCGGTGATGCGACCGTGAACGCCACCCGTGACAGCATCCGGCGGTGCTGCTCGTTCAGCACGCGGAAGTGCGCCACCAGCCAGCCGACTCCGATCACCGACCAGATGGTGAGGTATCCACTGAGGGCCGCCTGCACGGCGTCAGCGTACGGCGGGCGGGCCCTACGATGTCCCGGTGCCCGAACGCAACCACCTGATCGATCTCGCCCGCATCTCCTCGATGCTGATCGTCGTGGTGTTCCATTCCCTGCTCTGGCAGGTGTCGCTGGTGGATGGGAAACCGCTGGTGGTGCCATGGGCGCCGGGCCCGGTGTGGTGGGCTATCAGCTGGGTCACCACGATCATCCCGATGTTCTTCGTTGCCGCCGGTTACGCGAACGCTGTCGTTGTCGACAAGTGGCGCGCATCCGGGGCGCCCTACGCCGATTTCCTCACGCTGCGCGGCAGTCGCCTCCTGGGGCCGATGTCGCTGTTCATGATCGTCTTCACCGTGATCGGCACCGTCGCTGCCTGGGCGGGCTGGCTGCCGGAAGGGGCTGCACTGAGCCGCCAATTCGCACAGTTGCTGTGGTTCGCTGTGGTCTACCAGCTACTGCTGGCCGCGGCGCCGGTGGCGGTGTGGCTGCACGACCGGGCGGGTGCCTGGGTGATGCTGCCGCTGCTGGCCGGGGTGATCGGGGTGGACGTGGCCGTCCGGCTCACTGGAGACCTGGGGTTGGGGTGGGTCAACCTCGCCTTCGCCTGGCCGCTGGCCCACCAGTGGGGCATCGCCTACCACCGCGGTTGGTTCCGTACCTGGCCGACCGGACGTCTGTTGGCCGCGATCTCCGTTGCGGCCCTCGGGATCGTCGCACTGGTGAACTGGGCGCACTACCCGCCGGCAGCAGTCGCCTGGGCGGATGTGCTGGTCGCCAACCTGCTGCCGCCGACGCTCGCGATCGTGGTTCTCGGTTTCATCCAGACCTGTGTCCTCGGCCTGCTCGATCGCGCCGGTGTGGCCGCACGGCTCGGCGAGCGGGCCGGGGGGCTGGTGCGGCTGGCCAACGCGCTCCTGCTGACGGCCTACCTGTGGCACATCCCCGCGATCGTTGTGTCCGCCGGCCTGCTGCTCGGGCTCGCCCTACTGGTGCCGGCTGCTGCGCCGGTCCTGATGAACCCGCTCCTGCTGGTGGTCGTCGTGCTGGTTGTGGTCACCGTCGTGGTCCCTTTGATCGCTCGCGTCGAGGTGCGCTTCATCCCGAAACCCGGCGCCGGGCGGGCACCGCAGGCTCTCGCCCTCGCCAGTTATGCGCTGTTCGCCGCCGGCACCTGGGCGGTGTGGCAACTCGGCGCCGTAGTGCACCCCGGCGACCTGTCGGCAGTGGTCGCTGTCGTCGCGTTCGCTGCGGGCGTTGTTGCGCTGCATCGCGCCACGACACGGACGTCAACGTAGACTGGCCGCTCCGTCACACCGTCAGGGGAGGCAGCGATGGATCCCACCAGCTGGAACCTGCCGTTCCCGGCACTCGTGGGTGCCCTGTTCGTGATCGTCATGCTGCGGGCAAACGGCACCTACTGGCTGGGCCGCCTGGGTTCGGCGGGCGCGCGACACACCCGGCTGGCACGACTCCTCGACTCCCCCGGCTACGTCCGCGCGACCGAGCGCATCGACCGGTACGGCCCGCCAGTGGTGGCCCTGTCGTTCCTGACCATCGGCTTCCAGACGGTGGCGAACCTCGCCGCCGGCGTCACCGCGATGCGCCTGAGGCACTACCTGCCGGCTGTCATCATCGGCTCGGTCGCCTGGGCCTTCCTCTACGCCACCCTCGGCACGGTCGGGCTCGACCTGTTCAGCCGGCTGTACGCGTTCTCACCCGTTGCAGGGATCGCGCTGGTCGTGGTGGCTGCACTGGCCATCGCTGCCTACCTGTTCGTGGAGCTCCACGGACACGCGCGCACCGACCGTTCCACCGAAGACTCAAGGGCCTAGCATTTCGCCATGGCCGAGATCCGCAAGCACAACCCGGCAACGGGGAACGCGATCCAGCAGGCGCTACGCGCAGCCATGGGTGAGGGCATCCGCCCGCGAGTGCCCGGTGAGGACGCTCCGTCGAAGCCTGCCGCCCCCGCGCCGGGAACCGGTGCTACCACCTGGGTGAGCCTGCAGGTGCACCAGCCCACGCCGGAACCTGAGCCGGAAGACGACGAAACTGCCGGGCCGTAACGGCCCGGCAGTTCTGTCTTCTCCTCGATCAGCTGCAGCCGCTGGTCGAGCCGCAACCCTCGCAGATGTAGCAGGAGCCCGAGCGACGCATCTTCGTCCCGCACGTGAGGCACAGCGGGGCGTCGACACTCAGGCCGGACAGCTTCTCCAGCACCTCCGCCGTCGAGCGCGCGGTCATCTCCACCAGCGCCGGCTGGTTGGGTCCGTCCTCGTGCACCCGGACGTCGTCGGCGGCATCGTTCTTCAGCGACTCCGACTCGATCAACTCGGCCTCGTCCTCCTCGGAGAGGTACTTGCCGGTCTCCACGTACCGGGCCCGCTCCGAGGCGGTGTGGATCCCGAGCTCTGCCCGCTCGTCGAAGGACAGGTAGTCCAGCGCCAGCCTGCGGAAGATGTAGTCCATGATCGATTGCGCCATCCGCACGTCCGGGTCGTCGGTCATACCAGCCGGCTCGAACTTCAGGTTGGTGAACTTCTGCGCGAACTGCTCCAGCGGCACTCCGTACTGCAACCCGATCGAGACAGCGATGCTGAAGGCGTCCATCACGCCGGAGAGGGTCGACCCCTGCTTGCCGAGCTTGAGGAAGACCTCACCGAGATGTCCGTCCTCGTACTGGCCCGAGGTCATGTACCCCTCGGCGCCGGCGACGGCGAACGACGTGGTGCGGCTCACCCGCGACTTCGGCAGACGGTGGCGGCGTGGCCGGTACTCCACTCGGACCTCCGGCTGCGGGACCACCGCCGCCTTCTCCTCCGTCTTCTTGCCATCGCTCAGCGGCTGGCCGACCTTGCAGTTGTCGCGGTAGACGGCCAGCGCCTTCAGGCCGAGCTTCCAGCCCTGCAGATAGACGTCGGCGATCTCCTCCACCGTCGCGGATTCGGGCAGGTTCACCGTCTTCGAGATCGCGCCGGAGAGGAACGGCTGCACCGCAGCCATCATCCGCACATGGCCCATCGGCCGGATCGAGCGCTGGCCCATCGCGGTGTCGAAGATCTCGTAGTGCTCGGTCTTCAGGCCCGGGGCGTTCACCACGTGGCCGTTCTGGGCGATGTACTCGATGATCGCCTCGACCGTCTCGGCCGTGTAGCCGAGGCGGTTGAGCGCACGCGGGATCGTCTGGTTGACGATCTGCATCGAGCCGCCACCGACCAGCTTCTTGAACTTCACCAGCGAGAAGTCGGGCTCGATGCCGGTGGTGTCGCAGTCCATCATGAAGCCGATGGTCCCGGTCGGGGCCAGGACGGACGCCTGGGCGTTGCGGAAACCGTTCTTCGTACCCAGCGCCACGACCTGCGCCCACTCGGCACCGGCCGCGTCGTGCACCGGCTTGTCGAGGATGTCGACGCTGCGGGAATCATCGTTGGCCGACTGGTGCTTGCGCATCACCCGCTGGTGGGCGGAGGCGTTGCGGGCGTAGCCGTTGTACGGACCGACCACGGCTGCCAGCTCCGCCGAGCGGCGGTAGGACACACCGGTCATCAAGGAGGTGATCGCAGCAGCCATCGAACGCCCGCCATCGGAGTCGTAAGCGAGGCCGACAGCCATCAGCAGGGCGCCGAGGTTGGCGTAGCCGATGCCGAGCTGGCGGAAATTCCGCGTGGTCTCACCGATCGACTCGGTCGGGAAGTCTGCGAAGCAGATCGAGATGTCCATCGCCGTGATGACCAGTTCGACGGCCTTCACGAACAGCTCGACGTCAAAGGTGTCGTCCTCCCGCAGGAACTTCATCAGGTTCAGGCTGGCCAGGTTGCAGGAGCTGTTGTCGAGGCTCATGTACTCCGAGCATGGGTTGGACGCGGTGATCCGGCCCGACTCCGGGTTGGTGTGCCAGGCGTTGATCGTGTCGTCGTACTGCAGGCCCGGGTCGGCGCACTCCCAGGCGGCCTCGGAAATCTTGGCGAACAGGTCACGGGCGTCGACGGTCTCGATGACCTCGCCGGTCTTGCGGCCGCGCAGGCCGAACTCGGTGCCGTCCTCGACCGCACGCATGAACTCGTCGGAGACCCGCACCGAGTTGTTGGCGTTCTGGTACTGGACGCTGACGATGTCCTTGCCGCCAAGGTCCATGTCGAAGCCGGCATCACGCAGCG
>Ga0209745_1002056_pt1 | contig 11640 bp, 10 predicted proteins | sample BarGraNGADG00312_FD_184495 | JGI IMG/M metagenome (GOLD analysis project Ga0209745, IMG submission 184495) | Arctic peat soil microbial communities from Barrow, Alaska - Barrow Graham LP Ref core NGADG0004-312 (SPAdes) (version 2) | ecosystem: Environmental > Terrestrial > Soil > Wetlands > Peat... | reverse complement strand
AAAGGGAGAAGGAGATCGTGACCCGACGCCCTTTACCCAAGAGGAGGCCGCGCTATTGAGCTCTGAGAGCTCACCCGCAACCGGAAGGACCTACGGTGTAACCGGGGCAGGGACCTGGCAAGTTACCTTGCCAGCCCGGACGACTGCGCGTCCTGTAGCGTGCATGCGAAGTGCATGGAGAAAAGCAAAGCCGCATCGCGCATGGTCACCAGAGGCTTCGGCTCCGCTTTCGAGGAGGCTGCGAAGTTTAGTTCATCGGCCGAAGGAAAACGTCTTGCGTTTCTCAGGCACACGGTCCTCGAAGGTCTGTTCGGTGAAGCCAAAACATTTCACGGAATGTCACGAGCGAAGATGCGAGGGCTCGACAAGGTTGAGATCCAACTCCTGCTCACCGCCATAGCGCTCAACTTGAAGAGACCTGTGAAGAGTTGTCCAGTGGCATCGGGATGCGCCCATTCAATTCTCTGTTTCCTGCGTCATGAAGCCTTTTCCATATATCACTTGGCAATCTTCAACTTCTGAAGCACTGTTTGGCAACAGGCTCCATGTGGTGAGCCAGCGCAGCGAGTTGATTATCGATGCCGGATTCGATATCGTCGATATCGTCGTGACGAGATAAGGTAGACTCCGGAACTCTACATGCTTCGCACTCGGGGTCCGTTTTCCACTGAAACTGGGAGAGAATCTATGTGTGGTTGTCGCCAGGTGATAGAAGAGGACAGGAATAGACTTTTCGAGCGGTTCAGGCTGTCCGGCTACCAGAAGGTGATGATTGTCACCACGCGGTTCGGGCCGTATCCGCCGGATGTGACAATCCTCCGTGGGGGCATAGACACGAACACACAGAACCTCATCGATATACTTGGAGGAAACGGCTTCGACGTCACAGTAGCAGCGCTCGACTATGTCAGGAAATCAGGTGTCGATGACAGACCAGAGGTCAGGCGTATCGGGACGTACAGGCCTTACGCCTTCGAGAAGAGCCCTCATCGCAAGTTGCTTAGGCTGCTCAACGCTGAGACCCTTAACCCCGTGGTCCTCACGAGGTTGCTCGTGCTCCTGAGGACCCAGAGGCCGGACGCCATAATCCTCCAAGAGTCTCTCCAACTAGGGCTGGCCCCCCACATAGCCGCGCGCATCCTACGGGTGCCGCTATATTTTAGGAACGACTGGATCTGCCCGGCGAGGCCCGAGGATATCGCGTGCGGGTTCAAGAAAAGGGTGTTTGAGTGCTCGGTATGTTTAGCGGCGAAGATGGGGCAGCGACTTGGGAAACTCGAGGGCTACGGTCTGGGTCTATTCTCGGCCCTCATCTACCTGCTCAAATCGTGGTTCTGGCGCACGGGGGCCGGCGCAATACCATCGAGTGAGTACGTCGCGGATCTCCTGGTGGGTTATGGGGTCCCCAGGAGCAGGATACTAGTTGTACGACCTTGTAGGGAGATTGAGATATACACGGTCTCGGATGAGCCGTTCGTGCGGCTTCAGTACGACGGCGTCCCCAAGCTACTTTTTGTGGGACGGCTCGAGAAGGACAAGGGGATCGATGTTCTCCTTGATTCGTTTAAGCAGGCACTCGCTGGGGGCACGTGCGCGGAACTGCTCATCGCCGGTGAGGGAACGCTGCGTCCACTAGTGGAAGAATCCGCTTCTGAGTGCGCTCGAGTTGTGTACTTGGGATGGCTTGACGAGGATGGACTGAGCCAGGCCTACCAGGTATGCGACGCAGTAATAATGCCCACCATCGTCATTGAGAGCCATGGCATTGTTGCGGAGGAAGCTATCTCATACGGAAAGATTCTCGCGGGTTCAAACAAGGGGGGGCTTGCCAGGATAATGGCGGAGTACCCGAAGAGCATCGCTATCGACGAGGTCAATGTGGATAGCCTAGCGCGCGTAATCATAGAGTTGGCGGAAAGGAGCGGTACTTGAATCACGATCCGGGGAGCGGGAAAAGGGTCTTGATGATATCGTTCGCGTTCTTTTCCAGACCAGGAGCGGGTCACGTGCGCTCGCAGAAGTTCGCGAAATACCTCCCTTTGTTCGGCTGGGAGCCAACAATTCTGACCGCGAGGCTAAGGGGCGAACCCGAACTCAGGTGTTCTGTAGTTGACGAGGTCGGCGAGGTCCGAGTAGTGGAGGCGTCTTTCCATGACCCCTTCATGGCCACAAAAGAGATACTTGGACTGGAGCGGAGCAGGGACGCCCTGGCGCAGGTCGAGGAGAGCATGGGGGTGTCGCCTCGATCTATGGCTCGTGCCCGTATCATGAAAAGGATTGTCAGGTTAGCAAAAGACTGGGTTGCGTTTCCCGACGCTAGGATAACGTGGGCTCCCGCCGCAGTGGTCGCTGGATATCAGGAGCTTTGGCGTGGGCGTTACTCAGCGATATACAGCACATCACCGCCGGCGACAAACCACATCGTAGCCTGCGTCCTGAAAAGGCTCTTTGGTTTACCATGGGTAGCCGACTTCCGAGACTTATGGTCGCAGGATGAGTTCCTCGACAGGAGCACGAGACGCAGGAAGATTGAAAGGTTCTTGGAGAGATCAGTCATAAGAAGCGCGGACTATCTGGTGACTGTGAATTCTCCGTACGCGCGCACGTTGCGGGAGATCCACGATGACAAGCCGATTGCGGTGATTACCAACGGCTTTGACCCGGATGACCACGCTATTGAGGCGGATCCGGTACGGGAAAGATTGGTGATAACCTACACTGGAAACCTGTACGGTCTTAGATGCGATCCAAGGCCTGTTATCTCGGCGCTAGAGCGATTGATCGACCGGGATGAGCTAAGTGAGAACGATGTGCGCCTGCGGATATACTCCCAATGGGACCCCGCCTTCAGCGAATTGAAAAACGGAATGAGATACAAGGAGATCCTCGAGGTCTATGATATGGTTTCCCGCGACGACGCGTTGAAGAGGCAGAAGGAGTCGACCGCCCTTCTCGCTATTCTATTCGACGAGCCGCAGGCGAGCTCGTGTCATTCCAGCAAGGTTTTCGAGTATATGGGAGCCGGCCGTCCAATACTCCTCTGGGCGCCAAGAGGCGGCATCGCTGAGGACCTGCTAACCGAGACTCACACTGGTAGGTTCGCAAGGACCGACGAAGAACTTGGTAAAATACTGCTTGAGTGGGCGAGAGAGTTCAAGGAAACAGGCGAGATTGCTTGCCAACCGCTGGAAGAGGAGGTTTGTAGATACTCGCGGCGGGAGCTTACACGGGAGCTGGCTGCTATAATGGATGGCGCTGTCGCTGATAGCATGAGGTGAGACTTGCAGGGTATTTGTTGGCAGAGAAAGACAAGGTTGACGGTCAGGCTACTGATGTCCCTAGCTATTTTGGCCGTCCTGCTGGTCCTCGTGTACGTGAACGTCAGCCCGTTCGGTGCCAGAGTGGTCTTGAAACTGACTCCAGGAGAGCAGTCGAGGAGTGTCTCCTTCGAAAAACCGTTCTCAACAACCTCGGAGTTAGGAACGGACAGCCAAGGCAAAACTTATCAAATCCCTAGGTTGAAGATGACAACCGATGAAGTTACATTCAACCTGGAGGTCCCGTATGAGAGCTTCAAGACGATGGAAGCCAGAATAAGGTACAGTGGAAATCCCGACAAGCTGGACATCGGAGTGCATGTGCCGTCGACCGGCTACCAGTACGGCCCGATCAACAACAGCTCGCTGAACGAGCTGAAATGGGACTCGATAGAGGACAACGGGCTTACGCTCTATCAGAAGCAGAAGAAGTATGAGACTATCGGGAAGTTCCTCGAAGCTCTCCCGGGGATAGTGAGCGAGGGGCTGGCAATGGAAAACAAGACGAGGGTCACCACCTACTTCTACAAGCCCACGCAGCCGCCGCCCGCGATGGACAAGAGCACGGCCGACCTCGGAACGAGGATAGACTATACCCTCAGAGGCCCCCACACTTTCTACGTATACACGGAGGACGGGGCGGCACGGTTCTCATTCAAGAAGCAAGAGCTCAATGACTACCAGGGAGAGGACACGCTGACCTTACACATCTACGATGAGTCGGACCTGCTTGTCTATTCTCAGTCGGTCCCCGATGATGGCGATTCGTTCGACGACCACAAGCCTTCTGCTCCGCGTCGCGTAGACGTGGCGCCGCCAAGGCTTTCCCCGGGAACGTACAGGTTGGAGTTCATCTGCAATAACGACGTGCTAATTAAAGACATCATCTCGTCGGAGAGGTATCTGTGCGCGGCCAACCGTGTGTTCCTGGCCGACAACTACATCTACCAGGTGGGGCCTTCGAAACCGTCGACGCTCTACTCTGATGCCAAAGTGCTCACGGCAGAGGTGTGGAATCCCGAGTCCATACAGACCGTGGTCGTGAACGATAGCCTGAGCATTAACGTCGCACAGCTTTTCAATCCCGTGTCCGTTAGCCTGGTCCCTGGTGTGAAGTCGATAAAGACCGAGCTTGGGGGCATAATACTTTCCGCCCCCGACGCGTTTATCGCGTTCTCCGAAGGTTCGCTCTTCGACCCGTTATCGTTGAAGACTAGCGCGTACAATCAAAACATCAACCAGAAAGAGTATGATTATATAATTACGGGATACACGCGGCCACGCAGGCGCGGAGATTTCATGGAGCAGTTGGTGAGGCTCAACATGGTAGGCGTCAGACCGGAGGGCAACCTGCTCAAGTTCTCCCTTTCGGCCCCGGGGCTCTCGCAGAAGCATGGCGAAGTTGTAATAGACTATCTCGAGATAACGTTGGACAGGTAGGTGCAGCCCATGGACTCGAGCGAGAGGCGGAACGAGACGGACCCAAGGAGCGACTTCACCGCCGGCAACGGCGCTTGCGGCCGTGTTGCCGCAGGCTGGTACAGGGTCTTTAACCTGGCAATCACAGATGTCTTCCTTGGCGCCCTGGCACTCTACTTGATTCTCCTCGTCATCGAGGTGTTCAAGAGAGGTTCAGCCGCCTTTTTTATGAATCTCAACTCGGTCATGTGGGTAGTGCTCGGAACCGGGGTGCTGGCGGTGCTGACATCTGGCGCGCGGAAAACCGCCGCGAGTGTTGTCGAGGGAGAGAAAGCGTTCCTCCCAGACGTTCTCTTTGCCGTCGCGCTGGGGGTCGGAGCGGCAGTTCTGATACTTCTTGCCGCGCTGCGGCTGGGCAGCGCGAGCTTGCTTCTCTCCATGGGCGTCGGATTAATACTGATTCTGATTGCTCCCCTTATCGTCTAGCAGCCCAGCGCCGGCTGCTGCTAGCATACTCGCCAAGGATTGATGCGAGACCAGAGAATAACGCTAACAGCAATAACCACCCCTTTATCTCTTGAAGTGGAATCGAACCTCCGGCGTACATGACGGCGCCGGTGCTCAGGAGCAGGAATCCAAGAAGCGAACCCGCCAGAACGAGGTAGGAGCTGCTGACCTCGGTTCCGGAATCCCCCCCCCACCGCATCGGGACGGATGTTGAACAGATCATGAGGGTGCCGACAGCTCCAAGGATGGGCGCCAGTCCGTGCCAGCCGAGTGAAAGCAGTACCCCAGGCGCGGGGCCGGTCCTGATGGTTCCCAGGAACGAAAAGCAGAGCAGTAGCGTTCCAGCTATGATCAAGGCGGCCCGCGGCCGACCCGCCATCCCAAACTGTACGTTACCGACCAGCTCGCCCGATTCCCATAGCGCGGTTAAGACAGCGAAGAGCAGCAGCGTCGAGAGCACGGCCACAAGTATGGCGACGTTCCTCTTGAAGCCGAGCAAAGCGAAGCATGCCACGGCGCCCCCGAGCAGGCTTGCAGCAGCCGCCAAAGGCCAACCTGTATCAACCGGGGCCAGGCGTTCGGGCCAGCCGGTTAATGAACGACGGCTCGGATTCTCGCTATTCAACCAGAACCACCCTCTCGACCTGGTCGCTGGCGGTGCGCATGGGCAGAGCGGTCACCGTCTGGACCTGCAATCCCTTCCCTTTCTCCGTGATGAAGTTCGACAGGTTCTCGAACATGGAGGAATAGCCCGGCGCCTCCATGAGGTATACATCGTAGCCCCTTTTGAGGAGATTCCTGATGTAGCTCACGGTCACAGCGAACCAGTCCTTGCTCTTTATGTTAGAAACGCTGAAGACGGACCTGGATGTTATAGCCTTGGAATACAGCGAGGCCACGACCACGGCGTTTTCCGGAGCCGATGCGAAATATTCATTGATGCACTTGAAGTCGGCCTTCAAGTTGCTGGTTTGAGCGAGCCCGAAAGGCCCGCCAATCAACACGGTTATCTGCAGGACCAGGAACGAGACGATGAAGATGACCAGAAGAGCCCTGTACGCCCCCCCCCCCACGGCTGGCTTGAGCCGATCCAGGAATACGGGCGCGAAGATGGCAAGAATGACATACACAATCAGCAGGTAGCGGACAAAAGAAGAAGCGCTCCCGCCGCCGCCGACCCACAGGCTCCCGTTAAGGACGTAGTACGTCCATACGATTCCCACGAGGAGCATGGCCACGGCGAACGAGCGGTTACGCCTCCTGTCAAGGAGCGCGCTTACAAGGCCAAGCAGCCCCGCCAGCAGCACCATCGGAAGAGGCCGCAAGAGGTAATTGTTTGCGTTATCGTACATTTTTCGGACGTCGGGGCTGAGGAGGTTCTTAAGGAATCTCCGGTACAGTCTTGAGATACCCATCGCATTGCTATTGGTCTTACCGCTGTTGACGCCGGCTTTCACCTGCGTGGTATTGGTGTTCGAGTATCCAGTACCCAGCGGGCTGTCGTACAGCTTGCTGTTAAGCAGACCGATTGGTGCCAGGACGATGATGAGCAGGAGGAGCCCCACCGCGAACCGCTTCAGCCGGAAGAATTCTCTGCGGCCAATGACTATAGGAAAGAGTAGGACGATGACCAGGAGCATCTCATACCTCATCCACACGGCCAGGCCAAAGAAGAATGTGCTGAACAAGTAACTCCGCAGGCGCACGTCTTTCCCGTACGCTATTCTCAATAGGAAGTACATCCCCATGATCAGGAATGCCAACCCTGGTATGTTAGCGAACAGCATGTTGTTCCAGTACAGGAACGGGGCCGAGAGAGCCACCAGGAATGTCGCCAGCAGGGCTTTCTTCTCGTCCATGATCAACTCCACCAGCTTGAACAAGAATAGCATGGCGAGAAAGCCGAACAGCGGTACAAGATAGAAAGGGCCCTGGTCCCCGAGGAACAAGCCGGCCGCGGTGACGAAGTAGATGCCGAGTGCCCTCTTCGGAGTGGTCATGCGATTGTAGAAGGCGGCTCCTGCAGGGTTGAAGACCGGGTATTCGAACAAAGTGTTCTTTGGATCATCGATGGAGAGCTGCCCGGTTTCTTTGAGGTGCGCGCCGAGGACGTAGGCTTCGTGGTCATCAGGATGGATCACCCAGTTGGAGCCGGTCATGTTGGTATAGTTGGAAAGTAAGAAGGACACCAGGAGGATCGCAATCAGCGCGACCTTTGTGCGAGTCATTGACTTATTCAGCCGCAACGACTTCTTTGTCGTTTCTACGGAATCCGTTTTCACCTTAGCACCTCCACCTGGTAAATATCAGGTGTCTTACTGCCGTATTGGAAGACCGCCGAGTGTTTCATCGTCTTGAACACGATGTAATCGTATCTGTCTGTGAAATGCTTCAAGTTTAGCATAGACCTCTCGGGGTTGTTGATTATGTACGTGGGGATCCCCTCATTGCCTAGGTCTTCGAGTATTCTCGCGAGCCGCTGCTCCGCACGTCTTTTCCCGAAGTACGAGGGATTCAACACCACCCTGGAGATTATGTCGAATCTGAAGTAATTATCGGACGAGAGGTCTACGATTACCGCCGAGGGTGGCAGTGATGAAACAAAGATATCCACGGACCTACGGTTTCCGCAATAGAGGTCCGTGAACTCTATTCCGAACTGGTTATCGTAGAGAACGAACAACGAGGTAATCATGTGCACCAATAGTATCGCCACAGCCATTGCAGTGGCGATACGCCTCCACGGTATCCACTCACGAAACCTCACAGTACAAGCGCCGGCCAGAATCGAAAGGCACATGAAGAGGGGAAGGAAGTAGCGGGTATAACTCGAGGCTAGCCAGTTTTTGTCATAGCCCCAGAACCCGGCGCTCTTGCCGTAAAGGAACAAAACCAGTACCGAGATTGAAACAAGAATGAACGTGAACCCGTTCCTATTCTGCTTGAGGGCTAGCACGATACCCACGATACCGAGCAAGACAAGGATGGGCGCTACCCCGAACACGTACATCTTCGCGTTGGTTAGTAACACTCTGGGACCCGGCAGTTCTGGAATGTAATTCAGCAGATCGCCGGCCGACTGCTTTCCGGCTCCCATGGCTCCATAAGTTCCAGTAACGGAACCGGATGTAATGTAGTTAGCGGCTAGAATTATAGCAACGATCGCCAGGAGGACCACTGCGGACTGCAAGACAAGCTTTCCCTTGAACCTTCGGCGGTAAGCAATGAGAGCAACCAGCGCGATGACAAAAACCAGCAGGACGTATTCATATCTCATCCACACCGAGAAAACGAAAAGGACCACTGTGAGGAAGTAATAGGTCCTTTTCCCTGGGTTCGATACCGTTTTCGCCAGGAAGAAAAGGCCTCCTGTCAAGAAGGCGAGCGCCGGAATGTTAGTGAAGAGCATGTTGCTCCAGTATATGTACGGAGCCGAGAGTCCGAGAAAGACGGCGGAAACCACAGCTTCCGCCCTGCCGAAAATCTCTTTTACGAATAGATACAGGAAGAGAATGCATGTAAGACCGAGCATGCTGACTATAAAGAATGGGCCCCGCAACCCGAAGAGGTGCCCGGGCGAAGAGATGATGTATATTCCGGGAGAGTAGGCGGCCCGCACCGCGTATCTGTCGGACCGGTCGCTCTGGAAATTGTTGAGACTCGGTTGAAAGGCACCGGTTCGATATTTCTCGTTATAGGGCGTCTCGTACCAAAGGTGGCCAGTCTTAAGTAACACCTTCGAAAAAACTAGGAGGTCGTGGTCGTCGGGGTGCAATGTCCAGCGGTTATTGGAGAAACTGAGCTCGTTGAATAGCAGAAAAAGAAGCCCCAACAAAACAACCAGGAACAGAACCTCTCGCTTGTCAATGCGTCTATACCAAGATTTCTTCATATACCCAGACGTTCATTTCATCTAACCATTCCCGTCTGCCCAAAGAGCTCGCTTTCCCCTAGCCAATCTGAACTGATGATAACAGAGTGCCCCGAGGCTTAAAACGATTGGTCATGTCCCGTCAAGGGCAATGCAGCTCTCACCTCTTCGACCTCCAGCCGCATGTTATTGACTTTCTCAAGAGACTCGTGACTTATGTAGCGACGTGCCACCTACCACGCGTCATGCTGTTTGGCAAGCACTGCTCCGACCTGGCGGATAACGGCCGCTCTTTTCCGGAAGGTTCCAACGACATCGGTCCTTCTGCGGATCTTCTGGTTCAACTTCTCGAGCGGATGTTGCTCCAGACCTGGCGTCAGTGCTCCTTGGTGAACGATACTAACGCAAGTATGTGATCCTCGGCTTCGGAGAGGAGGTTAGAGTCCACGCTAGTGGTGTAAGTCCCCGATATCAAGAGGTGGGACTATGTGTCCTGCCCGGGGATGGAGCGAGGCCGTAGGCCGAAGCAGAATCCCCGGGCTCGCGCGCCGTTGAGCTCCCCCCTCGAAAAGAGATGACCATCGTGCCATCCTTCTCTCAACAAGTGTTAATCGAGAGAGAAAGGAGGAGCCCGATGGTCGAACCAACTATGGAACTTCTGGACTGGTTTCGCAAGCTAATGTGCTGGTTCACTACATCGTGGACACTTGCTCCCCGTCCTTGCTTCCTTCCTTCCATGACTCGAGGAACTCCACCGGGGTCAGGTAGTCCAGGCTTGGTCGAATACGGCTGCATTGAAGCCTAGAGCAGCTCCCCTGCCTTACATAGGCGCATGATATGGTAGCGCGCTGAACTAAGAGAATAATCGTTTTCTAGATAATGAAACGACCGGAAAGAAAATATGAAAAAATGGTCCAAGACTGTAATACAGAGTGGCTTTTAGGATTATACACATGAGAAACAAGAAAACAGGGCGAATGCCAAAGTCAATGGGAATGCGGATTATTCCGATAGAAACAGTGGCAACAGCGGAACTCAAATCGAACAGGGGACTAGGAGATGGGGAACCACGAATCAGCAGAAACCCAACAACTGCTGATTGATGCGGCTGCGGGCAACATCAACTCCAAGGTCACTACCTCTGGTGAAGACACCCATGGTGAAGAATACACTATCGAGGGCAATGATCTGGTAATGGATTCTTCAAGCTTTAGATTGAAGAAACAGTAGCATACAGAACGGTCGCTTCTGCCACGAAGGCAATCTTTGACATCCCGAGCATGAACCTCTTCGAGTCGTTCTCGTCCAGGGCCACATCGACTTCCCCAAAGGGAGGCCCCTGCATCCTTAAGGTCATCGTTATCCCCGAGCCGTCGCTGGACACAGCAAGGCCCCGGTCGTCGCTCGCTGACGGGTCAGTCTTCTGTCAAACCTAGCTGATATAATTGGGTTTTACATGCGACCCTGTGCACAGGGTGCACCGAGCCCTCAACGTGCACAGGGTTCACCTAAGCACAGATAATAGATTTCAGAGAGCAGGCATCATAGGAGCCGGGCTCCTGGGCTTACGGTCCGCCTCGCGGGAGAAGTGTATCGGCAAAGTCCTTCTCTCCGTCGTCACGCCTTACGACGCGAATCCAGGCCACCCTCGCGTAAGGCCCGGGGCCCTACTCAGACGAGCTTGTTTATCTCCCTCAAAAGGTCGTTAAGCTCGAAAGGTTTCTTTATGTACCCCTGCGCACCGAGCGACAGACCCCTGTCGATATGGTCCTGTCCGGTCTTTGCCGAGACAAATATAACGGGGATATCATGTGTATCGGAGTCGAGCCTGAGCCTCCGGCAGACCTCGAAGCCGTCGATGTCGGGCATCATTATGTCGAGAAGTATTATGTCCGGTCGCTCGCGCCTTGCGAGCAAGCAACCTTTCATGCCGCAAAGGGCTTCTACGACATCGAACCCCCTCAGATTAAGCATCATGCCCATTACCTTCACGACTTCGGGGTCGTCGTCAACTATCAGGACCTTTTTCCGTCCTTCCATTCGTTCCCCCTCATGCCAGGGGCAGGCCGAAACTGAAGACCGAGCCTCCCCCGTCCCTCGGCTCGCACGTTATCCAGCCGCCTTGCACATCGACGTACGTCTTCGCTATGTAGAGGCCGAGCCCGATCCCGGGAAGGGAGTGGTACTCCACGGGCTCGACCTGGTAGAAGCGCTCGAAGACCCCCTCCCGGTCCTTTTCGGGAATGCCCGGCCCCCTGTCCGCCACGCGGAAGACCGGCTGCTCGTCGAGCCATTCGTACCAGATGTCCACCTCGGACCCTGCGGGAGAATACTTTACAGCATTGTCTAGCAGGATCGAGAGAACATCCTTTGTGCGCTCTGGGTCTGCCCTTGCCACCCAACCAGACTTGCTCAAGTTCATGTTTAGGCCTTTTCAACCAACTGCTGAACACCTACCGGGTATCAACCGCTGAGGAACCTTGATGGCTTCACCCACAAAGCAGTATCGCCATGTCCCGAGCGCTT
>Ga0209745_1002055_pt1 | contig 11641 bp, 10 predicted proteins | sample BarGraNGADG00312_FD_184495 | JGI IMG/M metagenome (GOLD analysis project Ga0209745, IMG submission 184495) | Arctic peat soil microbial communities from Barrow, Alaska - Barrow Graham LP Ref core NGADG0004-312 (SPAdes) (version 2) | ecosystem: Environmental > Terrestrial > Soil > Wetlands > Peat... | reverse complement strand
TGCAAAAAATGTGACAAACAAATGACCTTTATTGTTTGTGTTATGTGGTCGTAGCAATTTAATATCGTCAAGCAGAAAATTTATCTCCTGCTTATTGTCTAGTTCTTTGTTATTTTACGTCAGTTTTATTTGCTTTTGACCATTGGGCAAATCGAGTCAATGCGACACCTAGCGACATCCCTAAAGCTAAAATAAACCAAAAACCAGCATCACTTGGTTTACACTCAATTCTTGAGTAGAAAACTACACACAAGGCAAGTGTTATTACTACAGGAAATAGTACAAACAGTATTCCTTTACTTTTTTTCATATTGTTAAGTTTTAATTATCAACTGATTAGAATCTAAAAGTATAATATTTAATTAATATGTTCTACAAAATTTATTAAAAGCCGTTATGTGGAGTATTTTTTAAATCCCGGTAAACGGTAGAGAACCAGGCTTGCGAGCGTTGGAAAACTTGCAGATGATGCTCATGAGCCGGTTTTGTATCTTCTTCACAAACAAAGCCGTGAATTATCATATGCAAGTGAGCGAGGAAGCAAGCCGGCAATGTCAAGATAAAATTGGTGGATGACTGAATTCTGGGAGATGGACGAAAATATTGTGTCATGATAAATTCTCAAAGTGGACCCTGTCTTTGCCGCAGGCGCTATGCCACATAACGGCCCGGCAATAAAGGGGGTGTTTTTGCCGTCATGGTACAAATTTAATTGAGTGCAGATGCGCGTGTCCGGGTACAACGGCCATTACGAATTTGTCTTGAGTGCAGGAGCAAAAGCAAAAACTGTGACAAATAACTTACCTTTATTGTCCGTGTTAGGTGGTCGTAGCAATTTTTTATTTTAGAATAATCTAGAAATATCGATCAATCTTGGGATCAAGTAGATTTTAAAGTTTATTCAACCTTTTTGAAAGTATCAAAAGTAAAAATATAGATTGCACCAATTATAAAAAGAACTATATAACCTATCCACAATAATAGTGACATCCCAATTTCCTTTTTTAAAATAGTAACTAAGAAAAAGAAAATTGCATAAAATGCTCCAAAACATAAGGCAAGGATAACTCTCCTTTTAAAATCGAAGGTTATCTTCTTATTACAATTTTTACAATCCCATTCTGAAAATACAACCTTAAGTAGAATTGTTTTGACATACTCAGAAATAGAATACTTGTAATTACAGTGAGGGCAAGTTCTGATTTTCATTTTGTTTAATTTATAGATAAGATGATTTAATGAGTAATAGATTTTTGTGATAAACGTTAGGTGGGGTAGCTTGGAAAGAAGTGGCAATAAAGGGAGGGTATGGTGTGCTTTTTGCCGTCATGGTACAATTTTTCTAAGTGGTCGAGTATTTCTCCCGGTATATAAAGTTGGAAAATGGCACTGGCGCAGTGTCGCGATACAAGTTTAATTGGAGGCAGAGAATTGTCATGGTGTAGAATTTTTATTGTGGGCAGCTGCGCGTGTCCAGGTGCCGGATTCAGTACTGGTCCCGATAAGTGGCTCAGAGTCATGCAAAAAGCATGACAAACAACTTACCTTTATTGTCCGTGTTATGCTTAGAACTTGTTTTTATTGTCTTTATAATAGTTTTTAATCATCTTTCCGAAGACTTTATCTTTTTTTCGTTTCTCGGATACTGTAGTCTGAAATCTTTCTTGTTCTTTTTGAATTTTTTGGTAGTTGTCATGCGAATCTTTATCGATCGTCCCATTGTTTAGTGCGTCAATTACAGCACATCCAGTTTCATTAATGTGTTTACAGTCAGGAAATTTGCAATTTGACGAAATATTATAGATCTCCTGAAATGTCGTTTCGATACCCGCTGTATTATCTGTCATACCTAGTTCCTTCATGCCTGGTGTGTCGATTATAATACCGCCGTTTTCCAGAACAAATAATTCACGATGATCGGTTGTATGTCTTCCCTTATTTGTGCTCAGACTTATTTGTCCGGTTTTTAATACATTCTTTTTTAACAGGTTATTGATCAAGGTTGATTTGCCTACTCCTGAGGACCCAACTACACAATACGTTTTTCCTTTTTGTATAAAATCCAATATTTGGTCAAGTCCTGTTAGAGTCATATTACTGAGCAGGATATACCTAATTTTTTTGTCTCTTTTTTCAAGGTCGCTGATTGCTTCTTGAATATCTTTTTCGGTGGATAAATCAATTTTGCTAATTACCAGAACCGGCTCAATGTTAGCTGATTAACAGATTGTCAAGTATCTTTCAAGTCGGTTTATGCTGAAATTATTGTTTATTGCTTGAATAATAAACGCAACGTCAATATTTGTAGAAATGATCTGAATCTCACCAAATTTACCAACAGCCTGTCTTTCAAGTACTGATTTCCTGGGAAGTATTTTATGAATAATTGCCTGATCGGAGTCATAGATTGTCATAGCTACCCAGTCACCGACAGCAGGAAAATCAGCTCTCGAGTTTGCAGAAAATCTTAAGTTACCAGAAATTTCAGCAGCATATTCATTTTCACCGTCTGAGACGACATATCTTTCTCGATGTTCTTGAGTCACTCTACCGATTGAAAAGTTAGATAGTTGGTTATCTTTCAGGTAGGCAGCAATTTCATTATTTAATCCAAGTTCAAGGAGGTTCATTTCTGTGCAGTATTGTTAGGCTTAGGTATTTTTTAGATCAGTTTCTAAATTCTGCTCTGAGTTGTGAAAGTATATTTTGAAGTGGTTTAATCGAATCTATTTTAAATCCTAGTCCAAATCTAATTTGATGAAAGATTGAATCATTTTTAATAGAAATCCACTCGTCGCAACCATCGACACATATATTGCAAGAATTATAATTAAGATTTAAAAATTTACTGATATTGATAGAATCAAGAATGTTATTCCATTCGGTATCTGTAGTAAGTCTTGTTTTATTGATTTCCGGGATAGAAGATCTCCCAGGAACAGAATAGACGTACCTAATCATTATACTGGATATTATTAGTGAATCTTCACCAGATCCCCAACCGCACAGGAATCCAGCTTTAATAATCATTGAGGGATTCTCCTTTATTATGGTATTGTCCCCTGTTTTATTGCAGGCGCAAAGGCAAAATAAAAGGAGTATTATTAAAAACAAATGATATTTCATCGAAGTGTAGTCAGCTTTTGATTGAGAGAGCTGCAAAAATCATTCCGTAATAACCATTTAGAGTTTCAGATCTAAAATTTGAAGCGGGTTCTCATGGTAATTATATAGTTGACGTAGAGCCCTTTACTTAAGCTTAACGGCCCGGCAATAAAGGGAGGTTGTGTTATCCGACGCTAGCACCGGGTAGAGTCCTGTTACTTTAGCCAGTAAGCTATCACGGTGCAAGGAGGGTATGGCGCACTTTTTGCCGTCCAGGTACAACGACCATTACAAATTTGTCTTGGGTGCAGGAGCAAAAGCAAAAAGTGTGACAAACAACTTACTTTTATTGTCCGTGTTATGTGCTGTTTTATTTTAAAATATTTATTATTTTATTGTATTGTATTCTGGTTTTAAATGTTTCTCAAGAAATTTCTCCATTGCCCCATAAAAATCAAATTTGTTTTCTTGGTTCAGATATCCATGCCCTTCATTATTTTTTACCATATATTCGACTTCAATGCCTCTGCTCCTGAGGGCATTTACCATCTGGTCACTTTCTGCTTTATTTACTCTTGGATCATTGGCACCTGCTGCTACAAGGATTGGCGTTTTGATCTTTTCCGCATGGAGTACTGGAGAGGCATCTGCTATGAGCAAACTGTCTTTCTTTGGATTCCCCACCATTTCATACCATTGATCAAGATATGGTTTCCAGTAAGGAGGGAAAGTATTCATAAATGTGAATAAATTTGCGACACCAACATAGTCTACAGCACAGGTATACAGATCAGGAGTAAAGGCAACACCGGCTAAAGTGGCATACCCCCCATAGCTTCCACCATAAATAGCAATACGTTTAGGATCTGCGATGCCTTCCTTTATTAAATATTCTACACCATCGGTTATGTCATCCTGCATCTTTTTACCCCATTCTTTAAAGGATGCTTCCCAGAACTTCTTGCCATAGCCTGTACTGCCCCTGAAATTCATCTGTAATACTCCATACCCCCTGTTTGCCAGGAACTGTACTTCAGTATTATAATACCACCCATCCCTGGCCCATGGACCGCCATGGGGATTAACCACTATTGGTATTTTTTCAGCTTTAATTCCTTTTGGCAGCGTAAGATAGCCATGAATAGTCAACCCGTCCCTTGATGTATAGGTAATCGGGTTCATCTCAGCCATATCATTTTCATTGATCCATGGAAAAGGATTGGCGACTTCTGTAGTCTCTTTTGTTGTGAAATCATAAACATAGTATTTCATGTGTAGCCTGTCGCTATAAGTATATACAATCCCTTTATTCATTGCATCATCCCATTCTGAAAAGCCTAATTCATAACCCTTGAATTGCTGTTTCAATCCGGCATCGATACTAGCCCATTTCGGATCAAAATAATGGCTTTCGTCCTTTTCACCTGTCCAATATACGCCGGCAAGCACTTTATTCTTCCTGTCATAAAAAACACCTGTCAGATCATAATCCGGATTAGAATAAATTTCCTTCACCTCCTTATTGGCAACCGGATCAAATTCAACCAGTGCGACTTTATCCCTTCCTATATTTGACAAAATGTAAACATTTTTATTATTGGCATCAAAAGATTGCGGACTGAACTGCTCCTTGAACGATGTGGTAAGCAACACCTTGAATTCATCCTTATCGGTATTTCGATACAGGTAAGAAATGTTGACGCCGTCTGTTTTGGTTGCCATTCTTATAGTGCCCGTATTGTCAGCGTACCAGCTGTCAAAATTTTCCTTGTTCTCAAACAATAAGTTGAGCTGACATGTTTCTATATTTATTGAATATGGATCGAAATACTGCTTATCTCTTTTATTTATCATTATCAGCATTTCTTTTTCTTTCCCCGGAATAAAACGCAATAAATCCAATGGGATAGTCCTGTAGCCCGGGAAAGGAGTAAGGGCTTTTAAATCAATCCCGTTCGAAGCAACGGAGAACAATTGAAAATTTTCATCTCCGCCAACATCCTGTAAATATATTATACGATCCCCTTTCCAGCCATAATAACGGATACTCCGCAAAGTATCGCCTGTAACACGGACTGAATTTGTGTCTCCAATTTTCTGAACAAATACATTCAGCATCTCTTTGTAATTGGCAAGATAGGAGTAGTAGTTGCCATCAGGGGAGATCTGAAAATTGGTTTTATCAGCATTTTTAAAAAACAATTTCATGTCAATTAACGGAGCTTTGGCTTCCTTCTCCCTGGAAGATGATTTACACCCTGCAATAAAAATTAATGCAGTGAACGAAATTAGCAGCAGGTAATTTTTCTTCATGACTTTTATTTTTGGTATAACAAAATTAAATAATGATTAAACCAAAGTCAATTTTATTTTAACAGTTTTTACTCTGATTATTAACTTTATATATTTAATATTATCAGAAAAATTATTTATGAATTTCAAACAAATCCGTTTGTCATGAATGGCGCATTTTTTGCCGTCCGGGTACAAGGTTTGTTGGGTTATTAAAGTGTCGCGGTACAAAGCTGATCGGAGCCGCGAGTTTATCCCCGGTTACAAAGTTGCTGGCGGGCACTGGTGCAGTATGGCGCCGAAGGCCCTGACCGAAGCGCAGCAAGCGTCAGGGGTGCAAAGATTTTAATTGCGTACAGATGCGCGTGTCCGGGTGCAACGGCCATTACGAATTTGTCTTGGGTGCAGGAGTAAAAGCAAAAAGTGTGACAAGCAACTTACCTTTATTGTCCGTGTTAGAAACAGGCGGTATTGTCCATTAGTCATTGATCTAAAGTGGCTTTGCGACAAGCTTAAAATGTTTATATAGTTCAAACCAAGCAATACTAAAAAGGCCAGCAATTACACAAATTAGTGTTTCTATTATCCCAATTTTTTCAAACTGGAATAAGTCCAATAAGAACGGAATATTTAGGATGAGAATCAGAAATATAATAGCTCCACCACCAACCCATTTTACTGCTTTGTTTGGAGTTAAAATAATTTTGAAGATATTAGATGTCCAGGAACGATTTGAAAGAATAACAGCAATGTTTGATACTATTAATGTTACAAATGTAAGCGTCCTGACAGCTTTTTCAGTGTATCCCATTTTAAGACCAATAAAATAAATCAGAATACAAATAACTAATATCCCAATACCTTGAATGCAGCTTAATAATATTTTTTTACCCCCAAAGAAAGGTTCGTTAATATTTTTTGGTGGACGTGACATGACATTCGTTTCTTCTTTTTCGGCTTCAAAAATTATAGAACAGGCTGGGTCGATTATTAATTCAAGAAAAACAATATGCACAGGCCATAGAATTAGTGGCATATCAGCAAAGAAAACAGGAATTAAAGATAATCCGGCGATGGGGACATGAATGGCGAAGATATATCCTAATGCTTTCTGAAGATTATCAAAAATTCTGCGACCCATCTTTACTGCCCCTACAATAGAAGCAAAATTATCATCCATCAGTACCAGAGAAGAGGCCTCCCTTGCAACATCAGTTCCTTTTGCTCCCATGGCGATTCCGATGTTTGCCGTTTTCAGTGCCGGAGCATCATTTACTCCATCGCCTGTCATAGCCACGATTTCATTGTTTTTCTTTAATGCATTAACAATTTTCAGTTTTTGTTCCGGTATAACTCTGGCAAAGACATTTACGTCTTTTATCTTTTTGGAAAGTTCCTCTTCACACATTTCCAGCAATTCATTTCCAGCAATACATAATTCAGGATTTTTTAGCCCTATTTCTTTGGCTATACTTAAGGCTGTTATGGGATAATCTCCTGTAATCATGATTACCCGGATACCGGCTTTGTGGCATTCTGTAATTGCATCAGATATGTTTTCTCTGATGGGGTCTGACAACCCGATTAATCCTAAAAATTCAAAACTGAAATCATGCTGTGTTTCAGGCAGGCTCTCTGAATTTATTATTGCTTTGGTAACACCTAACACCCTTAATCCCGATGAGGCCATTTCAGTAACAGCCTTCTCGCATTTGCCTTTCTTATCTATATCAAGATGACATAAGTCAAATATTGCTTCTGGTGCTCCTTTGGCTGCAATTATTTTGCCTTTTGTTCCGGTACTGTTAAACACTCTCGACATAGCCAACATTTCCTTCGATAAGGGGTATTCTTTTTCCATCAACCAATCTGCGTGAATATGCTCTGTATTTTGAAGGTATTTGTCGCCTATGTTGGTAATTGCTTTCTCCATCGGATCGAAAGGATTAACCTGACTCGATAAAATTCCATACTCTAATATCTCATGAAATGGTTCTGGAAATTCTGTATTAGCAGAAACTGTATGAAAATCACTACCATTAAATAATTGGGTGACAGCCATTTTATTTTGTGTCAGGGTTCCTGTTTTATCAGTACACAATACAGTTGCCGATCCAAGTGTTTCAATGGCAGCAGGTTTTCGAGTCAAAACATTATTTTTTGACATACGCCAAGCTCCGAGAGCAAGAAATACAGTAAGAACTACAGGAAATTCCTCAGGAAGCATAGCCATTGCAAGTGTAATACCTGCCAAAAATCCGTTTAGCAAATCACCTCTGGTTAAGGTATAAACAACAACAACTACTATACAAAGCGAAATTCCAATAATTGCCAAACGCCTAACCAGAATGTTCATCTCTTTTTTTAATTTTGTAGGCTCTTCTTTTACTGATTCCAATGCTTTCCCAATCTTTCCAATTTCAGTTTTCATTCCGGTTGCCACAATTTTTACTATGCCATTTCCCTGAACAATCATTGAACCTGAATAAACATATGGAATATCATCGCCACCAGGGCTATTATTCAAATCTCCTTCCTTTCCTTCCCTTTTCCTGACTGGAACAGATTCTCCGGTAAGTAAGGACTCATCAGCCATAAGGTTAATGCACGACAAAACGTGGGCATCGGCAGGAACTCTGTCGCCCTCTTGCAATACTACAATATCATCAGTTACTACTTCTTTGCCGGGTATCCTTTTTTCAATTCCATTTCTAATGACTAATGCTCTTGGGCTGGCAAGATCTTTCAATGCATCCAGGGCTTTTTCTGTTTTCTTCTCCTGATAAAATTCAATCCCCATAATTACAAATACAAAGCCCAAAAGCATCAGCCCTTCCTGTACATCTCCAAGCAACAGATATAGTGTACCACACGCAACTAATAATAAGAACATAGGTTCTTTTACCACGCTAAATATGATGTGAAATATGCCTTTCGGCTTTGAAGAAGGAAGTTCATTAAAGCCTTCTTTTCCCAGTTTCTGTTTGGCTTGCTCTTCGGACAAGCCGCTATATTTTTCTGTTTGAATTACTTTTTCCATAATATTATTATCACAGTAATTGCAACTCGTATTAGCTTAATTTTTTTCTTTTACTTTTTTTGGTGCTACAAAAAGGGCTTCTTCATTTTACCTTCTCTAATACATATCTTTCATGTTCGGGATCTCTGCCGCTTGTTTCTAACGGCCCGGCAATAAAATTAGTAGATATTACCTGACGCCGCACCGGGCACCAGTCCCGGTACTTTAGCCAGAAAACTGTCACGGTGCAAGGAAGGTACGGCGTGGTTTTTGCCGTCAAGGTATAAGTTTTGTGAGCTATACGAGTGTCGCGCCGCGCCCCGTGCGAGCAGAGCGAGTGACGGGGGTACAAGTTTTATAGCTAGCAGGTAACAAGTCAAGGTATATAAAGTTTTATTGCGGGTACTGGAGCGGTCGCGGTATATGCTATTACAAATCTGTCATGGGTGTAGGAGTAAAAGCAAAAACCATGACGAACCTATTAATTTTATTGTCCGTGTTATAGCCAGTGGTTTAGTACCTCGTTTTTAACACAATTTTTCCAAGGTCTTTGATTTCATCTTGTGTAGTAAAAAACACTCGACCTTTTTTAGCCAATACATTCCAAGCAATATTGCTTGTGATATCATCAATAACATTGTGTTTTGTCGTGTCTGTTACCATTTCAAAAGTCCTGTCGCTTGTCATAAGTACAGGTTGAGTAAAGTCTTGATGCACTATTAACAAGTCGCCACGCCCGTCAATTGATGCTTGATAAATTTCCTGCAAGTCGGTCAAAACAGTACCGCGCGCAACCGCTTTTTTTATTTCGCCAATGGCTTCTGTTCTGCGGTTATGTTGCAATTCTTTAACTATTTCCCAACTTTGTTTTGCGATATGATGCGTAGTAGTATTGTTATAATCAATATAAGCATAACCATGATAAATAGCTGGTTTGTCTGCAACCTGCATTAAACGGCTGTAGTTGTCTTCAGTGCAAATTACTACACAATGCAAACCTGTTTCGTTATGAATCTTTACAACCGCTTTATCCACTTTGTTTAAAAACTCACGCACCAAGTTGTCCATCAACTTTGGGTCACTCCGTTTTTCAGGCTCAATGACAAAATGTGGATTTTCAGAAAATGGAAAATCATCATTTTTTATTTCATTTGTGATTTCCTCATTCAATGCTTCGTATAAGTTTACTCCACTTTGCGATAATAAAAGAACTAAATACTCCTCACTTCTATTGAATATTTGTATTAATGGACGAACGGCAAATGTTTCTGAAATATGAACTTCATTGTGTTCTACAGCCCAAGGTGATTTTATTATTTCTTCGGTATCATTAGAAAGAAAAATGTGTAAACTTTCCAAATTGTAATTTACATCAACTTCGATTGCTGATAGTTTTTCTAAAAGAGAAGCCACAGGTCTTTTACCAAATTCATTTACAACCCTTTCTTCTGCTTCTTTTAAAAGATTTTTTAATAGAATTACATCTTGAGCATTGTCAGGATGTGTTCTGTGTGTGTTTAGCGAAATAGTAACACAAGGGGTGTTTTTTTCTGTTGCTAATGCTTCTAATTTTTGTCTGATTGTCATGTTTATTTTTTTTAAAGATACTTAATTTCCTATTCTTCTGAATTTTTGGATTACTTCCCTTTCAAATGTTTGGTTATTTTGTTTTGTTACTGTTGTGTCGTCCTAAAATAGGGTTACACTTTTAGGTTAGACATAATTGATTTAAAGTTATATTTTTTTGATCTGTATTTTTCTTATATCTCACTGGCCATTTTTTTACTTCGATACTTTCCTGAACATGAGTTTGAAGAGGAGTTAGATAATTACAACTTTTATGTGGTCTTAAGTTGTTGTAGACCCAGATAGACTTATTGATTTCTCTTTCTGCATTCTTCAGATCTGGAAGCCGGTCTCCCAGGTCAAATTCATATTTGAGAGTTCCATTAATTCTTTCAGCCACAGCATTTTCATAAGGGTCATGCTTGGTTGTCATGCTGATTTTAATGTGGTTTCTTTCAAGGGTATCGATGTAGTCAGGACAGCAATATTGTAATCCGCGATCAGAATGGTGGATAAGTGATCTGTCAGTATATTTGCGGTTTTTGATGGCCGTTTTAAGAGCATTTATGCAGTTAATTGCTTTTAAGTTGTCCGATAGTTGATACCCTACGATTTGTTTGGAGTAGGCATCGGTAATGAGGCTCAGGTACAGCCATCCTTGATTGGTCCTGATGTAAGTTATGTCACTGGCCCATACTTGTTCAGCCCGGTTGATAACAATGTCCTTAATGAGGTTCGGATACTTGTAAAAGCGGTGATATGAGTTAGTTGTCCTGATATAGTTCTTTTTCTTTTTCATGAGCATTCCTTCGTGTTTAAGGATTGCACCCAGTTTATCCCTGCCGCACTTGATACTCTCTCGCTCAAGGGCAGGCTTGATAAGGTAGTGGAGTTTTCTGGTACCGATCCTTGTCATCATAACTCTTTGTTGCTGAACTAGTGTGATAATCTTTTTTCTAGTTTCTTTCTCTCTGCTAAACGCCCGGATCCTTTTATAATAGGCCTGGCGGCTAAGCCCGAAGAGCTTGCAGATAACCTTTACTTTGATTTTGAAGTCTTCTTTGGAGGCTTTTTTAGTTGCAGTCCGGGCAAATATTTTTTTACGACATCTTCCCCGTATTCCTCCTGAAGGATCTCCATGATGTACTTGAGGGTCTTGTTCTCAGCGTATGAAGCGCGAAGAGCTGCCTTGAGTTCAACTATTTCCTGTTCGGGTGTTTTTTCTCCCATTTTGAGGTAATTTTTCTCAAGATTACCATATTTTTTTTGCCATGCAAGGATCGTTGGTCTGCCAATCCCATACTTTCGGGTTATCTGTCTTTGCGACATCTGCCCGCTCTGGAAGGCTTCTATTACTTCCATTTTGAATGCATAACTGTACCGGTTTGACCATCTTTTTTATGCTGGTACTTGTCCTATTTCCATGCTCATTCCTCCTTAGGTTGCTTTAAAAAGTGTCAACCTATTTCAGGACGAGACACTTACCTTTATTGTCTGTGTTATAAGGCGTTTTTTTCGTCAAGGCGTCACTTGTCTTCTGAATCACGGAGATAATGAAACCTGTCTCCTGCTATCCTCGTGTCAGGATATTTTATTGGAATATTGCTCGATCGCAAAACTTCTTCACACTTTTGGTATTCATCAGGGGAGCGTACACCA
>Ga0209745_1002054_pt1 | contig 11644 bp, 10 predicted proteins | sample BarGraNGADG00312_FD_184495 | JGI IMG/M metagenome (GOLD analysis project Ga0209745, IMG submission 184495) | Arctic peat soil microbial communities from Barrow, Alaska - Barrow Graham LP Ref core NGADG0004-312 (SPAdes) (version 2) | ecosystem: Environmental > Terrestrial > Soil > Wetlands > Peat... | reverse complement strand
GCCCGAGAAGCCACCCGGGCGCCGCTTCGCCCTGCCCCCTTGACAACACCCCCTACGAATCAGTCGGCGTCCGTAGCTGCCCCCACTGGGCCGACTCGCCAGGGGCGGTGCGCCGCTGAGGCACGCCCCAGGGGTTGCTGTCGCGGAGAGGCGCAGGCAGGAGCTGTGCCGGCACGCCCTGGTAGGCGACCGGGCGCATCAGCCGGGTGATCGCCGCAGTCCCGACCGAGGTCCCTGAGTCGTTGGTCGTGGATGGGAACGGGCCCCCGTGCTGCATCGCCGGCGTGACGGCGACGCCCGTCGGCCAGTCGTCGACCAGCACACGACCGCACGAGCGCGCCAGCTGGACGAGCAGGGGCCGGATGGCGGCCAGGGCCTCCCCCTGACCGAGGTGCACGGTTCCCGTGAGGTTCCCGGGGAACAGCTCGCGGGCGATCTCCGTGAGATCGCTCAGATCTTCGTACTCCACGAGGATCGACAGTGGTCCGAACGCCTCGTCGAGAAGGCGGTCCCGCTGGTGCTTCAGTGTCTCGACGTCAACCGCGACGATAGTCGGGGTGGCCCAGGTCTCGCCGGTGTCGTCGATCCGCAGCGTCCCCTCGTCGACCAGTCGGACACCCGGCGTGGACAGGATCGTGTCCCTCCGTTCGCGGTATCCGCTGCCGGTGTGCGGGTTCAGCAACCGGTGCTCCGGCTGGTCCGCACTGCGGCGCGCGACGACGTCTCGCAGCTCTGCATCTGCCGGCACAAAGAGAAACCCCGGCTTGGTGCACAGCTGCCCCGCCGAGCCCGCCACACTCCCGACGAACCCTGCCGCGAGGGTGTCGCGGCGCTGAACGAGAGCCTGGGGAGTCACGAAGACCGGGTTGACGCTGCTCAGCTCACCGAAGAAGGGGATCGGGATCCGTCGTCTGGCGGCAATCTCCGCAAGCGCTCGACCTCCCTGCGCCGAGCCAGTGAAGGTCGCCGCGCGGATCCTCTCGTCCGTCAGCACCTCTACCCCCTGGCTCTGGCCGAGCACGAGCCCGATCGACCCGTCAGGGAACCCGGCATCTCGTAGCGCTGACGAGACCAGCCGGTAGGTGGCCGACGAGAGCCGCGGATGCCCGGGATGACCTTTGACGATCACGGGGGATCCCGCGGCGAGCGCGGCGGTCGTGTCACCGCCAATGGTGGAGAAGGCGAAGGGGAAGTTGCTCGCAGCGAAGTTAACCACGGGGCCGACGGAGACAAGGTAGCGCCGGATGTCGGGGCGGTGGCCCAGTGCGAAACCGGGGTCCTCCTCATCGATTCGCACGTCCAGGAAGTCCCCGGCGCTCACGACGTCAGCGAAGAGCCGCAGCTGGACGCTCGTGCGCCGGAGCTCGCTGGTCAGTCGCGGACGGGTCAGGCCAGTCTCGGCTTCGGCCAGGGGGAGCAGCTCCGGAGCGTGGCTGTCGAGCGTGTCCGCCACGGCCAGAAGTCCCTGGGACCGCTGGTCCAGTGGCATGCTCGCCAAGTCCTCGCGTGCCGCGTCCGCCGCGGTGAGCGCGAATTCGACGTCGGCTGAAGCGGTCCCGTCGAGCTCCGTCATCTGGCTCATCGTGTGTTCCCTCCCGAGCGACACGTACCGCCGCTGCTCTTGACACTATCGTCACCGACCGTCATTCTCTTGCAAGGGGTGCAGTGCTCCTGCATCATATGCAGCGACAGGCAGGGTTCAGATCAATGAAGATCACGAAGCTCGAGACCTTCCACGTCCAGCCACGCTGGTTGATGGTCAAGGTCTCGACCGACAAGGGTCTCGTCGGCTTCGGCGAACCGGTCGTCGAGGGGCGAGCGCGGACCGTCGAGACGGCGGTCCATGAGCTTTCCGACTACCTGATCGGGCAGGACCCGCGAAGGATCGAGCACCACTGGCAGGCGATCTACCGGGGATCCTTCTACCGCGGCGGCCCAGTTCTGATGAGCGCGCTCAGCGGGATCGAGCAGGCGCTCTGGGACATCAAGGGCAAGGACCTCGGGGTGCCTGTCTACGAGCTGCTCGGTGGACGGGTCCGTGACTCGGTACGGATGTATGCACACTGCCATGGCGACACGATCGAGGATCTGGAGTCGGTGGCCCGCCGCCGCGTCGCGGACGGCTTCTCGTGTCTGAAGCTCTCCACAGTCCCCCCGGCTTGGCCCCTGGAGACGCCCGCCTTCGTGGAGAACGAGGTCGCGCGCGTTGCCCGAGTTCGCGCGGTGGTAGGCCCCTCCGTCAACATCGCGGTCGACTTCCACGGTCGGGTCGGCCCCGCGCTGGCCAACATCCTGATCGCCGAACTGCAGCCCTACAACTTGATGTTCGTCGAGGAGCCGTGCCTCCCGGAGAACACCGCAGCAATGGCGGAGATCGCTCGCCGGACCACGACGCCGATCGCCACGGGCGAGCGCCTGTTTACGCGCTGGCAGTACCGGGACCTCCTGGAGCAGAGCGCTGTTGCGGTGGTGCAGCCCGACTTGTGCCACGTCGGAGGCATCTTCGAAGCCCGCAAAGTGGCGGCGATGGCCGAGACCTACTTCGTGTCTGTGGCACCCCACAACCCACTCGGGCCGATCTCGCTGGCTGCTTGCATCCAGCTCGACGCCTGCACCCCCAATTTCCTCATCCAGGAGCACCCGACACTCGAGGACGGTAGCGATCTCGGCAACGGCCTCCTTGTCGACCCCTTCGAGATCCGCGATGGGAAGATCTCCCTTCCCACGACACCTGGCCTCGGTATCGAGGTCGACGAAGACGCCCTCCGTGACCGGGCCTCCGATGGTACGTGGGCCACACCTACTCTTCGCCACGACGACGGGTCCGTGGCGGACTGGTGAACAACACACGCCCGACGAAAGGAATATCATGAGGTTGATAAGACCAATCGCGGCAGCCGTTGGGTTGAGCATTCTCGGAATGGGGCTCTCCGCCTGCAGTTCCGGTAGCCCCAGCCCCAGCGGCAGCGCCGGCATAAACTCCACCACCCCGGTGACGCTCACCGTCCTCTCCCCGACCGTGGTGGAGAAGCCCGAGAGCGTCGTCGAGAAGGGGTACGCCGACGCCTACATGAAGCTGCACCCGAATGTGAAGGTCGAGTTCGTTGGCGTCCCGATGAACGATGCGTATGCGAAGATCTCGACGCTGGCCACGGGCGGCAACATGCCGGACATCTTCGTGAACTCGCCGGAGTTCTCCTCGCAGGCGAACCAGCTCGGCATCGTCGCCGACATGACCGCTCTTCTGGGTTCGGACTTCATGAGCGGCTTCGCCAAGGCGCCGCTTGCCCAAGCCACCCTCGATGGCAAGGTGCAGTTCGCTCCGTTCTTCACCATTCCGACGGGACTTCTCTACCGAGCGGACTTGTTCGCCGCGGCAGGCCTCACACCCCCCAAGACGTGGGACGAGTTCGAGGCCGACGCGAAGACCTTGACCGTTGACGTGAACAAGGATGGAAAAACGGACCGCTGGGGTTTCGCGATGGTGGGGACCAACAACGGATCGGGGGGCTCGCGCTTCATCCCTGTGATGCGGACGTTCGGCGCTCAGGAGCTGGTAAAGGACGGCACCGGCTGGAAGACCAGCTTCAACACCCCTGAGGCCGTGGCCGCCTTCAAGTTGTACGGTGACCTGGTCAACAAGGATGGCGCGGTGCCCCCTGGTCCCTTGCAGACGGGATACGCCGAGGCGACAACCGAGATGGCGACCGACAAGACCGCGATGATGATCACCGGGCCGCACACGATCGGCGCCATCCTGGCCCAGAACCCGGCCCTCAAGGGAAAGTTCGCGTCAGCTCCGCTCCCGGCCGCCACGGGCCATGACCCTGTGTCGGTGCTGGGAATGCTGGGCTGGTCGATCTCCCAGGACAGCAAGCACAAGGACGTTGCGGCGGACTACCTCAAGTTCATCCTCAACAAGGAGAACCAGATCGCCTGGAACTTGACAACAGGTCGACTCCCGGCCCGGACCGACGCCCTCGAGGACCCGCAGATCGCGCGGCCGGAACTGAAGGGTTTCATCGCGGCACAGGACTACGCGTTCACGTTGCCCAACGTCACGTACTACCCCGACCTTCAGGTGATCGCAGCGAACGCCTACCAGGGGGTCATTCAGAAGAAGATGACGCCCGAGCAGGCGGCGGCGTCTGCGGCCGCCAAGACCGAGACCGACATCGCGAACAACAAGTAGGCGGAACAGGTGTGGCCACAGGAACCTGTGGCCACACCCCCGTCTCGGGGAGCTCACTCCATGGCCAGATCGTCGAAAGTGGCTGCCTCGCAGCAGCGTGCAGGACTCGGGTTCGTCTCGCCGTCTGTGCTCGTGCTGCTCGCACTGGTGGTGTACCCGCTGTTCTACGGCTTCTACATCAGCATGTTCAAGACGAACCTCCGCAACATGTGGAACTTCGTCGGGCTGAAGTACTTCGTCCAGGCCCTCAGCGACAGTGACTTCATCCACACCATCGGTGTCACGTTGCTGTTCGCAGTGCTGGTCGTCGCCGGGAACCTGCTGTTGGGCACCGCACTCGCCCTGTTGCTCAATACCAACATCAGGTTCCGTGTGGTGTTGCGCGCCATTCTCATTCTGCCGTGGCTCTTCCCGGACGTGGTCGTGGCGATCCTCTTCAAGTGGATCTACGACCCGCTCTACGGGCTATTGAACTTCGCACTCACATCGGTGCACCTTATCGACCAGCCGATCGTCTGGTTCGGAGACTCGACCTTGGCGTTCAGTGCCGTCGTCCTGTCGTGCATCTGGAAGGGCTACCCCCTTGTGATGATCCTGGTCCTCGCGGGACTCCAGTCGATCCCCCAAGACCGGTACGAGGCGGCCCAGCTCGACGGAGCAGGGCTCGCGAATCAGTTCCGGTACGTCACTTTCCCGGGCCTCGTCCCAGTGCTCGCTGTGAGTGTGATCCTTGACTTCGTCTGGTGGTTCAAACACTTCACGATCGTGTGGCTGATGACGGCTGGTGGCCCCATCGATGCAACCAAGGTTGTCAGCATCGACATCTATCGGATCGCCTTCACGAACTTCGACTTCGGTCGGGCCGCAGCCCTCGCGGTGATCGTGTTCTTCATTTGTCTAGCGTTCAGCATCGTCTATCGGAGGCTCGTTCGTGATACCGAAGTCTAGCCCGCGACGCCCACGCAACAGACTCGTCCTGTATGTGCTGCTCGGGGTGGCCTGCGTCTTCGTTCTCGTCCCCGTCCTGTGGATGATCGTGACGGCCCTGAAGCCGGAGACGGACCTGTTCTCGACACCACCGCGCCTGTGGCCGACCGCCCCCACGCTCGACGCGTTCAGGCGCGTGTTCACCGATTATCCCTTTGCGGACTACTTCCGGAACAGCATCATCGACGTGGTCGCAGCCACGGGCATCTCGCTTGTGTTCTCCTCGCTCTCGGCCTACGGCGTCTCGCGGTTCAAGTTTCGTGGTAGAGGATCGTTCCTGACATTCCTGCTGATCTCGCAGATGTTTCCATCGGTGATGCTCGTCATCCCGTACTTCAAGATCATCCAGGTCTTAGGGCTCTACAACACCTACGCGGCGCTGATCGTCACCTACGTCTCGTTCACGATGCCGTTCTGCTCCTGGATGATGTACGGCTATTTCAAGAGCATTCCGCGGGAACTCGATGAGGCCGCGGCGATCGACGGCGCCAGCCCGCTGCGCACCTTTCTGAGCGTGGTGCTGCCATTGAGCCTCCCGGGGATCGTCGCGACCGCGATATATGCCTTCATCACTGGGTGGAACGAGTACCTCTTCGCCCTCATCCTGACGAGCTCAGAGGACATGAAGACCGTACCGGTGGGCATCGGCCAACTGATCGGGCAGTACAAGATCCAGTGGAACGACCTGATGGCGGCCTCCATCTACGCAGTTGTTCCGCTGATGGTGCTCTTCGTCTTCCTCCAGCGCTATCTCATCAGCAGCCTGACTGCTGGTGCCGTCAAGAGTTAGGACAGCCATGTCGAAGATCACACAGGTCGAGATCATCCACGTTCGACCGAGATACTCGTTCCTAATCCTGCGCACAGACGACGGGCTCTACGGACTCGGTGAGGCGGCCCTCGAGGGCAGAGACAGGGTTGTCGAGGCAGCGGTCCACGAGCTCGAGTACCTCCTGCTGGGACAGGACGCCGCGCGGATTGAGTACCTGTGGCACCTGATGTACCGCGCCACCTTCTACCCGGCGGGCGCCATCATGGCGAGCGCGATCAGTGCTATCGACCAGGCTCTGTGGGACCTCATGGGGAAGCGACTCGACGTCCCGGTCCACGTACTCCTCGGAGGTGCTGTCCGCGATCGCGCGCGCGTCTACAAGCACGTCAATACTGATGATCATTCGCCGACCCGTCCGGAGGAGGCCGAGGCTGACGTGGTCGAGCTCGCTGAGCTCGCCAGGTCAGCGGTGGCGGAGGGCTTCACCGTCGTCAAGACGGCGCTTCCCGGCCCAGCGCGATACGTCGAGTCGAAGGCGTTCATCGACCGCCAGGTCGCCCGCTTCACCGCGCTGAGGGAAGCGATCGGTGACGAAGTCGACTTCGCGATCGACTTCCACGGTCGAGTCAGGCCGGCGCTGGCCATCCAGCTGATCAACGAGATCGAGCCGCTGCGGCCACTCTTCGTTGAGGAGCCGTGCCTTCCGGAGGACGTGGGGGCCATGACTGAGGTCGCGCGCCACGTGAATGTCCCGCTGGCCGCAGGTGAGCGACTCTTCACGCGCTGGGGATTCCAGCAACTCATCGAGAGTCGTGCGGTCTCCATCGTGCAGCCCGACTTGTCACACTGCGGCGGCATCTCCGAGGCGCGCAAGATCGCAGCACTGAGCGAGACGTACTCGATGGGTTTCGCACCCCACAACCCCTTGGGACCGGTCAACCTCGCCGCGAGCCTGCACCTGTCCTTCACGATCGAGAGCTTTGTCGCGCAGGAGCAGCTGACCCTGGGTGAGGGGCTCATCACGGAGCCGTTCACGCTTGATCGCGGGTACGTGGACCTGCCATCACGCCCCGGCCTCGGCGTCGAGCTTGACTTCGAGGCAATCGAGTCGCGCCGCTACGACGGGGGCTGGAAGCTGCCGCACTGGTTCGACTCGCACGACTCCGGAGTTGCACCATGGTGATGGTCGGTGGCATCGACGTGCTGGAACAGTACCGCGCTCTCCTGGCCTCACTCGAGGTCCCCTCGCGTGACGAGGTGACGCCGTCGTCCAAGCGCTTCCCGGACGGTGCGAGCTGGCGTGTGGAGATCCCGAGTACCGAAGGTGTCGAGGCGTTGGAGGCGGTCTTCTCGGCCGCCGACCACTACGGCGTGCCCGTACACCGCGTCTCCCAGGGCAGCGGAGCGATGCTCCTAACTGACGACGAGATCAGGACCATGGTGGCCATGTGCCACGCGCGCAACGTCGAGCTGAGCCTGTTCGTCGGGCCCCGTCCCGCCTGGGACGCCACAGCGCAACGATCCTTCGGCGGGAACCGCGTGGAGGGTGCCGATCAGCTCGTGTACTCCATGGACGACCTCGCTCGTGCTGCGGGTTTGGGCGTGCGCGGTGCTCTTGTCGCCGACGAAGGGGTCGTCGCTGTCGCAGGGGAGATGAAGAGGACCGGGCTGCTGCCCTCGGATTTCGTCCTGAAAGGGTCCGTTCAGCTGATGGCAAGCAACCCGATGTCCGTGCGGATGCTGCAGAAGGCGGGTCTAAACACGGTGAACGTCCCCCCCGGGATGAGCCTCAGCCGGCTGTGCTCAATCCGAGGAGCGATCGACATACCGATCGACTTTTACGTCGAGTCGCCCGACGACGTCGGCGGGTTCGTCCGCAACTACGAGATCCGCGACCTGGCGCAGGCGTTGTCCCCGATCTACCTCAAGTTCGGGTTGCGCAACCACCAGGACGTCTACCCGAGCGGTGGGCACCTTCAGCGACTCAACATTGCACTCGCCCGCGAACGAGTGCGCCGGGCCCGGATGGGGCTCGACCTGCTGGAGCGCCTCGGAGGCGGTGGCCCGATGACGCCCCTGGATGCGCCGTCGTGCGTCACGCGTCTCGGCGTCCCGGTGCCGGACGGAGCAACCGAGCGGTCATGACCAACGCGGCGACGAGCACGGGCGGTTTGCGCCGCGAGCACGGGTTGACCGGTTTCGGTGAGTCGATGCTCTGCCTGAGCCTGTCCCCCGACCAGCGGTGCACAGTCTTCGGTGTGGGTGCCGAGACGAACCTCGTGTCGTACGCGGCACTCGTCGGCGTCCGCGCGCTGGGTCAGCCGGTTGGGCAAGGACCAGGCCGGCGACATCATCGAGGCAGAGCTGGTGGCGCGAGGTGTGGAGTCGTGGCCACCCGCGACGCGTCACATCAGACAGCGCTATGCATCAAGGACAGCCGGGACGGCGTCGTGAGGATGCGCTACTACCGAAGTGACAGCGCGGCGACCGTGTTCGACGGTGTTGAGTCGCTTGCGATCGACAACACGGCGTGGCTGCACCTAACGGGCATCGACCTCGCTCTGTCGGAGCAGACCCGAGCGGCGACGATCGCGCTCGCCCGCGCAGCCGTGCAGGTCGGCACGCGCGTGAGCTTCGATGTCAACTACCGGCCCGCGCTTTGGACATCTCCCGAAGAATGCTGGAATGCGTGCCAGGAGATATTCCCCCTCGCGGACCTCATCTTTATCGGTGACGACGAGGCTGAGATTCTCCTTCCGGATGTGCCTCGGGCGAAAGCGCGCCAGTCAATGCTGCGGGGCCCGGGCCAGATTCTCATCTACAAACGAGGCTCCCTGGGGGCGGAGTTCGTGACGGATCGTGAGAGCGGGTTCGTGCCTGCTCTCGACGTCCCTGCTCTCGACGTCCCTGTTATCGAGGCGACGGGAGCCGGGGACGCCCTCGCAGCTGGCGTCGTCGTGGGGCTTCTGCGGGATCAGAGCATCGAGCAGTCGCTGGTCCTCGGCGTCAAGTTCGCGGCTACTGCCATCCAGACGCACCGGGATGTGTCGAGTGCGAGCGAGCTCCGGGCGCACGCGGATGTGCACGACCTGCTGGGCTGGTCTGCGGCTGTGTGTCAGAATGATCAGGCTCGCTTTTCCCCAGCGAAGGCCGGAGCGAGCATCGAACGGCGGCCCGGAGTCGGTAAGCAGGCATGAGCCAGTCATTGGAACGAGGCTTGCACATCCTCGAGCTAATCGGTTCCCAGCCGCGATCAATCACGGAGCTCAGCGTCAAGCTCGAAGTGCACCCGACCACTGCTTTGCGTCTGGTGCATGATCTGCGAAAGTGGCACTTTGTCCAGATCCTGCCAGACGGAAACTATGGGCTGGGCCCCGTGCTCATAGGTCTGGGTCATGAGGCGATCAAGACGAACGACCTTCGCCTGCGAGCCCGTCCGTTCTTGCTCGCGCTCAATGAGGAGACCACGGAGACGGTGCACCTCGCCGTCCTGGACATGCTCGACATCATGTATGTCGACAAGGTCGAGGCGCGACACGCGATCCGAATCGAGTCTCACGTCGGACGGGTGGTGCTGAAGCACTGCACTGGCGTCGGAAAGGCTGTCCTCTCCTGCCTCACCGAGGCGCAGCGCGCCGACCACTATGCCGGCATGGACTTTCGCCGGTACACCTCGAAGACCATCACGGACCGCGCCGAGCTGGACCGCGACCTGGCCCTGACTCGGGAACGGGGGTACGCGGTCGACAACGAGGAGCACGAGCGGGAGATCTGCTGCGTGGCAGTTCCCATCTTCTCCGCCACCGGCGTGGTCGCCGGTTCCGTGAGCGTGAGCGCCCCGGTGAGCCGGTTGCCTCTTCCGCGGCTCGTCGAGTACCTTCCTCAGATTCAACGGGCGGCCGAGGGTATCTCCGGGGTCCTCGGTTACAGCGAGACGAGCTGATGGGTGGCGCGCAGCTCATCGCCATCCTCCGGGGATTCTCTGCCGAGCAGTCGGTCGAGCTCGCCCTGCGGGCGTGGGACGTGGGCTTCGACCTGGTCGAGGTCCCCGTCCAGTCCGAGTAGGCCTGGCAGTCGCTGCAGGGCATCCTTCGCGTCGCAGAAGGTCGCCCTGTCGGAGCCGGCACGGTGCTGTCCGTGGAACAGGTGCACAGGGCGCACTCACTCGGCTGCGGACTGATCATCGCGCCCAACTTCTCGGCCGACATCCTCAAGGAGTGTCGGGTCCGAGACCTCGACTACTGGCCGGGCGTGATGACGCCGACCGAGATCGCCGCCGCGGCTGCTGCGGGGGCGACGACACTCAAGGTGTTCCCCGCAGGAAGCCTCGGGCCCGCCTACCTCCGGGAACTGCGGGGCCCGTTCCCCGACCTGCGGCTGGTCGCCGTGGGCGGCGTCTCCCTCGCCAACGCGCAGGAGTTCGTCCAGGCCGGTGCGGACGCGCTCGCCTTCGGCAGCAGCATCACGGAGGCCGTTGCACCCGAGAACCTGTCCGTCATCTCGGCACTCGTGGACACACTCCGGAGACGAGACCGGTGACAGCCCGGTTGCTCGAGCGTCCGAGCATGGAATCCGCGAGCTGCAGGGGATGCGCATTGCATCTCCGATCCTGACGGCATCTTCGAGGTACTGCGCAGGGAAGGAGTCCACTTCCGCAACGACATCTTCACCGGCGTTGGCGGCAGGCAGATCCTGATCGAGGACCCTTCCGGTGGTCCCGTCGAACTGTTCGAGGCCAGCCTCATTAACGGCCCGCATGAATGATCGTTGAAGAACGTCGCTGACTGCTGCACGGGAGTGAGACTTGACGGCGGGGAGTCGAGCCGTGCCCGTCCGTAAGACGAACGATGACCGGACGCTTGCTGAGGCAAGCTCGTTGTCCCGGTCGACGACCGATTGAACTCGCCATCGGCTTGCGGCCACCGTCCCTGACCTGAGACTACGAAGACAAGACGATGACGCCGTCCGCGCCTATCTTGTCCACAACTTGAGGGTGGCACTCAGAGACCCGACTGCCAGGTCCCAGGTGCGACCGCTGGGTTTCGACCCGGCGAGCGCCGTCTCGCGGCACTCGGCCCGTCCCGATCGTGCTCGATCGTCTCGATCGCTTCAGCCGACCTGAGACACGGCGCGACCCCTGAGACGCTTCTGGTCACGGATCTGGTCAGAACGCACAACTCCCCCGGACACGGAAACGACCCGCAAGCTAAGCTTGCGGGTCGTTGACCTGCGGTTATACCGCTGACACGTTGGTAGCGGGGGGACCGGGAAGACCTGCGTTGGCCCCGTTGCGGCACCTGGGTTTCTCGGTTGATTTCGCACTTGCCTGGGCATTTGCCCACCCTCCACTCGGTCTTCGCTGGACATGTCTCCAGTGAAGCAGAGGCTAAGGACAGCGGCCTGATCCCGCAGACATGATCCTGCGTGTCGACGGGCGACTGGCACGCGCGTTTGCCTTGCTGAGGTGGCACCCGAGCTGGACCACCGACGATGCGGCCGCGCCGATCTGGTCGTCGCCGGACCAAGCACTCCGCGAACATTATCAGGGGCCGACCACGAGCCGGCCGTCTTGCCATACCTGGCGGATCCGTTCTCGCAGGCCAGTCAGCTCCAATGCGTCGCCCTCGATGATGACGAGGTCCGCCGCCAAGCCGGGCGCGATTCGTCCGGTGTGGTCCTGCAGGCCGCACAGT
>Ga0209745_1002053_pt1 | contig 11651 bp, 10 predicted proteins | sample BarGraNGADG00312_FD_184495 | JGI IMG/M metagenome (GOLD analysis project Ga0209745, IMG submission 184495) | Arctic peat soil microbial communities from Barrow, Alaska - Barrow Graham LP Ref core NGADG0004-312 (SPAdes) (version 2) | ecosystem: Environmental > Terrestrial > Soil > Wetlands > Peat... | reverse complement strand
CCCGAACATGACCTCGACGCCCTCCTTCTCGAGGCTCTTCAGCAAGGCTGTCGCTCCACTGACCTTCATCGCTCCGACCCCCCTTCGCGATCGATGTTCTCGGGTGAAACCACCGCGCCGCCCGAGGCGCTTCCCACCATCTCCGAGTAGACACCCAGCACGCCCGTGGACACCCTGGGCGCGGGCGCCCGCCAGCCCTCGCGCCTGCGGTCGAACTCCTTGAAGTCGACCAGCAGCTCCAGCCTGCGCTCGTCGACGTCCACCTCGATCATGTCGCCGTCGCGCACGAACGCGATCGGGCCTCCCGCGGCGGCCTCCGGGGAGACGTGGCCTATCGCCCCTCCCCGGGTGCCTCCCGAGAACCTGCCGTCGGTTATCAGCAGCACCTCGTCGTCGAGGCCCATCCCGGCAATGGTCGCGGTCGGCATCAGCATCTCGCGCATGCCGGGTCCGCCGCGCGGGCCCTCGTACCTGATTATCACCACATCGCCGGGCTGTATCTTCCCGGCGCGTATCTGCGCGATGCCTTCCTCTTCCGAGTCGAAGACCTTTGCCGGACCCGTGTGCTTGCGCATCTTCTCGCCCATGGCCGCTTCTTTGACGACCGCTCCCTCGGGCGCCAGGTTGCCCCGGAGCACGGCGAGCCCGCCCTTGGGTGAATAGGGGTCGTCGGCCGGCCTGATGACGTCGGAGTCCAGGCTGCGGCTCTCGCCGATGTTCTCTCGAAGCGTTCGCCCGGTCACCGTGGGCAGGTCCAGGTCGACAGCTCCGACGCGGTCCAGCTCCGCCAGCACGGCGGGGACCCCTCCCGCGTTGTGAAGGTCCTCCATGTGGTACCTGCCGCCTCCGGCCGGCGCTATCCTGCAGAGGTTGGGCGTGTTCGCGCAGACCCGGTCGACCTCCTCCAGCCCCAGCGAGATGCCAAGCTCGTGTGCGATCGCGGGCAGGTGCAGCAGGGAGTTGGTCGAGCCGCCGATCGCCATGTCCAGCGCGAGCGCGTTCAGGAACGCCTGCTTGGTCATTATCATGTCGGGGGTGGTGCCCTTTTCGACCAGCGCCATCACGGCCTCGCCGGTCTCTCTGGCTATCCGCAGCCTGTCGGGGTCGACCGCCGGTATCGTGCCGTTTCCCGGCAGGGACATGCCCAGGGCCTCGGACAGGCAGTTCATGCTGTTCGCGGTGAAAAGTCCCGAGCAGCAGCCCGGGCCGGGACAGGCGCACCTCTCCATCGCCGCGAGCTCCTCGTCGGTCACCTTGTCTGAGGCCGCGGCCTCCATCACGCTGATGAGGTCGACGCCCGCGTCCCGGTGCCTGCCGGCGAGCATCGGGCCGCCGGAGACCATCGCCGCGGGTATGCCCATCCGGGCGACCGCCATCAGCATACCGGGGATGACCTTGTCACAGTTGGGGATGATAACCACGCCGTCCAGCGCGTGCCCCATCACCATTATCTCCACGCTCCAGGAGATGACGTCGCGGGAGGGAAGCGAGAACTTCATGCCGCCGTGGCCCATCGCCAGACCGTCGCAGACGCCTATGGTGTTGAACAGGAACGGGGTCCCCCCGGCCAGCCTCACGCCTTCGCAGGCGGCCTGGTTGACCTCGTCGAGGTGCATGTGGCCGGGCACCAGCTGGTTAGCCGAGCCGGCGATACCGATCATCGGCCGGGCCATCTCTTCATCGGTCAGGCCCAGGGCGCGCAGCAGCGCTCGCTGACCCGCCTGTCCACGCCCTTGCTTGATGATGTCGCTTCGCATCTGGCTCAGTCCTTGCCCGGGCTTTACGCCCTCTACCCCGCCTCTATCGCTTTAACGATCGCCTTGGCCATTTCGCTCGTCTTTGCTTCCCCGCCGATGTCGTAGGTGACGACCTTGCCTTCCCCGATGACGGCCTTTACCCCCGCCAGCACGCGCTCGGCGGCCTCGCCCTGTCCGAGGTGCTTCAGCATCAGGTAGCCCGAGAGGATCTGGGCGGTGGGGTCGACCTTGTCCAGCCCGGTGTACTTCGGCGCGCTGCCGTGCGCCGGCTCGAAGACAGCCAGGTCGCCCTCGCCCAGGTTGGAGCTCGGCGCGATGCCGAGGCCGCCGATGAGCCCGGCGCAGAGGTCGCTGAGGATGTCACCGTAGAGGTTCTCCGTCACTATCACGTCGTACAGGTGAGGCTTCTGGACCAGTTGCATGCACATGTTGTCGACGATGCGCTCCTCGAACTCGATATCGGGGTAGGCGGGCGCCATCTCGCGCCCCACGTCGAGGAACAGCCCGTCGGTCATCTTCATTATGTTGGCCTTGTGGACGATGGTCAGCTTCTTGCGGCCGTTAGCGCGGCAGTACTCGAAGGCGTACCTGATGATGCGCTCCGAGCCCCCCCTGGTGATGACCTTGATCGACTCGGCCACGTCGGGGGTCACCATGTGCTCGAGGCCCGCGTAGAGGTCCTCCATGTTCTCGCGCACCACCACCAGGTCGATATCGCGGTAGGGCGTCTTGACCCCGGGTATGTAGAACGCCGGCCTCACGCAGGCATACAGGTCGAGCTCCTTGCGCAAGGCGACGTTCACGCTGCGGAATCCGCTTCCGACCGGCGTGGTGATGGGACCCTTGTAAGCGACGCGGTTCTCCCGGATATTGTCGAGCACGGCCTGCGGAAGGGGCGTGCCGTACTTGTCCATGACGTCGGCGCCGGCCTCCTGCCGGTCCCACTCTATCTCGGCACCCGCCGCGTCCAGCACGGTCAGCGCGGCCTCCACCAGGGAGGGGCCCACGCCGTCGCCGGGTATGAGAGTAATAGTTCTCTTCGCCATTTCAGCCTTTCTACAGGAATCTTCAGCCGCGCCTACTCGATGGCGAGCCGGCCGTGCTTCTTCATGTACTCGACCAGTCCGCCCTCCGAGAGTATGTCCAGCATAACACGGGGCAGCGGATGCGAATCTATCTCGGAACCCTTGGTCAGGTTCCTGATCTTTCCCGACCCGAGATCGACCTCGAGGGTGTCGCCGTCCTCGATCCCCGAAGTGTCGCACACCAGGGCGGGCAGGCCGTTGTTTATGGAGTTGCGGAAGTAGATGCGGGCGAACGAGGACGCCAGCACCGCGGCCACTCCGGCGTGCTTCAGTGCCAGCGGCGCCTGCTCGCGCGAGGACCCGCAGCCGAAGTTCTTGCCCGCCACCATGAAGTCCCCCTTCTTGAGCCGCTTGGTGAAGTGCGGGTCGAGGTCCTCCATCACGTGGCAGGCCAGCTCGTCCATGTCCAGCGTCTTGAACTTGTGGCGGCCGGAGATGATGTAATCGGTGTTCACGTCATCGCCGAACCTGTGCGCCTTGCCTTTCACATGACCCTCCTGGGGTCGGTTATCTCTCCCGAGATGCAGCTGGCCGCGACCGTCGCCGGTGAGGCCAAGTAGATGAACGCCTCCGGGTTCCCCATGCGGCCCTTGAAGTTGCGGTTGGCGGTGGAGATGACGTTCTCGCCGTCGCCGGGGATGCCCTGGTGCGTACCGACGCACGAGGCGCAGCCCGGGCACATCACGGAGCCGCCGCACTCGGTGAACACCTCGATCAGACCTTCGCGCAGCGCCTGCATCATCACCTCGCGCGAGGCCGGGGCGACGATCAGCCGCACTCCGTGGGCGACCTTCTTACCGCGCAGGATCGCGGCGGCCGCTCGAAGGTCCTCCAGGCGCCCGTTGGTGCAGGTTCCGATGAGTCCCTCGGCTATCGGGGTACCTTCGACCTCCTGGACCGGGGCAACGTTGTCGACCGTGTGGGGCTTTGCCACCTGGGGCACCAGCTCCGAGATGTCGTACCGGCGCTCCGAAGCGTAGGTCGCTCCCGGATCGGGCGCGACCGGCGATAGCTTCTCTGTGGTGCGCCCCTCGAAGAAAGCGAGCGTCTTCTCGTCGGCCTCCATCAGGCCGGCCTTGGCCCCCATCTCGACAACCAGGTTGCTGATGGTGAGGCGGCCGTCGAGGGCCAGATCGGTTATCGCCGGCCCGCCCACCTCCAGCGCCATATAGGTCGCTCCGTCGGCGGTGATGTCGCCCACCATCATCAGCGCGATGTCCTTGGCGAAAACCCCTTGCGGGAGCTTGCCCTCGATCGTCACCTTCATGGTCTCCGGCACGCGGAACCACAGCGAGCCCGATAGCATGCCCGCGGCCAGGTCGGTCGAGCCGACCCCCGTGGCGAACGCGTTGACCGCTCCATAAGTGCAGGTGTGCGAGTCGGCCCCGATGACCAGGCTGCCGGGCAGCGCGTGGCCCTTATCCAGCATGACCTGGTGGCAGACACCCTCCCCCACGTCGTTGAGCTCGAGGCCGTACTTGTCGGCGAACTCCCTCATGAGCGCGTGAAGTTGTGATATCGCCCTCAGTGGGCTCGGCGCGCTGTGGTCTATGCAGAGGGCCGCTCGGCCGGCCATCGCGACGCTGTCTCCGCCCATGCCCTCGAAGGAGCGTATCGCCAGCGGAGCGGTCCCGTCCTGCGCCATGACGAAGTCAAGCTCTGCCACCACCAGGTCGCCCGCGACTGCGTCTCGGCCGGAATGCGCCGATAGTATCTTCTCGGAAATAGTCTTAGCCACGCTGATTTTTCCCTCCAATAATACTGTTCCCCCCTGAGGCACCAGGCCCCGGCGGGGAACTATTCAGCACTTCATTCTATTGGTTTTACCGGTTTTTGAAAAGTTGGGACGGGCTCAGAGAGCAGACCAAGCCGCGGGCGCGCGCCAGCCTTGCGAGGCGTCGACCTCGACCTTCCTGGAGGGGTTCGCGGCCGCGCTGGAAGGTTGCCCCGTCCCGGCCTGAACGAAGGAGAGGTACTGCGTGTCGTTGCCTGACACCCAGATGACCAGCGACTTCCTGTCCGGCGCCGCCGACATCGACAAGATCGGGCCTTCGGCGGGGACGTCGACCCAGCGCTCGTTCGCATCACGGGTCACGCGGGCGACGCTGACGGAATATTGCCCCTGACCGATGGCCCGCGTGGCATCCGCGCTACGCTGCGCCACCGCGATCTCGTTCTTTGAGACCATGGAGAGCGCCAGTATGTCCCGCCCTACCCAGTTCGACGTGTCCAGCATCGGTGGTGTCCCGGCGCCGGGAGGTATGGGGGGATTGAGGAACTCCGGGTTGGAGATCTTCGAACCGTCGAAGTCGGAGACAGCCAGCACCAGTGCTCCCCCGGACGCGGCGCCGGAGCAGGCGACCGTCCTGCCGTCGGAGGAAAACGCCACCCGCGTGAGCAGCAGCCCTTCGGGCTGCGCGCTGACCGCCCTGGTTGCTCCAGTCTGGTCGTCCATTATCCACATGCGCCCCCGGCTGAGCAGCCAGATGTCCCTGGTTCCGGGGATGTAGCCGATCTGCAGGTCGGCGGCACTGATCTTATGCGCGTCGAGAGGGTACTCCCACCTCCGGCCGCCGCTGTACGAGCTGTACAGCTGCAGCTCCATCCGGTCGGCCGACGCGGGGTCGCCCGCTTTGTTCTCGTGGCACCATGCGACCAGGAACATCGACCTGTCCTGTGACAGGGCCCAGGTGGTGTAGGCCTCGTTGCGGGGCGGCGGCGCGAGTATCTCCTTGCCGGTCCCCCCGGAGAGGCTGAGTACCGACAACCCGCCCCCGCGGCCGGCCAGCGCCTCGTCCGCCTGCAGCCCCTGGGGCAGCACGTGCGGGATGGCCACCCCGGCCACGACGAGCACCACCAGCATGCCGACGATTATCCCGATCGTCTTGCGATAGGACTTCTGCCTGCTCCTCTGCTGCGCCCGCCGCCCGTAGTCCGACGCCTTGCCATGCGCTCGCTTACCGTAGTCCTTGAAGTTTCCGGCCATGCCGCTCCGATGTGTGTTACGCCGGCAACAGCCGGCACCCAATTATACCCACAGGTCACCGCGAGACCGCCATATATATGACTACCTGGGGCGGCCGCAGGGTTGTGCGATGCCCGCGGAGAAACTCTCCTGGAAGAGGTGTGGACATGGGTGCGAAAAAAGCGGTGTTCCTCGACAGAGACGGCACCATCGTCGTCGGTCTCAACCATATCCGCTCGGCCGACGAGCTGCGGTTCATCAACGGGGCGAGTGAGGCGTTGAAGCTCTTCGCCGCGGCCGGCTACCTCCTGATCATCGTCTCGAACCAGGGCGGGGTGGCGCTGGGCGCGTTCAGCCGCCGGGACCTGGAGGAGATGGACGTCCGGCTGCGAGAGATGGTCTCTGATCTGGGCCTGAAGCTGGCGGGGACCTACTACTGCACCGACAGGCCCGATTCCGGCTGCAGCTGCCGCAAGCCGGAGCCCGGCCTGGCGCTGGCCGCAGCCGAAGAACTCGACATCGACCTCTCGTCCTCCTGGGTCATCGGGGACAAAACCTCCGACGTCATGCTGGGCAGTAACATCGGCTGCCGCTCCGCGCTGGTGCTGACCGGAAAGGCCGGCAACGACGGCCGGTTCGAGGTGGAGGCCGACCTGACGGGAGCGGACCTGCTCGAGTGCGCGCGCATCATAACCGGCACCGAATGCGCCCGATCAAGGCAGCGAGCACGACCGGACGCTCAGTCCGCGGACGCCTCACCGGCCGGAACGACCGACAGCCCCAGAGCGACCGTCACCAGGGAGATCCCTACGAGAAGCCAGAGTCCCAGGCCGGGGCCCGCGGGAAAATAGGCGCCGTTCGCGTAGATCATCACTATGTCGAACAGCGCGATCACGACCCCGGCGATCCCACAGGCGACCAGCAGTGTGCCCCCCTCCCTGTCGGTAAGGAACATGATCCCGCCCACGACGATGAGTATCCCGATGAGGAGCGACCAGAACCCGGAGAACAACAGGCCTTTGCTCCACCACGTGAGAAAGAACGTGCCGCTGGTCCCGAACGACCTGAACACGATGTTCCAGCCCGTCGACCCTTGAACCCAGTTGATAAAGGTGGAGATGATGATGAGGGCGGCCGCCAGCATCACTATCATCGCCCCCCTTGGAGAGACGATGTGCGGTACCCGGGCCCGCCACAAATATGCGTGACCGCGTGTGGAGACGCTGACTCCGGCCGCGTCACCGGCTGCCTCCGGCCTCGGGCGCTGCTCCGGGGGCGACCCGCGCGGTGTCACGACTTCACTGGCCGGAGGTTCCTTTACCTGACCCGATGTGGTCCGGGCCGAAGTGAAAGGCGGCACCATTTGCTCCCCGTACCTCTTCGACTCCTGCTCGCTCATGTCACCTCGCATACGGTCGGCGGCCCAGGATATGACGGAACCGACCGCGCTTCCATCACTGCTCCGGCGCTCGTGCGCGTCAAGCTCCTCCGGCGATTCGTTTTCTACCGCTCCGCCTCTTTTCCTATGCCGCGCGCAACCGAAAGCAGTCGACGGCTCTCTTTTTTTTCCATCTCGCTTTCGCTTGTTTGACCCCGTGCCATTTGATATATTCCTGTGAGTCTACAAGGAGGGATGGATATGGATAATTACCCGGAGGATCTCAAGTATCACAAAGAGCACATGTGGGTGCGCGCCGACGGCACCATTGGGATAACCTTCTACGCCCAGGACCAGCTCGGAGAGATCGTGTTCCTGGAGGTTCCCGAGCCGGGAGCGGACGTCGAAGCCGGTGAGGCTTTCGGCGAGGTAGAGTCGCGCAAGTCGGTCTCCGACCTGTACGCGCCAATCACGGGCAGCATCAAGGAGGTCAACTCCGAGGTGCAGGACGCGCCGGAGACGATCAACGAGGATTGTTACGGCAAAGGGTGGGTCGCACTCATCGACATGAGCGACGCCGCCGAGATGGAGAACCTCCTCTCCGCCGCCGAGTACAAAGAACTCGTCGCTGGCGAGGAACAGTAAACAAGCAGAAGTTGAAAAAGGCGGGTGCTGAAGTGTGCCCGCCTTTTTTTATTGGGAATCAACATGGGTTTTGTGTGGTGTGGCGCTGAGTTAGAGTCAAATACTGGGGGCAGGGTGTGTCTTTTGCTTGCTGGTCCTCGCGTAAGCCCTCACTCCGTCGCACTCCAGGCTGCTGCGGAGGCTGCGCAAAACACACACCCTGCCCCCGGTACGTGTCGCTCATGCCCATGAGCGCTGTAATAGAATAAGTCCCGCATAGTAGCAACCGGTGGGGTTAACAAGATGAGCGAAAAGGGAACGGCGCAAACATCAGTAGTTGGTGACTAGCTGTGGCGTTGCGAGATGCTGATGAAGTAACTGAGTTCTATAACAGGTTATACGTTGGTTGGTATAGCGAGTATTCCGGTGGCGGCGGCGAGATCGATTTCATCGAGAGCTGGGAGCCCGGCAGCCTGCTCGACGTCGGCTGCGGCAAGGGCAGCCTGTTGAAGTACGCCCACGCCAGGGGCCACCGGGTGTCGGGCCTTGACCTCTCCCCCGTCGCGCTGGAGATGGCTGCATGGGAGGTGCCCTCCGCCGAGCTTGAGCTGGGGGTCGCCGAGGAGATGCCGTTCGGCGACGAGACGTTCGACTACGTCACCTGCCTGGGAAGCCTGGAGCACTTCGCCGAGCCGCCCCTGGCCGTTCGCGAGATGTCCAGGGTGCTCAAGCCGGGCGGAAAAGCGGTGGTCGCGGTGCCTAACAGCCACCACCTGGAGGCCGTCGTCAACAGCCTGCGCTACGGCATCAGTGGCCACGACGGGCAGATCCTGGAAGAGCTGGGCACTTACAACCAGTGGAGGGAGATGCTCGAGGAGAACGGGCTTCAGGTGGTCGGCGTCGATAAATACAACAAGCGGCCGCCGCTGATGTTCCTGGGCTACGGCGTCTACACGATTGCTAAAGGCAGTCCCACGGACCACCCGGAAGGCGTGGCCAAGCAGCTCTTCGAGATGGGCGAGGGCAAAGACCTCAAAGGGATGATGGCACTGGTCGACCCCGCCAAGGCGGGCCTCCTGCAGCCGCAGTTCGAGTACCGCTTCATCAACAACAAGTTCGGCCAGGGCTTCACCAGGGTGCTGGTCTACACGCCTGTCGAGGACGGCACCACGGCCACCGTGACCCTCACAGTCCCCTCGCACTATATCCAGGGCAAGCTCGCCGGCTCTACCGTCAAGGTCGCGGACATCAGACTGATCAAGGTCGGCGGGAAATGGATGGTCTCTGACGTGTTCTTCGGACTTTACTAGTGTTCCGTCCCGCAGGTAGGCTCAGCCCAGCTTCTTGCGCAGCAGCTCGGAGGCCATGGACGGGTTGGCCTTGCCCCGGGTCTTCTTCATAACCTGTCCCATCAGGAACTTGAGCGCCGCCTCCTTGCCCTGCCTCATATCCTCGGCGGCATCCGGGTTATCGGCGATGACCTCGTCGACCACGGACTCGATCTCGGCCCCGTCGGCGATCTGGCTCAGGCCCCTGTCCGCCACTATCACGCGCGGGGTGTTGCCGGACTCGAACGCTTCGCGCAGGACCTCTTTGGCCATCTTCCCCGAGATGATCCTCTGGGCCAGCAAGGCCACCAGCTCGCCCAGCCCTTGCGGCTTCAGCGGGCAGGCTTCGATCGGCACCGAGGCGTCCTTGAGGAGAGCAGAAAGGTCTCCGGCGATCCACTTGGCCAGCTCCAGCGGGTCCTGCCCGGTCTCGACCGCCCGCTCGAAATAATCCGCCATCGCTTTCTCGCCGGTGAGCATCCCCGCGATCTCCGGCGGCAGGCCGAAGTCTCGCTCGAACCTGTGCAGCCTCTGTACCGGAAGCTCCGGCATCCGGGCCCTGATGGCCTCGACCCACTCCGCGTCCGGCTCTATCGGGACCAGGTCGGGCTCCGGGAAGTACCTGTAGTCGAAGGCCTCCTCTTTGCTGCGAAGCGGGCTGGTCTGGCCCGCGGCGTCGTCCCAGTGGCGCGTCTCCTGGACTATCTTGTGACCCTGCTCGAGGGCGAAGCGCTGCCGCTCGACCTCGTAGGTCAGCGCCCGTGAAAGCGCGCGGAAGGAGTTCATGTTCTTGATCTCGACCTTGGTCCCCATCTTGCCGTCCACAGCCAGCGAAATATTGGCATCGCAGCGCAGCGAGCCCTCCTCCATCTTGCAGTCGCTGATCCCGAGGTACTCGAGCGTGGCCCGCAGGAGCTGCATGAACGTCCGCGCCTCCTCCGGGCTGCGCAGGTCGGGCTCGGTGACTATCTCGGCCAGCGGTATGCCGGCGCGGTTGAAGTCCTCCAGGCTGTGCTCGGCGCCGTGGATGCGGCCGCTCTCCCCGATGTGGATGCTCTTGCCGGTGTCCTCCTCGAGGTGCACGCGGGTGATCCCCACCATGCGCTCGTAGCCGTCCATCTCGACGGCGAGCCTGCCGCCCGACGTCAGCGGAATGTCGTACTGAGATATCTGGAAGTCCTTGGGCATGTCCGGGTAGAAGTAGTTCTTGCGGTGGAATATCGAGCGCGGCGTCACCGCGCAGTCGAGCGCGAGCCCCAGCAGTATGGTGTTGGCGACCGCCGCCCTGTTGGCGACCGGGAGCACCCCCGGGTGCCCCAGGCATATCGGGCAGGTCTTGGAATTTGGGTCGCCCCCGAAGGTGGCGGCGCAGCCGCAGAACATCTTCGACGCGGTGTTGAGCTCCGCGTGTATCTCCAGCCCGATTATCGTCTGGTATTCCATCTCTCTACCTCTATCCGGCCTCGAGGCCGCCCGGCCTCTTATCGAACTCGAGCTCGCGCTCGAGGGCGAGCGCCACGTCCAGTATCTTCTGCTCGGCAAGCGGTGGCCCCATTATCTGGAAGCCGACCGGCAGGCCTTCGGCCAGGCCGCAGGGCAGGCTCAGCGCGGGTATCCCCGCGAGGTTCACGGGTATCGTGCAGATATCGGACAGGTACATGGTGAGCGGGTCGTCCATCTTCTCACCCAGCCTGAAGGCTGTGGTCGGCGACGTCGGCGAGACCAGCAGGTCGTAGTCCTCAAAAGCCTTCCCGTAATCCTGGACGATGAGGGTGCGGATCTTCTGCGCCTTGGCGTAGTACTCGTCGTAGTAGCCGGCGGAGAGCGCGTAGGTCCCCAGCATGATCCGCCGCTTGACCTCGGGCCCGAAGCCCTGCGCCCTGGTCGCGTCGTACATCTCCCAGATGTCCTCGAACTCGCCCGGAGCCCTGAAGCCGTACCTGACCCCGTCGAACCTCGCCAGGTTGCTGGACGCCTCGGCCGGAGCGATGAGGTAGTAAGCCGAGAGCCCGTAGGAGAAGCTCGGCAGCGATACCTCCTCGCAGGCGACCCCCAGGCTTTCCAGCAGGTCCATGGTGGCCCTGACCTTCTCCAGCACCCCGGGGTCTATGCCCTCGCTGGAGAGCTCCTTGACGATGGCGACCTTCATCCCCTTCACCTCGCCCGTGAGGCGCGAGAGGTAGTCGACCGCCGGTTGCTCGATCGACGTCGAGTCACATCTGTCATGCCCGGAGATGACTCCCAGCAGCGCGGCGCAGTCTGAGACGTCGAGCGCCATTGGGCCGACCTGGTCCAGGGACGAGGCGAATGCTACCAGCCCGTAACGCGAGACCAGCCCGTAGGTAGGCTTCATCCCCACTATCCCGCAGAGGGCGGCCGGCTGTCTGATGCTGCCCCCGGTATCGGAGCCCAGCGCCCAGGGCGCCTCTCCCGCGCTGACCGCGGCCGCCGATCCACCGCTGGAGCCGCCGGGGACCCGGTCGAGGTCCCAGGGGTTGTGAGTGGGCCCGAAGT
>Ga0209745_1002052_pt1 | contig 11652 bp, 6 predicted proteins | sample BarGraNGADG00312_FD_184495 | JGI IMG/M metagenome (GOLD analysis project Ga0209745, IMG submission 184495) | Arctic peat soil microbial communities from Barrow, Alaska - Barrow Graham LP Ref core NGADG0004-312 (SPAdes) (version 2) | ecosystem: Environmental > Terrestrial > Soil > Wetlands > Peat ... | reverse complement strand
GTAAAAAAGAGGGGGCCGCCATAAGCACCGCCCATGGGAAGGGTAACTCCATAATAAGCGTTGCCATTCAGGATGGATCCATTATTCATATATCCATATTTGTAAGTATCCCTGCTTATAGTATGTGTAGCTGATCCGGCGCCCAGAACATAACAGATCAGTGTTTCATTATATCCACGCAGCACCATATTCTGCTGGAATCCGTAGTTGGGTGACCAGTGCCAGTACAGTGCATTCAAGCCCTGAGTGAAGAAGTCATACTCCACCGCCTGCCACAGGATATTGATACGGCTAATGAGGGCCTGCTCACCCGGAACTCCTGAATTCAGATACTGCCTGAAAGTCAGAAGGCCCTGAATCAGGAACGATGTTTCTACCAGGTCGCCACCATCGTCTTTATCACTGAATGGCACAATTTTACCTGTCACCCCGTTGAGCCAGTGCGGCCATGCTCCATGATAGCGATCGCAAGTTTCAAGAAAATCAAGAATCTTATCCATGCGTGTAAGCCCCTGATCCCTTGTTATAAATCCCCGTTCCATACCAACGATCAAAGCCATCACTCCAAAACCTGTTCCGCCGATAGTAACCACGTCGCCGGAGGTGTTGCGTTCCCGTGCCAGGCCGCTGGCAGGCTGGGCAAAATCGTAGAAATATCTGAAAGTCTGATGCTGCACAAGCTCGAGAAGTTCATCATCCGTAATCAACGGGAACTTCGGCGTAGAATCAAGGTCTGTAATAAATGAGTTGGAGAATCCGTCAAAGGTGAAGCCATTCAGTCCCTTGAGGCTGCTTGTTATGACAAAGGGATATCTCTTATAGTAGTCAAGAGTTCCGGTGGTTGTAACCATCACCCTCTTGTTGCCATCAGAGAGAGAATAAACTGCCGATACCTGAAAACTGAAGTATGACTGATAATCAGATGGGTTGAGAGCTTCGGAAAAATTAACGATTATTTCTGTCGCAGTCCTGCTGATATTTTTTGGTAAGGCAGGAGGCATGAATGACTGGCCGTTAATGGTGATCGAATTGATCATCATCTTCCCATTGACGGTTTTAAAGTTGTAGGTCACACCGGGGAAAGTCTCCCTGTTGATCCCTTTCAGTGATGAGGTGATATCGAGGGTATAATCTGCATAATGTTCCAGCGTCTGAATCGGCGTGAGCACTGCTGTCCTGTTCTCATCTATATAGGAAACCCTGACAGGTATAATCGTAATATCGTTCCTTTTCAGCAGGATGCTTTTCCTGACGGTGGCTGTATCAAGTATATTGCTGAATTCAACGATAATATTCTTGTCAACAGGCAAATCGGTAACGGTATTCTGCAGATCCAGATAAACGGTTCCGACCTTTGACCGTATCAGCTGGATAATGCCCGGATCCCCGTTGTCAGGATTCTTTCCCTCACAGGAAAAGAACAGCAGTGCAATGGTAACCAGGCATGCTCCCATCAATCTGTTTCGCATGGTATATTTTTTTTCAGGAAAAAAGGAGGGTCCGGGCGCTGGCCTGGACCCTCCGTGAAATCATTGAAAAAAACTGATTACGGTTTCTCCGAATTGTACATAAGGAGAATCTCGTTGTCTGTAAGGGTTTTGTGCCAGAACCTGACATCATCCAACTGTCCCTTGAGGTGGTTGTTGGTAGTCAAAGAATAATCAGCCCAGTCATCAAGAATTGTCCTGTTATTCCGTCCCTGGATGAAGCCAAACGCAAGGTTGTTGCCCAATGGTAATCCAGCATACTTAAGTCCGGTAACACCTCTCTTGGTATCGCCTTCAGGCCACAGGTTGAAATCAAAACTCTTCATCTTCTGACCGTTGAAGTACAGGGTACCGACCTTTGTCGGACCGTTGAATGTGTAAACAACATTGATCCATGCATCCTTTAAAAGTGCGGTCATCTCCGCAACAGTATAGCTCTTTGCATAGGTCCATCCCTGCCAGCTAACGTCAGCCAGAGCGGGGAACCACATATCTTCGGATGCAGATCCTGTTGCAAGTTGGTACTGAACACCGAATTTTGAGCCATCATAGCCTCCAAATATTTCGTACTGGAAGCCGTTCCAGCCTGCCAGACCCATTACGAAATGGCCATTTGTTTTGTCAGCTGAATTGGTTTTCACCCAGAATGCGACAGTGAAAGTGGTTGTATTCATAATAACATCACCGTTCGGCACTTCTATGATACTTGTTGTACCGTTGAAGGTTGCTGCCTTTCCTGCAGCTGCTTTTCTTGATGCAGTATAGGTGATATCTATGACATCTGCAGGCAGCGGGTCGTATGCACCAACTACATCATTTGCGTTATCTTCAAATGTAAAATGAGCTATAGCACCTGCCGGAGCAAAAGCTCCTTCGGTTGTAAAGGTCCTCTGAAAAGCAGTGATCGGAAGATCATCTGTTGATTTCAGGCCAGCACCAAAGCTTAGCTGATAAAGAGCTCCCGTACCGAGGCTGGCCTGGGGTACAATTGTGATCGTTTTTCCGGATGGTGTAACGGTGATGGTAATGGGCGCATCATCATAATCCTGCACCATGGTTATGTTGGCTGTGGTAGCCGTAAGAGGATCTACCTCCACATTAAAGGTAGCGACGATGGTAGGACTTACCGGCACGTTGCTCGGTGAGGTAGCGCCATTAAGATCTATGGTGCCGGCCATGAGTGACTTCAGAGCAAGTGGTGCGGGTTCTTTTTTGCAGCTGCTTAGCATTAATGAGAATGCCACAGCAACAAAAAGCAGACTAAAATACAAATGTTTTCTTTTCATAAATTTCTCGATTTTTAATTCAACATTTAACAACAATTTATATATATTACCAGTTTGGATTTTGTTCAAGCGTACCCTGAGAAATATCAATTTCATTTTGTGGAATTGGCAATAATTCATGTTTACCGGTTATAAATCCCAGAGGACCAAGTACTGATGGTGCTTTGCCTGTTCTTACCAGGTCCCAGAACCTTTGCCCTTCCATGGCAAGCTCATGCCTCCGCTCTTCAAGGATAATATCCCGTAAGGCATCCTTGCCTGCTTCCGTGATGTCGGGCAGAATGCTGTTATTACCTTCACGCGCTCTCCTCCTCACTTCATTAAGGTAAACGAGTGCGTCATCCGGTTTATCATTCTCGTTAAGGGCTTCTGCTGCCATGAGTAATACATCAGCATAGCGTATCAATCGCCTGTTATGTCCCCATTGCGTGATTGTGTTAGTACCCGGATACCACACCTTCTGATTGTAACACTCCGTTTCAATCACGTTATTCTGGTCGTCGAAGGTTACATCGGGGGTCGTTCCGTCTCCGAGAATCAATACGCCGTCAAGTGTCTCCCCCAGGTCGATAATGGTTGCATTGAGACGGGGGTCACCCTCCTCGAAGGAGTTGCGCAGACTGATAGTGGGCCTGTTAAATCCCCAACCCCTGTTAGGCGAACCTCTTACTCCCTGGGTGTTTGCATACTGATTGCCTCCCGCACCTTCCACCTCCATTGCGCCAACTTCAAAAACAGACTCTATCCCATGCTCTCCGAGTTTGCTGTTGGCATTGTCAAAAACAGGTTCAAGATCGTATTCGTCCGAAAGAATGACTTCCAGAGCATATTTTTCCGTATTGACAAAATCACCCTGGAACAGATAAACTTTGGCTAACAGGGATTTGGCTGCTCCTTTTGTTGCACGGCCAACATCATCAGGACCAAAAGCGCTTTTTTCCGGCAGGTTCTCCACGGCAAACAGCAGGTCATTAACTACCAGTTCATAGACTGCTTCTTTCGTTGCCCGTGGCAATTTTGTCGGTGGGTTGAGTGTGGTAACAATTGGAACCCCGCCGAATGCTCTAACCAGATCAAAATAATAGAGTCCCCTTAAGAAGCTTGCCTCTGCCACACAGCGATCACGCAGTTCCTGATCCATATCTATGGAAGGCACCTTTGTTATGACCACATTGGTTCTCTTTATCCCTTCGTACAATGAACTCCACCAGCGGTCAAGACCATCCTGTGTTGCAGTATGTGTAAACTTGTCATATGGACCTACTGTTGCCAGCTGGTCGTTCGGGTTGCTCCCCTTGCGCGAATCATCCGACATGATATCCAGAATGGGATATCCTCCGGAATTATAAGCCCAGTCGCGGATAGTCACATATACGGCATTGGTTGCCAGCAAAGCGTCTGATTTACTCACCGGGAAGGCTTCCTGAGTAAGCTCACCCTGCGGGTCCTTCTGGAGAAAATTCTCGCACCCCGGCATAATGAAGAGGAATAAAATCAGAAGGGTTGAAATTTTTATTTTCGTTCTCATCTCGCTTAGAATTGCAGATTAACACCAATCGAATAATTTGACGTAATGGGATATGCGCCATAATCTATCCCGTTGGATAAGACATCGTAGCTTCCTATTTCAGGTGTGTAACCTGTTACCCTCGTAAGTGTATATATGTTTGATCCTTTTATATAAAACCTGAGTTGCTGTATTAATGCTTTCTGCGACAGCTTCTGGGGGAGAGTATAGCCCAGCGTGACGCTCCTCAGCCTGACAAATGAGCCATCCTGGATGAACCTGTCTGAAGGAGTGTAATTATACCCTCCAAAGGACGGTCTTGGCTCAGTATTGCTTGTACCCGGACCGGTCCACCTGTCGAAGACATGCTTCTCGAAATTGTAGGGATCAGGTCTGACCACCTCCTTCCCGTTGAATATTTTATTGCCTGTCTGACCCTGAATATCGAGGGAAAAATCAATTCCCTTATACTCAATCTGCGTATTAACCCCGAAGATGAACCTGGGAATAGGCGACCCGATATATGTCCTGTCAAGCCCGTCAATCTTGTTGTCATTGTTTACGTCGACAAAACGAAGGTCTCCTACTCCTGCCAGGGAAGAATGGGGATAAGCATTGAGTTCTTCCACACTCTGGAAAACCCCGTCTGTCTTGTACCCATAAAATGCACCGATAGGCAAACCCACACGGCTGAGGGTGACAGGTCTTCCGTCACCAAGATACCCGCCGATCAGAGTGGAGTCAATCCCGCTGTTACCTCCGATGCTTAGCACCTCATTATGGATGGTTGACCCGAGAAGGCCTATAGAATAGGTGACCTCGCCCTTTTGCTCTTTCCAGCCAAGGTTAAATTCAAACCCCCTGTTTAATACTGAAGCTGCATTATAGCGTACCTTTTGCCCCTGACCATTACCGAGATGACCCGGAGTGGAGAGCTCCACAAGGATATCATTTGTCTGACGGTTGTAAAAGTCAAATTCACCTGTCAGCTTGCTGCGGAATAATCCGATTTCTGCACCCACATCGGTCTGGGTGGTGCTCTCCCACTTCAGGTCCGGATTGCCATTCTTTCCATAAGTGGCAGCAGGCATTGGCGCATCAGGGTTACCGAGCACTGCAATCAGGGATGACTGGACCCTTGCATACCTGTCGTAGTAGCTGATCTTCTCATTGCCGATAATACCCCAGCTGGCCCTGAGTTTCAGCTTCGAGACAGCATTAACGGACTTCATGAATGGCTCATTACCCACGTTCCATCCGACAGCAACCGAGGGGAAGTTGGAGAACCTGTTTTCCCTGGTGAATTTTGATGAACCATCCCGGCGGAAAGTAAATGTCATAATGTACTTGTCGCCCAGGGTGTAATTGGTTCTGAACAGATAAGATATCATTGAATAATACAGGCCGGCATCAACCCCGTTGGCAATTGACTGGATGGTATTAACATTATTGGCCGGGTCATATATGTACGCAGGACTGATATACCAGAAGTCCGCCCCGTCACGCAATAGGTTTGCTCCGGAAATATTCATGTATTCGGAGGAAGACTCCTGCATGGTATAGCCGCCAACCATATCGACCGTATGAATATCATGGAAGGTTTTCCTGTAACTCAGGGTATTTTCCCAGAGCCATGTAAGATTATCCGAAGATCCCTTATAGATATCACTGAGTACATTCTGCTGCTGCGAAGCTGTTCCGTCCGGATTATATACTGTATAGGCCGGAGTGAAACTGGTGGATTTATTGTAGGAAGCATCTATACCAAAGCTTGACTTCACCGTAAATGCCTCAAGGAAAGCGGCCTCAGCAAAGATATTACCCACTCCCCTGATCCCCTTCCTGAAATCGTTTGAATAGGAAAGCGCGGCTAAGGGGTTTCCGACATTATATACAACTGCAAATGAGCCGTCATCATAATAGGGCCTCAGCACAGGTTGCGCCCGGTAAACAGCATAGGTGACATCAGGTGCATTCTGTTGTGCGTAAGGTGCTATGGTCAGATTATTACCTAGTTTCAGGTGAGGAGTTAAATTATATGTGTTGTTCAGTTTAAGAGTAATACGGTTGTAGTTCGATTTGTCAATGATTCCCTTCTGTAAGAACGCGCCAATGCCAACATAGTACTGGGTCAGTTTCGTTGCTCCGGTGACCGATATCTGATGATTTTGTATAGGGGCAACATGGAATACAAGGTCCTGCCAGTCAGTATTGGGAACAAGATCCACGTTGTTGTATGATCCTGCGACGATCTCATTGGAAATAGTGGCAAACTCCTTGCCGTTAAGAAGGTCAATTTTCTTTGCCAGAATCTGAATCCCATACTCAGAATTGAAATTAAAGCTGGCCTTGTCCTGTCCCAGTGTCCCTGTTTTTGTAGTGATGATGATCACGCCGTTTGCCCCCCTCGATCCATAGATTGCTGTAGCAGAAGCATCTTTCAGAACCTCCATGGATGCTATATCTGAAGAGTTCAGGAAGGATATATCATCCAGGATGACGCCATCGACAACGTATATAGGTGCAGAGTTATTAAAGGTGCCCACTCCACGGACCCTTACAGAAGCTCCTGCCCCGGGCGCTCCTGATGTGCTTGTCACCTGAACTCCGGTGACCTGGCCCTGCAGACCCTGCTCAGGGTTCAGGGATGTGATCTTCAACAGGTCATCTGTTTTTACCGAGCTAACAGAACCGGTAAGGTCACTCTTCTTTACAGTACCATAACCTATCACAACCACCTCTTCCATCATGGTGGTTTCGGTTTCAAGCCTTACATCAATTACGGTTCTGTTGCCTACCCAGATGCTTTGAGTGATCATTCCAACCATTGAAAAAACAAGGGTGTCTGAGGGCAGCGCACTGATTTTAAAGGCACCGTCAGTATCAGACATCGTTCCCCTGAAGGTGTTCTTTACCAGAACTGATACACCAGGAAGAGGCAGATTCTGATCATCAATCACGGTTCCCTTTATCTCAACCTGTGCCATGATCGGCTGCAGATAAAGGGTAAGGATTAACAAAAGAGCGAATATTTCTTTCATGGTTTAGTGGTTAATTTTACTAAGTTATAAATGAAGTGTCAGGTACCCACAAAGCCGGAAAGACTTTTGAATTTCTCAATAAAAAAAACAAGAATGGGAGCACCTTCATTTTACCTCAACAATTATTGTTTAATAATTGTGCATCAACTGTTTAAAAAATGAAAAATGGCAACTTTCAAATAATCTGATAATCTTTATTCAAAATTGCACATTCCTGAAAAAGTAATGGTTACATAATTACCTGAAAAAGTTACAGGATTCACATGTTTTAATTCAGGCAGAGACCCTGAATGCAACGTCTCTGGACGGAACCAGAATTTTATTTCCGTAATTTTAGTATCCCGGGGTGAATTCCTTCTCAGTGGCAGGTATTCCCTACACAATACCTTGATCAGAGAGACCTCGACCTCAGGGTGAATGGAAGTAAATAAAGCCATTCCCTCGCCCGGGATATGCCGGATTTTGTGACCGCGGGGTCATTTTCCGCCGTTCACACCTGTAATTCCGTCATCTGCCACCATCATCCCTTTCGCATTTTATGTTTATTGATATATTTGCTTTACTGTTGATAATGAAAGACAGTTTAGGAAATTAAACACTGACATTAGCTTTCAAACCGCATGGCAAATACCGGGACGGCACTGATAATCGGTGCCGGGATAGGAGGAATCGCGACATCAATTTTCCTGGCAAAAAATGGATACAGGGTAGATGTATATGAAAAAAACGACTCCCCCGGAGGGCGATGCGGACAGATAATCCGCGACGGCCACCGTTTTGACATTGGAGCAACGATGATGTTGATGCCCGATGTCTATCGCGATGTCTTAAACTCACTGGGGCTGATACTGGAAAAAGACCTTAAGGTTAAACCTCTTGATAATATTTATTCTGTCTGGTTTGATGATGGCAGCAAGCTGGATTTCACCACCAATAAGCAAAGGATGGAGGTGCAGCTTGAGAAAATTGAGCCGGGAAGCTTCGCCAGTTCTGAAAGGTATGTCAGTACAGGCTTTACACTCTATAAGACAGCTTTTGAAAAGCTTATCGGACGCAACTTCACCAGGTTCTTCGACTTCTTTAACCTCACCAACGCCCTGCTGCTCATCAGGTTAAAGACATATATAACGCACAGCCGCTACACTGCCCGTTTCTTCAGGTCAAAGCACCTGCAGATGGCTTACACTTTTCAGAATATTTATGTGGGACAAAGCCCCTTCACCTCTCCCGCTCTTTTTTCGATGATACCGTCAGCCGAGCTTACTGAAGGGTCCTTGTTCCCTGTCGGTGGAATGTACAGTGTAGTGAAAAAACTGATGGAGACAGCTGAAGAGCATGGCGTCAGGTTCCATTTCAGCAAACCGGTAGTACGCATATCCGCTGAAGGGAAAAGCGTCTCCGGAGTTGTGTTCAGCGACGGTAAGGAGGCAAAGGCAGATGTAATTATTGCCAATGCGGACCTCCCCTATGTGTACCGGAAGCTACTGCCATCCGGCTTTAAATCCCGCCGTCTCGAGCGGATGAAATACTCGTGCTCGGCGCTTGTGATTCACTGGGGGCTGGATAAACAGTATCCGCAAATCGGGCAGCACAGCACATTTCTTTCGGACGATTTCCGCAACGGTCTTGACAGGATCTTCAGGGACAAATCGATGGGAGACGACCCCTGCTTTTACATACATGCTCCCGTGCGAACTGATCCTTCAGCAGCGCCTGCCGGATGTGACACATTCTCTGTAGCAGTGGGTGTGGGCCATCTTGATAAAAAAAATCCGCAGGACTGGGATCATCTGACAGATATCGCCCGCAGGGCTGTCATAAGGAAACTGAAGAAGATCGGCATAAATGATATTGAAGATCATATAAAGTTTGAGATTACCGTGCCTCCGGCAGAATGGGAAGAAGTTTTAAATATCAGCAGGGGCTCTGTCTTTGGCAGCCTGGCGCACAACATCTTTCAGATGGGGTACTTCAGGCCCCATAACAGGGATCAACATTACAGAAACCTGTATTTCACGGGCGGAAGTACACATCCGGGTAACGGTATTCCCATGGTGCTGCTGTCAGCAAGACTTGTGTCGGAGAGAATCTTAAGCGAACAGAAATATGTTAATCGGGGGAAGCAATGAAAACCAGGGAAGAATTCATCAGACTTTTTGAATCAATCGACTTTGAGAAAATCATCGATCATCCGAATATACTTATCGCAGCAAATTTCTGGGATGACGCGCGTTACCAGGCAGCGCGAACCTGTTATCGCTTCATGCGCAGTTTAGATGACCAGATAGACAACTACAAGGCTGAACACAGAGGTATCGCTGAGGAGGAAAAGACACGCTTTAAAGACATTATAAAGCAGTGGATGGATATGCTTAAGGATGGAAAGGATCTGGCACCTTTCGGCACTGAGCTGACTGATACGGTCAAACAGTTCAGGATACCTGTATGGGCTCTTGAATCGTTTGCGGAGTCAATGCTTTACGACGTCAATTACGACGGGTTTGCTACTATCGGTGATTTTGTTCAATATGCCGGAGGGGCTTCTGTTGCTCCTGCATCAATATTTGTTCACCTTGCAGCGCTGAAAGAGAAACAGGGCACTTATTATGATCCTCCGTTTAATGTGCGGCGCACGGCATCGCCCTGTGCAATGTTCAGCTACTTCGTGCACATAATCCGCGATTTTCGTAAGGACCAGCTTAATAATCTCTGCTGTTTTGCCGATGATATCATTGCCAGGCATCAACTCACCAGAACCGATCTGAAAAAAATTGCTATGGGAGCACCAATTACCACCGGATTTCGTGAAATGATGATTGAGTACTACAGGATCGCTGACGGATACAGGTTAAGCACTCTAAAAGTTATGGATGAAGTCTGTCCTCTTCTGGAACCGCAATACAGGCTCAGCCTTGAGATAATATTCGACCTGTATATGATGGTTTTTGAACGTATTCATCCGGATAAGGGGACGTTCTCGACTGAAGAACTGAATCCTTCTCCTTCTGAGACACGGGAAAGAGTGAGGAAGGTGATTTTAAGGCAGTAACCAATAGGCAGTAGTGTCCTGAAAGGATTCTGAAAAGAATTAAGAACAGGAGGTAAAAAAAGAGGATGTCTTAAAAGGGCAGACTTATCGGAAAAATAAAAAAATGTACCTTTCAGAGTAATTTCAAGAAGAAGCAGCTATGGAAAATCTTAATCCGGAAGTGAAAAAAACCGATGATGAAAGAAATCTTTCATCACCGGTCACCCTGAAGGACCTGGTTAACATTATGGTCATCTGCCTTATTGCAGTTGCCCTTGTCCTTATTCCGAAATATGCAGGGTTTGATCCTTATGGAAGCATGTTCTACGCCAAGAACGCAGGTCTGATAGCTTTCGCAGCGCTTATTGCCTACAATCTGAGGGTGCGTAAAAACCCTGACAAAAAATGGCTTATCGTGCTGATCGGCATCTTCGTTCTTTCAGCTTTGTTTATTAACCTTCTTCCGGCGGACAGTAAGGACCAGTCAGTCGTTCTTGTCTGTATTCACCTGCCGCTACTTCTCTGGTGCATCTACGGAATAGCATATACCGGCTTCGATGTCCGCGACAACGGCAAAAGGGTCTCCTTCATCAGGCATAACGGTGACATGGCTATTCTCGGAGCCCTGATAGTGCTGTCGGGGATGTTAATTGCGGGATTATCCATTGGCCTCTTTTCCGCTATTGATATTGAAATCCAGAAATTCGTTATGGATTATGTAGCAATATGCGGAATCGTTGCAGCGCCGGCCATTACTGAATTCATACTGCATCACTACCCCAGGCTGACAGAAAAGATCGCTCCGATAATAGCTTCGCTCTTTAGTCCGATAGTACTTATCACACTGATAATCTATCTTATTGCCGTAATTTTCTCGGGCAAAGACCCATACACTGACCGCGACTTCCTTATCCTGTTCAATCTCATGCTCCTGGTAGTGATGGCTCTCATTGTCTTTTCAGTGTCAGAGAGTTCGGAAGGCAGGCGGAGAAAGGTCAGCGAGGTAGTCCTGCTGGCTCTTTCAGCGGTCACTCTTGTGGTTGATGTTGTTGCTCTCTCTGCGATATTTTACCGTCTGAGCGAGTACGGTATTACTCCCAACCGTATAGCAGTGCTTGGATCGAACCTGTTGATTCTGGGGAATCTTATTCTCATCACCGTTGACCTTTTCAGGGTCACATTCCGTAACGCCTCCTTCGAGAGGGTGAATGTGACCACGGCAAGATACCTGCCGGTATATATGATTTGGACGATTATTGTTGTGTTCGGATTCCCGCTGATATTTGGTTGAAAAGTTGAAAGG
>Ga0209745_1002050_pt1 | contig 11665 bp, 8 predicted proteins | sample BarGraNGADG00312_FD_184495 | JGI IMG/M metagenome (GOLD analysis project Ga0209745, IMG submission 184495) | Arctic peat soil microbial communities from Barrow, Alaska - Barrow Graham LP Ref core NGADG0004-312 (SPAdes) (version 2) | ecosystem: Environmental > Terrestrial > Soil > Wetlands > Peat ... | reverse complement strand
CCGATCCTGCTCGCGGTCGGCGTTCTCCATCAGAGCCTGGTGGCCGCGGAGTTGCGCACGAACGCCTCGATCCTGGTCGAGAGCGACGAGCCGCGCGAGACCCATCACTTCGCCACTCTGCTTGGCTTCGGGGCCGACGCGATCTGCCCGCGGCTCAGCCTCGAGACGGTGGCGGCGCTGGCTCATAGCGGCAAGCTCGGTCGAGACGGCACCGACCCGGCACTGGCTCAGGAGCGCTTCCGCCGTGCAATGGAAGACGGCGTGCTGAAAGTGATGTCCAAGATGGGCATCTCGGATGTGGCGAGCTACCGCGGCGCCCAGATCTTCGAGGCGATCGGGCTCTCGAACGAGTTGATGAACAAGGCCTTCGCGCGCACCTCCTCGGCGGTCGGCGGCGCCGGCTTCGCCGAGCTGGAGCAGGATGCCTGGGAGCGAATCGAGGAGGCCTTCGCCGATCGCCCGCAGCTTGGCAATCCCGGCTTTATCAAGATGCGCCGCGGCGGCGAGGAGCACGCGACCTCGGCGCCGATCGTGAGCGGCCTGATGCGGTCGGTCACCAGCGGGCAGCGCGAGGCCGCGTACCTGCTGCGCCGCGCCGTCGCGGGCGGTGGTTGGGACTTCTACGAGCAGTTCGCCAAGACCGTCAACGACCGTGAGCCGCTCGAACTGCGCGACCTGCTCGAGCTCACGCCGTCGGGCCCACCGCTTCCGCTCGAGGTAGTCGAGCCCGTCTCGGCGATCGTCAAGCGCTTCTCGGCCGGCGCGATGAGCCAGGGTGCGCTCTCGGCCGAGGCGCACGAGACGCTGGCTATCGCTCTGAACATGATCGGCGCCCGCTCCAACTCGGGCGAGGGCGGCGAAGCTCTCGCTCGCTTCGGAACGGCACGAAACTCGGCGATCAAGCAGGTCGCCTCGGGCCGCTTTGGCGTCACGCCCGCCTACCTGCGCTCGGCCGACGAGCTGCAGATCAAGATCGCGCAGGGCGCCAAGCCCGGTGAAGGCGGTCAGCTGCCCGGACACAAGGTCTCGGCCGAGATCGCCGAGCTGCGTCACACCGAGCCCGGGATCGCGTTGATCTCGCCGCCTCCCCATCACGACATCTACTCGATCGAGGACCTGGCCCAGCTGGTCTTCGACCTGCGCCAGGTGCATCCCGGCGCCGACATCTCGGTGAAGCTGGTGGCCGAGGCCGGAGTGGGCATCGTCGCCGCGGGCGTGGTCAAGGCGCTGGCCGACGTCGTACACATCGCCGGCTGCGACGGAGGCACCGGCGCCAGCCCGCTCTCCTCGATCAAGAACGCAGGCGCGCCCTGGGAACTGGGACTTGCCGAGACACAGCAGGCGCTCGTCTCGGAAGGCTTGCGAGGGCGCGTGCGCGTGCGCGTGGACGGAGGCTTCAAGACCGGCCGCGACGTGGTCATGGCGGCGCTCCTGGGCGCCGACGAGTTCAGCTTCGGCACCTCGCTGCTTCTGGCCGAGGGCTGCTTGATGGTGCGCGCCTGTCACCTCGACAGCTGCCCGGTCGGAATCGCGACGCAACGACCCGAGCTGCGCGCCCGCTTCGCCGGAACGCCCGAGAAGGTCGCCGCCTACCTCCTCTTCGTGGCCGAAGAGGTGCGCCGCCAGCTCGCCGCGCTCGGGCTCCGCTCGCTCGACGACGCGATCGGGCGTACGGAGCTGTTGCGCCAGCGCCGGACAGGCAATGCGCGTAAAGACTTGATCGATCTCTCATCTCTGCTGGTGAAGAACGGCAGCGGCCCTTTCCGCTACAGCGCGGAGCCACGAGTCATCGCCAGTGGCGGTGAGCTCAACGACCGTCTCTCCACCGAAGCGGCTGTAATTCTCGAGCGTGATCTGGAGCTCGAGCTCGGCTACACGATCACGAACCGCGATCGCACGATCGGCGCCCGTATCGGCGGAGACATCGGCGATCACTTTGGCTTCGGCTCGCCTCCCGGCTCGGTGACCGTCTATTTCCGCGGAGTCGCCGGACAGAGCTTCGGGGCTTTCCTCGCCGACGGAATCACCCTCAGGCTCACCGGCGCGGCCAACGACTACGTCGGCAAGGGCATGAACGGCGGCAAGATCGTGATTCGCCCGGGGGCGGAGGTCACCGGTCATCCCGTCCTGGCGGGCAACACGCTGCTTTACGGGGCGACGGGGGGCCGCCTCCACATCGCCGGGAGCGTCGGCGGTCGCTTCGCCGTGAGGAACTCCGGTGCGGTCGCCGTGATCGAGGGCTGCGGCGGACACGCCTGCGAGTACATGACCTCGGGGACGATCGTCATCCTGGGCGAGTTCGGCCGCAACCTGGGCGCCGGCATGAGCGGCGGCCAGGCCTTCGTCTACGACCCCGACGGGCTGCTCGAGACGCGCCTGAACTCCGACCTGGTCGCCGCCGAGCCGCTCGGGAAGGCGACCGCCACGACCCTGCGCGAGTTGGTCGAGCAGCACCTCGAGCTCACCGGCTCGACCCGCGCCGAGGCGCTGCTCGACGACTGGGAAAGCGCTCTACGCGACTTCAAGCGAGTCTGCCCCAAGGGTGACGTCGCTCGGCTCGAGGAGGAGCACGAGGGCTCCGCGCGCGAAGCCGAGGAGGGCACTACTCCGGTCACCACCGCTGAGGGAGCTACGAGCTAGGAAACCGCAGCGCCCGCGTCGACGATGCCCGCCCCGTAAGCCTCGCTCGACGGGATCGGGTGCCCGAAGTCGAGGTGGCAGTAGCCCGTGTCGCAGGGCACGCCGTCGACCGAGGCGGTCTTGTTGTCCGGATCGTTCGGGCCGGTGTAGTTCTTGACTCCGTCGTTGGCGGTTATCTTCAGTAGAGCCAAGAGTGCGTCGGGGTTGCCCTGCAGGCGCGGATGAGCCGCGAGCGCCAGCACGGCGACGCCGCTGACGTTGGGAGCGGACATCGAGGTTCCCTGCGACCAGGCAAAGCCTTGCCCGCCGATCGAGAAGCAATCGGAGTTGTACGAGGCCGAGAGCTCGGGGTCGTTGCAGTAGGCGGAGTTCGAGTCGACGGCCGAGAAGGTGCCGTATCCGCCGGACAGCCTGTCGTCCAGTCCGCCGTCGAAGAGGGCGATGTTGAACTGGCGCGCTCCGCCCGGCGCCGCGAGATCGATACGCGGGCCGTAGTTCGAGTAGTAGGTGAGCTGATCGCGGGCGCCTACGAGGTTCACCGGCCAGCGAACAGAGGAATCGGCGTCGGGCGCATCGACGACTTCGTTGGCCGTCGCCGAGACGGCAATCACGCCCGGAACTCCGCCCGGCACCAGCAGCATGCCGCGGAAATCGGTGAAGTACGGCTCGACCGGGTCGCCCGGGTAGAAAGTCCCGAGTCCCTTCGAGCCGGAATTGACGCGACCGGCTCCGACGAACTTCCGCCCGGCCACTTTGAGGTTGGCCTTTTCGAGGCGGACATGCTCGTTACCCGCCGCGGCGATGATCGCTGTTCCGCGCGCGCGGCAATACTTGACCGCGTCGGCCCAGAGCAGATAGTCCTGAGCATCCGATTCGAGCGTCGGGTCGTCGAAGCCCTCGATCGACATGTTGACGATGTCGGCTCCGTCGTGGCAGGCGTCGATCATGCCGCCGACGATCCAGCTGGTCAGTCCGCCGAATTCGCCGGCAAGAACCTTGTAGCTGCGGATCGTCACGTTCGGCGAGACTCCGTTCGAGCCGAAGCCGTTGGCCGCCGCGCCGATGCGGCTGGCGACCCAGGTTCCGTGACCGTCGAGATCGCCCTCACGGCACTCGTCGAGAATCCCGTTGTCGGTGAGGAAGCCGAGACCGTACTCGCGGATGATTGCCTTACAGTCGAGCCCGTTTTCCGACGTTCTCGAGTCGAAGTTCGCCTTCAACTCCCGCGTGTTGCCCTGAACGCCGGTATCGAGCACCGCGACGACGATCGATTTGTCGCCCTTCGTCTCCTGCCAGGCGTCCGGAACGTTCATCCGGTTGTCGTCCCACTGGACGATCCCTTCGACGTTGGGCGCCGCCGCGTCGTGCAGCGGATCGGGGAAGGAGTATTGGCTCTTCTCCTTCGGCGTGTAGGAGGCGGGAGACTTGCTGTCGCCGGCGAGGCGGCTGTCAGACGAGCCCCAGGAGATGTAGCGATCGACGAAGACCGCGTTGACCTTGGGGCTGGTCTCGATCTCGTTGGTGAAATCGGCGGCATCGGCGCGAACGGCAACCGTGGAGATCTCGGGCATCACATTCGCCACGTCTCCACCGGCGTCCGCGACGATCTGGCGCATCTCGGCCGCGGACGTATCGGAATCGAAGCGAACGATGCTCTCGGCCGAAGGCGAGTCGTGCGCCGATTGCACAACCGAATAGGACGGATGAGGGCCGGCGCCGGCGGTCGTGGTGCAGAGAACACCGACGCAAGCCAAGGCACCGGTCAGAAGAATCGCTCGCAGACCGCCCCGCACGCGAAAACGATGGATGCGCGCCATCAGGTTCTCTTTCGGCGTTTCAGGTGCAAAGAAAGAGTCCCGATATTGGGGCATCTTTCTCCCCCGGAAGAGTTGTTTTCGCCGAAAAAAGCGCCAAAGGAGCCGTTCGTGCTCTGTTTGGCCTGCGATCGCCCTGATCCTCTGAGCGCGAGTAAGTGTGCTCCAAGAGCTCGGAGTAAAACGAACACCCTCGCTTTGATTCGAGCTCAATAGGAAGCCGGAGGCTTGGCCCAGGGTGTTCCAATCCGCGGGAAGGACCCCCGGCTTCAGCTCAAGCATAGGCCGAGATCGGCCGCGTCCGAAAAGGACGTGTCCCCTGTGGCCATGCCCGATTTAGCCATCTTGCCGGCCGCTCCGAGGCGACCTATGATCGGCGCCGTTCCAATCCGCTCAAAGGGAGATTCCACATGACGACGATCAAACAGGTCGCGCTCGTCGCGGCTGGGATTCTCTGCTCCTCGCTCGCGCCGACAGGCGTGCTTTCCGCGGGAGCAGAAACAGTGAGCAACGAAGCCGCCTACAAGGCGGCAACGGACACCGACCCGCATTTGCCGCTGACTACGTTCCAGGAGAAAATGCGGGCGCAGAAAATCCAAGCAGCCACGTCTGGGGCCGCAAGCCCGATCGCCAAGGGCGACTCTGCCAGCAGAGTCATCTCAGGCGCAGCTATCGCAACCACCAGTACACCGACGTCCGCTTCTTTGGCCCAGGATCAAAACCCTCAGAAGACCAGCTACTGGTGCGGGCCGGCAAGCGTGAATGAAGCGCTCGGCCAAACCGGAAATTGGTACACGCAGGAGCAGCTGGCGTCGGAACTTAAAACGACGACTGCCGGTACCGCCTGGTCGGGCGGAGGTACCAGCCCCACCGGTTTTCCGGTGCCCGACGTGATGAACAGGCACCAATCGAGGAACTACTACGTCCCGAACGTAGTTTCCAGCACGCCGAGCGATAGCGACGTGAACTACTACAAGTCAGCCCTCACGTACAACATCGCGACAGTAAGAGCGCCGATCATCGGTAACGCCTGGACTACGAAATACTCGGAGTTCTGGCTCGTAGGCCATCCCCATAACGCAACGATCCAGCACTGGTTCGACATTTATGGTTACCGAATCAGCAGTGGTACCACTTACACCAAATACGAAGACTCGGTGCATGGCGCCAGCTCAATCGATTGGCACGACTCGGTTCCGGCTTATTCGGAGCTCCCAAGCCACCAGATCGCGCACATCGTTGGAGGTCGCGGTTACGTCTGGTAACCGAGATCGCAGGAGCTACCGCGGTGGGTTACGGCCCGCCGCGGTGCTCGTGCTCGTCTGCTTCGCATTAGGGGCTTGGTGGTTCGGATCGTCGCTCGTGCCTGGGAATGCGGACGCGTCTCTGGTGAAGGCGACTGGCTCGAAAAAGGGATGGTGTCAGGCAAAACCGAACTCGGCCTGGAAGCAGGTTCTTCGCGGTCGGGTAGTCCCTCTCTCTCACCGAGTCTCGATAGGCCCGCTAGCGCTGGCAAACGAAGGGCGCTCGTTCTATGCCGAGATCTACGGCAAGTCCTACTCGGGCGTGGTCAGAATCGATGCGCGAAGCAATCGATATACGAAGATCAAGCGTTTTTCCGACCCCGTTAACTACCAAGCGAGTGGCGATTTCGACGGACGTTGGCTGGTCTGGGCTGAATATCACTCGCTCTATGACAATCTCAGCGATTTCACGGTCTGGTCTTGGGATTCCCTCACGGGCCGTATACGCCAGATCGGACGAGCAAATCGCTCCTCTTCCGGAGAGTTCTGGCCCAGTTCGTGGAACGCGCCGGTCGCGCACCAAGGTTACGCCGCCTGGCAAGAGGGTGCGGGCCCGGATGAGCTTCGTGAGATCCATGTCGTCGACCTTGCGAACGGCCACGATCGAATCATTCGCCGCGGGCACCCCTCGGGCCCATTCCTGATCGACGGACCTCGGGTCATTTGGCCGGAGTCGATGAAGCGAGGCGCATTGACCGTGATGAGAGCGGCCGACGCCAGGACCGGCCGACTGGTCGCCACCCCGCCGGCGCTACGAAAGTTGCGAGGAGCCATTTGGCCTGCTTCAAACGGCAAGTCACTGCTATACGCAACCGACGATCAGACGTCTCTCTGGTGGTCGCCTTCGTTTAGCGCCACACCTAGACGCGTCTACAAAGGCCGTAAGTACTCACTTCTCGGAATCCCGCTAAACGAAGTACGGGGCCGATACACGTCGTTCAGCATTCCGCTCGAGACGTATGTCGCCGACACGGTCGCTGGTCGTTATGTCCGTATCTACCCCGGAGGTTGGGCCATCGTCGGGTCGAAGGCTCTGGTGCTGCTCACGCCTTCGAAGAGGAAGGCCAACCACGCGATTACGGACATCTTCTACGTACCGCTGAAGTCCTTGCCGCCGGTTCCGTCCTGCGGGTTGAGCGGCTGAGCTCCGGTACTCCTTAGGCCCCGACGGCCGTATCGCCGTCGGCTATCGCCTAGCTACGATCCTATGGCGGTCGTGAAGCACGCCTCATCGGCGCTGACGGCGAGTCTTTCGAAGACCGATCCGATCTCTAGAAAAAGAGCTGCATTCCGCATAGGAGTTTGCATGATACGCGAGAATCTGCATAATACGCGAATGACTTCAACTGCGATCATCGGCACGGCCGGATACACCGGCCAGGAGACGCTCGATCGCGTTCTCTCTCATCCCCAGCTGGAGCTGGTCGCACTCGGCTCGAACACCTTCGCCGGTAAGCCGGCGAGTGTGCTCGATCCGCGCCTCGCGGCCACCGAGATCGCCGAGCACGAGCTGGTTACGAACGAGCAGGCGCTCGCAAGCGGCGCCGAGCTGATCTTCCTCTGCATGGAGAACGAGCGGGCGGCCGCGGTCGAGCCACCGGCCGGCGCCGTGGTGGTCGATCTCTCGGGTGCGCACCGGCTCAAAGACGCCTCCGCCTATGAGCGCTGGTATGGCTTCGTCCATCCCAAGCCCGAAGCCCTCGCGGACTGGTGCTTCGCGCTGCCCGAGTTGGCGCCACCCAGCGGAAAGCTCATCGCCAGCCCCGGCTGCTACGTCACGGCCACCCTGCTCTCGCTCGCTCCGCTCAAGGACGATCTCGATCCGGCGAGCGTCGTCGTCGACGGCAAGTCCGGCACGACCGGCGCGGGCCGGAGCCCGAAGCCCGCTTTGCACGCCGGCGCCGTGCTCGAGACCGTCGTCCCCTACAAGATCGGCGTCCATCAGCACGTGCCCGAGATGGCTCAGTTCCTGGGCTTCGCCCCCACCTTCGTGCCCCATCTACTGCCGATCAGGCGCGGCATCGTCGCGACTTCGTATCTGCGCGGGATCGACGCCAAGGCGGCGCGGGCCAAGCTTTCGAGCGCATACGCGTCTGCGCCGCTGGTGAACGTGCTGCCGGAGGGCGCCGTCCCCAACCTGCGCCGGATGCAGGAGACCGATTGCGTCGAGATCAACGCCTTCGCCGACACGGCGACCGACGCCACCATCGTCGTCTGCGCGCTCGACAACCTCGGCAAGGGCGCGGCGGGGCAGGCGGTGCAGAACGCCAACCTGGCACTCGGGCTCGAGCAGACGGCCGGGCTTCGGATTGGGATTCTGAGCGCATGAGCGTGACGGCCGCCAAAGGGTTTTTGGCCTGCGGCGTTCGCTCCGGGATGAAGACGGAGGGGCTCGATCTGGCCCTCGTCCGCTCGGCGGAGCCCGCGGTCGGCGCCGCGATGTTCACGCAGAACCGGGTGCAGGCCGCGCCGGTCACCATCTCGCGCCGGCACCTCGCTCAGGCGCAACCGCAGGCGGTCGTCCTCAACTCGGGCTGCGCCAATGCGGCCACCGGCGAGCGCGGCGAGCTTGATGCTCTTGCCACCGCCGCCGAGGCGGCTCGGCTGTTGAATCTTTCGAGCGAGCAGATCCTGCTTTGCTCGACCGGCGTGATCGGGGTCAGGCTCCCGCTCGACAAGCTCTTGCCCGGGCTTGCCCTCGCGGCGCCCGCCCTTTCCGAGACGGGCGGCGGCGATGCGGCACTGGCGATCATGACCACCGACACGCGCCCCAAGCTGGCGAGCGCCTCGGGCAGCGGCTTCACAGTCGGAGGCATGGCCAAGGGCGCGGCGATGATCCATCCCCAGCTGGCGACGATGCTCGCCGTGATCACCACCGACTACCCGCTCGAGCCGGGCGAGCCCGAGAAGTTCCTTCGCCCCGCCGTCGAGCACAGCTTCAATCGCATCTCGGTCGACGGCGATTGCTCGACCAACGACACCGTGATCCTGCTGGCGAACGGCGCCGGCGAGGTCGTGCGCGACGAAGCGAGCGACCGGGAGTTCGAGCAGTTGCTGGCGCAGGTCTGCTACGAGCTGGCCGAGCAGATCATCAAGGACGCCGAAGGATCCACCGTGCTGATGGAAGTGAAGGTGCGCGGCGCCGTCGACGAAGATCAGGCGGTGGCGATCGCGGCCCGCATCGCTTCCTCGCCGCTCGTCAAGACCGCGGTGTTCGGGCACGATCCGAACTGGGGCCGGGTGATGATGGCCGCCGGCTCGGCGCCCTGGCACGGCGGCTACGCGGAGCTCGATCCGGGCAAGGTGACTCTGGCCTTCAACGGCACGCAGGTGCTGCAGAACGGCGCCCACATCGAGGTCACGCCGCCGATGGAAGGCGTCAGTTGCGTGATCGACCTCGACCTCGGCCTGGCTGACGGCGAGGCGAGCTATCTGGCCTCCGACCTCTCCTACGAATACGTGCGGCTGAACGCGGAGTACACGACATGAGCCGGATCGTGGTGAAGCTCGGCGGCGCCATTGCCCGCGACGCGATCTCCTATCCGCTCGCGCTTGCAGACCAGGGTCACGCGGTCTGCATCGTGCACGGCGCGGGGCCGCAGATCTCGCTCGAGATGGCGAAACGCGGTATCGAGGTCTCCTTCGTCCACGGCCGGCGCGTGACCACGCCGGAGGCGCTGGAAGTTGTGCGCGAAGCGCTGGCGCAGGTGAACAGCGAGCTGGTCGAGGCCGTCGGCGAGCGCGCGGTCGGCCTGATGGGCGACGAGATCGGGCTCGAGGCCGAGCAGGTGCTCGAGCTGGGCCTGGTTGGAAACCCGCTTCCAGGCGCCCCCGCGCCGGTGATCGAAGCGCTCGAGGCCGGTCGGGTTCCGGTGATCGCTCCGCTCGCGCGCGGACCGCTCAATGTCAACGCCGATGAGGCCGCGGCGATGCTCGCGGTTGGTCTTGAAGCCGAGCGTGTCCATTTCGTCACCGACGTGCCCGGGCTGCTGATGGGCGACGACGTCGTCGCCTCGATTCACGCCCACGAGGCCGAGCAACTGCTGGACAGCGGCGAGCTCAAGGGCGGGATCATCCCCAAGCTCCGCGCCGCGGTGCACGCCGCCCGCCAGGGCGTCATCGCCGAGATAGGCGAGACGGCGGTGATTGCATGAGCAAGCTGCAAGAAACGAACCTGCTTCCGGTTTATGCCCGCGCCCCGGTTACCTTCGTCGAGGGCGACGGTTGCTGGCTGATCGACGACAACGGCGAGCGCTACCTCGACTTCGCCGGCGGCATCGCCGTGATCGGGCTGGGGCATCGCCACCCGGCTTCCACCCGCGCCGCCCACGAGCAGCTCGACCGGCTCTGGCACGTTTCCAACCTCTACTGGACGGTTCCGATGACGGAGCTGGCGAAGAAGCTCTCCGACCGCTTCGGCGGCGCCCAGGCTTTCTTCTGCAACTCGGGCACCGAGGCGATCGAGGCGGCGATCAAGTTCGCGCGCAAGGCAACCGGCAAGGTGGGCGCCGTCGCGCTCGAGGGATCGTTTCACGGCCGCACGATGGGCAGTCTCTCGGTCACCGGGCAGCAGGCGCAGCGCGAGACCTTCGCGCCACTACTCAACCAGGTCAGCTTCGCCTTCCTCAACAACCCCCTTTCGCTCCGCGCCGCCGCACTCGCCGACACGGGCCTGATCATCATGGAGCCGATTCTGGGCAACGGCGGCGTTCGCCCGGTCGACATCGAGTTCGCACACGCAGCCCGCGCGCTCGCCGACGAGCTCGGCGCTCTGCTCTGCTTCGACGAGGTGCAGACCGGCGTCGGCAGAACGGGCTCCTTCTTCGCCTTCGAGAGCCTGGGCGTCAAGCCCGATCTGGTCACACTGGCCAAGGGACTGGCCAACGGTCTCCCGATCGGCGCGCTGCTGGTTGCGGGCAATGTCAGCGGCGGGCTCGAGCCCGGCGACCACGCCTCGACCTTCGGCGGTAATCCCGTGTCTTGCGCGGCCGGGTGCGCCGTCGTCGACGCAATCGACGAGGAACTGCTCGCGAACGTTCAAGCGATGGGCGAGCGCCTGGCCTCCGGGCTGCGCGAGCTTCCCGGCGTCTCGGAGGTTCGCGGCGCCGGCCTGCTGATCGGCGCGGATGTCGAGCACTCCGCCGCCGACGTCGCGGCGAAGGCGCTCGAGCAACACCTGCTGATCACCACCTGCGGGACGAATTCGATCCGGCTGACACCTCCGCTGACCGTCTCGGCGGGACTGATCGATCAAGCCCTGGCAACTCTTCGGGAGGTACTGGCATGAACAAGAGCGATCGCCACGCCGTGATCCTGCGTCTCGTGCGCGAGCGCGAGATCGCGACCCAGGACGAGCTGGCCCAGGCGCTGCACGAGCTCGGGTACGAGGTCGTGCAGACGACCGTCTCGCGGGACATCACGGAGCTTGGGCTGGTCAAGGTGCGCGGCGCGGGCGGTAGGCTCGTCTACGCGCCGGCCGCGGGAGCGAACGGACATCGCCGTCAGGCGCAGCTCGCCGAGGCCTTCAGGCGCTGGGCCCTGAGCTGCGAATCGAGTGGGAACCTGGTCGTCCTGACCACGCCCCCCGGCTTCGCCGGAGCGATGGCCCAGGAGATCGACGACGCCCACCTGCCGCGCATCCTCGCCACTCTCGCGGGCGAGAACACGATCTTGATCGTGCCCTGCGAGGGAGTTTCGGGCGTCGAGCTTGCCGAGGAGCTCCGAGCCGAGTTTCTGGCCGGAATAGATATCGAGAGCAACAAGAGATGAGGAGTGGAGATGAGTAAGACCGCGGTGCTCTGTTATTCGGGTGGCCTGGACACCACCTGCGCGATCTGCTGGCTGAAAGAGGACTACGGCTTCGACGACGTCGTGGCCGTGATGGCCGACGTCGGCCAGGAGTACGAC
>Ga0209745_1002049_pt1 | contig 11666 bp, 6 predicted proteins | sample BarGraNGADG00312_FD_184495 | JGI IMG/M metagenome (GOLD analysis project Ga0209745, IMG submission 184495) | Arctic peat soil microbial communities from Barrow, Alaska - Barrow Graham LP Ref core NGADG0004-312 (SPAdes) (version 2) | ecosystem: Environmental > Terrestrial > Soil > Wetlands > Peat ... | reverse complement strand
CAGGCCGGTTGCCGCCTCGCTCCCGCAACGAGGGCACCGGAATCCCTCCGGCCACCGCGACTCAAACAGGTACTGCCGGCACGCGTCCTCATCGGGAAAGCGGTCCTGGAACTCGATGATCGTGCGAGGGAAGTCCGGTCGAGCCACACCTCAACTCTAGCGGAGTTAAGCGGATAAGCATGATCCAGCTATTGGGGACGCGACAGAGCCAGATGAAGTTCCAAGTTGCGAAGGAATGGGGACAGCTGCCTCAGTGGGATGCTGAGGAGCTCTACCAGGGTGGCAAGGTCGACGCCCGGGGCTTTCCGACACGCTGGGTCAAGCGCTGGAATGAGTAGTGGCCGGTCAATTAGGCGAAGGCTGATGGAATGCGGGGGCGTGCGGTCCGGTCCCACCCAGTGGGCAGGGACTGGACGGGCCACTCACCGTTGATGACCGCGTCAACCTCGCCCTTCTTGGTCCGCAGGTATGTCTGGAACTCGGCAGCCGCCGCGTAGCGCCACGTCACCTGCTTGCTGTGCAGGGCTACCAGTTCGATTTGCAGCTCGGCGGGATACATCACGGCCATGCGCGTTGCGACGCTGGCCGCTGCGATGGCGTCCTCGGTCGCATCGTGTGCACCGGCCAGCCGGACGTTGTAGTGCTGGCAGGTGGCGGTCAGTGTGCGCAAGCCCTTGCGCCACTTGTCGAGCTGCTTGTCCAGGACGTAGGGGTCAATCACGAGCAGGGCAGGGAATTCGCAGTCATAGCGGCGGCATTCGCGCGCGAGGACCGTGAGGTCGAACGATGCGTTGAAGGCGATCACCGGTGTGCCGGCCATGGCGCCAGCCTTGAGAACGTGGGCGATCTGTGTGATGGCCTCGGCAGGGTTTTGCCCGTTGGCTTGGGCTTCTTTGTTGCTGATTCCGTGGATGTCACTGGCGGCTTTGGGGATCGGTATGCCGGGGTTGATCAGCCAAGATCGGACCTCGATGGTCTGTCCACTTCGGATGCGCGCGATTGCGGCGGTGACGATGCGGTCGGTGTTGACGTCGGTGCCGGTGGTTTCGGTGTCGAATGCCAACACCTCACCCAGGTGCCATGCGGTCGCGCGCTGTTGGTTGGTCATGCGTTGGCTCCGGTCCTTGGGACTTCAGGTGCTGGCGTGTTCGAAGGGGGCAGAAGTCAGCGAGTGATGATGGTGCTGGCGTGCAGCACTGTCGGCAGACTGACTTGCGGCGTGCGGACGCTACACCTCGTCGAGTGCTTGTGCTTGGTGAACAGTGAGGTGAGGGGAAAAGCCAAACCCCACGTGGCCGCTACCCAGAAACCGATGGCGGCGGTTAGACCGGAATGGGTCGGTGACGGCTTTGTCGGTGGGGTGAGCGATCATGTCTAAGGTGACGACGAAGAGCAGCAAGCGCGGCAAAGGCAAGGGTGATGATGTCTCGGCTGCGCTTACGGTCTGGCGCAATGGACTGGTCAATCTCACCGGTGTGAATCGGTTGATCAACTTCAAACACAGCAAGACCGGCACGCTGCAGATTTCGGCACCGCCCGCTCAGCGGATCCTTGACGGGCTGCAGGGCACCCGTTCGTGGGGGTTTGTCGGTACGAGCGACACAGAGGGTGGGCCGACGAAGGCTCAGCCTGCGCTGCCGGCCAGCACGCTGCGCGGCCTCAGGGACGACAAGGACCTTGGCTCGGTGCTCAGGAGCCTGCTGCGCAAGTCCAAGCAGGAGTTCCTCGATCGTGGACTTTCCGTGCTGTACATCGCCGTGGGCATGCTCGAGTGGCGCGACGTTGACGATACGAAGTACTCCAGCCCTTTGGTGCTTGTTCAGGTGGATCTTTCGTCCACAGGCCCGCGTGACAGGCCGAAGCTTCAGGTTGGGGATGGTGATTCCGTCCTCAACCCGGCGCTGGCGCTTCGCATGCAGGACTTTGCGGTCACTCTGCCGGCGGTGGACACCATTGTTGACCTGGACCTGGGTGTCTTGTTCGATGACGTCCGCAAAGCCGTCAAGAAGCATGATGGCTGGGTTGTGACCGATGCTGTGGTCCTGTCGTGCTTCTCGTTCCACAAGGAGGCGATGTATCGCGACTTGCTGGACAACGAGGAACTGGTTGTCAACCACCCCGCTGTGCGTGCCATGGCAACCCAGGACGCAAGCGCTCAGACTGAGAGCTTTGGTTTCGAGGCGATCACGGCTGAGGACATTGACCGGGTCGCGCCGCCTGAAGACACGCCGCTGGTCTTGGATGCGGACTCCTCGCAGAGGGCGTGCATCGCGGCTGCGATCGCGGGACAGAGTTTCGTTATGGACGGGCCTCCCGGCACGGGCAAGTCCCAAACCATCGCGAACATGATTGGGGCGCTCCTGCACGCAGGGAAGACGGTCCTGTTCGTGTCCGAGAAGGCGGCCGCCCTGGAGGTGGTCCGGAACCGTCTTGCTGAGTCCGGTCTGGAGAACTACCTCCTGGAGCTGCACAGCCATAAGTCGAGCCGTAAGGAAGTCGCTTCCGCATTGGCCAGCGCCTTGGACAACGTTCCCGTGGCACCGGCCGGTATGGACGCGCTCAGCCGTAAGACCCTGATCAAACGTCGGCTGCAGCTCAACGCGTACGCCGACGCCATGAACAAGGTTCGTGAGCCGTTCGGGTACAGCTTGCATGACGTCCTGGGGTTGATCTCGAAGCTTGAGCAGGTCCCTGCCGCGCCGACCCCGGACTTTCCCCCCGTCTCGCTGACACCCGACATGCTGCAGTCCATCCGGGATGCGTCCGACCGGATCCACCGTGCCTGGCGGCCCGCTTCCCAGGGACAGAGCTTCCTGTGGCGTGAGGTTGCCGATCGCTCCTCGCTGAGCACCCGCCTCTACCAGGCTGAACGGGCACTGGAGGAACTTGGCGGGATTGTGAGCCACAATCCTGAACTCACCGACGCATTCGACATTGCTCGCCCCAGCGAAGCAACCGAGCTGGCAGCGCTCATCAGTCATGGCGCCTCTCGTCCCGTAGCCGTTCATGATGACTGGCTGACGGTGGCCGATCTGACAACCGTGAATGTTGTCGCCACTGATCTGGGGAAGGCCCTGGCGAACATCCGCCTCAGCGCTGAGGCAGCAAGGACCGCGACGGGTGTGAATTGGACAGACCTGCCAGACCCGGCGACCTTGCCGGTGAGCCCGTCCGTTGGCCATCTGGTCCCTGCAGCGGTGCACATCGCTGATCTTGACGCGGCCGCCTCTGACGACCTGACGGTCCGTTTCACCGCTCACGCTGATCTGCTGGACGACCGCGTACAGGCTCTCAGTTGGCTGACCTCGATGTTGAAGCTGCCACCTGTGAGTACCATTCAGGACGCGGATACGGTCCTTGCCGTTGCCGGACTGGCCTACGTCTCTCATCGCCCACTTCGGCAGTGGTTGAGCGCGGACGGGATCGAGGCTGTGCAAGCTGCGGCCGCCTTACTACGGCAACGGGTCGCGACCTTGGGCACAGCCGAGACAGCCGCCCATCGTCTCTACACCGACGCAGCGCTCAGCGAGCCGCTGACCGACCTGCACGAGCGCTTCACCAATGTTCACAAGGGGTTGCGCAAACTGCTTGGGGATTATAGGCGGGACAAGAAGGCGGTGGCAGCCTTCACAGCTGAGATGGTCAGCCTTGAGGATGCCATCGCCGACCTCGGGGTAGCGGTCGCGTGGTCCCAGGCCCATGCTGATCTAGCGTCGGTCGAGAGTGGCCACGCCGAAGTGCTCGGGTCGTACTGGAAAGGGCGAAAGACCGACTTCACCGAGCTTGACGAAGCCATCGCCCACGCGAAACTCATACTGAAGAGTGCCCCAGCGGAGGCGCTCGGCGCAGTAGCTGATCACGTCTGCGCTGACGCACCAACACGAGCCATGGAAACACTGATCACTGACGTTCGGGCGGATCTCGATGGGTGGCGGTCCACGCTCGCCCAGGCGAAACAGCCCGCAGCTCGACCTGAACTTCTCATCGTGCCGCTCACGGCCGCCATCGTCTGGCTGCGTGGTCACCTCACCCCGCTGGAGCAGTCGGCCGCGCGTGCCCGTGCGGTCAGTGTTGCCATCGGTCGAACCCTGACCCTCGCGCAGGCCGACGGGGCGCTGTTGCTTCGCGACACGGCGGAAGCCGCTGAGGCAACGTTGGCGGCGAGTGACGCAACGTTTGAGGTGGCTCTGGGTGCCCTTGCCTACCAGGGCAAGGAAACCGACGAAGACGCGCTGTTCGCGGCCCTGACCTGGGCTGAGGAGGTTCGCTGCATCCGTTCTGGGGAAGACACTGCAATGACCAATGAACAGGTCAAGGCGCTTTCCCTGGTCCGAAGCACCGACAACCTGCCAGCCGCCGACACGAAGTGGCGGACGGCCGCTGGCCGGGTCGTTGGCGCCTTCGCTGAGACCCGCCATGTCGAGCTTCATGCGGAACTGGACGACTACGCAGACGGGGCGGAATTCCTGGGCGAACTGGGCGATGACAGCAGCGGTCAGGACGAATGGTTCGCCTACCAAGAAGCACGTGCCGACCTTGCTACGCACGGTCTGGACTGCGCGGTGGGGTTCTGCATTGACCAGGTGATCCCCGCTGATCAACTGAAAGTGGTCGTCGAACGGGCTCTGCTGAAAGCGTGGGCTGACCACATCATCGGTCAGGACAGGAACCTGCGCCCCCTGTCCGCCGACGACCGGACTGCCATCGTCGAGGAGTACAAGATCCTCGACCGTCAACTCATCCCCGCGGCAACCTCCGAGATCATCCTGTCGGTCAACTGCCGTCGCCCGGCGTCGACTGGCGTTGGTGAGTCGAACATCATCAGGCGTGAGGGGATGAAGAAGACCCGGCACATGGCCGTTCGTGAACTCATGCAACGCAGCCGCAATGTGACTCTCGCGCTCAAGCCGTGCTTCATGATGTCGCCGCTCGCCGTTAGCCAGTACTTGCCGCCGGAAATGATGTTTGATGTGGTGATCTTCGACGAGGCCTCCCAGGTCACTCCCGGCGATGCCATCAACTGCATCTACAGGGGCAAGGCCCTGATCACAGCGGGTGACGACAAGCAGCTGCCTCCAACGTCGTTCTTCGACCGGATGACTGACGCCGAGGGAGAGGAAGACGCCACTACCGACGTCACCGACTTCCAGTCGATTTTGGAACTCTCCAAGGCATGTGGCGCGTTCCGGGACATGGGTCTGCGTTGGCACTACCGGAGTCGTCACGAAGCCCTTATCGCCTTCTCGAACCACTCCTTCTATGAAGGTAGACTGGTCACCTACCCCGGAGCGCGCAGCGACGGCCCGGACGTCGGCGTTGAGATGTTCCACGTCCCGGGCGTCTACCGTCGTGGCACCAGCCGTGACAACCCGATCGAAGCCGAGCATGTCGCGGCTCGAGTCATTCACCACTTCGCCACCCGACCCGACACCACGTTGGGTGTGGTGACGTTCTCCGGAGCCCAAGCCGAAGCCATTCGGTCCGCACTCGACCGGGCACTCGAGGACCGTCCCGACCTTGAACATCACATGGGCGGGGGCCGGCTTCACGGGCTGTTCATCAAGAGCCTTGAATCGGTCCAGGGCGATGAGCGTGACGTCATGATTTTCAGCATCGGATACGGTCCCGACGAGAACGGCAAGATCACCAACAACTTCGGGGCACTCAATAAGCCCAAGGGCTGGCGACGACTGAACGTGGCCATCACCCGTGCCCGCCAACGGGTTGAGATCGTGACCTCCATCCGCGCGGGAGATATCCCCGCATCGGAGAACGAGAGCGTCCGCTACTTCGCCGCATACCTGGACTACGCCGAGCGAGGCATGGAAGCTCTCACCCTTCAGCTTGGCCCGAGCGGGCTCGGCACCGACAGCCCCTTCGAAGATTCCGTCATCGACGCAATCCGCTCTCGAGGGTTCCTTGTTGAGCCGCAGGTCGGAGCGGCCGGCTACCGCATCGACATGGGTGTACGACACCCGGAGCACCCCGGCGTTTTCGCGCTTGGAATCGAGTGTGACGGCTACATGTACCACTCGTCTCCGGCTGCCCGTGACCGGGATCGGCTGCGTGAGCAAGTCCTTCGAGGCCTCGGCTGGAACCTGTACCGCATTTGGGGGACCAGCTGGTACCGCAACCGGAAGCAGGAAGAGGAGCGACTGCTTGTGGCGATCAACGCTGCAATCGCGGCACCGATTCACGGCAGGCTTTCTGGCCTGCCTGACGAGATCGGCCGGCCCCGGGTTCTCACTGCGGAGATCGAATGGTCAGCCGTCCCAGTCTGGACGACTCCTTACGAGGCTGCGCAGGTTGCCCCGTTACCCCGATGGACTGACCCTTCCGACCCGGACAGCCGGTTCGACATGGTGGTAGGCGTTCAAGAAGTCGTCAATGTGGAAGGACCCGTTCACATCGATGTCCTCCATCAGCGTCTTCGTGACGCATGGAACATTGGACGGATCGGCGTCAAGATTCGCGACAACATTCAGGCGGCCATCACCCAAGCCGACGTGATCCGCGACGGCGATTTCATCGACATACCTGGCCGCGCCTTCGTCACTGCCCGGACGCCCACGGACACGGTCACGCGCAGAGCGGAACAGATCTGCCCGGACGAGTTGGCCACCGCATTGGTCAACCTGGTCAACGACGGGGGAACTGTCAGCAGGGATGACCTGATGACCGCAACCGCACGCGTTTACGGGTGGAATCGTCGAGGCACCGACATCACCACCTATCTCTCGCGCGTGATCGATGCACTGCTCGAAAATGGGTCGATCACCGGCGACTCGTCGGCCTATTCAATCCCAGCCGCCGGCTGAGAGCGCCGGGTCCCTCTTTCACATGGACTTTGATGGGCGAAATCAGGTCCGCCCCGCTCGTCTTGGTCTTTCGCGTTGCACCTCGGTCAGGATGCGGCCTTACCGCACAGTCGCCGCACGTCGCATCGTGCGCACTTCGCGACAAGTGGGTCGGGCGCATAATCTCGCTGCCGCAGACGCTTGGCAGCGATCTGGACCACTTGCTCTGCCGCGATCACATCGGACTGCTCGATGGGGACGTGAATCCGCTTCGATGTCTTGAGGTCGTGGATGAATGCGCCCACGACTTCCAAGCCTTCACGTCGGCCCGCGTCGGCGTAGACCTGTAGTTGCAGACTGTTCGTGGCCGCGCCCGTGGACGTCTTGTAGTCAACGATCGATAGGTGAGTTGGGACGCCATCGTGTTCGTCGAAGATGACGTCGGCGCGCCCCGAGACCACGACGCCGTCGAGGCTGAGCTCAAACGGCCTCTCGGTGGCCCACACGCGCTTGAGCTCGTCGCTGTGTTCGTTGATGTACTGGTTGACCAACCGCTGGGCGGCCTGCTTCATCTCGCGGTGTGCCGGCTTGTTCGCCATCGGGAGGTAGAAGTCGGTAGCCAGTAGGTGGTCCACCGCCTTCTGGTTGGGCGGCTGCCCGGTCTCTGTGGTGTGCTCGGCGACTGCTCGCATGAGGTGGTGCACCGCTTTGCCATAACCCAGTTCAGGAGCCAGTGCGGGCATGAAGCCGAGTTGCGAGCGGAGCCAATAGCCGAAGCCGCAGTCCAGGAAAGACTGCATCTCGCTGTAGGTCACGATGACGTCCGCGATGGCGGCTTCGGCGAGCGAGGGCTTCAACGTGGGCAGGTTCGATGGCTCGCTCAGGGTCTTCTGACAGAACTCGACATACGGAGAGAGCTTTCCCTTGTTCTTGTTCACGCGTTCGTGCGTCGAGAGCGAGACCCAGTCACGTGCCCGGGTGAGCGCGACATAGAACAGTCGTCTCTCGTCTGCGTCTGAACCTTCGTACCTAGCCGCGTCGAACAGGTGGCGTGGAATGAGCCAGTGACCGGCTTGGCCTGTCTTGCTGGAAGGGAACCGCCTACCTGTTAGCGATGGCAGAAAGACCACGGGCCACTCGAGGCCCTTGGCGGAGTGGACTGTGGACAGGTCCACCGCGTCGATCTCCATGTCCGGCTCACCGTCAAAGCCGTCGTAGGCCCCGTTGGCGTAGTTCGTCAGCAGCGTCGCCAAGTTCCTGTAGTACCAGCCACCCCGGTCGCTGCCCCCCACCTGTTCGCCCGGAACGTTTGCATCGGGCCGTGCACGACGATGCACCGTCTCGTAGTCAGCCAAGACCGTCGTGAAACGAGCTAGTGTGCCCAGTCGGCTTCGGACAATCTCGTCTCGCACGTCCCAGGTGTTGGCCTGGATCGTCGCCATGAGCTCGTAGAAGTCACCCACGAGGTCGACCGGCTTGCTCTGATCCTCGACGCTTACCTTCCACGCGACAAGGTGCCGCGAAAGGGCGAGGCTCACCTTGGTGCTCAGGCCGAACTGGCTCTCATAGTCACCGCGCAGCTCGTCGAAGTCGACGGTCACAGAAGACCCAAATCGCTCTGACTTCCAGTCGCGATCTGCCAGCCACGCATAGGTACGCCCCAGGATGTTCGCCTCCGGCTGACCGAACAGACCAGTCCGACCGCCCGGCTGCACAGGAACGCCAGACTGCTCGAAAGCGCTCAGCAGTCTCGGGTATGCCACTCGACCGCGGACCAGTACAGCCATGGTCCCGTAGGGCACGCCATCCGCATGAAGCCGCTGGATCCTCGACGCGAGGTCTTCGGCCTCCTCCACTTCCGTGTCATGCACAGCCACATGCACGGCGGGCCCGTCGGCTGGCCGCACCGGCGTCATTTCCTTCTTCAGCCGTCCAGGGATTGTCTGTGCGAACGCATCCGCGAGTGCCACGATCGCCGGTCGAGATCGGCGATTGGACATCAAATCGAACGACGTCACGTCCGGGTATCGGTCGGCGAAGCCAACGATGTTCGTCACGTCGGACCCGCGCCATTGGTAGATGGCCTGGTCGTCATCCCCCACCACGACCAAGTCCGCCTGCCCGTAGGGCTTGGCGAGCAACTCGATCAGTCGTTCCTGGGCAGGGTTGACGTCCTGGTACTCATCCACGATCAAGTGCTTGACCTGGCTCGTTACCTTTGCGTGCAGTTCTGGATTTTCGAGCGCCTCAACAGCCTTCACGATTTGCAGTCCGTAGCTCAGGAGCCGATACCGCTCGAGGGTCTCGTAGTAGTCGCGGAGCACGCTGCGGAAAGGATCCTCGAGGCTCTCGACGTCGATCAGCTCGTTCTCAACCACCTCGGCGTTGCTAGCAAAGGTCCTGATGCCCGCAAACAGGCCTTCGCGGGCATCGAGGCTCTTCATGTTCAGCCGGGTGCCCTCGCGTTGCAGGAAGGCAACCATCTGGTTCTCGTCCAGCGGGTCGTAGCTCTCGTATCTCGGCACGTAGGTCTGCAGCAGCCGAAAGCAGTAGGAGTGGATCGTTCCCACGAACAGACCACCGAGCAGGTCCACCGTCGTAGCGCCGGAACGTTCCTCAACGCGTTGACGGATCCGGTCTTTCAGTTCGGCGGCTGCTCGTTTGGTGAAGGTGAACGCGACAATGCTGTCGGGCGCGACGCCATCGGCGACCAACGAAGCCACGCGCTGTGAGACCACTTCGGTCTTGCCCGACCCCGCGGACGCGATGATCTGAACGTGGCCGCCGCGATGCTCGACCGCTGCCGCCGCAGACCCGCTCAACTTAGGCACGTCCTGTCGCCCTTGAACCACGTTTACTCCCTTGAAAGTGGTTCGCCAGATTAAGCGCGAACGCAACCGGCCCAGGCTCGGCTGTTGAGCATGCCCAGGCGCACCTGAACGCCAAACGCGAGCTCTTCCAAGCTGGTGGCTTTCTGTCGGCGTGCCAGCTTGAGCGCGATGAGGGCGGCAGCGTTGGCATCGGCCCCGGCCTGGTGATGGTCGAACGGGGGGATGCCTAACGCGTCGCAGACGATGGGCAGCTTGTGGGACGGGAGGTTCAGGAGGATTCGCCGGGACAACACCAGGGTGCACCCGTACGTAAGTACAGGCCACTTCAGCCCATCCGCGTCGCAACCGCCCCGAATCGCGCTTGTGTCGAATGCGGCGTTGTGCGCGACTATGGGCAGGTCGCCGACGAATTCGAGGACCTGAGCCAGGCGCTTCTTGAACGGTGGGGCGTTCTTGACCATGCTCGGTGTGATGCCATGCACGCCGATGTTGCGGCCGTCGAACCAGTTGAGAGTGGCCGGTGGTCTCGTCAACCAGTTCTCGGTGCGCACGACCTTGCCGTTCCTTACGACGGACAGGCCGAAGGAGCAGATCGAGCCCCGCTTCGAGTTTGCGGTTTCAACGTCGAGACCGACGAAGTTCAGGCTCACGACAGGTCTTCGCCGCAGGAGGCCAGTGTCTCAGTTGTCGCGTCTGCGACGGCGGACTTTCGACTCCGCACACCAACCCCCCGAGCATCAGCGCTTGGCTTGGAACATGATGAGGGAGGTGCTGTTGCCCACACTCACCATCGGCGCAGACTCAATGGTCTGACGCTAATTCGGATCATGACACGTCGAGGCAGGCTTGTCCTGGTAACGAACAATCTGCCAACTCCATGGTTCCGCCATATGGTGGCTCGGCTGGTGGGACGTTCACCTTGCGGTGATTCACCGGGTCGTGAATACCTTGGGAAGTGGCGCAGCTGAGGTCGCTGGCGCCGCTTTAGATGCAGCTTCTAGACAACAGGAGGGCACATGCCGCTTACGATCGCAGCCTGGGAATGTCTGCGGACAATGTCGCCGAAGAGCCCCAAGCACGTTGGCCCGATCGAGAGGCGGCTGGGCAGCGAGAAGACGCTTGAGGAGTTGATCGCCTACCGCCACCTGAAGCGGTCCGGTGGCATGGTCGTCCGGACAGCTGCGTCGGTAGACGCGTTCAGTGTCTTCGACTGTCTGCCTGACGACGGAGCCTCCCGCGGGAACACCACACTGAAGAGTGCAGCCGGCCTGACCGACCGACGATACGAGGCGGCCACGAAGCTCCTGCTCCGATCGGGGGAGGTCGCACCTGCTGGAGGCGCCGGGGGCGCGTTGCGTCGGGCAGGGGATGGACCTCGAGCTGCCGCCGCCAAACAAGAGTCTTATCTGTACGAGCCCTTCAAGAAGTGGCTCGAGTCTGGGGATAAGCCGAGTGATCAGACACTGCGTCTCTGCCTTGTGACAGCGAATGGCGAAGGCCATCGACGCGGAAGGGGAGCCTGGGCGCGTCCAGATGTCGTAGCAATCTCTGTGACGTCTGTGACCGCATGGGATCTTGTCCCAGGCGTGGTCGCTGAGATTCACAGCTACGAGCTCAAGCCCTATCGCGAGGCCGAGAAGCTCCCCGGGGTTTATGAGGCTTGCGCGCACCAGAGACGGGCGCATTACTCGACCCTAGTGCTCGAGTGGCCTCCCGACGGCGACAGGAAGGTCCCGGCGGAAATCGAAGATGAGTGTTCCCGGCTGGGGGTGGGTTTGGCTCTCATGTGGGGCAGCAATGTCAGACTCCGACTCGATGCACGAAGGAATTCGCCGGCGCCAGACAAGTTGCAGGAGTTCCTACAAGACGTGCTGTCCAGCGATGAGGATCGCACTGCCTATCTTCAAGCCATCGGCCGAGTCGTTGCGGTTGACGCCGATTAGGCCGAAGTTTCGTGCCGTGTGACACGTGAAACCCCTGCCGAGCAGGGGTTTCACTGTTTTCGGGGTAGGGCGTTCTGGCTACTTCAGGGTGAGTG
>Ga0209745_1002047_pt1 | contig 11669 bp, 11 predicted proteins | sample BarGraNGADG00312_FD_184495 | JGI IMG/M metagenome (GOLD analysis project Ga0209745, IMG submission 184495) | Arctic peat soil microbial communities from Barrow, Alaska - Barrow Graham LP Ref core NGADG0004-312 (SPAdes) (version 2) | ecosystem: Environmental > Terrestrial > Soil > Wetlands > Peat... | reverse complement strand
GTCGAGAAAATGCCTCCCGGGCAACTGGATTTCAGAATCTCACACCGCTTTGGAACAATAAATTCAGGTGCGTACAATTTTTTCGGGCTCGACCAGTCTAATGTTCATTTCAGCCTTGAGTATGGTCTTTATAAGTGGTTAATGATTGGTGTTGGCCGCGGAACATACGAAAAGACTTTTGACGGGTTTACAAAGTTCACTATTCTCCGACAATCTTCCGGAGCAAGGGTAATGCCCGTTTCTCTTTCCGTTTTCTCATCAGTAGCCCTTAATACTCTTAAGTGGTCGGATCCGACCAGAACAAATTATTATAGTTCAAGACTCTCCTATGTTGGACAGGTGCTTATTGCCCGGAAAATTAATCAGTCTTTTTCTGTCCAGATATCTCCTACCTATGTACACAGAAACCTGGTTGCAACAGAGCTGGACCCAAATGACCTTCTTGCAGTTGGCTTGGGTGGACGTGTGAAGCTTACAAGAAGAATAAGCCTCAATGTAGAATACTTTTATCTCGCTAACCCGAAAAAATACATGAGTCTGCCTGTTTACAATCCATTATCTGTTGGCTTTGATATAGAAACAGGAGGGCATGTCTTCCAGCTCTTCTTCACAAACTCACTTGCTATGATTGAAAAAGGATTTGTCGGTGAGACCACCGGTCAATGGAAACATGGAGATATTCATTTCGGTTTTAATATTTCAAGAGTCTTTACATTGAAAAAAAATAAAGCTAAAGTATAATATTTACCTGTTTTTGTAGTTATCATCAGAAGGCTTAGTTTCAACAAGATATGATGAGGTTTTTGAAAAACAAGTGAGTTTTTAATACATTTAATATGCAAATTATGAAACGATTAACTTTGTTGTCCATTCTTTTGGTTGTTGTTACTGCGGCCAATGCTCAAAAATATATGACCAAAAATGGCTTTATAGGCTTTTTTTCTCATACCCCGATGGAGGATATTAAAGGAGATAATAATCAGGTGGCGGCTGTCCTTGATATAACATCCGGAGAAATGGTTTTTCAGGCTCTTATCAAATCATTCCATTTCGACCAGGCTTTGATGGAGGAACATTTCAATGAAAACTACATGGAATCTGATAAGTTTCCGAAATCAAGTTTTAAAGGCAAAATCACAAACCTTTCAGACGTTAATTTTTCAAAAAACGGAATTTATGATGTCATAATCGACGGAGATCTTACCATCCATGATGCAACAAATAAAATAAGTACAAAGGGGAAAATTGAAGTTAAGAATGGTGAATTAATAGCAACATCAAAATTCAACATTTCTCCTGAAGATTATAAAATTAACATCCCCGGAGTGGTGAGAGACAAGATTAATAAGAACATGGAAGTTACCGTTTCAATGAAGTATGCTGCTTTGGCAAGTAAATAACGATAAAATGACTATCAGTAATCATGCATCTGGAAATTTGAATGCTTTAAAATCAAACATTTATATTAAAGATTAACGAGCTATTGTTAAAATTTATTAAATTAAATTCCAACACTTCTAAAAAATTTTAACTTTAAAAAAATAATATAAAATCATTCAAAACAGAATATTCCGCAACCGTTTGAATTAATGTAATCTGATTAAAAAATGTATCTAAATAATATAAGGTATAATAAGCCTTCCGCGATCATCCTGACGTTTTTTACTGAGAAACTATTTCACGATATTATGACTATTTTCATCTCTTCAAAATGTTTAAAAACCTATTCCGTTTGATATGAAAAAACAAAATCTCATTCTGATGCTCACCGGAGCATTTTTAATTCTTACTGTTAATTCATTAACAGCATCTGACAAGAAAAAAACTCAGACTCCGGCTCCTCTGCCCTCTTCTGTGAAAGAAATGTATAATGTCCTTGATTATGGTGCAAAGGGCGACGGCAAAACTCTTGATTCACCATCAATAAATAAAGCAATTGACGATGCTGCCTCAAAAGGAGGAGGAACAGTATATTTCCCTGCCGGGACATATCTTTCAGCATCCATCAGGCTGAAAAGCGACATTTCACTCTATGTCGGCCAGGGGGCGACCATTCTTGCTGCCTCAGCTTTGGATGGCTATAAATACGATCCTGCCGAACCAAATGTTTGGGGAGATTCTCTTCAGTACCAGGATTTCGGCCACAGCCACTGGCATAACAGCCTTATCTGGGGCGAGAACCTTCAGAACATTTCAATCCTCGGGCCCGGCGTAATATACGGCAAGGGACTCTTAAGGGGTGGCAATAGTGCACAGGATGGCAGCGGGAATAAATCCATATCTCTCAAATGGTGCCGCAATGTCATTATCCGCGATGTCTCAATACTCATGGGAGGATGGTTCGCGATCCTCGCTACCGGTGTGGATAACCTTACCATCGACAACCTTAAAATCGACACTAACCGTGACGGTATGGATATCGACTGTTGTGTAAATGTCCGTATCTCGAATTGCTTTGTAAATTCCCCGCAGGACGATGGCATTTGCCTCAAGAGCTGCTATGGACTAGGCGTTGCCCGTGCTACGGAAAATGTAACAATAACCAACTGCCAGGTTTCAGGTTTTGTTGCCGGATCGCTTCTGGATGGCACTTACAAGCGCGACGAGAATAGGGGAGGAAACGGAGGTCCGACAGGACGAATAAAATTCGGGACGGAATCGAACGGAGGATTTAAGAATATAACAATCTCTAATTGTGTCTTCGATTACTGCCGGGGGCTTGCTCTTGAAGCTGTCGACGGAGCTCTTCTTGAAGATATAACGATTACCAACATCACCATGCGCGATATTGTCAATGCACCAATTTTTCTCAGGCTTGGAGAACGCATGCGTGGTCCGAAAGATGCGGCCGTTGGCGAAATACGCAGGGTAATGATCTCAAACATAACCGTTTATAATGCCGATCCCAAAACCGGAGTCATTATCTCCGGGGATCCCGGTCACGATATTAAGGATATCCGTCTTTCCAATATTAAAATATATTATAAAGGAGGAGGAACAGCCGAACAGGCTGTAAGAGAGGTTCCGGGTTTTGAAAAGGAATACCCTGAGCCCTTCCGGTTTGGCATTCTCCCGTCATACGGTTTCTTTATAAGACACGTTGACGGTATCCAGCTTAATAATATAGAGGTAAGCTTTATGGAGAACGATCTTCGTCCTGCATTCGTCCTCGACGATGTGAAAAATGCAGAATTTATATTCGTGAAGGCACAGAAATCAGAAGGGGTGCCTTATATGTCGGTGAAAAATGTCACAAACCTGAGTTTCTTCCGTTCGCTTAACATCATTGACCGGAAAATAGACAAAGCAGAGAACGAGAAATTGTAAAAATAATAGGGTAATCCCGAACACGTTAATAAATCGTTGCCGTAGTATAGTGTTATGATTCATGGTTTTAATGTCTGACATTGAGAATACGTTTCTTTCTTCTTTAGGTGTTCTTTTGGAAAATCATGCATCAGCTACCCGCCACTGGTTAATGTTTGATAATTTGTTAACATACTAATAATATGAAAACTTATATTAAAATTGCCCTTTTCATAGTTACATTTATTGCATTGTCTTCTATACTGGCAGCTCTGTATCTGTTTAATATGAAGCATACAGACATGGCGAAAGCAAAACCTGATTTTGTTATAACGGCATCGCTTCTTCAAAAAGATTTTGAATCTGATGAAACAGCAGCATCAACAAAGTATATAAATAAAATAATTGAAGTAAACGGGAAAATAACATCGGTAAAACCCGGAGAAAATAATATACTGAGCATTTCACTTGCCACCGATAGTGACATGACTTCCATTATATGCACTTTCCCTGCAATTACTGATACTTCAAAATTCAAGGTTGGCGATGACATCACACTGAGGGGTGAATGCTCCGGTTTTCTTATGGATGTACTTTTGAATAATTGTGCTGTAATTTCAAAATGAAATAAAAATCTCTGATTTTCCCTTTCCCTAAAGTTATATTGTTCCTGATTAGACTGTGAACAATGGAGTTTCAACTTAATATCGGTCAGGTTTGTAAAACATGTAATATGAGCAGAGCAGTTAAAATTCTCGAATTTAAAAATGAATTTGAAGCCATCCGGCTAAGTGATATTCTTACTGAAGAGAATGTCCCTCACCTGATTCGGACATATCACGATTCAGCATATGATGGCTTATGGCAGACACAATCGAACTGGGGTCATATTGAGGCCCCTGAAGAATTCAGCGACAGAATAAAACAGATATATACTGAGTTTTCAAATAATGGTTAATGCTGTTGGCGCTGGTATTATTAACCATTGTTATTATATTTGTGTCGCACTTATTCAAAATAATTGTCAGTCTGAAAGAAATGATTTGTTTTAAAACTGTTTGAATGCATTATAATCCAAAAGTAAAAAGTAACCCTTTCCGATATAAGTCTGAGGCACCTCATCCGCTCCTTTTATTAGTTAAGAGCAAGTATCTATACCTTGGCTTACTGGTCCTGTGTGCAGGGCTGGGATTGAATGTAGCCTCCCAGACCTATCTCCATAATTATATCAGCGAAGGGAAAACGTTGCCAATGCTATCGGATTTAATTCTGGATAATCTTCCTGTTATTAATGTAGCCTTGATCTACGATATCGTTGCGCTTATCCCAATAATTCTTGCAATATTGTTCATGTTCCAAAAAAACAATTATAACAGAATTCCGTTTTTTTTACTGCTGGTCGGGATCTTTTATATTGTAAGAGGAATATTTATAGTTTTAACCCCTTTCGGAAATCCCCCTATGTTTAATGGATCGGACCCTCTGTTTCACGGGTTTGCTAACTATGAACTGGGAGTATATCCTTCCGGACATGCGGGATTTGTCTTTTTGCTATTATTACTGGTGAAAGAGAAAGTCCTAAGATGGATTATAGGTATCTGTCTGATTGTTGTAATAGGTTCTTTGTTCCTCGCCCATGGGCACTATAGTATCGACATTCTTTCCGGAATTTTCTTCTCTTATGCAATTTATTCATATGGAGAAAAACATTTTTCTATGTTTGATCTTGGGAACACCGCTAATCATTAATCATTTATTTTCTTCACTGTCCTCGAGCTTTCTTTCTTTTCAGTTCGTTTAAGAAGATAGTAATTAATGACCCCTATTACTACCAGTCCTAAAAGAAAGAACGGATAAGCAGTTTTCCAGTTTGAAGGGCCGGTCATCATCGACCATTCCGACATTCCCCCTATACTGGCAATCAATGTTAAAGGCATAAAGATGGTAGTAATAAGTGTAAGTCGCCTGACAGACAGGTTGGTGTCGTTCGACATTTTGGTCATCAGATTATTCAGAAGTGAAGTATACAATTCCATCAGGCTGGTTTCTATCTCCCTGTAGGTTTCGGTAAGTTCAAAGAATTTTGCAAGATGATCATAAATATCGCGATAATGCACTATTGCTTTTTCTGAGATAAAGGGACAATCCTGTCGGCATATTTTGACCAGTATTTCCCTTTCATGGAACAAACTTTTTCGGAGTAACATGAGATTTTTTCTCATCCGCAGCAGTTGCATCGCCTGGAATTTTTCAACGTTGTCGAGCAAAGATTCTTCTGCCAGTTCAAGTTCTTCTTCCATATCGTCGAATGCTTTGTATTTATTATCGACAAGATAATCGAGAACTATATGCATTAAAAAATCCGGACCTGTTTTAGCATTAGTATTACCATTATCAATTAGCCCTAAAACATCTCCTAAGGGTTTTCTTGTTCCGGAGTTATGACCGCTTACTGTTATAAGAAAATTCTTTCCTAAAAACAGATTTACTTCGTCTATCGCAAGGGTTTTTTCTTCATAACTGAATGTATTAAAAATGATAAACGTATTACCCGGGAAATACTCTATTTTAGGAACCTGCATATCATCGAGGCAGTCTTCAACAGACAAAGGATGAAGACCAAATGAACCAATAAGAGAAGATAATAATTCTTTTGTTGGCTGGTAAAAATCCAGCCAGACGAAACCCTCTTCTTTTAGCTGGGAAATTACCTCCTCCATTGTATTGAGAACAAGAAAGGTTCCTGTAGTTGAAAAATGATAAAATTTTGATTCCGCCATAGTTTCGTCTTTTGAATGGATGTAAATGAACTTTGTTTAAACCAAAACAAAATTACTTCAAAAAATCTATTCCTTCGTAATAATTCCTAATTCACCTTAATCAGAACATTTTTCTGCACAATATGTTTAAAGGATAATAAAAACTCGTAATGAAGAACTTCCTCAAATTTTCGCCCCCCAGCCCCCTAAAGGGGGGGTACTTCGGCGTATGTAATTAATAATCTAAATGTTACAAACATTAGCCCCCCTTTAGGGGGGATGGGGGGCAAAAAGCAAATGAATTTAGAAGCCTGCCTAAAATTAAAAATGGCACTTAATGAAGATAAAAATCATATTAAGAAGAAAGTAGATATAGTACTATTGCACTAAATAAAATAAAACTATGAATAACGCAATATATAATTTCCGCGAACCAAAGAATGAACCCGTGTTGTCGTATAAGCCTGGCAGCCAGGAGCGCAAACTTATTGAAGAAGAACTGGTTACGCAAAGCAAACAAGTGGTTGATATTCCTCTTATTATCGATGGGAAAGAGATCCGTACAGGAAAAACCGGAAAAATTGTTATGCCTACTGATCATAGTCATGTTCTTGCAACCTATCATATGGCTGGTGAAAAAGAAGTTTCAATGGCCATTGAAGCAGCGCTGGAGGCTAAGTGTGAATGGATGACCCTGTCGTGGATGGAAAGAGCTGCTATAATGGCAAAAGCTGCTGAACTCATTTCAAAAAAATACAGATACCGGATCAATGCTGCAACAATGCTTGGTCAGGGGAAAAATGTTCTGCAGGCAGAGATTGATGCTGCCTGTGAGGTTATTGATTATCTGCGGTTTAATATACATTTTGCCTCACTGATCTACATGGATCAGCCAATATCCGAAAACGAGACAATAAATCGTCTCGAATATCGTCCCCTTGAAGGTTTTGTTTATACTGTAACTCCTTTTAATTTTACTGCTATTGCCTCAAATCTGAATAACAGCGTTACATTGATGGGGAATACAACAGTATGGAAACCTGCAACTAATTCCCTGCTTTCAAGTTATTATCTGATGAAGATTTATGAAGAAGCAGGATTACCGGCAGGGGTCATCAATTTCGTACCTGGCTCCGGATCACTTATAAGCAACATCGTATTGAAACACAGGGACCTTGCCGGAATTCATTTCACAGGCTCAAATCCCACATTCAATTCCCTCTGGAAACAGGTTTCTGATAATCTTTCCATATATAAAACGTATCCGAAACTGGTTGGTGAAACAGGTGGTAAAGATTTTATCTTTGCCCATAGTTCAGCAAATCCGCTGGAACTCGCCACGGCAATTATAAGAGGTTCATTTGAATACCAGGGACAAAAGTGTTCCGCAGCCTCAAGAGCATATATCCCCGTTTCTCTGTGGGACGAAACCAGAAAACAGCTACTCCGGATGATCTCCGAAATAAAGGTTGGAGATGTTACAGACTTTAAGAATGCTGTAAATGCCGTAATTGACGAAACTGCTTTTGATAAAATATTATCGTATCTCAACAAAGTCAAATCATCGGTTGATGCTAAAATTATTGCGGGTGGTGGTGGAGACAAATCAATCGGCTATTTTATTGAACCAACAATAATTATCACCGAAAACCCTCACTTTTTTACGATGGAAGAGGAGATTTTTGGACCGGTTATGACTATCTATATATATGATGATGATAAATTTGATGAGACCCTTAAGATCTGCGACGAAACATCTCCTTACGGTCTCACCGGATCGATTTTCAGCAACGACAAATATGCAATGATTAAGGCATGTCGGGCATTACGATATGCTGCGGGTAACTTTTATATTAATGATAAACCAACAGGGGCAATGGTCGGCCAACAACCATTTGGCGGCGCTCGTGGTTCCGGAACAAACGACAAAGCCGGAAGCTATCTCAACCTTATAAGATGGGTGAGTCCCCGAACCATCAAAGAAACTCTCATTCCCGCTACAGATTTTAAGTATCCTTTCATGGAATAAATATTATATAATCAGTATATATAAATTTATAATTGCCTGAGCATCAGCTCTGGTTTCTGAGTACTTCCCTGATACTGGAACATCTTAACTTCTTGTTAACAAACATTGAAAAAAACTTCTGTAATTTTGAGCATGGAAATTCCCGCTAAAGAAAATAAATCGAAAGCACTATTTATACTCAACCCTGCCTCCGGTGTACCTCCTGTTAACTTCATTGTATCAAAAGAACTTGACCTTCGTAAAAATGAATTATCATATATAAAGTCGGGAAGTATTGAGGCTACAGAATCCTTTTTAAAAGAAAACCTTGAAAAGCATAATGTCTTTATCGCTGCCGGTGGTGATGGCACAGTTCATTCTGTTGCTTCCCGACTGGTGGGAACTGAAAAGATTTTTGGTGTTCTGCCTCTAGGTTCCGGAAATGGTTTTGCTAAGGAATTTGGATTCAGATTAAACGTCAGATCACTGCTCAGAGATATTAAAAAAGCCGAAAGCGTTAATATAGATGTAATTGAAATTAATGAAAAGCTCTGCCTTAATGTGGCCGGAATTGGTCTCGATAGCTTTGTTGCTCATTCATTCAGTAACCTTAAACTCAGAGGATTCCTTCCTTACATTACTCTTACTTTCAAGACTTTTTTACAGCTCCGTCCATTTCATGTTATAATTAAGATAGGGGGTGAAGAAGTTATCTCCGAAAAATTATTTGTTCTTACAATAGCCAATACCCGTCAATTCGGGAATTATGCATTTATTGCTCCTGATGCAAAGCCAAATGATGGGAAAATTGATATCGTTCTAATTAAACCTTTTCCGAAGATTCTGGGTTCACTTTTTATAATCAGGCTCTTCACAAAAAGAATAAATAAGTCAAAGTATGTCCGACATATTCAGACTGATCAGGAAATAATTATTGAAACTGACGAAACAAGGTTTCACATCGATGGCGAACCTCTCGATATTTCGGGAAAAGTCGTTGTAAAGATCAAAAAAGAAACCCTGAAAGTCCTTAAAACCTGCCGTAATAAGTTAATTTTCAATTCCTGAGGTTAAATTAATTAAGTTTCTTTTTGGTAATAATCAGTATTACACCGTTTTTCGCTTTTTCACCATAGAGCTTTGTTGACGACTCATTTTTAAGAACCTGCATACTTTCAATGTCATTGGGAGATATGTTTATTCCTTTAATATCAGTCCCGCTTTCGACCCCGTCGATAATAATAAGTGGTGAGGGTCCGCTATTATTGACCCCAGTACTTCTAATCATTACCTTTTGTAGTGAATCACCGTTTTTTTGGACTCCATAACCTATAACCTTTACTCCTTGTAGTGAATCACCACTTTTTTGGACTCCATAACCTATAACCTTTACTCCTTGTAGTGAATTACCATTATTTTGGGCCCCATAACCTGTAATTTTCACTTCTGAATTTGATCCGGAAGGGCTGTCTGATACCCCCTTGAGAGTAATTTCTATTACCCCGTCCTTCCCCTTTTCACCATACTTTTCAGTTGCTGTATTATCTTTTAGTACATTAATAGATTTTATTGAGTCGGGGTTGATCTTATCAACATCAATGTCAGTTACTACACCATTGACAACTACAAGCGGCTTTTTCCCTGATGTTGATCTTATCTTAACACCGGCGGAAGGTGATTGTACAGCCGGATTAATAACGACTCTATCCGTAACTACAGTTTGCCTCGACATTTTTATGATCATATCCGAACTGAAATCCGGTTTAATTACACTGGTTTTAAATCCAACAAACGAAATAACCAGCGACCCATCTTCAGGAACATTGTTTAATGTGAATGCGCCTTTGGAATCGGTTACAACCCCCAGGGTAGTGTGTAAAATCACAATTGTTGCCCCCGATAATGGCTTTCCGTTTTCCTGAACTACGTGGCCTTTTACTTCATTTATAAATACCTCAGAAACCTGATTGCTGAATCCGTTAGTTTCAGTAACAGCAGAATATTGGTACTCTGGTTTTGCAAATGCATATAATACGATTGCGAAAACAGGAAGGATCAGCAGAACTTTCATCTTTCTGCAGGATGAGGTTTTAATTTTTTTCATCATTTCAAAACGCTTTTTGTTAAGTGAATAATTAAATGAATTGGAGAGGCTGATAACCTGTGAACCAAGCAACTGATTAAGAAGAGCAGCCTTGTAAACTGAAGGATCGGATGTATGTTGTAATGCCACCTCATCAGCAAGATATTCATGGTTCATTCTTATAAACCGGGTATATATCCATGCAAATGGATTAACCCATTGGAGCAAACAAAGCAATTCAACAAGCAAAAGGTCGAACCAATGCTTCTGTTTTACGTGAACGAGCTCGTGGATCACGATCTCCCTAATCTCAGTTTCACTTACTGAAGGATTGACAAAAATGTAATTGAAAAATGAGAATGAAGCGGAGAATTGGGAAGACTTTATAAGCTTTGCCTTACCCTGAGTATTAATGTTTGCTTTGTTTATCGTTTTGCGCAATGAACTGATATGCCAGATCAATCTGAAAGCAAAGAAAACGATTCCTGCCATATAGAACCATAATAATAAATGCCTGAAATCAAAAAGATTATTTTCCCTGTCTGATTGAACTGCGAAAGCAGAAGGGCTAAAAGTGCTGATTGCCTGAGCAGGCAATAAAACCTGGTAATGAACTGAAATAAGCGGAAAGAAAATTGAAACAAGAATACCCGAAACCAGAAAAATTCTGTTTAACAAGAAGTACCTTTCATTTCGCAAAAAAAGAAAATATACCAGAGTGAAACCGGAAATCCAGATAACTGACTTGAATAAATATAATGCAAATGCTTCCATCACTTTCTTTTTTTATCTTTCGACAACTCCTTTTTAGTATCCTCGAGCAGTTCTTCCAGCTCCTTCACGGTAAGGTCTTTTTCGCGGACAAAAAATGAAGCCATTGCCGGAAAGGAATTATTGAAATAGCCCTCCATCAATCCGAACAGCTGACTCTTTGAGTATTCACTCTTCGATATAACCGGACGATAAAGATGAACGTTTCCGTATGCCTTATGTCCGACATACCCTTTCTTTTCAAGAATTCTCACAACTGTTGAAATGGTGTTGCGTGCAGGTTTTGGATCGCTGAAGGTATTACGGATATCGCTAACGATCCCCTCCCCCATTTCCCATAAAATCTGCATTATCTGTTCTTCTGCTTTCGTTAATTGCATAGATTGTTTTGTGTTTCGTGTTTCTCGTTTGTCGTGCGTCGTTTGTCTTGCGTCGAGTGTCTATCCTTCCCTGCAAACATACGACTATTATTATAGTCGCACAAATATTTTTCGATAAAAATGACTATTATTTTAGTCCGGTATTGTAAAACATTAATATTCTGATATTTAAAAAAGATTACACATATCCTTCCATGTTTCCGTATGATAAAAGGATATTTTATTATTTTTGCAACACATTGGGTTGTTAGCTCAGTTGGTTTAGAGCATTACCTTGACAGGGTAGGGGTCACTGGTTCGATTCCAGTACAACCCACCTTCGCCCGCCATAGCATATCCCGAGCGTAGTCGAGGGATAGCTA
>Ga0209745_1002046_pt1 | contig 11671 bp, 18 predicted proteins | sample BarGraNGADG00312_FD_184495 | JGI IMG/M metagenome (GOLD analysis project Ga0209745, IMG submission 184495) | Arctic peat soil microbial communities from Barrow, Alaska - Barrow Graham LP Ref core NGADG0004-312 (SPAdes) (version 2) | ecosystem: Environmental > Terrestrial > Soil > Wetlands > Peat... | reverse complement strand
ACCTGTAGAAACCAACTCATGCGATAGTGAGCTCATATGAGATTCCTCCTCACGTCATCACGTGGAACAAAGCACCCCTGCTACAAACAAGAATACCTAGTATTCCGGCCCAGCGCAAGACTCACACATGTCTGGATGTTCAGAGTGCACGAAGTCACCGACCTACTTGCACTCAGCCATCCCTCTGTGCGAGATCGTGCTCGCGCCATCATGCTTCGTCTTGAGTTGCTTCAGACGACAACTCGCCTGATTCGTGATTATACCCACACTCGGTTGGACCGGCCGATTGCTTCTCCATACGAATTCCCGTAGGCATGGGTGCCGCTCCCTGCATGATAGGTGTATCTTGGCCGTCGCTTCCACACACCAACCCTACGACACTCGCACTTCGTCTGCTTTCCTGGACAATCACGGCCAGCAGAAACTCAGTAAGGCCTTCGCAAAGTTCGGACTTGAGCTGCCGATTCATGGCTGACCTTCACCCTTGCAATGAAGTGTCCTTCGTCTGGGCCTAGTCCACAGAGCGTCAAACACGGCGGGCGCTCCTGCGTTCCGGGATGTCGGTCTCTTGAACGCACCCCATGCGTTGACGGTAGAGGAACTGTATCGATTCCCACAATTCACTTTCGTTGCCCTCCCTGGAATGCCGTCCTCGTCCAGGCCTACGCCAGCCGCACGAGCCTCCACGCTCACCTCGTCGTCTGCCTGGATGTACAGGCTCCTCAGCGCCTTCCAATCATATCTCATGCTCCCTTCTTCATTCGTCTCGGGATCTTCACGATCCGCTCATGGCTTGAACAGGTCCAAGTGACATGAAGACCCTCGAAGAAGAGGTCTCCTGTCCCTTCATGCTCCGTACCTGCATACATGCGGACACTTGCCTGGATGATCCCAGCAATATCGGGGACCTTGCCCAGGTTTCCAATGACTCTGATCTGCATCGTTTCTGTTGTCATTCTGCCCTCCCGGGGTGTACGATCTCAAGGCCCAGTTCCTGCTGACACTCCCCACAATCAAAGTGGAGGGCCTGGAAAGGAACCGACCCGTCGGTCATAATATCTGTTTTGTCCAACACCCTCTGCACGTCCGGCTCCTGCCAGATTGTTTCAAGTCTTGACAGGGAAGACCTGGACAGGTAGAAGACGAGAGAATCCTCGTCTGATTGCCTCTTCAACTCCTGCTGCATGCCGTCTTTGGTCCAGCCCTCAAACTCCTCGACTATTAACGAGGAAGGAACGGAGGACGTGTGGTCAAACAGATGCATACTCGACCTCCTCAGATCCCGTGAACCTGTTGCTCCGTGTCCCAGGAACTCGACCGCCTCGACCTTGGCGTTCGCGCGGCGCAGGGTACCCATAGGTGGGCACAGCTCCAACATCTCGACAGGGTCTGCCGTAATCTCGGTATCAACGCCAAACTCCCCAGTAAGAGCAGGGACCACTGCCATCTTAGCCTCCATGTCACAACCTCCTGCAGCCGTAGATTGCGGATGAACCCATGGCGACGGGCGCGCCGCTTCGCGAAAATCGCGCCGTGGTCGGGTTATCCACAGGCCAGTGAAGAAATTCGACCAGAAAACCACCAAGACCAAGCATGAGACCCCCCATATGTAGAAGCTTTCCCCCAAGGTATACAGAGGCATGTTCTTCTCTCTCATCAGTGAGTGCCTGTTCTGCATGTAGTGGTGAAGGGTTGAGCCCTGTTCTTGAGAGCGTCCAAACTGTGCATTTTTGTACAGTTGTGAATGACACGGGTGCATGTTTGTTCACAATTCACTCTGCTTGGTTCTTGCTTATGGCTCGCACGCTTCACTCGCCTCGATTATGAACCACCTAGCCCTTAGCAATAGGTGAATCTTCGCCGGGCTCTCGTGCTCTGATGACCTTACTTCAAGCAGGAGCTGGTCAACGGCCTGCTCTGCTCGGGTCCATGCATCCTCGTACAGGACTTTACTCATCAGGTCTTCATTCATTTGCATCACCTCTCCCCTCGGCGTCCGCCCAGAGCCTCAACTCTTGCAGATGTTCACGGGCACTCTTGACTGCCCGTCTGTCCACGTTGCAAGCCTTGGCCGTCGACGCATCAGACTTGTACCCCATCTTGGTTGTATAAGACCACACAAACCACTCAGGTGCTGACAACCCTTGCTTCAGAGCTACGCCAAACCTTGCAGTTATCTTCGCGTCCCCGTGCGGGCAGTCCTCACAGCGGACCCAGGGCAAAGCGTCACGCGTGAACCGACAACCTACGGGACCGTGCCGGTTCTGCGCCTTGTCCTGCTCTAACCCCTCGTGAATGATCCTTTCAACCTCTGCAGACTTCAGTGGTGGTTTCAGGGTTTCGTTTTTCCAGTAGAGGGCCTTTTCTACCTGTTCTGGGTCATTCCTCAGCGTACAACCGCGCTGCCAGAGAACATATAGCGCCACTTCCCGTTCACCTGGACCATTGCTGTCCGGGGCTTTCAACTCGCGTCCCCAAATCTGCTCAAGGCATAGCCGACCATTCGACCTAAATGGCAACAGCTTGCCCCGTAGCAGTGTGTCCCCCCGTGATGTTAGTCCCCTCATGGTTTGCAGCTCCTCAGTGATGAAAGTGAACGCTGGCAAGCGTTGAAGGTGATCCGGACCTAACCTGGGCTCAAACTCGTACAAGCGTCCGCTCGCATGAAGTCCGGGCGGGGCGACTATAAGCGCATCAGCACCCTTGAACTCACACGTTGTGCCGTCTGGCAAGTGCAGTGTTCTGACTGTGGCATAAGCGCCAGCTGTACCTAAGAACCAAAGGTGAAACCCATGCCCTGTTCTCACTGTCGTTGTGTTACAAGCGCTCAGCACATCGGGCACATGGTCACACCAATCGAGGTCCAAAACGTACAGGGCATTGTCTGGGTTGACGCTGTTGCGTCCCGTGAGGATCCCAGGATTGAACCCTGGACCACCCATGTCGACGCTGTAGTCAGCACACCACATGAGCTGCTGTTCAACTGACGGGTTGCTGGTACGGTATGGCACATAGTGCCCGTGCGTTGACTGCAAAGCAGCTGACAGCGGCTGTTTCCCGTTGTACTCTCTGCCCGTGATGTTGTCCACGCCGGGCAAGTACAGAGGAACCCAGGGCAACGACAGGTTGCCGCCATACTCTGTCACTGCGTCCTGGAGCGTCAGTATGCGAGACATGTCGTGCCTCGTTCTTCGAGGCCATCGAACGCAGGTGAACAACCCAGATTGTGCTGCTGGAGGTTCGCACGATGACAGACGGATCGACCGCCACAGTTAGGCGCCGAAGCGAACCCCTCTCCAGATTGCCCTATGTCCTTCCGCTCCGCTTCTCTTCTCATCGACGGTCAGTCTACCGAGGCAGTCGATGATAGATATGGAATGAAGTGTACTACGCTACAGTTTTGTGAGGCAGTTCCTCATGTAGTGCTTGATAGAGTCGATCTCGTAGTATTCCAGCGACTCGTCGGGGAACTCTTGGTGCACCATGTCTTTGAGCTCGTTCGACGGGACCTCGCGGTTCTCCCAGATGAAACGGTCTCTGTTCTCCTTCTTCCTCGGACGGATCACTAGCGGTCCTTTGCGGCGACTGTCCAGTGCGCGGCGGATCTGGCTCCACCTCTTCGACACATAGTCGAGGACATCTCGCTCCCCTGCCAACGGACTGATGCAGATGTGTACTGGGAAGAGCAAGCTGGCAAACACCTTGCTAGGATACGGATCTGGTGGTGTCCTGTACAAGTCGCCCTCGGTGCTTCTCAGAATCTCCTGCGGCTCGTCGATCACCCGACAGAGGTCTAGGGCGGACCATCCAAGAGTGCCTTTGCTGTCGGCCAAGAAATGGCTCCAGGGTGCGGCCCGATAGAGATCAATATCATGGTCCGTCGCCAACTTGGCCAGCCGTCGGTTGCGTTCCCCCATGTCCTTGATGAGCAGTATGTCTGTCAGCTCAGTACCGTATTCGGGCTGTTGACACTGATCCCGCAGCCTTAGCCGGGCCTTCTTGAGACCTCGGGTCCACTTAAGGACCTGGACTTCACCAACGGGCCCAGTCGGCTTGTTTGCACCCCGTTTCTTCGGACCAGAAGTCCTCGCAGGGAGCTCTTGAGACGACTTCGGCTTCTCCGGTTTGCTACTCACTACGGCCTCCTAGTGATTGCTGTTTCGTGCGCTTCTTCCTGAGTTCAGTCCGGATGTTGTATCCCACACCCCAGAGAACGAACACCAGGCCGATGAGGATCCAGTAGATCCCGCTCTTGATGCTCCCGTAGATCACGATTGCTGCGCTCATCAGTCCGCCGATGACGCTTAACCAACCACTCCGCGACATGTCCGCCTCCCCTGCGTTGCCTATCTGTATCATACCGCATTTCAGATTCTGGGCCTCCTCTGCCGCGTACTCCTCCGCATTCTGTGTGATAGAGCGCTGCTTCACGGAACACCTCCAGGCCAAATGAACTTAGTCTTCGCTCGGGGACGGCGACGGCGAACGCTGAGGGTACTCCCGGGGGTCATCCATGGCCTCAATGGGCGGGACCTGCTTCGGCCTGACAGTTCGCATATCGAGCTTCCTAGGCTCATTCCGGCCATACTCGTGACCACCTACAGCACGGGACGCGCTCTGAATGCGCTCGTGCTGATACGGCAGTGCCCGGTCGCACCGATTGTGCTCGAACACGTGATCCATTGACATGTCGATTCTCGGTCGAAAGCGAACATGGCCAAAACCCGCACATACTGATAGAACGTAGCGATAGCATGGTCGTTCCAGCAGCACAAACGGTAGTTTGTGGACGTGGCATTTTTAGTGTCTGGAGACATAGTCTGCAAGCGGCCTCCAAAGAGGCCTGTGGATAACTCTCTTCGGTGAAGGTGTCGACCAAGGAGAGGCTGATCCTCAACGAAGAGGATGGTCCGACCATGCCATGATCCCTGAAAGCAACCAGAGTGATGAGGCTGCATAGAAACCGACCGGTCGGGCTCTATCAGAGCACTAGGTCGCCCTGCGGGTGTCAGAGCCCAACACCAGGAGGGCCCAGACCAGTACAGACAAGTACCCTGATCCCATCCCATATCTTCTGGCATCCTCTGCACCTTTCTCTTCCTTAAGGTTTCTCTTCCCACCTCTACTTCTTCCTCTTTGGGTTTCCCCTCACCGAGTGAACCTGGACCGATCGGAGCAACCTTAGGCCAGAGACGAGCTCGTTCCATGAGAAGCATGGGCAAAGCAGGTCAAATGGACGGTCAAATTCGCAGTCTCGGGAGGCATGCCGTACGATACGACTCCCCCCTGCAAATCGCGTCAGAAAACCCCTTCTTCCTTGCTGCTCCCTAGACTCTGGGAATCTCGACGGCGGGCCCATCCACCTAGTCGACGTGGAGCACAAGAGTCCCGGAAGGGTCGGTCTTAAGCTAGCCGGGGTTATGTGGACCTGGCTCAGGTCCTCGCCTTGTCGCTGCATCCATCTCGTTGCAAGGGTGTTGTCCGGCTGCATGTCGCTGCATACGGTACTTTCACCAGCAGGTGGCAAGACTGGACGTCAGTGAGAGGTCCCGGATAGTGTCCGACACCCTGGACCAGTCTGTCGAAAAGGTGAAGTATCTCCACATCGGCCAGGACCTGACCCCGGAGAAGTTTGGCGCCGTGCTCAAGTACCTGAAGAAAGCCGGGGCACGCTACGGTGAGCTCAAGAGGAAAGAGAAGCACTTCCACACGCTCACCAGGAAGTTCGAGGTGTGACATGAGCAACGATCTGCAGGTCTGGCAGTACAACAAGAACAAGATCCGCACGGTCACCAAGGACGGCGAACCATGGTTCGTGGCAAAGGACCTGAGCGACATCCTCGAGTTCAGGGATGCAGCTACTGCGCTTCGCGGTCTGGAGGACTCTGAAAAGGGTACGCACATTGTGTGTACCCTTGGTGGAGAGCAGTCTATGACTGTCATCAACGAATCAGGCATGTACGCGCTCATCTTCAAGAGCCGCAAGAAGGAGGCCAAATACTTCCGGGCGTGGGTTACCGGCACGGTCCTCCCGGAGATTAGAAAGCATGGGACCTATACGATTGCCACGGCGACGCCGGCGCTCACTGTCCCGGCAACCTTCAGCGAGGCCTTGTTCCTGGCAGCGAAGCAGGCGGAGCAGATCGAGCAGTGGCTAGCTCATCAGACGTCTTGGACATCGGAAGCGTCGAGCTATACCGCGACCTTTTTCACGGCCAGGCGCAGATAGTGCTCCAGTGTCTTCTTCCCTTGCAGCATAACCTAGTCCCCTTTTGGCGGCTTCTTGTCGCCGGTATCCTGCGGCCTCACCTGGAGACGTTGGTTATGGTGAAGTTGGCGGATTCCATCTCCCGGAATACCTTCTCGATGGCATCAATGGCCTCGTAGGCACGGTCATCGAACTCGTGTGCTCTCTTCTCGTCGACCATCAGGTGGAGAAGCGCCAGACCGGTCACCGAAAGACGCTCCAGATGTTTGCGCCATTCGTTCGGCCAGTAGGCTGCGGGGAGCACTTGAATCTTGCTGATCTCCAGGTTGAGGAGCTCGAGGCGCTTCTGGTACTCAATCTTGTTCTCCTGATTCTGTTCGATCACGAGCTTTGCTGAACTGTTCATGGGGATGTATGGCTTTCCTTCTTCACTCATCGTTCCTCCTTGTGCTCTTTCAGGACATCTGGCGCGTCCCTGGCGGTCCAAACGTGCGTGGCCCAGTCTTCTGTTTCGATCGTTACGGCTATGATGCCCTTGTCCGGAACGCACGCATAGACGTAGTTGCCGTTGTCGCTATTGTCACCGTCGCTTCTATCCTTCCCGAGGTAGTAGTCATGAGTCGGGACTTCGTCGTGCTCCGGGCCACGAAACAGCCAGGCAATGAAGGCTACCATGACGGTGTTCGGTTCCATGCGGTCCAGGGGGTAACTGTCGCCCCTGCACTTCTTGAGCACTTCTGCATCGAACTGACGGACGTATCTGGGCATCGTTTCCCCACCCCAATGTGAGAACAAAGTAACGCTCCGCTCATGGCCAGTTTGGAACTGAATCGAAATGCGGTCTCCCATGATTACACCTCCTCAGGAGATGAGTGTCATGCCGTGCTTGGCTGCAGCTTCGATCACTTCGGCCCTGCAGGCGGCCTTGAACCATCCCAGGCACATGTGCGCCAAGTTGTCGATGGGACGCCAGTCTCCGAGCATCTTGGACCCGAGGTAACGGACACTGGCCTCGAACCCATGGCTCCCTCTGTAGTTCCAGTAGTACTCCACGACATCCTGGGGGGTGATCTTGGTCACCCCGGGCTCATCGGTCACGACGTCGGCATACTTGATGATCAGGGACGTGTGGTGAATCGCCTCGACGCCCCAGTCCCAGGGATCGCCTACTGTTTGCTCGAACAGCTCACGCAGGTCATCTGAAGTTGCGTTACGTTTTGCGCTGCTATCCATAGGAACCTCCTAGTCCTCAATCACGAGAAGCGTATAGGTACCGATCTCGCCGCTTCTGTCCGCGGCGGCCATGAAGACGTCCGCATCTCTCCGATTGATGAATGTTGCGATGATGATGTACGGGGCATCCGGGGCCAGGCGATAGCCAATGACGGCCTCAATGTCGTACATGTACGACAGGATGCGCTCCAGTATCCATCTTCTCATATCTCGTGACCTCCTTGTGCACACCGGGTCGGGTCATCCGACTCGACACCATCGTCCCAGTAGTGCGTGCCGTGGGCGTCGATCCAGCCCCCGTTCCCCTTGGCAGCTCTCATTCAGGAGACCATGGCGTCCCCAGGAACACAATGGTGACAGAGGGCTGCAAAGCCAGGTACGTGCCATATGTTGCCATCCGCGGAGTTGTAGTAGTTGGCGTTGAGCTTGCGCTCAGACAGGCGACCACCACACCGTGCACACCTGTTTCCGTTGTTACAGAGGCAGTGCACGGTCATCACACGTCCCTGGAAGACCGGACCGGGATCCAGGCACTCCCCTCGGTATTCGTGGCAGACCGGGCAGAGTGCCAACCCCTTTGGGACTCCCGGAGCTTCCACATTGGGACCAGAGAGCCGCAGAAGATCCTCGGCTGTTGCCTGCCTCCCGCCCTTCGTGAGGTCGCCCATGATGGCACCTGTGACGGGATGGCTGCTGATGGACTCGGCCAAGATAGCCACCCGTGCGGGATACGTTGCATCTGTTGCTATCCAAGCACTGACATGCCGCGACGGCTTGAGACTTCCCGTCATGAGCATCCCGTTCGTGGGGATGTCACGAGAGGGCCGGCACTGACCATTCATGAGGTAGATGCAGCGTTCAGGCGCCAGGACGAGACAGGTATTCAGGTCGTTGGCCAATGCTTGCGAGATGGCGACGGTGAGCAGGGCTTCCTCACCGATGGTCGGCAGAACAATCACATGGTACAGCGCAGCCACAAGCCTTGTTTCCAGATACGGGAACACTGGCGGATGCGGCCACGGTCCTGGCAGGATGACCGACGTGTCCTGGGAGATCATCGTGCGTCACCAGACTGGTTCGTGTGCTTGAGGTCGAATCTCGGTTCGTCGTGCATGTCACTGCCTCCTTGTTTCATCAGGCGCAGCGAGCTTCACCAGGGAACCAAAAGGGCTCCCCCTGCCGTACGGACATGGCAAGGGAGCCATGGCGTTTAGCAGGTTGGTGAGGCGGCTGCAAGTTGCCATAAATCGCCGCCGGACTGCAACGCAGTCCAGGAAAAGCAAAAAACCTTGCGCGCCAAAGCACAAGGTCAGAACATCAACTCATGTCCCGGCGCTTTAGCACATTTATAGAACCCGCGGAAGCAAGTGAGCCTTACATAAATCACCGCGTCATATAATTATAGAATAGGACAGTCAACTGACCTGTCAAGACCACTCAGGAAAGCTGCGCACTTCCTTGGAGAGAGCGGGTCTTCGATGTCCTGTGTCGATTTCAGGTCAATTCTGATGCCGTGCCCTGCCATGACACACGAGACACGTTGAGATGTCCGCTATGGGGCTGGAATCGCTCCATGCGGCCAAAGGGAAGAAACGTCCCAGGGAATCCGCTCGTCTGTTGAGGCTGGCTTCTCCCAGTCCAAGGCCTGCTCGAGTGCGATGCTCAACATCTCGTTGAAGCTCAGATGATGCTCGAAAGAATAACGACGCGCCCGTTCCCAGAGGGCAGTCGGCATGCGCATGTTAATCCGTTATTCCCGCGAAGGCGGGGATCCAGCACTGCCGTTGGGGTCAGCAGCCACTTGTGGCTGGAGTCGTCATCTCGAGGCCGGTAGCTCGCTCAACCTCTGTGGAGCAGTTCTTGCACCTTTCCCACCAGCTCGCCCAAGGTATAGGGCTTGCCCAGGAACCCTTGGACAGTGCCTTCCTCGAGCATCTGGTTGACGGTGCCGTTGGGGGCGTGCCCGGAGTTCAGCAGGATGGGGATTCTGGGGTCCAGGACCCGGATGGCCTGCACGACTTCGCTGGTGGTCATGCCCGGCATCGTCATGTCCAGCAGGATGAGTCCGATGCCCACAGGGTGATCCAGCAGGACCTTCAGGGCCGATGCCCCGTTTGGTGCTGTCAGGACCGTATATCCGCTTCTGCTCAGGAGAGCCTGAGCAACCGCGCACACGACCGGCTCGTCTTCGACCACCAGGACGGTGCCGCTGCCTGCCACTGCAAGGATGGGTCTGGGAGCGAAGGATGGTATCCGTTCTTCCAAGCATCGAGGGAGATAGATATCGAAGGTCGCCCCCGAACATGTTTGTCCAATGTGAGGGGTGGGTTCCCCCGAGGATGTTCTTTCAATCCGAGGGGTGTTTTTCCCGACACCTTCGGCGGACACTGCCGTGATCCAGCCGCCGGCCTGCTTGACGGCACCGTAGACGACGGAGAGTCCCAGCCCCGTTCCGGATCCTATTGGCTTCGACGTGTAGAAGGGCTCGAAGAGATGCTGCATGACCTCCGAGGACATCCCGGGACCCGTGTCCGTGACGCTGAGATGGACGAACTCACCCGTGCGCGCGTAAGGGTGTTCGAGGACATAGGCCGTGTCGATGGTCAGGTTCCTCGTGCGTATCGTCAGTGTCCCGTTGCCCTTCATGGCATCGCGTGCGTTCACCGTGAGGTTGAGCAGGATCTGCGTCATCTGCGTCTGGTCCAGCAGAACGTTCCAGGCCGTCCGCTCATAGTCACGGACGATCTCCATGCTGGCCGGCAGTGACTGCTTCAGTAGTGCCAAGGTCGCGTCGAGCGCGACCGTGATACTCATGGGCACTGGCAGGATCACGGCACTGCGGCTGAAGGTGAGCAGTCCTCTCGTAAGGTCGGCTGCCTGACGGGCGGAGGCCTCGGCTGCGTTCAGGTTCTCCAGCAGTGGATCCGTAGGAGGCAGGGTGCTGCGCATGAGGGTGATGCTGCCCAGGATGCCGGTCAGCAAGTTGTTGAAGTCGTGTGCCACCCCTCCTGCCAGTTCCCCGATAGCCTCCATCTTCTGGGACTGACGGAGTTGAGCCTCCGCCTGCTTGCGCTCGGTGATGTCCTGAAAGGATCCCGATACACGTTTAGTTTTGCCCTGTTCCTGATAAGCTTTTGCGACCGCATGCACCCATTTTCTATTCCCTTTCGCAGTGATGATCTCCCATTCCTGATCATACGGTTCGCCGAATTCAAGAGCCCTCTGTCTGCCTTGTTCGGCCATTGGCCGGAAGGCGGGAACAATGAAGTCCAAAGCCTCAGGCACCTTCGGTTCGCCCTCGGTCACATCGATTCCAAGGATGCGGAAGGTTTCCTCTGTCCATTCTTCAGTCTTCTTTTCTGCATCAAATACCCAACCGCCAATGTGCGCTGTTTTCTCGGTTTCGCTAAGCAACTCCTTGTTCTTTGCTAGATTCTCTTCGGCCCGCTTGCGGTCGGTGATGTCGACGAGATAGACGTGCAGGGAGTCACCGCCAGGGGGTGCGGTCACCACTTTGAGAAAGGTCTCCCCGCCAAGGTGCAGTTCCTGGGTCTGAGGGTTCCGCTCGCACTGCGACCGCAGAAGGACGAGTTCCTCTGGTGTCCCTGGCAGGAACTGACGGGCATCGGGATCCAGACCGAGTCGTGCAAGCGTGGCCATGGCAGCCGGGTTGGCGAAGCGCACTGCTCCGTCGGTCCCCACTTCGATAACGGGATACGGGTTCTGCGCGGGGAATGACGCCAGATGTGCGCCGCGGATACTGCATTGAATCACCTTGCGCTGGCCCACCGGATAGAGGTTGCTGACGAACTCCACGTTAATGTGCCGCCCGTCCGCGGTCTCCAGCGACACATCTTCATAGCGAATGTACTCCTTCTGCTGCAATTTCAGGAAGTCGGCTTCGTTTGCCACGATGCCCTTGAAGAACCCCAGGTCCCAGATGTGTTTCCCCAGGAACTCCTCGCGGGAGAACCCCAGCATCTCGGTCAGGAACGCATTCACGTTCGTGATCATGCCGGTGTCTGCATCCAGGATCAAAATGCCGTCCTTGGCAGCCTCGAACAGACGGCGATAGCGGATCTCCGAAACGCTCAACTTCTCCTCTGCCTGCTTGCGCTCGGTGATCTCGGCCAAACCGCCATAGAGGAGGCGCCCTGGAATCTTTGCTGCAGCAACACACTCAGCGAAAGAGGAGATCCAAACGGTGTTGCCGTTCTTGTGCCGGATACG
>Ga0209745_1002045_pt1 | contig 11677 bp, 11 predicted proteins | sample BarGraNGADG00312_FD_184495 | JGI IMG/M metagenome (GOLD analysis project Ga0209745, IMG submission 184495) | Arctic peat soil microbial communities from Barrow, Alaska - Barrow Graham LP Ref core NGADG0004-312 (SPAdes) (version 2) | ecosystem: Environmental > Terrestrial > Soil > Wetlands > Peat... | reverse complement strand
CTACCGGGATGTAGAGGTAAAATACATCCCCAGAGAGAAGAATAGCGAGTGCGACGCTCTGGCAAACAAGGCCATCGATGAGGGCGTCGCGGGCCTCAGGGAGCCGTTGCTGGGCGCCGCGGACGAGACGCTCTTCTGAGAGCCGATCGCCGGTTCAACAATCAAGAGGGACGCAAATGGACTGCTGCATCATAGGGACCGGCTACGTGGGCCTGGTGACGGGCGCCTGCCTCGCCGACATGGGCCACTCGGTCACCTGTGTGGACCGTGACGCGGCCAAGGTGGCAACGCTTGCCGGCGGCGAAGTGCCGATCTACGAGGCCGAACTCGAGACGGTCGTCAGCAGGAACCTCGAGTCGGGCAACCTCACTTTCACAGGGGACATCCGGGGAGCCGTCGCTTCGGCCGCCTTCGTTTTCATCACCGTCGACACACCCTCCGACTCGGAGGGGAACGCCGACCTCACGCACGTCGACGAGGTCGCGCGCGAGATCGCGGGCGCGCTCGACGGATACAAAGTCATCATCAACAAGAGCACCGTGCCGGTCGGCACCACCAAGCGCGTGGAGCGGATCATCGAGGAGTCGATGAAGGCGCACCACGAGTTCGACGTGGTCTCGAACCCCGAGTTCCTGCGGGAAGGCAGCGCCGTGTTCGATTTCATGAATCCGGCGCGCATCATCATCGGCAGCGACTCGCAGAAGGCGGCCATGCGGATGACCGCGCTCTACCGCGGCATCGACGCTCCCCTGCTGATCACCGACCCCGCCAGCGCCGAGATGATCAAGTACGCCTCCAACGCTTTCCTGGCGACCAAGGTCTCCTACATCAACGCGATCGCCGAGCTCTGCGAGGCGGTGGGCGCCGACGTCCGCGAGGTGTCGCTGGGAATGGGTTACGACGACCGCATCGGGTTCGAGTTCCTCAAGGCCGGGCCGGGGTTCGGGGGGTCGTGCTTCCCCAAGGACTGCCGCGCCCTGCTCAACATCGCGCGCGAGAAAGGCTATGAGTTCAACCTGCTCCAGGGCGTGATGGCGGTGAACCGCGAGCAGCAGGAGCGGATGGTCACCAAGATCGAGCGCGTGGCCGGAGGGCTCGAGGGCGCCCGAATCGGGGCGCTGGGGCTGGCGTTCAAGGCCAACACCGACGACGTGCGCGAGTCGCCCGCCGTCGCTATCGCGAAGATGCTGCTGGAGAAGGGCGCGGTGGTGACCGTCTACGACCCCGAGGCGATGGAGAACGCCTCAGGAGAGCTGGCCGGGGCGGAGTTCGCCGCCGACGCCTACCAGGTGACCCGTGACGCGGACGTGCTGGTCCTGCTGACCGAGTGGGACGAGTTCAAGTGGCTCGATTACACCCGGGTGCTGGGGCTGATGCGAAGACCGACTATAGTGGACACCAGGAACTGTCTGGACCCGGCGGTCCTGCGCAAGCTCGGGTTCACCTATGAAGGAGTCGGCAGATGAAGCTGTCCGTGATAATACCGGTCTACAACGAGCGCAACACCATACAGGAGATACTCCGCAGGGTCCGCGCGGTCGACCTGGGGGACATCGCCAAGGAGATAATCGTGGTCGACGACGGATCGAGCGACGGCACCCCGGACATCCTGAAGCTGGAGGAGGACTCGACCACCAGGGTGGCCCGCCACGAGGGCAACCTCGGGAAGGGCGCCGCGATCCGCACCGGTCTGGGCCTGGCCACCGGGGACCTCATCGTCATCCAGGACGCCGACCTCGAGTACGACCCCGACGACTACAGGGCGCTGCTGGCCCCGATCCTCAAGAAGAAGGCGGAGGTCGTCTACGGCTCGCGCTTCACCGGCGAGCACAGGGACATGCTCTTCTGGCACATGCTGGGCAACAAGATGCTTTCGCTGGTTACCAACGTCCTCTACAACACGACGCTCTCGGACATGGAGACCTGCTACAAGGTGTTCTGGGCGCCGGTGCTGGAGGGCATCACCATCAAGTCCAACAGGTTCAACTTCGAGCCGGAGATAACGGCCAAGGTGCTCAAGAAGAAGGTGCGGATATGGGAGGTCCCGATCTCGTACGCCGGGCGTGAATACTCCGAGGGCAAGAAGATAACGTGGCGGGATGGTTTCGCCGCGCTGTGGGCCCTCATTAAATACCGATTCGTGGATTGACATGCGATGAGGATGTATAAGGAGGAGTTTTGAAAATGCAGACCTTTATCACCGTGGCATTGTTGGTCATAAGCATCGGACTCGCCGTGGCCGGTCAGCTGGCCATGAAAGCCGGGATGAACGACATCGTCAAGGTGCACGGCGACCTCAAGATGGAAAACTTCAAACATCCGGTGACCCTGGTCAAGTGGATCTTCAAGGACGGCCCCTGGGCCGCCGTGGGCATCCTGCTGTACGCTATATCGGCGCTCTTCTGGCTGGTGGTGCTCTCCAGGACCTCGCTCAGCGTCGCATACCCCATGGTGGCCGCCGGATACATAGTGGTGGTGCTCTACTCCAAGTTCGTCTTCAACGAGAACGTGAAGGCGATCGCGTGGGTCGGCCTGGTGTTCATCGTCATAGGGGTCGCCATAACCGCGCAGGGGTTGCCCAGCAAGAAGAAGGAGACGGGGGCCAAGCCCACCGCGGCGGTAGTCCAGACGGTCCAGCAGCCGAGCCCTGAGACCACCGGCGGAGCGTCTCTGGACGAATGAAGACAGTCTCGCTGGTAGTCATTAACTTCAACGGGCTCGAGGACCTGCCGGGGTGCCTTTCCTCGATCGTGGCCCAGGACCACCAGGCCCTGGAGCTGCTGATCATCGACAACGGGTCGCAGGACGGGTCGCTCGAGTGGCTGCGCCAGTGGGTGGCCGATTCTGCCGGAGGCACGCGGTTCGACGGCGGTCCCACGCTGATAGAGAACGGCGCCAACACGGGCTTCAGCCCCGCCCTCAACCAGGGCATCCAGGCTTCCTCGGGCGAGTACGTGATGCCGCTCAACACCGACCTGGTCCTCGACGCGGCCTTCGTGCGCCGCATGCTGGAGGCGGTGGAGCCCGAGGGCGTCGGGAGCGCCAGCGGCAAGCTGGTCCGCTTCCCTCCGTTCGGGCAGGACAACGTCGTGGACACCATCGGACACGTGATGTTCCGCAACCGTCTCGCGGTGAACCTGGGCGAGGGCAGGAAGGCGGCCTCGAACTTCCTGGAACCGCAGGAGATATGGGGGACCTGCGGGGCCGCGGCTATCTACAAAAGAGAGATGCTCTCCGACGTGGCGGTCGACGGCGAGTTCTTCGACGAGGACTTCTTCGCCTTCTGGGAGGACCTGGACCTCGACTGGCGGGCGCAGATGCGGGGCTGGCGGTGCATGTTCGAGCCGGCTGCGGTCGCCTATCACAGGCGCGGGGGAACCGGCTACCGGAAGTCCGTGCTGGTGGAGACCCACAACTACAAGAACCGCTACCTCATGATGATGAAGAACGACAGCGGCCGTTACCTGCTGCGCAACCTGCCTGGCATAGCAGTCACCGAGGTGCTGAAGTTCGGGGCGCTGCTGGTGCGCTGCCCTTCCTCACTGCGGGGGCTGGCCGACGTGGTGCGGCTGGCGCCGGCGATGTTCGCCAAGCGGCGCATCATCCAGTCCCGCAGGATGGTGCCGGCCCGCGAGATCGAGAGGTGGTTCGAGCCGTTCGGTTACAGGGCCTGGATACGCAGGCACCTGCTCAACCGCGGAGAGATGATAATGGAGGAGGGCTAGAAAAACGCACCACCGGTGCCTGGCACCAGTGGTGCATTGCGAGATGAACGAAGTCGCGGCGGTCATCATAAACAGGAACACCCGTGAGTTTCTGCGCGCGTGCCTTCAGACATTGGCGGCGCAGGACTTCAGCGGGGGCATATCCATCTGGGTCGTCGACAACGGCTCGACCGACGGCAGCCCGCAGATGGTGCTGGGCGAGTTTCCCGAGGCCAACCTGGTCTGGAACGACGCCAACGTGGGTTACTCCAAGGCCTGCAACCAGGGGATCGGCAACACCCGCGAGCCCTACGTCTTCATCATGAACAGCGACACCGCTCTATCCTCGGACACGGTCTCGCACCTGGTGAGCTACCTGGAGCGCAACCCCGAGTGCGGCCTGGCGGCTCCCCTGCTGCGCAACAGCGACGGCAGCCTGCAGTACTCCTGCCGGGATTTCCCCTCCATCACCACGGCGTTCGTCCACGCTTTCGTCGGCCTGATCAAGGGGGAAAACCGGCGTTCGGCGGGCTACAAGAAGATGACCTGGGACCACGAGCAGGAGGCTCAGGTCGACTGGGTATCGGGAGCGTTCATGGCCGGCAGGCGCGAGGCGCTTGACGAGATCGGCGGTTTCGACGAGGGCTATTTCATGTACGTCGAGGACGTCGACCTGTGCTGGCGGCTGTGGCAGGCCGGATGGAGCGTGGGCTTCGTCCCCCGGGGCGAGGTCTACCACCACATCGGTATGGCAAGCCGGGCGGTCCCGGCGCGGATGGTGTTCCACCATCATCGCAGTATGTTACGCTTCCACTGTAAGACCTACCAAGGCCCGGCACGCCCCCTGGTCAACGCCCTGGTGGCGATCGGCGTCGCATCTCGGTTGGCTCTTATAATGGCGCTGAACGCCTATTACCGGCTGCGCTCCGCCCTGGGCGGCGCGGCGAAGGTCATCATGCCGGGGAGACAGTGATGGAGAGGGTGCTGATCACGGGCGCGGACGGTTTTGTCGCCGCCCACCTGATCAAAGAGCTACAGAGGCAGGACGGCATCTCCATAACCGGCCTCGGACTCAAGGAATCCCCCTCCTGCACCAAAACGATCGACTACCTGACGCTCGACATCACCGACTACGAGGCGATCAAGGAGCTCATCGAAGAGAAGAAGCCCGATTCGGTCTTCCACCTGGCGGCCCTGCCCTCCGTCGCCCTCTCCTGGGAGGACCCCTGGAGCACTTACAGGGTCAACGTGCTGGGCCAGGTCAACCTGATGGAGGCGCTGCGGCGTCTGGGGATAGAGGCCTCGGTCCACATCGCCTGCTCCAGCGAGGAGTACGGCAAGGCGGCGCCCGAGACCATGCCCATCGCGGAGAGCCTTCCGTTCAACCCCTGCAGCCACTACGCCGTGAGCAAGGTGGCCCAGGAGGTGCTGGGCCTGATGTACCACCAGGCGTTCGACTGGAGGGTCATCGTCACCAGGGGGTTCAACCACACCGGGCCGGGCCAGTCGCCGGACTTCGTGGTGTCGTCTTTCGCCCACCAGATCGCCGAGATAGAGGCGAACCTGAGAGAGCCGGTCATCATGGTCGGCAACCTGGAGGCGAAACGCGATTTTCTCGACGTGCGCGACGTCGTCAGGGCCTACCGGATGATCATGGAAAAGGGAAAGCCCGGGTCCGCTTACAACGTCTGCAGCGGGCAGGCTCACCCCATATCGGAGCTGCTGGACATCCTGCTGGAGATCTCGGGCATGGAGATACGCGTCGAGCACGACGCCTGCAGGCAGAGGCCCAGCGATATCCCGCTGCTGCTCGGCGACAACACCCAGCTTCGGCGCGAGACGGGCTGGGAGCCTGAGATACGGATCGAGAAGACGCTCGCCGACACGCTGGATTACTGGCGCAGGATGGTGGGCGAGGCCGGCAAGGATCCGAAGAGCTGAAGGCGGGACGGGCCGGGAGGCCTGAGCCTCGCACCGAGACAGGGAGGAGGGTAAGGAAGTGAAGGCGGCAATGCTCGTCGGAGGTTTCGGCACCAGGCTGAGGCCGCTGACCATCACCACCCCCAAGCCGATGCTTCCCCTCGTCAACATCCCGTTCCTGGAGGTGGAGCTCCTGCACCTCAAGCAGTATGGCGTGGACGAGGTCATCCTCTCGACCGGCTACCTTCCCGACGTCTTCGACGAGTACTTCGGCGACGGCTCGCGGCTGGGCCTCAAGCTGGTGCACGTGACCGAGGAATCGCCGCTGGGTACCTGCGGCGCCATCAAGAACGTCGCCGAGTTTCTGGGCTCGGAGGCGGTGATCGTGTGCAACGGGGACATCCTCACCGACCTCGACATCGGCGCCCTGGTGGCCTACCACAAGGAGAAGGGCGCGTCGGTCACCATCACGCTGACGCCGGTGGAGGACCCCACCGCCTACGGGCTGGTCCCGCTGGACGAGGAAGGCCGCATCACCGAGTTCCTGGAGAAGCCCTCCTGGGACCAGGTCGTGACCAACATGATCAACGCGGGTACGTACGTGCTCGACCCCGGGGTGCTCGAGGCGGTGCCACCCGGAGAGAACTATTCCTTCGAGCGCCAGCTCTTCCCCGACCTGCTGAAGGAGGGGCAGCCCATGTTCGGGTTTCCCTGCGATTGCTACTGGCTGGACCTGGGCACGCCGGAGAAGTACCTGGCAGCGCACCACGACATCCTCTCCGGAGAGATACAGGTGGAGATGAAAGGCGAGCTCAGCGATAACGACGTGATCATGGGGGAGGGCGCACACGTCGATTCGACCGCCCACGTGCACGGGCCGGTGCTGATGGGAGAGGGTGTTACCATCGGCGCTCACGCCAGGGTGCTCCCCAACACCTGCCTGGGAAACCGCGTGACGGTGGGAGCGGAGGCGCGCATCGAGGGCTCCGTGGTCCTGGATGGCACCACCATCGGAGATCGCTCGACGGTGGAGGAGAGTATACTGGGCAGGGACTGTGTCCTTGGCAGCGATTGTCATGTTGCCGACCGCTCTGTCTTGGGTGATAATATCGTCTCTGGCGCCGAGAACGAGTTCCGCAAAGGGATCCGTATCTGGCCTTCGACCAACATCGAGACTGGAAAGATCAAGTTCTGAAACCGGGCTGGCGTAAGGCCGGCGTGGTTTGTTTTTTGACATGACGACTGCGGCGAACGACGGCGGGCGCAGGCTTCGCTGTGGAGGTGTGTAGTGAGGGTACTGATAACTGGAATAACCGGGTTCGCCGGGAGCCACCTGGCGGAGTACTGCCTGGCCAGGGGCGACGTGGAGGTCTTCGGGACGGCCCGCTGGCGCAGCCGAATGGACAATATCAGCCAGATCACCGACGACGTGACGCTGATCGACTGCGACCTCAAGGACGCGGTGGCGGTCAGGCACTGCCTGGCGGACGTGCGGCCCGAATACATCTTCCACCTGGCCGCTCAGAGCTTCGTCCCGACCTCGTGGAAGGCGCCCACCGAGACGGTCTGTACCAACATGGTCGGCGAGATCAACCTCTTCGAGGCCATGCGCGAGCTCGACCTGCTCGACACGCGCATACAGCTGGCCGGCTCCAGCGAGGAGTACGGCATGGTCTACGAGGACGAGATACCCATCAAGGAGACAAACCCGCTGCGGCCCCTGAGCCCCTACGGCGTCAGCAAGGTAGGGCAGGACCTGCTGGGGTACCAGTACAACCAGAGCTACGGCCTCCAGACCGTGCGGACCCGCGCGTTCAACCACACCGGCCCGCGCCGCGGGGACGTATTCGTCTCCAGCAACTTCTCCAGGCAGATCGCGACCATCGAAAAGGGGAAGGTCAAGCCTGTCATCAAGGTGGGCAACCTCGATGCCAGGCGGGACTTCACCGACGTGCGCGACATGGTGAAGGCGTACTGGCTGGCGCTGGAGAAGGGCGTGCCCGGTGACGTCTACAACCTGGGTTCGGGCAAGGACGTGACGATAAAGCAGATGCTGGATATCCTGCTGGGCTTCACCAAGATCGATATCACGATCGAGGAGGACCCGGAGAGGATGAGGCCTTCAGACGTGGAGATACTGCTCGCCGATATGACCAAGTTCTATGAGCTCACCGGGTGGAGGCCCGAGATACCTCTGGAGAAGACGCTCGAGGATCTGCTCAACTACTGGCGCGAGCGGGTCTAGTGTTCCGTCCCATAGGGAGCTTGACGCACCGAGAGCGTCGGGGCGCCTGGCCTGCAAGACGCGCGACCGAGTCGTACTCACTGAGTACTCCGAGAGAGCGGAACGCGGCAGGCGCGGATGCAGCGGCGCTCGAATGCCAGGGTATCTATGGGACGGAGCACTAAGAAACCGGCGCGGTCCCGCTTGAGGCGGCCGCCTGAAACTTCAAGGCAAACGCTCGAGCCCGTCGAATTGATGGCACCAGGTGGACGATCAACAGGGGGGTGTTCGCCGGGCACGCAGAACGCGCGCGCCGCCCGGCGGTGGCTATGATCAAGTTCGGGACCGACGGCTGGCGCGGGGTCATCGCCAACGACTTCAACTATCAGAACATCTGGAAGGTGGCCTGCGCGATCGTGCGCTATGTCTCCGACAGCGTGGAGGGCCACACCCCCAAGCTCCTGATCGGATACGACACTCGGTTCAGCTCGGACCAGTTCGCTCAGCTTTGCGCGCTGGCGGCGCGCGAGCACGGCGTTGAGGTCCTCATCGCCAGCAGGTTCACCACCACCCCCTCGATCTCGTACGCGACCAAGCACATGAAGGCGGACGGCGCCATCATGATTACCGCCAGCCATAACCCGCCCAGGTTCGACGGGGTCAAGTTCAAGGGCCCGTACGGCGGCTCGGCCACAACGTCCATCACCGGCGAGATCGAGGCGCAGCTGCGCACGGTCGAGAAGGACCCGCCGCCGATGCCGGACGTGATGTTCGCGGACGTGCTCGAACCGGGCAAGGTGGAATACTTCGACCCGATGCCCGAATACATCGATAAGGTAGTCTCCATGGTCGACGCCGACGTCTTCCCGGCCCGGCAGTTCAAGATCATGTTCGACCCCATGTACGGCGCGGGGCAGGGCGTCATGCCGGCCGCCCTGGCCAAGCTGGGCATGGAGTGCGACCAGATACACGCGGTGCACAACCCCCTCTTCCCGGGCCTGCTGCCCGAGCCGATCGGGGACAACCTCAACGACCTCAAGAAGGCCGTGACCGAAGGCGGTTACAGCGTCGGGATCGCGGTGGACGGCGACGCCGACCGGGTCACGGCGATCGACGCCACGGGCCGCTTCATCAGCAGCCATTTCGTCCTGGCCCTGATGCTCAAGCACCTGGTGGAGGTGCGGCGCTGGACCGGCGACGTGGTCAAGACGGTCTCGACCACCTCCATGATCGACATGCTCTGCGACAAGTACGGCCGCGAGTTGTACGTGGTCCCGGTGGGCTTCAAGTACATCGCGGACCTGATGCTGGAGGAGGACATCCTCTGCGGCGGCGAGGAGAGCGGCGGCACCGGCATGAAGAACTACATCCCCGAGCGCGACGGCATCCTCATCGGCCTGATGCTCATAGAGATAATGGCCACCAATAACAAGACGCTGGGCGAACTGGCGGACGAGCTGATGGACGAGCTGGGCCGCAGGTTCGTCTACCTGCGCAAGGACATCGAGCTCACGCAGGCCCACAAGGAGGCGCTGTTGAAGGACCTCCACGAGATCTCGCCGGAATCGATAGGCGGGCTCAAGGTGGTCAACGTCGAGACCATCGACGGGATGAAGTTCCACCGCGAGGACGGCTCCTGGGTCATGTTGAGGGTCTCCGGCACCGAGCCCATGGTGCGCGTCTACGCCGAGGCGACGTCCGAGCAGGCCGTGGAGGAGCTGGTGGGCGAGGGCGTCAAGCTCATCGGCGGGGTCGACCCTAAGGGAGGTGTCGCCGGTGGCGGCAAAACAGAACACGAGTGACGGGCCGTCCCGGGAGGTCGACAGCTCCGGGATGCTTAAGGTGCTCGAGAACTTCCCCGGCCAGGTGGCCGAGGCGATAGAGATCGGGCAGTCGGAGCTGGCCTTGCCCTCGTCAGAGGGCCTGAGCTCCGTGGTGGTGCTGGGGATGGGGGGCTCGGGGATCTCCGGTGACGTGGTGGCCGCGCTGTCGGCCGACGCCGGCCTCAAGCTGCCGGTGGTCACCTGCAAAGGCTACGAGCTGCCGGGGTTCGTCGGCCCCGACACCCTGGTGTTCGCCGTGTCCTACTCGGGCAACACAGAGGAGACCCTGGACACGATGGGCCAGGCGATGGAGCGCGGAGCGAGGATGGTCGCCGTGTCGGCCGGCGGCAAGGTCACACAGATCGCCGAGAGCAACTCCATCCCGGTCTTCCGCATCCCTTCAGGCCTGCAGCCGCGCGCGGCGCTTGGCTACCTGGCGGTCCCGATCATGAGCGCTCTCGACCGCATGGGCATGGTCGCGGGCACGGTCGCCAGGTTCCGCGCGGCTCTGCCGATGCTGGAGGCCAGGCTCCAGGAGTACGGCCCGGGCGCCACCGGGGACGACAACGGCCCGATGCGGCTGGCGAGGGAGCTCATGGACTTCGTGCCGATAGTCTACGGCATGGAGGGGTACCTGGCGGTGGCCGCGTCCAGGTGGAAGGCGCAGTTCAACGAGATGGCCAAGGTCCCGTCGTTCCACAACTACTTCCCGGAGCTCAACCACAACGAGACCGTGGGGTGGGAGAACCTGCCGGACGTCTGCCGGCGCTGCCACGTCATCGTCCTGGGTGAGCCGGCGCTGCACGCCAGGATAGAGAAGAGGGTCAAGATCACCATCGAGCTCATCCAGGAATCAGTGGGTGGCGTGACCAGGATATGCGCGCGGGGCTCCAACACCGTCGAGCGCCTGCTCGACCTGATCTACTTCGGTGACTTCGCGAGCGTCTACCTGGCGCTTGCCACGGGGCAGGACCCGACCCCGATAGCGCGCATCGACGAGTTCAAGAAAAGGATGGCCGGCTAGCGCCCGGCTCTACGACCAGGACGCGACATGCTGGAACCCCACCAGATCACATCCAGAGCCGACGAGGCCGCGCAGTTCCTGGGCTGCGCGCTGGGCCCGGCCCCCAGGGCCGCGGTGGTGCTGGGGACCGGCTGGGACTGCCTCGACGATCCCTATGAGGTGACCGCCGAGATCGACTGCGCCGGCGTTCCGGGGATGAACAGCCCCGGGGTCGCGAACCACGCGGGCAAGATCAAGACTATCCAGACTCAGGGCGGGCCGCTGCTGGTGCAGGAGGGCCGCGTCCACTGCTATGAAGGCTACTCCCCGCTGGAGGCCTCGTTCCCGGTCTGGGCCTACGCGGCGCTGGGTATCGAGGTCCTCATTGCGACGGCCGCCGCCGGCGGCCTCAACCCGGCTTACACGCCCGGTAACCTGGTGATCGTCGCGGACCACATCTTCCTGTGGGGCAGCGACCCCCTGATCGGGGTAAGCGAAGCCGAGGGGCGCGACAGGTTCATGCCTGACGCGGACTTCTATCCGGAGCGCCGGCAGGACTGGCTCAAGGAGTGCCTGCCCCTCACCGTCGAGGCCGAGAAGGGGACCTACGCGTTCAACACGGGCCCCAGCTTCGAGACGGACGCCGAGGCGATCCTGCTGAGGCTGGCCGGCGCCGACGTGGTGGGCATGTCCTTGCCCATCGAGGCGATAGTCGCTCGCTATCTCGGCATTCAGTTCGCGGCCATCTGCTGCGTATCAAACACCATACTGCCGATGAGGTCGGCAGCCGCGGCCGGAGCCGCCAGCCTGATCGAGACTGTGAACCGGACGGTGGCGGGGCTGGAGGGCTTCCTCGACCGGATCGCTGCAACGGTTGATATGATAGGGTGACCAGGTTTCCGGAAGCTGTTTGAAAGGAGAACCGTTTATATGGATTACGACGTCAAGGACCTCGCCCTCGCGCCCGGTGGAAAGGCGCGGATAGAGTGGGCGGGGCTGGAGA
>Ga0209745_1002044_pt1 | contig 11681 bp, 7 predicted proteins | sample BarGraNGADG00312_FD_184495 | JGI IMG/M metagenome (GOLD analysis project Ga0209745, IMG submission 184495) | Arctic peat soil microbial communities from Barrow, Alaska - Barrow Graham LP Ref core NGADG0004-312 (SPAdes) (version 2) | ecosystem: Environmental > Terrestrial > Soil > Wetlands > Peat ... | reverse complement strand
TGTTTATTGACAAGAAAGGGATTTCTCTTGACAATTACAGGGAAACACTGAGGGAAACCGGAGAAAAAAGTGATATCTCCGATTTTATCTATCAGATGACCAGGTTTAATCTCAGGAATTCCGTATTCATCGATTGCACTGCGGACGCAAGGGTAGCAACAACATACAAAGAAGCCCTGCAGAAATATGTTTCAGTTGTAACGGCCAGCAAGATCGCATGTTCATCTGAATACTCCTATTATCACCTTCTTAAATCGATTGCCAGTGACAGAGGTGTTCGTTTCATGTACGAAACAACTGTAGGTGCCGGGCTTCCTGTCATAAAAACTATCCAGGATCTGGTGGTCAGCGGTGATAAGATCCTTAAAATTGAAGCCGTCCTTTCAGGCACCCTGAATTTCATCTTCAACACACTGGGTCCGGAAATACCTTTAAGTGCGACTATAAGGATCGCAAAGGAAAAAGGGATTTCTGAACCGGATCCCCGCATCGACCTGAGTGGCATAGATGTCGTCCGAAAGATACTTATCCTTTCCCGTGAAGCAGGTTATACAATTGAAAAAGAAGATGTTATTGTAAACAGATTCCTTCCGGAAGAATGCTTTGAGGGTGACCTGGAGAGCTTTTATGATAAAGTCCGGCAATATGATGACGAATTTGAAAGGCAGAGGAAAGAGCTGGTTAAACAGAATAAAAAATGGCGGTTCTTTGCATCAATGGACCGCGGAAAAGCCAGGGTTGAACTTATTTCTGTCGATTCAAGTCATCCCACTTTTGATCTTGAAGGAAGCAATAATATCGTTTTGCTTACAACCGAAAGATATCGTGAGCTCCCAATGGTAATCAAAGGATACGGTGCAGGCGCTGATGTCACTGCCGCAGGCGTCTTCGCCGATATCATGAGAGTCGTGAATGTTTAGAGCAAAAGAATTGGAAGCGGGAACACTATATTATTCAACAAACCTAAAGGCTCCCCATGTCTCATTCAGAGAAGCCCTTCTCAAGGGACTTGCGCCTGATGGGGGACTTTATATGCCGCTTCATCTGCCTAAGTTGAATTCCGGGGAACTTGATGCAATTTCAAAAGTAACATACCCGCATCTGGTATCTGAAATTCTCAGCAAAATAACCGGTAGTGAGATCAGTAAGGATGATCTGAGAAATATCTGCAAAGAGATCTATACTTTCAACATTCCCCTGGAATATGTTTATGAAAAAAATTATCTGATGCGACTCGACCAGGGGCCCACGGCTTCGTTCAAGGATTTTGCAGCACTATTGATGGGAAGGCTGATGCAGCATTTTCTTTGCCGGGAGGATAAATATATTACGATTCTTACGGCTACATCGGGTGATACCGGAAGCGCTGTTGCCAATGCATTTCACGGATTGGAAAATATAAGTGTTTTAATATTGTTTCCTTCCGGAGAAGTTACTGACATGCAGAGAAAACAGATGACCACATTTCATGACAACATAAAGGTCATTGAAATTGATGGTAAATTTGATGATTGTCAGAGACTTGTCAAAACTGCATTTATGGATCCCCTGTTATCAGGGATAAATCTTTCTTCTGCCAATTCTATTAATATAGGAAGACTTCTTCCCCAGTCAGTCTATTATTTCTGGGCATGGGCGCAATTGTCCGGCAAAACCGCAGATGAATTTATCTTCAGCGTTCCGTGCGGAAATTTCGGGAATCTTGCCGGAGGTCTTATTGCTAAAAAGATGGGATTGCCGGTAAAGCGCTTTATTATTTCCACCAATGATAATGACGAGGTTCCCATGTTCTTCAGAACCGGAGAATATAATCCTATATCTCCGTCCAGAAGCTGTATATCCAGCGCTATGAATGTCGGGCATCCAAGTAATCTGGCAAGATTAATTTCAATGTATGGCGGGAGGATGGACGAGAAAGGTGCAATCCTACAGGCTCCGGATCTGGGCAGAATGAGACGGGACTTTTCTGCAATAAGCATTTCTGACAACAAAACCAGGGAAACTATCAGGTCATTTTACAGTCAATACGGGAAACTGCTTGAACCTCACGGAGCAGTTGCATGGACGGGTCTGCAGGAATATATAAAGAATCGCCCGGACCCTGATCATAAGGAAGAATTCTGCATATGTCTTGAAACTGCCCACCCTGCAAAATTCCGCGATGAAATCAAAAGTATACTCAATATTGTGCCAAAACTTCCCGATTCGCTCCGCAAAATTGAATCCGGAACTGAAGAATATATATCTTTAGAAAATAATTACGATTTGCTTAAGAAGTTCATAATTCAGAATTACTAATATTTAATTGTTGTAAGAAATGTATATGCTTTGCAGTGATCTTGAAGGAGTACTTGTTCCAGAGGTTTGGATTAATGTAGCAAGATGGACCGGTATAGATGAATTAAAGCTTACAACACGTGATATCAGCGATTATAACGCGCTGATGAAGCGAAGGCTCGAAATTTTAAAGCAGCATAGTATAACAATAAATGACATCCAGAAAGTCATAGCTCTTCTTGAGCTGATGCCAGGTGCCCTGGACTTTATAAACTGGCTTCACGGCCGTGTCCAGATGGTGGTGGTTTCTGATACATTCCGGGAATTTGCTGATCCGCTTCTTGAGAAAATCGGATGGCCTGTTCTATTCTGCCACCATCTTACGATAGATAAGGAGGGTAATATAACAGATTTTAACCTCCGTCAGACTGAAGCAAAGAGAAGGGTTGTGGAAGCCCTCCAGAATCTGAATTTCAAGGTTATTGCGGTCGGTGATTCATATAATGATGTATCAATGCTTCGCAAGGCTGAGCATGGGATACTTTACAGGCCCCCGCAGAATGTCATTGACGACAACCCGGATATCAGTGTTGTGAACTCATATTCCCAGCTGAAGCATTTAGTATCGGGGATACTTGAGGAGGACAACTTTTAAGGTTTATTTCGGATATATAAAATCATAATACCTGATGTTTATGAAGAAGATAGGAATTCTCCTGTTTCTGGTTTCATTTTTTGTGCCAGTCAATGCCCAGGAATTGTCAGAAAACAGCGTTGTCAATGCGATGCACTCCATTTCAAGTCATGACCTTCTTAAATATGTTGAAATTCAGTGTGACGAAAAGTACCAGGGAAGGCTGACCGGAACTTCGGGATATCAGGCATGTGCCGAATGGCTTTCTGAAGAATTATCTGGATGGGGAATTTCACCTGCAGGTGAAAAAGGAACATGGTTTCAATGGTTCAATGTGCCTTACACGATGGTTCTGCCTGATTGCGGAGTAACTCTTCACATACCAGTCAAGAACGGAGGCGATATTCAGAAACATTATAAATATATCACTGAATTCATGCCCGGGTCAACATCAGGGAATGGAGAAATTACAGCAGAAGTTGTATATGCCGGATACGGGATAACAGCCCCGGAACTTGGATATGACGATTATCAAGGGATTGATGTAAAAGGCAAGATCATAATGATCGAAAGGGAGGCTCCGGTCAATCCTTCTGCAGGTGCTGAAAAATTTAATCCATGGTATGAATATTCATTTCATCAGTATAAGCATGAAAACGCAATAAAGCATGGCGCGATCGGAATGCTTTACAATTACGGGCCAATCGGAAATCCCAACAACGCTTACAATCAAAATTTCATATATGTTCATGTAGGTGATTCAGCAGTGAAGGACATCTTTTCAGGAACGGGTAAAGTACACCAGGAAATAGTTGATAAAATCAACAAAACCCTGAAGCCGCAATCGTTTAATACAGGGAAAGTTGTCACAATTAAAATGAGCACCAGTCATTTTCCTGAAGGCAGAGGAAGCAATGTTATCGGTTTATTAAAAGGTTCTGATCCTGATCTGAGCAAAGAGGTGATAATTATAGGAGCACATCTCGACCACCTTGGCATGTGTTATGAACTTATACCAGGTGCAAATGATAATGCTTCAGCAGTTGCCGTAATGATGGGAGTTGCAAAAGCCATAGCCGAAAATAAGATCCTTTTGAAGCGGTCGGTTATGTTTGTTGCTTTCGGATCAGAAGAACAGGGCTTGCTCGGATCAAAAGCATTCGTTTCCAGCCCCGTAGTTCCATTGGGAAATAGTGTTTTTCTGAATATGGACGGAGTCGGAATTGGCCAGGGCATAAATGCGGCCGCCGGAAAGGATTTTCCTGTTTTATGGTCCTTTGTTGAGGAGGCAAATAAAAAATATATTCACAGGACACTTGTCACAGGATCCTTCTCAAATCTTGGAAGACCCCGCCTTGATGCTGCAATCCTTCTGCGCGCAGGGGTTCCTTCTTTAAGCTTTTCAACTTTCGGATCTGTAAATTACTACCACATTCCTCTGGACAATCTCGCAATCATTAAACCTGAAATTATGGAGGATCTCGCTCAGTTACTATTTGTTTCAGTTGTAGAAATGGCGAACAGTCCATTGCCGCTTAAATAGCAGGATCGATAAAACCTTATAACCAAAAAGATCCGGATTAGTACCCTATTTAAGGATTTCAGAAGTGTATTTTTCAGCTATCTCAGCCTGATCTTTTGCAAGACCTGAAATTATAACAATCCTTTTATCTTTCCATGTAAGGAAAATTGTGCCGTTATATCCGTCCATCAGCATGAATTTGCTGTCGCCGGTCTCAACAGGACTTATACCAGTGGAAGCTATATATGTCTCTGCAGTCTTTTTTGCAGCTTCAGGAGAAATGGCATCAGAAATAAAGATTGAGAATTCATCACTTCCAACCTGGTAAGCAGCTTTGAATGCTTTATTAAGGAAGCTGTGACCAAGAACGCTTTCATTGATGAAAGTCTCTTCATTGACTTTCTTTCCTTCAGCAGGAAACTGGGAAAGAATTGCAGGCATTGCTGCTTCTCCGGTCAGCATTACTGCAACTTTGTTTGCAAGTGTTTCTTCGGCCTGCAATACTTTTTCCTTTTTGGAATATGTCTTGATCTTCACGTAATAATTCCCTTTAAAAAAGTTTATTGACCCATCGGCAATATATCCCTGTGCTCCAAGATTCATAAACCTGAAAGAAGGTGAACATTCTGATGAATAGATCCCAAAAGCCAGAGTATTCCCGCTGTGTCTGTAGATTTCAAGTTTTATAACGGCTTTGCCTTTCTTATACTCTGCAACATGCAGATCGACAAATCCGTTTGCGAGATAATTGTCAGCTGCCCCGTTAATGAAATCCCAGAGGTTATCAGGAAGATATACAGGATAATCGGTCTTTATTTTGTAGCCCTTCAACTGAGGGTAGATTATATCCTGAGCAAGGCACGCACTTGAAATAAATCCAATTGCCAGTAAAAGCATGATTCTGTTTCGCATGGGGTTCAGATTTACAGCTTATAAATATTTAAGTCAGAAAGTCAGACGGAACATCCACAAGTCTCGATATATCGGCTATTTTTTCTTGTACATTAAAGCCCTTTGAACACTTCACATTGCATGTACCCCCGCAGTTTTTGCATGGATCTGAGCCATATCCGAGCCCGGTCAGAAGTGAATATGCCTGGGATGGGTTTGAGTATCCGTAAGCATACATATATGCCCTCATAAGATCTGGAACTGAGAGTTTCAGCGGGCATGCAGGGATACATTCGTTGCAACCTGAACAGAACAATCCAGGCTGAGCACTGGCAATCAGAATATCCTTTTTATCCTGTTCAGTCAGAGTTACATCAGCAAGTATCTTCACATTAAGATCAAGCTGATCAAATTGTGTCATGCCTGCGATAATTGTAGGAATATCGGGGTTTGATAAAACCCATTTAATTGCTGCAGAAGTGTTCATTGGCTTTGTTCTTTCTCTGTCAAGGAAGCCTCCTCCCGCAAGGGTTTTCATTGCAACAATTCCTATTCCGGCTTCAGCTGCCTTATGAACTGCAGCATCAAGCTCCTTTTTGTTTGCTTGTTGAAAATTGTAAGCAGTCAGGATAACATCCCAGTCTCCTGTCGATGCGGCAGCATCAATTACAGCAGCTTGATTCGCGTGAGTTGAGAACCCGACAAATCTGGTTTTACCTTCTGTTTTAAGCTTTTTCAAGGCATTAATTACAGGCTTATATTGAAGAAGCTCCGGGTTGCTTATGTCGTGAACATAAAGTATGTCGACATAATCCATCTGAAGACGTGTTAGACTTGTGTTAAATTTCGAAAGGAAATCTTCTGCCGTGGTTTCAGAGGAGGGTACTCCTTCCCTTGAAACACCGGCTGGTTTAACTTTTGTAGCGAGGTAGAAAGAATCCCTGGGGTAATTCTTTAAAAGATTTCCCAGCATTGTTTCATTATTGCCATTCTGATACCCGTTTGCCGTATCAAAAAGTTTTATACCTTTTTCATAGGCTGCCTTACACAAAGCGGGATTATCAGCACGCATTACTCCAAAGCTTACAACAGGAACCTTAATTCCTGTCTTGCCAAGCGTCCGGTAAATTATATTTTTATTACCGGTCTGCATAACAGCCGGCGCTACAGCAGGGGATAAAGCTATGACTGCAGCTCCGGCTATGCCGGTTTTAAGAAATCCTCTTCTGTTTAAGTTTTTCATATTATGACTTATTTTAAATTTCGTATTCTGACATCAATATCTGTATCCTTCAATAATTTTATTATCTCATCAGTATTTGTATCGCCGTAATGATACGGGTACAATATTTTTGGCTTGAATGCTTTGACCGCATCAGCGACCATTGCTGGTGTCATAGTGTAAGGAAGGTTCATGGGCAGGAAAGCGACATCAATTCCTTTCAGCGCTTTCATCTCCGGAGTGTTTTCAGTATCACCGGCAATATAGAACTTCTTATCCCCTATTTTAACAATATAACCATTGCCAACTCCTTTCGGATGAAAAGGCTGACCTTTGGCACGCTCATTCACAATGTTATAGGCAGGTACTGCTTCGATTGTTACATTCCCGGCAGTTTTAATATCTCCCGGCTTCATAATCTGAGCCCATGGAACCTTTGAAGCAGCGGCACTGTTGCAGAACATTACTGTCGTTTGTTTACGGAGAGTATTAATAAGTTCAGTATCAAGATGATCGTAATGCTCATGGGTGACCAGTATCAGGTCGGCTTTTGGAAGCTTATCATATTTACCGGAACTCTTTACAGGGTCAATATGAATAACAAAATCATTTATCCTGAACATCAGGGATGCGTGTCCGATAAAAAACATTTCAACATCTCCTGCGGAAGTGCTGACCTTGTCAACTTCCGGCAGATCCTGGGAAAAAACCGGAGCAGTCATAGCAACAAATATTAAAGTTATAAGGATATTTTTCATTACCAGTTGATTAACCTCGATTCAGTACTTTTTTTAAAATCCGAATATACAAATATTTGTTTTATAAGATGAACAGTATTGGTTGTTTAAATGTTAAGAATATTTAATCCCTTGCATTGTTGATATATTGCCTTGAGTTGTTGGTCAAATTTCATTTTGGTGTTTACAATGTATTGAAAATTTGAATATCTTTCGGGCAGAATTTAGGTTACAGTGTTAATTAATTAACATTGATGCATTTAGGGAAAAGTAAGGTGATTAAAATATTATCTGGTTTCCTGTTAATATCGATCTCTGCTTCAGCGCAGACAGGAAAAAGTTTCAAGTACCGGTTCAACGGTGATTTGCAGGAGAAAAATATTATTACCGGAGATCGTTCCATTACAATAAACTATAGATTATCAGAGCTTACCATTGATAACTTAATTAATGAGAACGGAACATTCTACAGATTGGCGGTCCCTGGTCATACACTTACATCCGATCCTGGCAAACCAGAGCTTCCGGTATTAAGCCGTCTTATAGCCATCCCCGAGGGTTCCACGTACAAGATAAGAATTTCGGACGTGGAATCTTCCAGAATAAATCCTTCTCAAAATGATTTTAAAGGGATCCTGTTTCCTTCCCAGTATGGAGAAACCAAGCAGAAAGATACTCAGAAACAGGGATTTGTAATTGACAGGGAATTATATTCAAGACGCGGCATTGTTAAAACCGACACTGTAAGGATCGAATCCATCGGAAAGACAAGGGGCAGGAATCTTTCAAGCCTGGTTATCGCTCCCGTTATGTACAACCCGGGATCAAATTTCCTGGAGGTGATAACGTCCATGAAGATTGAAATAACGTTTTCCGCAGATATCAGAAATAATTCCAAATCTTCAGCTTCCGAATCTGCCCTGTTTAATGAGACTTTTGACAAGGGTGTACTTAACTATTATCCCGAAGATCTTATAACAGGATATTCTGACCAGCCTGTCGAGATGATCATAGTGACGGACACCACCTACAGGAAATTCCTTGAACCATTTTACAGGTGGAAGAGACAAAAGGGATTCAAGCTTGATTTACTTTACTACGGGGATGGACTTGCCGGAAAGAATTTCACTGAATTGAAAGAATCAATTTCGAATATATATACTACGTCTTCTGCCAACGGGCACGCCCCGGAATATTTGCTTATAATCGGAGATGCCGTGAAAATTCCGTATTACGGTTCAGGTTCAGGCAACGTAACCGACATGTATTATGGAGAATTTGACGGCAACGGAGACTATCTGCCCGACATGTTTATCGGAAGAATTCCGGCGAAGGATACCACTTCGGTAAAGTCGGTCGTGCAAAAGTTAATTGAATATGAAAAATTCCAGTTCGCCGACACCAATAAATTCTACACTAATGCATTGACTTTCGCTGGCAAGGATGCCAGCTATGCGAACTATATGAACGGCCAGGTAAAATATGGTGTTACAAATTACCTTACAGCTGCAAATAAGATCAAAGAGTTTCACTTTTACTATCCGGAAGGTTTTACAAAAAAAGATTCAGTGATGAAGCTGATTTCAAATGGACTATCGTTTATTAATTATACAGGTCACGGTTCATCTGCGGGTTGGCTGCACATTGACATAAAATCGCCGGATATAAAGAGTTTAAGCAACAAGAGCATGTATCCTTTTATAATCAGCAATGCATGCCGGACAGCACAATTTAACGATACAGCTTCCTTTGGAAACAAAATGCTCCTGTCAACCGGAAAAGGGGCAATCGGATTCATAGGATGCACAAATGATTCTTACTGGGATGAAGATTTTAACTGGGCTGTCGGATCAGGTACTCCTAATGCCGATCCTAAGTATGCAGAAACAGGACTTGGGGCTCTTGACAGGTTATTTCATACTCACAAGGAATTGCCTTCTGACTGGTACATTACAATGGGTCAGGTCAATTTTGCCGGAAATCTTGCAGTAAGCTCAACCACTTCACTTAGAAAGAAGTATTACTGGGAAACATATGCGGTTCTGGGGGATCCCAGTGTTATACCTGTGATTGGAACTCCTGAAAAATTCAATATTTCACTGCCCGACACGCTGCCAAACGGAATCAGGTCATGGTCAATTTCAATAGATCCGTTTGCCTATATTGCCGTTTCTGATTTTGATTCCCTCTGGGATGCCTCATTTGCAAGTCCTTCTGGATCTGTTGTTCTTAATCTTCCGGGTTTATCATATGATTCCTGTCTTGTGGTGGTTACAGGTCAGAACAGGATCCCCTTTATGAAAACCATTTATTTCTCGGATGTCCATAAGGAATTTATGAACCTTTCATCATCAGGAATTAATGACATAGCAGAAAATAATAATGGCAAAGCTGATTTTGGTGAAACCTTTTACCTGAAGCTCAAGATAAGCAATCTGGGACTTACCAGCGCCACAAATCTTACGGCAGCCATTTCTTCAACATCTCCATGGGTTACAATAAATAATTCTAATGCAACTATCGGAACCCTTCCTGGAAAGTCAGAGGTAATACTTGATAACCTCCTTCAGTTGACTCTTGATGAAAATGTGCCTGATCTCGGTATAGTAACAATTGACCTTACGCTGAAAGACAACAAGACTGAAAAGAAATACAAGATAGATATAACGGTACATGCGCCCAGGCTTGAGATTATCAACTGTATCATTGACGATTCAGTATACGGCAACAACAACTTTGTTGCGGAACCGGGTGAGAATTTCAGCCTTATTTTCCAGGTCAGGAATCGGGGAACCAGCAATACATCGGGACAATTTACTATTGCGAGCCAGGAGGCTGAACTTCAAATAATTGATCACAACATCAAATCCGGACTGCTTCAGTTCGGAGAAATATCAGAAATACCTGTGGCGGTAAAACTGTCTGAATCGGCTCAATACGGGGATTTCATCTCCTTATTATCAACACTTGACTGTTCCCCGTTTATCGTTAATAAGAACTTCATGTTCAGGGTCGGCAGAATCAGGGAGAGCTTTGAATCATCAACATTCAAGGTGTTTCCCTGGATCAATCTGAGCAATAAGCCGTGGACGATCACTGGAACGAATTCCATTGATGGTGTTGTTTCAGCACGTTCCGGAGCCATAAGCCACAATGCTACCTCCTCGTTAATAATGAGAACATTTTTCCCGGAAGCAGATACCCTGAAATTTTACAGTAAAGTCTCATCGGAACCAAACTATGATTATTTCTTTTTTAAGCTGAATGACAAAGAAATAATGAGGAAATCAGGAGAAACAAACTGGGAGATTAAGAAAGTTGCAGTACCGGCAGGCCTGAACATTATGGAATGGTCTTACAAGAAGGACAACTCTGTTTCACAGGGAGCTGACGGTGCATGGATAGACCTGATTGATTTTTCCGGATCAGTCATGGTCAATTATATTCAAAAAGATATAGAAGTGGCACGTATTGTTACTCCTGTGCAAAAAGAGGTTTACGGACAGGAAGTAGTCTCGGTAAAAGTGCTTAACGTCGGAAGAGATACCCTGAATGGTTTCAATCTTGCCTATTCAATAAATGGACGGTTTCCTGTGGTCCAGCATTTTAAAACTGTACTTATGCCTTACCAGGATTCAGTTACTGTCGATTTCGACAGGAGAGCCGATATGGATCTTAGCGGGATTTACAACATTTCAGTTTTCGGATATGATAATGATGATGACTATCTGTTGAACGACACATTAATGATTAGTGTCGAGAACACTGAAATAGAAGAATCAGTGACTATATTCCCAAATCCATTTATGGATCAGCTGAATATTATAATTAACTCAAAGGCCAGCAGAACAATACGCTTGACCCTGTCAAATTCGCTTGGGAAGCAGGTTTATATGACCGACAAGGAATTAACAGAGGGTGAAAACCAGATCTTCATAAATACTTATCAGCTAAGTCCGGGCCTTTACATTTTGAACATTCATGGCGCCAGCTTCTCAAAAGCTTATCCCCTTATAAAACTTAAAAAATAGAAGGTCATGAGTGAAATCATTCCCACGCATGAACAGGCTTTGGCTCTCCTGAGGAAATACAATAAGTCTGAAAGCCTGTTAAAACATGCCTTTGCTGTGGAAGGTGTTATGAAGTATATGGCAAAAAAAGCAGGTGAGGATGAAGAAAAGTGGGGAATTATAGGATTGATACATGATCTTGATTATGAAATGTATCCGGAACAGCACTGCAAAATGACTGAAAAGATTCTGAAAGAAAACTGGTGGCCGGAAGAGTATATAAGAGCTGTATTAAGCCATGGCTGGGAGCTCGCGTCCGATATTATGCCGGTATCGAAGCTTGAAAAGACAATTTATGCAGTCGATGAACTGACAGGACTGGTAGCTA
>Ga0209745_1002042_pt1 | contig 11693 bp, 9 predicted proteins | sample BarGraNGADG00312_FD_184495 | JGI IMG/M metagenome (GOLD analysis project Ga0209745, IMG submission 184495) | Arctic peat soil microbial communities from Barrow, Alaska - Barrow Graham LP Ref core NGADG0004-312 (SPAdes) (version 2) | ecosystem: Environmental > Terrestrial > Soil > Wetlands > Peat ... | reverse complement strand
GTATCCGTCGGATCTGAGTCTGCCCTTTGCGTCGCGGACTCAGTCTGCCGGTAGCACGTTGGTGCCTCGGAGATGCCGGAAGACGAGGCTCGTCTCCGCATGCTGGATGGCCGGGCTCGCGGCGAAGTACTCGAGGATGAAGTCGTGCAAAGCGGTCGTGTCAGCGGTCGCGACGTGCAGCAGGTAGTCCGTTCCTCCGGCAACGTGAAACACCTCGACCACGCCCGGCAGGTGAGGGGCAACGGTGACGAAGGCTTGGATCTGGTCGCGGTGGTGTGCCTGCATGCGGACGGCAATGATGGCCTGTATGGGCAGGCCCACAGCGGTCAGGTCGATGTCCGCGTGATAACCGCGAATGACGCCGCTTTCGCGCAGGGCCCGAACGCGCCCGAGACAGGTCGACGGAGCGATCCCCACCGCGGAGGCGAGAGCGAGGTTGGGCATCCGGCCATCGGCCGCGAGCAGTCTCAGGATCGCTTGGTCGATCTCATCGAGTACGGGATGTCGAACGTTGTTCATCGGTGTCGCCTCCAGGCCTGCTTGCGCCGAATAGATGACAGCAGATGGCGCTAGCAGCGAATCTAATACGAAATGCTTGCATATTGGCTCTTGAAGTCTCGAAACTGAGAGGAATCAGTGAACTTTCAGGAGGCATCATCAACGCCCTCGAAACTCGTGCAGTGCACGCCGGTCGACGTGACCTGGCAGGTCTTGGCATCCATGTGCCCTCGATCGACCTGTCCACCACCAGTCCGCTGGCTGACGTCGAGTCCGGCGGCGACGCCTACGAGGCGCTCGCGACCGGTGGACGGCCGATCCCCGGCGGCAGCCTTGTCTATGGCCGGCTGTGGAACCCTACCGTCGCCCGCTTCGAAGACGCTCTCGCCGAGCTTGAAGGCAGCGAAGAGGCCGTCGCCTTCGCCTCCGGAATGGCCGCTCTGACCGCTTGTCTGCTCGCCATGAGCGCGTCGGGCAAGCGGCATGTTGTCGCGGTCCGTCCGGTCTACGGCGGCACCGACCACCTGCTGGACAACGGCCTGCTCGGCGTGGAGGTCACCTGGATTGGCGCCAAGGAGATCGGGCATGCCGTGCGACCCGACACCGGCCTGGTGATTGTCGAGACGCCGGCGAACCCCACTCTGGCGCTCCTGGACCTGGACGATGTCTGCGCCCAGGCCGGCGATGTTCCGGTCCTGGTCGACAACACCTTTGCCACACCTGTTCTGCAGCAACCGATGCGGCACGGTGCAGCCCTCGTGCTGCACAGCGCCACGAAGTTCATCGGCGGCCACGGAGATGTGATGGCCGGCGTCATCGCCACAAACGCGGAATGGGCGGCGGGGCTGCGGCAGGTGCGGGCCGTCACCGGCGGCATTCTTCATCCGCTCGCCGGCTATCTGCTGCACCGCGGGCTACAGACGCTGCCGGTGCGGGTGCGCGCTCAGCAGGCCAGTGCCCAGCAGGTCGCGGAATGGCTGGTGGCTCACCCTGCAGTGGAAGCCGTGCACTTCCCCGGCCTGCCCGGTTGCGACCCTGACGGCATCGTGGGTCGCCAGATGGCGGGCCCCGGATCGGTGATGGCATTCGAAGTGATCGGCGGCTACCCTGCCGCGGCCGCGATGGCCAATGCCTGCAAGCTCGTCAGCCATGCGGTGTCGCTGGGCGGCACCGAAACCCTGATCGAGCATCCGGCGTCGCTGACTCACCGGCCCGTCGCAGCAGAGGCACGGCCAAACCCGGGCCTACTGCGAATCTCGATAGGGCTCGAGGCTGTCGAAGATCTCTGCGCCGACCTCGACCAGGCACTCAAGACGGCCGTGAACAACTGAGTCAACGCCAGGAGTGCTCCGGGTCGTAGCCAAGCACGCGGCGCGCCTTCTCGATCGACAGCAAGGTGTCATGCTCACCGAGTTCGCGGGTAACCGGCACCTCAGGGAAGACCTCAGCGACCAGCTCTGCATTGGACCGTGACATGACCGTGTCTGCGGCGGCGATGATGAAGCGATCGAAACCCGTGGTGTCGAGCTCGAGGGCCTTGAGCACGGCTTGCGCGCCGTCCCGGCCGTCGATGTAGCTCCAGAGGTTCCATTTGCGCAGCGTGGCATCCGCGTCGAATGCGGGGAACTCTGCGTAGTCTTCCGTGTCCATCACGTTGGAGAAGCGAAGCGCGATGATCTTGAGCGTCGGATCCCAGCGCACGAGCTCGATGGCCATCTGTTCCTCGAGGTGCTTCACGAGCGAGTACATGCTTTCCGGTCGAGCCGGGTACTCCTCGTCGACCGGGATGTATGGCGGCGGCACGTCGAAGGGCAACCCGAGCGTCGTCTCACTCGATGCGTACACGATGTTCCGGATGCCGGCCCTGCGAGCAGCCTGGAACACATTGAACGTACTGAGCATGTTGTTGTGGAACGTAGCCACATCGCTCAGGATGCCCGGAGCGGGAATCGCGGCCAGGTGCACGAGTCCGTCGAACGCCGGCTTCGCGGCCTGTTCCGGACCTGCAGAGGGATCGTTCTCGCCGAAGAACGCGTCGATCGTCTCGCCGTAGTTCGTGAGGTCGACCCGCACGAAACCCGGACCACGCTGCCCAGCCGCATCAAGGTTGACCACCTCATGTCCGGCCTGCCTCAGCACAGCAACAACGGTGCGCCCCAACTTGCCTGACCCACCCGTGACGGCGATTCTCATCGGGGCGAGCCGCCAGCGATCTCGTAGGACCACAGCTCGCTGCTCATGCCACCCTGCGACGCCGCGGGCTGGTCGGCTCGCTCCGCCTCACTGCGGTGCCCATGCCCAAACGCAGGCGAACTCACCCAGGCCTGGAAGGACTGGTCGTCAGCCCAGCGGGTAATGACCAACCAGGTGTTGCGCTCGTCGGTCGGCTTGAGTAGCTCGAAGCCTTCGAAACCTGGCTGGTCGTCGACCGCACCGGCGCGTGCGGCGAACCGGCGAGCCAGTTCGTCGCCGCCGTCGGCGGGCACGGTAATCGCATTGACCTTGATGATGGTCATCGAACTTCTTCCTCGAGTGGGTGCAGAACGGGGCGTCAGGCGGATAGCACAGGGTAGTCGGTGTAGCCCTTGGCCCCACCGGCGTACAAGGTCGCCATGTCGGGCTCGTTGAGCTCGGCACCGATACGCAGCCGCTCGACGAGGTCGGGGTTGGCCAGAAAGCCGCGGCCGATACAGAACAGGTCGGCGGCGCCGGTGTCGACGGCCTCCTGCGCGGTGGCAAGGTCCGATGGCCCGGTGAAACCGGTGTTGATGATCACCGTTCCGTCCCACTTCTTGCGCAGCTGCTCGCGGAAGTCAGTGTCTGGGCCCTCGAGGACGTGCAGGTAGAGCAGGCCCAGGGGGTTCAGCCCGTCAAGCAGCGCGGCGTACGTCTGCTCGGTCTCGGTCTCGGTGATGTCGTTGAAGGTGCCGGCCGGCGAGATCCGGATCCCGACCTTGTCGGCGCCGATGGCCTGGGCGACGGCGGACGCAACCTCAACCACGAAACGCGCACGGTTCTGCGGGGACCCGCCGTACCCGTCGGTGCGCGTATTGCTGCCATCGGCGAGGAACTGCTGCAACAGGTAGCCATTGGCGGCGTGCAGCTCGACCCCGTCAAGACCGGCCTGCACAGCGCGACGGGCGGCATCGACGTACTCCGCGATGACACCCGGCAGCTCAGCAGCCTCGAGAGCGCGGGGCGCCTCGAAAGCCTTCATGCCCTGCTCGGTGTAGACCTCGCCGGCGGGCGTGATGGCGGAAGGAGCGACGGGATGCAGACCGGTGATGGCCCGGTGGCTGATGCGACCGGCGTGCATGAGCTGCGCGACGATATGGCCGCCCCGCGCGTGCACTGCGTCGGCGACGAGCGTCCAGCCGGCAACCTGCTCGTCGGTGTGCAGACCCGGGGTATGCGGGTAACCCTGGCCGGCCGCGCAGGGCTGCGTGCCCTCGCTGATGATGAGCCCGGCGGCGGCACGTTGGGCGTAGTACTCGGCTGCGAGCTCAGTCGGAGCCTCACCAACGCCAGCACGGTTGCGGGTGAGCGGCGCCATCACGAGGCGGTTGGCGAGCTCGAGACTCCCGAGCTGATACGGAGAGAAAAGATCTGTCATGGTGGCTCCTCTGGTTGGACGGCTCATACGTACAACCAGCTTCGGGCGAGAGGCTTCCTCGAATGCCATGTGAGCAATATCGCATTGGCCCTGCGGGTCAGCACCTCCAGAGACCGGGCTATCGCCTCCGCCTGAACGCGCCCGTGGCGGTCTATCGTCGGTTTCATGGGGAACACCGGCAAGGCTGGTCCGTCAGGCGCATGGTTCATCCTGCCGAGCGTCTTGCTAGTTGCCGCAGTCCTTCTGGTGGGCTCCGGCTTCTCGTCGTTCCTGCATTTCGTACGCTCAGACTTCGTTGCCTACCAACCGGATTCGTCGATCTCGGTGACCAAGGACGGATTCACGCTGTATGCCGAGGACGGCACCACCCAGCCGGCTGACCTGCGCTGCACGGCGACCGGACCCGACATACAGATGCAGCTCCGACCCATCGCGGGAAGAACCACCCTGAGCAACGGCCACGGCACGTTCGTGGCCATCGCCTCGACACCACCGGATCTCCTGGCGGGCCGATACGTGATCTCGTGCGTCAGCGCATCGGGAACAGACGTGCCGCTCTACCTCGGCCCACGTCTCGATCTCGCAGCAGTGGGGCGACTTGTCGGCTTCAACATCATCGCCCCACTGTATCCTGGGAGTCTGCTCGGTCGTGATCTTCACCATCGTGGCCGTCATGCGTTATCGACGGCGTCGGATCCCGACGGCGCCCGTCTAGGTCAGCCTCATTATTGCGACGGCGCGCCCGCAGCGTCCTACCAGCCAGACGGTGTCCCGCCAGACCCCTTGACCAGCCTTGACGATCTGTACTGCTGTTGGATGGGCACATGCCCCCGCAACAGCCTCCTCGCGACCTGGTCGCCGTCTGTTTCGCGGGCGAGATGGCTGCGATGGCCGGCGAGGGCGTGAGCCTGGCAGGTAGCCATGACGAGATCGTCGCGGCGGTAGCGCAGGCTGAGGCCGGGCAACACCCGCGCTGGGTCTTCTGGTCTGCGCAGGCTGAGGCAAACCCGTTGGTGCTCAGGGGCATTCACCTGGACAGGTGCTGGGACATCGCGGAAGCGCATCGGATCCTGGCCGGCGGTCGCGACGCCGACCCCGCTCTGGCATGGGCCACCGTATGCCGGCTCGTCACCTCGGACCTGCCCAGAGCGGCCGGCGATGACCTGTTCGACTTCGCTGCCGAGCACGACCCCGGCGACCACGGTGACCCGCAGAGTCCAGTCCGCTCAGACGGGTACCTGCGCCCCGAGGCCGTCGCCGGTACGTGGCAGAGCTCAACGGCGCGCGGCCTGGCGTGGGCGGGCACCGCCGTGGACACCGCAATACTGCAGATCGCGGCCCTCCGCGAGATCTCGCCGCGGGCGATCAGTACCGGTCAGTCCGAGTCGGCCGCCGCCCTGCTGTGTGTCGAGCTGGCCGCCACCGGACTCCCGGTGGACCGCCCGATCATCGAGCAGCTGATCGAGGACTCGGCTGGACCGCGACCCGAGGACGAGGCGCAGGCCCGGCAGACCCGTGGGGCCCGTGATGCCTTGGTGCTAACCCACGCCCCCGGGCGCGAGTCCACTGATCTGCGAAACCCGTTGCAGGTCAGAGAGCTTCTGGCATCGGTTGGCGTCGTCGTCCCCGACACCCGCGCCCGGCGCCTGGAACCATTCCGCGACACCCACCCACTGGTGGAGGCGTTGCTGACCTGGCGCAAGGCCGAGCGGATCGCCACGACCTACGGCTGGCACTGGCTCGACACCAACATCGGGCCCGACGATCGCCTGCGGGGCGCATGGGCCGCCTGTGACGGCGCCGGCGGCCGGATGACCGCCCAGAACGGCCTGCACAACCTGCCGACGCCGTTGCGGCCGGCCATCGCGGCTCATCCGGGGCACGTGTTCGTGCGTTCGGACCTTGGACAGATCGAGCCCAGGGTCCTGGCCGCCGTCTCCGGGGACATGGACTTCGCGCGAGCCACCCAGGCCGACGACCTCTACGCGCCGGTCGGCGCAGCCCTCAAGGTTGAGCGTCCGGTGGCCAAGATCGCCGTCCTCGCCGCGATGTACGGCCAGACCAGCGGCGCCGCCGGCGAGGCCCTCAAGGACCTCGAGCGCGCCTACCCCACGGCCATGGCCTACCTGCGACGAGCCTATGACTCCGGGGTGGCTTCACGAGCCATCCGAACCTACGGTGGACGCCGAATTCCGATGTGGGAGAATCCGGTTGACGCGCCCGTCGAATCCTTACCTTCGATGATCGCGGGCCGGGGCCGATTCGCGCGCAACGCCGTCATCCAGGGTGCGGCTGCCGAGCTGTTCAAGGCTTGGGCAGCGACCGTGCGGCTCACGACCCGACACCTGGGCGCCCGGATCGTCCTGTGCCTGCACGACGAGCTGCTGATCCACGTCCCGGTTGAAGCAGCCGACGAAGCGGCCGCCGCAGTTGAGGCGGCGCTGACTGCCAGCGCCCGGCGCTGGACCGGCTCGAGCACCGTGCGGTTCGTCTCCGACACCAGCATCATCGGACGCTGGTCCGACGCAAAGGCGTGAAGGACGCGACTCGGCGCGCTACTCCTCGTCGGTCTGAGAGCGCAAGAACTCCTCGAACTCAGCGCCGATCTCGTCAGCGGTCGGGAGGTCTCGGATGTCCGTGGCCAGCAGGCCTGGCTTATCGCGACCCTGGACGTAAGCGTCGTACTGACGCTCAAGAGCCTCGACGACCTGGGTGACCTCCTCCGAGCCGGCAATCTCCTGCAGAATCTCGGCCCGGTTGAGACCTGCGGTGGCGACCAGATCCTCAGCGGGGATGTTGAGCCCCGTCGTGGCCACGAAGGACTCGAGCCCCAGAACTGCAGCGTCGGCGAACTGCGCCTGGGCCAGGTAGTGAGGCACGTGGATCACGAACCCGAGCGCGTCATGGCCGGACTCGCCAAGCCGCAGCTCCAGCAGCGCGGTGATGCTGCCCGGCACCTGCACGGTGCCGAAGAGGGACTCGTGCTCACCGATCAGCTTGGGAGCGGTCGCGTGCGCCGTGCGGCCGATGGGCCGGGTGTGCGGCACCGCCATCGGTATGCCGTGGATGCTCACTGTGAGCGTCACCCCCAGCATCCGGTTGAGCCTCTGAATCGCCTCGACGACGCGATCCCACTGGTAATCCGGCTCGGGACCGTACAGGACCAGGAAGGGCACCCCGTCGGCATCGGTGACGCGATACAGCAGCAGGGTCGGGTCGGCGTAGCTGGACCAGCGGTCACGGTCGAACGTCATCGCCGGGCGACGGCCGCGGTAGTCCATCAGCTGGTCGACATCGAAGGAGGCCACGACGGTGTGCGGAAGAGTGGCCAGAACGTGTTCGGTCAACAGTCGCTGGGTCTGACCGGCATCCACGAACCCGCCGAGCGAGACCAGCAACACCGAGGCACGCAGGTCGCCCAGCGGGGTGTCGGTCTCGAACGAGTAGAGCTCGGATGGGTCTTGCACCGCTATTCGCCTCCTTCAGTCAGATGATTCTGTCTGGTCAGATGATTCTGTCTGTTCAGATGATCTCTTAGGTCAAGCATCCCTCATGTCGTCCATCAGCGTGCTCAACTGCCGTCCATCAACGATCTCAACACCTGCACCACCTCAAGGATTCCACTGCTCCAGGATTCCACTGCGCCAAACAACAAAACTCGACAGGCCAAGAACGTCCCGGGCCCTCACGATGCCTCCTTAGGAGTACGGCCGGTGCAGAATGTGCAGGCTGAGGACTCGATGACGCGCGGGGAGACCGTGATGGAGCTCAACCGTCGGGACGTGCTCATGGGGGCAGCCGTCGCCACTGCCGGATCACTGGCGATGCTCACCGGTGCCGGGATCGCTTCGGCGGCCACGCACCCGACGCTGCGGGAGGGCTCACACGGGTCACAGGTCGCCACGTGAACGGCTGGGACCGCGGTCCCCTGGGCAGCCTGTACCGACCGCAGTACTTCAACGGCGGCATCGCCATCCACGGTTACACCTCGGTCCCGTCCACGCCAGCCTCGCACGGCTGCTGCCGGGTGAGCCTGCGGGCAATGGACAACCTTTGGAGTGTCGGCGGGATACGGGTGCGCATCGCCGTCCTCGTCTACTGACCGGGTCAAGCAACGAGGTGCTGGCCAGACCGTGCTGGTCAGGCCACTGCTCAGGCGAGGGCCTCCACTTGGTCCATAGCCTTGTAGATCCGCTTTTCCGACACCGGGTACGCAGTCCCCAACGTCTGTGCGAAGAGACTGACCCGCAGCTCCTCGATCATCCACCGGAGCGCCTGCACGTCAGCACCTGCGCGTCGCGCCGCCGGGAGCGCCGCGACAAGTGCGTCGTACTCGGCCTGAACGCGAGCGACCGTGTCCATCAGCGCCGCGTCGCGGCTCACCTGCGAGGGCGCCCGATCACAACGTGCGAGTATGCCGCGAAGGTAGCGCTCGATGTGGCAGAGTCGGGCAACTCCTGTTTCTGCCACGAATCCCGGATACAACAGAGACTGCAGCTGAGCCTGCATGTCGGCCTTTGCGGCAGCCATCACCGGGCTGGTCATCGCGGCCAGCGCGAGCTCGACCTGCCGGAGGCGGACCATCAGAGGCTCGACCAGGTCGATGACATCCATGACCCGTGCCACGACCTGCGAACGGACGACGCGCAACGTCTCCTCGAACTCCGCCGGGCCGAGTACCTGACCCCCTGGTTGTTCGGCCACGATCGAGTCGACCGCTGCGGCGAGACAGTCCTGCAGGAGGTCGGGGACACTGCCGTGTGGGTTATGACCCAGCGCCAGCTTCTGGGCGTTGGTCAACAGCGCCAGCACTCGTTTCCAGGGCGCAGTGATGTTGAGCAGCAGCAGGCGTCGCACACCTAGCCTGGTCGCCGCGTCGCGTTCCTGCTCCGAAGCGAGCACCTCGAGGGCAACGCTGTCACCGTGATCGACCACCGCAGGGAACCCCTGGATCACCCGGTCACCGACCCCGTGCTCGAACGTCGCCGGCAAGGCGCCAAAGATCCACTCCTGCAGGCCTTTTCGCTCCACGGACTTGGCGGCCTGCCGCATGGTCTGGCGCAGCTGAGGCGCCAGCTGTTGCTGCAGCTCGGACAGCACCTTGCCCTCACCGACAGCTTCTCCGCCGCGGTCTTCGACACGAAACGTCATGCGCAGGTGGTCGGGCACGCGCGACCAGTCCCACTCGTCGGCAGGGACACGGACCCCGGTCATCTCGTGGAGGGCGTACCCAAGCTCATCGGTGAGGTAGCCGCCGGCGGGATCGGCGGAAGCCAGTGCAGCGCGTGCGCGGTCCGGTGTGGGGACGAAATGGCGGCGGGTCGCCTTGGGTAGCGACTTCAGCAGAGCGACGGCCAGGTCCTGACGCAATCCGGCCACCTGCCAGTCGAATCCGTCGTCGTCGACCTGGTTGAGGACGTCCAGTGGGATGTGAACCGTGACACCGTCAGCGGCGCCTCCCGGCTCGAACTGGTAGGTCAACCGCAGCGCAATGCCGTTCTGCTCCCATACCTGCGGGTAGTCCTGCGCGCTGACCGCGTCCGCGTCGTCCTTGACCAGGAGATCCTCGGTGAGGGTGAGCAGATCGGGCTGAGTACGGCGCGTCTTCTTCCACCAGGAGTCGAAGTGCTGGGACGAGACGATGTCGGCCGGGAGCAGTGCGTCATAGAAGTCGACCAGAGTCTCGTCGTCGACAAGGATGTCACGGCGCCTGGCCCGGGCTTCGAGCTCGGCGAGGCGCTTGACCAAGGCCCTGTTGTCATGGAAGAACCGGTGATGCGTCTCCCAGTCACCTTCGACCAAGGCGTGGCGAATGAACAGATCTCGCGACTCCTGCGGGTTGATGCGCGCGTAGCCCACCTTGCGTCCGGCAACCAGCGGCACGCCATACAGGGTGACCTTCTCCAGGGCCATGGCCGCGCCGCGCTTCTTCTCCCAGTGCGGCTCGCTGTAGCTGCGTTTGACCAGGTGCTGCGCGAGGCGTTCGATCTCCGCGGGGTCCGTTCGCGCGTTGACGCGTGCCCACAACCGGGTGGTCTCGACCAGCTCGGCCGCCATGACCCACTGCGGTTGCTTCTTGAAGAGCGAAGAGCCCGGTGAGATGCCGAACCGCGCCCCCCGTGCTCCGATGTACTCACGCTTCTCGACGTCGCGCAGACCGATGTGGGACAGGAGCCCCGACAGCACCGACCGGTGAATCGCGTCGTGGTCGGCCTTGGATGCGTTCTGTTGCAGATCTAGGGACTTGCATGCCTTCTTGAGCTGGCTGTGCAGATCCTGCCACTCACGGACCCGCAGGTAGTGCAGATACTCGCTCTTGCACATCCGCCGAAACGCACTGCCAGAGAGCTCCCGCTGCTGTTCCTTGAGGTAGTTCCACAGGTTCAGGAACGCAACGAAGTCGCTGTGCTCATCGGCGAACCGTCGGTGTCTCTCGTCGGCCTGCTGGCGTTTGTCCATCGGACGCTCGCGCGGGTCCTGGATGGACAGAGCCGCGACGATGATGAGCACCTCGCGCAGCGCACCGTTGCCCTCTGCCTCCAGCACCATCCTGGCCAGTCGAGGGTCCACCGGCAGCGCGGCGATCTTGCGGCCGTATGCCGTGAGCCGCTTGCGCGGGTCGTTGGCCCGATCGGAGGCAGGGTCGATGGCCTGGAGCTCCTCCAACAGCCTTACGCCGTCAGTGATCTGGCGCGAGTCCGGTGGCTCGAGGAAGGGGAAGCGGGCGATGTCACCCAATCCGAGGGAAGTCATCTGAAGGATGACCGAGGCCAGGTTGGTACGCAGGATCTCGGGGTCCGTGAACTCGGGTCGGGCCTCGAAGTCCTCCTGGGAGTACAGCCGGATGCAGATCCCGTCCGCGACACGACCGCAGCGCCCAGCGCGCTGGCTGGCACTGGCCCGGGAGATCGGCTCGATCGGGAGGCGTTGCACCTTGGTGCGCTGGCTGTACCGCGAGATGCGTGCGGTCCCGGCGTCCACGACATAGCGGATGCCCGGCACGGTCAGGGAGGTCTCGGCGACGTTAGTGGCCAGGACCACCCGACGGCCCGTGTGCTGGCCGAAGACGCGGTGTTGTTCGGCCGCCGACAGACGCGCATAGAGCGGCAGGATCTCGGTGTGCGGTAGGGCCATCCCGGTGAGCGCCTCTTCGGCGTCACGGATCTCACGCTCGCCCGACAGAAAGACAAGTACGTCGCCGGACGACGCACGGTGTTCGGTCCAGAGCTCCTCGATGGCCTCACAGATGCCGGTGACCTGGTCTCTGTCGTCATCGGGCGTCTCGCCGACGAGCGGTCGGTAACGCACCTCGACGGGATACGTGCGCCCGGACACCTCGATGATGGGGGCGTTGTCGAAATGCTTCGAGAACCGTTGTGGGTCAATGGTTGCCGAGGTGATGATCACCTTGAGGTCAGGGCGCCGCGGCAGCAGCTGCTTGAGGTATCCGAGGATGAAGTCGATGTTGAGACTGCGCTCGTGCGCCTCGTCGATGATGATCGTGTCGTAGCGGCGCAGGTCGCGGTCCCGCTGCATCTCGGCAAGCAGGATGCCATCGGTCATCACCTTGAGCAGGGTGCTG
>Ga0209745_1002041_pt1 | contig 11693 bp, 12 predicted proteins | sample BarGraNGADG00312_FD_184495 | JGI IMG/M metagenome (GOLD analysis project Ga0209745, IMG submission 184495) | Arctic peat soil microbial communities from Barrow, Alaska - Barrow Graham LP Ref core NGADG0004-312 (SPAdes) (version 2) | ecosystem: Environmental > Terrestrial > Soil > Wetlands > Peat... | reverse complement strand
ACTCCTTGCCGAGCGGGTCGATGAGCCCCTCCTCTGGCTGACGCGTCTCGCAGACGCCAAGATTCCGCCGGCGTCACTGCTTCCTTTCCTTGACCGCCTCGTCCGGGATGATACGCAGGAGTGGGAAGCTGTAGCGCTGCCGATTCTCAACGATCCCGAGCTTGAGTATGCGGCTGTCGATGTCGCTCTTCGGGCGGCTCGGATCAGCGACGCGATGTGGTCCGCCCTAGGTCCGATGCTCACTCGCTACACTCAGACGGTCGAGATTCTGTGTCTCCGGAAGCAGGTGCCGGTTGCCACGCTGCAACGTCTTCTCCACCACGACTGCAGCGAAGTGACCCAGGCGGCAGCCGTCGGCATGTGGAACGCTGAACCGCACGGGTCGGTACCGCCTGAGCTCGAGCTCGGCTGGGAGGAAGCAGTAGTGACAATCGACGACGACGAGTACTGGCTCAAAGAGATGCTCGCGAGTCCCGCGCTCGCCGCCCGGTGGCTCGAGGCGCGAATCCAGCACGATGATTGGAGCGCCCTGGCGAACCGTGAGAACGTCGAGGTGGCCGCAGCAGGGCTGGATGACGGACAGCGCCTCGACATGCTGCGGAAGCTGCCCGTTCACCTCTTCCGCGACGACGTCGCAGCCGCGTTGGTCGGCGATTCCGATGATGTCTACCGGCAGGTTCTCTTGGATCGAACGCCCCGTTCTCACTGGGAAGATCCGCTGCGGCGGAGAGCAGATGATACGTGGCGTCGTTTTGCCGTGGTTGCTTTGGAGGAGCGCTCGCCGTTGGAGGTCGCGCAGGCTTCCCTGCTCCACTCGGATAGCTGGTCGGGTCCATATTCTGCCTACCTACAGGGCCATGTCGACGAGTTCGCTCAGTGGCTCGACGACCCTGACGACGGCATCCGGCAGGTCGCCGGATTCATGATTGAGTGGCTAACTGCCAGACGTGAAGAGGCCCTTGCTGAGGAGCGTAGGGAGGCCGTCGAAGGGCTCGAATAGGCCGCGCCTCGCCGGGGCCGAGACGCGCTCGAAAGTGCTCGGGGGGTCCGATGCCTCTCATCAACATGTGGGTGAATCCGCTGAAGTGGCTGGACGCCGACCCGCGGTCACCGGCACAGGGAAAGCCGACTCCGAGTAGCCTTGTCAGCTACCTCACGTCACCGGACGTTGAGGGTGGCTTCGACGCCCTGGTCGCGAGGTATCACCAGGTCTCCGAGATGCAGGACCCGCTGTTCGCTGCTCTGGCGGAGCGCAACATCCTCGAGAAGCTGGTCTGGCCATTGCGTAGCGCCAAAGGCAACTACGCACTGGGCAATTACCTGGGATGCATCGGGCTGAGCGGTATGGTCGGCGAGATGGTGGCCCTGCTCCTCTGGGACATCTCGCAGCCCCAGCTCGCGAAGAGACACTTGGACGACGCCGCTCAGCGAGCGTTGTTTGGCCGCAGCTTTGAAAGGCTCGGCCAGCAGCGTCGGGTTGAGGTCATGGAAGGTCTCGGTCTCGTCGAGCGCGATTCCGTGGTCGCCTTCGACGGACTTCGCAACATTCGCCGCCGGTATCTCCATCTTTACTCTCAAGACCACGCTCACATCGCGGATGACGCACTGAAAGCGTACGGACATGCGATCACTGTGGTTGCGGGGGTGCTGGGTCAATCCATGAACGAGGGGCGACTCCTTCTGCGGTCGGATCTGATGGACTATCTGAAGGAACGCGGCCTGCTTGACGCGGGCGATGACGACGAGCCGCAAGACGCGAGCCATGCCTAGGACACCCGCTGCTGGCCTGGCTCGGTCTTCTCGGTATCCAGAATCGCATGCGAACCGGACGGAACGCTGCGCGCAGAGTCCTCCTCAAATCAGCTCGATCAGGCGCTCTTCCTCGCCAGTGCTCTGTACGATGGGCCGTGCTTGTGGAGGCCATCGACCGGGTCGAGCATCTGCGTCCGGATTCGGGCAGTCTCTGCACCAGTCATAGGTCTGGTGATCACGGCCTTGAGCGCGTTTCTTCCACTGACGCATGGGTCTTTCGGCGTCGGCTTCTGAGCAGTCGCCGTTGGGGCCTCATGGTAGCTTGCGACGCCGTTCGAATGGCCATCTGGACTTTCGGGACCACACTCTGCGGGTCACGGAGCTCGTGTTCCCAGATGCGAAGAACCGTCCAAGAACGGTGACGCAGACCCCGGTCCACCTCACGGTCACGTCTCACGTTTCGCTGTATCTTGGCGCGCCAGAACGCAGTGTTGCTCTCAGGCAGCTTGAAGCACCGCGGACAAGCATGCCAGAAGCACCCGTCGATGAATATCGCCAGTTGCAGGCCTGGGAACACAAAATCGGGGCTGCCGAATCCCTCGTGACCCGGTTTCCAGCCGCGGACATCTGCGCGGGTCAGAATCGCAGCGAACTTACCTTCGGTCGCGGCGTTGCCGCGTGATCGCACTCGCGACATGTTGAACGAACGCTGGTTTGGTGTGTGGCGATCCATGGTCAACCCGCGAAGCGTCGATGCCGGCGACAGGCCATCCTGAGCCTACCGCTCTTCCGCCCCCAGTATCCCATTCCCGGTTACATTAGTAGACTAGCGCTGCCGTCCACGAGAGAAGCAGCCGGGGAGGAGACACCTCATGACTTCGTCAGTCAGTCGGGAGCAGAGGAGGGGCACCGGAGCCCCTCAAGACTGCTGGGACCTGTCCGGACGGGATGTAGTGCCCGACCTTACGGCCCGAGCAGCTCTGACTGACCCTGGTGCCGCCTTCTTGCATGCCTTCCTCTCGTGCGAGGACTGTGAGTGGCATCCGCCCTACGGCGATGTCCGGAGCGCGCTTCAGGTACGCAAGAAGTCCGTTGAACCCGAGCTTCAGGAAGCAGCGGATTCGAGACTCCGGACCTGGATGACCTACTTTCGCGCCTTGGGCTTCGTCTACGAGGACGGCGGGGCGGTTCATGTGACTGACGCCGGCAGGCGACTGAAAGCACTCATGGACGACTCGTTGGCAGAAGTGGACCTGCTTGGCAAGGAGATCGGCTGGAGCGGCAGGTGGAGGTTGGCGCGCAGCATGGTTGGATGCCTCGCAAGATACCAACTGCGCAACCCAATGACAGCGGACGAGTACCCGTCCGACTGCGACATGCACCCATTGCTCGCAATCTGGAAAGTCATGCGCGCCTTGGACGACAAGCTGCATTGGGAGGAGTTCGGAAGGGTCATCACGACCTGTCTTCACATGGACGATCTTGATTCGGCGATTGAACGAATCCGTGAGGCCAGAACCGCAGAGGACTATGACCCCGGCGACAAGCAGTCCATGGACCGACATTTCGGGCCTCGACGTCCGGACATGGGAGACGACGGGGACCAGCGAGACCGAATCATCGTCTGGCTCTCACGTGCCGCCTTCAAGGACTTGTTCATGGAGCTACGTACAAGGTCCGACGGCTACAGATACCTTCGGTCCGAGTTCACTCCGTTGCTCGATGAAGTCCTTCAGAACCCCCCGCCATACCGAGAGTTCGAAACCAATGCTGAGTACAGCGAGTGGGTTGGCGGTGCTCCTCCCCACGCCGGACCGCAGGGAACCGACTCCGACGCTTCATTGCGCAACTTCGTTCGCCAGTGCGCTCGTCATGGCGCAGCATCGGTGATTGCCCTTGTCGGGCCGGCGGGTGTCGGCAAGACGCGAACTGCACACGAGGCAGCTCAGATACTGACTGATGGAGACCCCTCCCGATTCGAGTTCATCCAATTCCACGCAGCTTTCACCTACGAGGAATTCATTGGAGGGCTAGCGCCGACGGCAGACGGGGGCTTCTCCCCCACGGAGGGCGTGTTCGTCCGCTTCAACAGAGCGGCGTCCAGCGACCCGGACAGGACGTATGTCCTCGTCATTGATGAGCTGAGCCGGGCAGATGTCGCGAACGTACTTGGCGAGCTACTCACCTACGTGGAGTATCGCGACCGGTCGTTCTCTGTGGCTGGATTGGATGGGAAGCTTCAGGTGGCCCGGAACTTGCTTGTGATCGCCACGATGAATGAGAAGGATCGAAGCGTCATCAACATGGACGATGCCACCATTCGGCGTCTGAGGTTCTTCCCAGTCGAACCCAATCCGGCCGCTCTCAGCACTATCCTCGATTCGGCTGGAATGGAGGAGGAACTGCGCAGCCAGGTGGTCTCATGGTTCGAGGGTCTGCCCCAAGACGTTCCCTTCGGGCACGGACTGTTTGTTGGAGTGTCTGACGAGAAGGACCTTCACAGCCTCTGGCATCAGCAGCTGAAATACTTCTTGGCAAGAGGCGGCATCACGATGTACCCGAACCCCGCCGCAATCGAGGACGGCTACATATGGAGACGGTCGCCCGTTGACGACTCGATGATCTCCGACGTCTCATTCGAGGTCGAGTCCACGGAAAGCGTCACCGCCTTGAATTCGGACGCAACACCGCCAATTGAGTAGTGGCATCGTCGAACTGAGCACTCCCGCATGGGGTGCCCTCGACTTTCTGCCAGAGGAAGTTGGCACGGTTGAGGAGCTCCGCGCTCGACCTTGGGCCAAGGCTGGAGTGGCCACGGTTGAGCGCACCAGAATTGGAGTCCGCCTCAGATTCGGCGGATTCGTTGGCCGCATCCACCTTCCCGGCCACACCATCAACATCGATGAACTGGTGCCCGGAACGGCTCAGGCTCTGGCGTCATTCGTGGCCGAGGGACGCCGATGGAGCGACGAGTGGGCAGATGCCGGGACCATCAGGGTTCCTGCTTGGACGCAGCTCGCTTCTCTCTACTGCGCTCATCTCGAGAAGTACGTCGCCGCAGGAATTGACAAGCAATACCGGGGAGAATACTGGGTTACCGGCAGGCCGAGAGGGCGAATCGATGTCGCAGCGACGCTTGCTCGCCAGTGGGCGAGGGGCAGGACCCAACTGCTCGTGTGTCGCCCGAGAGTTCTGACGGAGGACACAACAGTCAATCGTGCCCTGTATGCCGCAGCGATGCGCGCCGACGGATTACTTCGGCTAGCGAATTCCCACGATGTCGATCTAGCCAGCCTCCGCCGCTGTCTTCGGGCCTTTTCGAACGTGACGAGCGAAGTCTTTCCGGACCTTCGTGCCGCCGTACATCATGCGACGGGAGACGCAACCACAGAGCGTCTCGTCGGGCTAGCAGAACTCCTCATTCAAGGGGTGGGGGTCTTCCCGTCAGATGCCTCGCAGCGGCAGCCAATGGACGTCTGGTTCAATGCGGCTTGGCTCTTCGAGAAAGCGATTCTTCGCCTGGCGTCAGAGATCGCTGGACCCAGTGCCGCAAGGCAGGGCAAAGGAGACGGCGTCAGCCTCCTAGAGCGTGATGACTTCGGGAGCGGAGGCTTCGTCCGTATGGATGCGGACCCGGATGTCGTGATAGGCGGCGGTGCCGGAACCGCAATCCTCGACGCGAAGTACCGTCGCGAGGGATTCGAGGCAGACAGGGGTCAGCTCTATCAACTCATTGCACACGCGACGGCATACCGTGCGAGAGCAGCGGCTCTGGTTGCCCCCGCGATGGACGCGGCATCCACTCCGATCACATTACTGGGAAGAGACAGCGCGGGGCGACGCTACTTCGTTCTTCGCGTCGACGCGAAGAGTCCAGAGAGAATGCGTTCGATCCTGCAGACTTGGCTGAGGATGAATGGGATGTTGTCAGTCCCGTCCGTCAGAGCCTCCTAGTCCAGATCGATCACAGCCCTCAGTGACCTGCCCAAGGCTGCTGCCAACGGCGGTGGAACCGCATTTCCGATCATCCGTGCGCCTTCCTCTCTGTTTCCCAGGAACACGAACGAGTCCGGAAACCCCTGCAGACGCGCCCCCTCGCGGAGAGTCATCGATCTGTGTTCTTCTGGATGGGCGAATCGTCCCCGCGTGAAGCTGTCGAACCTCGCCGTTATGGTTCCGGACGGCTCATCCCACGCAAGACGTCCATAGGTATCGAGGTGCCTGTGTCCCGATTGATGACACGCAAGCTGAAGCTCTTTAGGCAAGTGTTCACGTCCGCCGCCGGGAGGAACGTGCTTGATTCGCTCCAGATTCCGGGCACTCAACTTGCCTTCGCGATAGTGATTGGGTACGTCCGCGTGAGGCCGGCCATTCTCGGGCGGGCTGGGCAGGCCAACGAAGGCCTCGCGGACTGTGAGGTGCGTCGGATGTGTCTTGGCGGGCCACTCAAAGAGAGGCAGACCCATGCGCACGCCAATCAGGAAAGCTCGCCTTCTGCGCTGAGCAACTCCGTAGTCAGCGGCGTTCAGAGTCTCAAGGAAGCAGGCATACCCCAGCTGCGCAGTCCTGTCCATCACTGCCGTGACCAGATGCTGCCCCCTGATCGAGCGTATGGCCGGCACGTTCTCCATGAGAAACGCTACCGGACGAGCGCCCTCGATCAGGTCGAGGAACCTGAGAACGAGCTGATTGCGGGAATCGTCCCCGTTGCTGGGACGCTGGATCGAGAAGCCCTGGCATGGTGGACCTCCAGCCAACAAGCCAAGCTCACCCACGCCAACTCCAGCACGTTCGAGCAACTCATCCGGCTTGATGGTCCGAGCATCCAGCAGGAGAGCGTGGTCGCCTATGTTGGCGCGATATGTGTCGACTGCTATGGGGTCCGCATCGAATGCAAGGCGCACGTCAAAGCCCGCCTCTGCCAGTCCTAGGCTGAGGCCACCCGCACCGCAGAAGGCGTCAATCGCTGTTAGCTGCTGCAGCGACACGCTTGCGCCTGCGGATACCCGGGATCAACACAGAGAACGAGCTACCGATGGGCTCGTCGTGAATCTCGGTCTCGCCTATCTCCACTTCGGGTTGCGGCCACCCTTGCGCAATGTGGCTGGCGAACGCGGCTGCCGCCAATGGCGGCACAGCGTTGCCCGCCTGCTTGAAACGATCGTCAAAGGGGCCTACGAATGTCCAGTCTCGCGGAAACGTCTGCAGCTGAGCCACCTCTCTGGCGGTGAGACCGCGATCGTCCTCCGGATGCACGAACCGCCCACAGGATGGGGTTCGACAGCGAGCAGTCATGGTCGGCGCAGGCGAGTCCCACGCAAGACGGCCATAGACGTCGGTGTAGCCGCCATGCGCGCTGCGGGTCGCGTCTAGACAGCGGGGACCAACTCCTACCGGCCGGTTACCGCCGTCCTTGGGTACCTGACTGATGGTCTGAAGCGTGCTGCGTCTGTGGGTGGAGGCCTGATGCATGGGGTCATCTGCCGCTCGCTCGGCACTTTGCAGTCTAGGCAAATCAGCAATCCAATCCCGAACCGTGGAGTAGTCTGAAGGCCTTGGGTGAGTGGGTTCGGGGAACGTGGGTTGTGCTCCGAACCGGGCGAGGATTACGGCACGAAAGCGCTCCTGCGGGACGCCAAGCTGAGCGAAGTTGATGATTCGAGCCCGGACAGAGTAGCCCTCGGTCTCCAAGTCCCGACGGAGTGTCACGAACTGCCGCCAGTTCCGGGTTGCGAAAACATCCGGTACATTCTCGATGAAGATCTCTCGCGGTCTCAGCTGCGCCGCAATGGGGCCAATCGTGGTCAGCAGCCCGTTGCGATCCAGTCGATCACTCTTTGTCTTCACGTGAGAGGAGAAGCCTTGGCACGGCGCACAGGCGACGAGGGTGATCGGGGCCGTTGCGCGTCGTATCAGATTGGCTGCCCACCCGGCCAGTTCAGGCGAATCGACCAGTTCGCGAATGTCGCGAAGGTCGGGCTCGTGGCCCAGGTTGAGGCGATACGTCTGATTTGCCCATTGATCAAAGTCGGCGGCGTAGAGGTGCCGAAATCGGCCGGTGCTCAAGAACCCAGCCGAAGTGCCTCCGCATCCGGAGAACAAATCGACCAATTCCCGGGGGGGCGCGGAGGGTGTCTGCGAGACAATCATTGCCGAGGATTCTACATGTGCTATCGGTCGGAACAATCGGCCCATCTACTCCTGTGCGTTGACGTTGGCGAGACGTCGCAGTATTCCGAGCTTGACGCGGACTTCGGCACCGAACGGGCACCGTGGCGGGCTTCGAAGGACCGGAGGCCTCATGCATCACGAGTTCGGCGAGGGGCTGCCGTGGGGTGACATGAGGTCTGCGATGCCTGCTATCTGGAGACTCGAGCAGTGTCCAGCGTGAATCGAGGTAATCGCCAGAGTCAGGTCTTAAGCGTAGCCCTTAGCAGATCGAGACTGTTCAGAAGGTGCGAGGTGTTCGTGATTACGCCTTCGAGGGCGGGCCGGACGTCCTTGCCCAGTTCGCTACCCTCCGCCATGCGGAGGACGGCCTCTGCCTGTCGCCTGATGGTTTGCGCCCGTTCCTCGATGTCCGCCATGGATCTGCGCTGGTCAAGATTCACTTGGCGCGCTCCCTTATGTCGTTTCTCAAGATCATAGTCCGATCGTCGCCTCGACTTTGTCTGGTGGGTTCTGTACTGACAACCGTGCGACCGACCATACCGCAATCACCAAGAACGGCTCCCGCCGCCCTCCGGAGGCGGAGGTCACACGGTGCTCAGGCGCCCTCTTCTCACACTCCCCACGCTCGTTGAGGGCCTCCATGAGCGCCTCGAGGCAGTTTGGTTCCTGCCGCTGCAAACGCCGAGCAAACGCAAATGCCTCAGGAGTCTCCTTCAGCAACCTCTCACCACCTTGTCGCAAGAGGGCTAGCCCCCGCGAAGCGGGCATCCAGACTGTGTGCAGACGATGCGTACTGCGAAACCGGCCCCCCCTGCCGACCTGGGGCGCGACTATTGCGCGTACACATCCCAAGCTTGCGCCTTCAGCGCCGGATCGTCGGCCCTGACCCAGTAGATGCCGCTCTGCGCAATCGAGTCACGACTCTTCCACTCCTCCGTGCCATCGGGATAGCGCACTCTGACCTCCGCGCCCCCAAGCACGGTGTCATTGCCCCCGAGCACCTCGAAGGCATAGGCCTTGTTCTCTCCGTAGTACAACTTCACGCCTGTCCAGATGTTGCCATTCGCGGAGACGTAGGAGGCGCTGTCGCTCGTTGTCCCACTCGTGCCGCCGCTGCCCGTGTCGCCGCTGCCCGTATAGAACGGCGTGTTCGAGTTGTCCAGAGCGTAGAAGATGACGACGCAGACGACCACGGCCGCGATTATGCTGACCAAGGCAACGGCCTTCGACACGTTCCTCTGGCCCACAGGGGTCTCTTCTCGCTGTTGCGCTGACGAGCTTGCGACCGGGTCATTCTGCCCGGCAGCCGCCGTGGATTCCACCCACTCCTTGAGCCCCTCGTAGGCCCAGACCAGGTGGCCCAGACGGTCGTAGCCGAGCAGTGCAGCGGCCCGAATCGGGCCACTGCCTTCGAGAGCGAACTGCTCGTTCTCGAAAGTGATGGTCTTGCCGGCAAGACTGCTGCCCGGCCCGAACGTGGCTACGAGCATGTCGCCTCCTTCGGGAGCGTTTCGCTGCCCAGATCAATGTCGGCTATGGCCGCGATTCCGTGTCGGTGGTCGTCGGCATCACGGGCAGATAGGTGAGGCCCATGTCTCCCGGATACGGTTCGGTGTGCCTAACTTCGCCATTGAGAATGCTCGCCGGTATTCCTCGTGGAAAAGCTTCACACACCGTCCCTCTCGACTTGCGCAAGCAGGATACACAGGCACTCCAGACCAAGTCTTCCACCCGTCCCACAAAGCGATCGAGACGCGCTCTCTTCTGTTCGTCGGTAAGCGGCCTTGTGAGATCGGGCTCTGGGGTTGCCGGTGGCTCCGGGATCGGCGGCGGCACGGGGTTCTTGTCTGCCATGATGTTCTCCTCGCCTTGGACGACTGTTCCGCCACTCGCCCCCGCAGCCACGCCCCCCGGGCTGTCCGGCGAGGGTGGCGGATTCGTGATCCCGAACTTCTTGAGGTAAATGACGTACGCTTCGTCGTACTTGGCCTTCGCCCAGTCATCCAGCCTGCTGTACGTCTGCGCCTCGATCAAGGCATTCCGCAGCTTTACGCGATCCTCGTAGGTCAGATCCGGCGCGTTGACCGCTATCGCCCCGGTTCTTGAGAACTCTGGGGTCATCATGGCATCGCGCCCTCGCCCCGGCACTCCATCCGTATCTGCTTGACCAGCGCCTCACGCCTGAGACGCAAGCCGGCGGGGCTCACCTCTACCTCGCGCGTGGTCGGGGCGTCGAGCCCGAGGAGCTTCGCCCGTCGGTCCATGATCGCGAGCACCCGGCCCAGCGCCTTGTCGTCGCCCGCGAGCGCCTTCTCCCAGATCACGTTCTGCAGCTCGTCGAGGCGCAGCGACTCGAGAGTCCGCAGCGTCCCTGCCTCATCGGCGTTGCGCTGGTTGATCGTGTCCAAAGCGTGACGGACGCGCTTGTATGCCGTCGAGGGAGCGATGCCGAGCTCAGCCGCGATCTCACGGTGCGAGAGCCCGTCGAGCCGCAAGCGCAGGCACTCCTCTTCGAGCTTCGCGGTCCTAAGCTTGCCCGGGGCTTGGCGCGAGATCATGAGCGGCGCTCCTCGCGATCGAGGCAATCCGCAGGGAGGCCATGTGACAGATTCTCGGCGGAGCGCTCCAGCACGCCCGGACGTTTCCTGCCAGTTGGATCGCCATCTCGAGCGCAGCTCATGTTTCGAGTAAAGCACCGCAGAACTTCCGGCACAATGTTCACCGATGGACCGGCAGCCTCAGTCGACGACCTCCACCCACACCCACCCCAGGAGAAGCCCGTCCGCGTCAGTCGGCCAGCCATCGACCAAGTAGTCGGCCAACCCGTGATTCAGCCTCTCCTCAACGACCTCGATGTCATCGCATGGCATGCCGCAGATCGAGTGACTGGTCATCGAGCCGTCGCTCCAGGTGACGTGAATCGTCACGTCCATCTCGTCACCCTCAGTGAAAAGCACTGGCGGGGTGACGCGGCACTGGTCCTTTGCCGTCGTTGGCGCCCTGTGCTCAAGGCGACAGGACCCACCGCTCAACGTGTCTGCTATTTGACTAGTGGTCATATGAAAATTAAACCATGTCGGGGACTTCGGCACAATTTCTCCCTGCAAATGCCGTGTTAAGGCTGTGTTGCGGTGTGGGCATCAGCAGGCACCCGCGAGGGTGACAGAGAGCGAAGCCTCAAGTTGCCTGACAGCGTCTTCTTGCAGGCCTGGCAGGAGATGTGAGTAGGTGTCCAAGGTGATGCCAATCGAGGCATGGCCGAGGCGCTCGCTGACGATCTTGGCGTGCACGCCCTTGGCGAGGAGCTGCGAGGCGTGCGTGTGGCGCAGATCGTGGTAGCGCACGGAGAGCTCCGCGGGCAGCTTGTTCTTGAAGGCTCGCCAGGTCCGCTCGAAGTTCGAGGGGAACCATGGGCGGCCATCTGGCCCCGCAAAGACAAGGTCGGCCTCGGCTCTGTAGGCGGCGCCGAGGAGCAGGCGCTGCCTGTCCTGCTCGACCTTGTGACGCCGCAGCGCTTCAACGGTGATGTTCGGGAGGGGCAGGCGTCGTCGGCCGTTGGCGGTCTTCGGAGTCTTGAAGCGCAGCCCTTGACCAGTCTCCTCTACCGCCTGCTCGACACGCAGCGCGCCTGCCTCGAAGTCGATGTCATTCCAGCGCAGGGCGAGGAGTTCGCCGCGACGCATGCCGCTCGTCACTGCGAGGAGGATGGGCAGATGGAGACGAGTGCCGTGCGCGCGACGCAACACATCGGCCGTCTGTTCCTCGCTCAG
>Ga0209745_1002040_pt1 | contig 11695 bp, 8 predicted proteins | sample BarGraNGADG00312_FD_184495 | JGI IMG/M metagenome (GOLD analysis project Ga0209745, IMG submission 184495) | Arctic peat soil microbial communities from Barrow, Alaska - Barrow Graham LP Ref core NGADG0004-312 (SPAdes) (version 2) | ecosystem: Environmental > Terrestrial > Soil > Wetlands > Peat ... | reverse complement strand
TGTGCGCCAGGTCCTGGCTGAAGTCCCGACCCGTCACGCATCAGACTGAGAGGAAGCCATGACAATCCTGTCCCAGAACCTGACCATTACCGTTGCCCCGAACGCCTCGACCCACCGGATCGATCGTCGGGTCTATGGCCAGTTCGCCGAGCATCTGGGTCGCTGCGTGTACGAGGGCCTGTGGGTGGGGCCCGACTCGGAGATCCCGAACAAGAACGGGCTGAGGAAGGACTCCATCGCAGCGCTGCGCCAGATCAAGGTGCCTGTGGTCCGGTGGCCCGGCGGCTGCTTCGCCGATGAGTACCACTGGTTGAAGGGCGTGGGACCTGAGCGTCAGCCGATGGTGAACAACCACTGGGGTGGGGTAATCGAGCCCAACGTGTTCGGTACCCATGAGTACTTCGAGCTGCTCAACCAGCTAGACGCCGAGGCGTACATCAACGGGAACCTGGGCAGCGGCACGGTCCAGGAGATGACCGACTGGATCGAGTACATGACGCTGGAGTCGACTTCGCCGATGGCGGAGCTTCGAAAGTCGCACGGCCGCGTCCAGCCGTGGAAGATCGAGTTCTTCGGTGTGGGAAACGAGAATTGGGGATGCGGCGGCAATATGCCTCCCGAGCACTACGCGTCCCTGTACCGGCAGTACCAGACGTACGTCCGCAATTACGGCGACAACCACATCCAGAAGATTGCGTGCGGACCCAACGCCGACGACTACAACTGGACCGACGTCGTGATGTCGAGCGCCGGCAAGTACATGGACATGCTCAGCCTGCACTACTACACGATCCCCACCGGCGACTTCTCTGCTAAGGGGCTGGCCTTGGACTTCGACGAGCAGGAGTGGCACGACACCCTGGCCCAGACGCGCAGGATGGAGGAGCTGATCAGCCGCCACTCAGCGATCATGGACATCCACGACCCCCGCAAGCGTGTCGGCCTGGCGGTTGATGAATGGGGTACGTGGTACGACGTCGAGCCCGGCACCAACCCGGGGTTCCTGTTCCAGCAGAACACCATCCGCGACGCGCTGGTGGCCGCCATCAACCTCAACATCTTCCATCGACACGCGGACAGGGTGCGGATGGCGAACATTGCCCAGATGGTGAACGTCCTGCAGGCCATGCTGCTGACGGACGGCCCCGCTCTCATCAAGACGCCGACCTACCACGTGTTCGATCTGTACTCCGACCACCAGGACGCCGACTACGTGCCCACTGTGGGCGACCTCGGAGAGCAGGGCGACTGCACGGTCTCTCACAAGGACGACGCATACACGATCAGTCTGGTCAACGCGGGGCTCGATCACGAGATCGGAGCCGCCGTCCAGCTCCCGGGGCAGATCTCGGAGGTGCTCCGTGCACAGGGGATCACCGGGGCGACGCACACCAGCCACAACACATTCGACGCTCCCGACGCGGTCTCGCCGGCCGACCTTGATGGTCTCCGTGTGGACGGACGGCACCTCAGGGTGACCCTGCCTCCTCGCAGCGTCGCGACCGTACGCGTGAGCCTCGTCGAGTGACATGACAGCTGTCCGAGGCCCCCATTGACTGCCGTCCTGTAACGCTATACCGTAACGCTATACGGTTCATGTATCGTTACATGATTCCGAGTGACTCGTGAGCCTTTCGATGGAGAGTGGCATGGACGACACGACGCGTAGTGACAGCGGCGGGAGCGCCGCGAGCAGCCGGATGAGGGGGCGGATGCCTTGGTGAAACCGGCCGTTGCCGCAAAGACCGCCGAGCCCGCAGTTCGGAAGCGCTCGTTCCTCCAGCGTGCCCGGCGCAGTTGGATGCTGTTGCTGATGTGCGCGCCGGCGATAGTCTTCTTCCTGGTGTTCGCGTATGGGCCGATGCCGGGCGCTTGGATCGCGTTCACGAACTTCAACTACGCGGATGGGATCTTCGGCAGCCCGTTCGTGGGGATGAGGAATTTCGAGTTCCTGATCAAGTCGGGGCAGTTGTGGCTGTTGACCAAGAACACGATCCTCTACAACTTGGTTTTCATCGTGCTCGGGAACATCCTCCAGATCGCGCTGGCTATCATGCTCAACGAGATCCGTTCGAAGTACTTCAAGAAGGTCAGTCAGACCATCATGTTCCTGCCGTATTTCATCTCAGTGGTCCTGGTTGGAGTCATCGCCTTCAATCTGTTGAACTACGACACGGGTGCTGTGAACGCCTTGATCGTGCAGGCTGGCGGGGACCCCATCAAGATCTACAGCGAGGCCGGCCTGTGGCCCTTCATCATTGTCATCGCCCAGCTTTGGCAGAGCACCGGTTACGGGTCGATCGTGTATTTCGCGGCGATTATGGGCATCGACAACTCACTGTTCGAGGCCGCTGCGATCGATGGCGCGTCAGCCTGGCAGCGGATCCGTTACATGATCCTGCCTAACTTGAAGCCCACCTTCATCATCCTCCTGCTGTTCTCCCTGGGCGGGATCATGCGTGGCAACTTCGGCCTGTTCTGGAACCTCATTGGAAACAACGCCGCTCTGTTCCAGACGACTGACATCATCGAGACGGCGGTTTACCGGATGATCGTCTCCCAGAACAACTTCACCGCCTCGACGGCGGTGGGGCTCTATCAGTCCCTGTTCGGCTTCGCCCTGGTTCTTTTCGTGAATTGGGTGGTCCGGAAGATCAACTCCGACTATGCACTGTTCTGACGAAGGAGGTTGAAGAATGAGCAACGCCATTGATGCTGCGGGTGCCAAGATGCCTAGACCGTCTGCGCCGGCGCGCGGTCTGAGGAAGGGGAAGAACTCGGCGCGGAAAGTCAAGCTGGGCGAGGGCGAGGTCGTCCTGCGCGTCATCTCGTACATCTCCGTGTCATTGTTCGCCATATTCTGCGCGGTGCCGTTCATGATGATCATCTCGGCATCGTTCTCCACCGAATCGGAGATCCTGCGGACGGGATTCGGGCTGTTCCCCAAGGGATTCACACTGACCGCGTATGAGTACATCCTCGCCTCTCCGCGCCAGATCGTCGGCGCTTATGTCGTGACCATGGTTATGACGGTGCTCGGTGTGGGCGTCGGACTCTTCGTGATCGCCATGACGGGTTATGCGCTACAACGTCAGGACTTCGTGCTTCGGAATGCGATCTCTTTCTTCATCTACTTCACGACGCTGTTCTCTGCCGGGCTTGCTCCGACCTATATCTGGGTGGTGCGGGTCCTGGGTCTCCGAGGGAACTACCTCGCGGTTTGGCTGCAGCTGCTCCTGACTCCGTGGCTGATCATCCTGATGAAGAACTTCGCCCGGTCGATTCCTTACGAGGTGATCGAGTCCGGGAAGGTCGATGGCGCTGGCGACTTCCGCATCTTCCTGCGACTGGTGCTTCCGATGCTGAAGCCGGCGCTGGCCACGATCGGGCTGTTCATCGCCCTCGGCTATTGGAACGAGTGGTACCTGTCCTCGCTGTATCTGGGAAGCACGGTGGAGTTCAAACCGCTTCAGTACTACCTATACAACATCATCAACACTGCAAATGCACTGCGGGGATCAGTGGCTGGGGCGAACGTGAGCCTCGCCGACCTGCCCAGCAACACCCTCAAGATGGCCAGCGCGGTGCTGGCCACCGGACCGATCGTGTTGCTCTATCCGTTCGTCCAGCGCTATTTCGTCACAGGTATCACAGTCGGTGCGGTGAAGGGCTGACCGGCTCTTCGGCTGCGCACGAGAGAAACAACCAATCGAAAGTCACAAGGAAGAGGAGCTACATGATGAAGAGACGACAGTTCATTCAGGCCGGCGCTCTCAGCCTGGCTGCGGTTGCCGGCGCTGGAGCGCTCGTTAGCTGCACGTCCAGCGGCGGTGGGAACAAGAGCGGAGGTCCCACCAAGATCACCATGCTCGTGCTGGGCGACAAACCCACCAACGGCCGGTACCAGGCGATGCTCGAGAAGCTCAACCCTCGTCTCACTGAGCAGGCGAACGTCACCCTGGACTTCTTTTTCGTGGAGTGGGCAGATTGGCAGACCCAGTACAACGTCCAGCTCTTGGCGGGGGACTCCTCGATCGACCTGATCAGCACCGCCACAGACTGGCTGTTCGCCTGGGAGAATGCCAAGAAGGGTGCCTTCCTCCCCCTGACCGAGGAGATGTTGCAGAAGAATGCTCCGAAAACCTGGGCCCAGGTCAACTCGAAGGGTCACTGGGACCTGTGCAAGCTGGACGGGAAGATCTACTTCGCTCCCGAGGACAACTACACCCAGTGGACCAACCACGGCTTCTTCTACCGCGGTGACTGGGCGACGGCTGCTGGTATCCCCAACGGAACGATCACCAAGGACGAACAGCTCACCACGTACTTCCAGTGGGTCAAGTCCAACAAGGCCGGCGTGTACCCCTGGGACGTCGCGGCTACGAACGACTCCGCGCTGACCTCCTACCTCCAGGGACACACGGGCAACCAGACGATCCAGCAGGTGAGCGCCAGCAGCTACTACCCGTTCCAGACAACTGAATTTGACCCGTATAGCATCACGTCGTGGTATATGGAGGGGGACGATCTCGTCCAGGCCGCGAATCAGGCGAAGAAGTGGAACGACATTGGGGTCTGGCGTGAGGACGCGCTGAACTACAGCGGCGACACGCGTTCCGAGTTCTTCGCGGGCAAGAGCGGCGCGGATCAGCACCACACGCAGACGTTCGTCGGCGCGATCTGGTCCGGCATGACCACCAAGCAGCCGGGCTCTGATCCGAAGATGTACTGGTTCGGTCAGGAGAACCACAACATCTTCAGGGACATCAAGACCCATGGTGCAATGGCGGTCAGCGCGAACTCGAAGAACCCGGAGAAGGCGCTGCAGTTCTACGACCTCATCCGCAACGACAAGACTGACTACATGCTCCTCAGCTACGGCATTGAGGGGACAGACTACGTCCTGACGTCCGCCGGCAAGCTTGACTACCCAGCCGGTTACGATTCCTCCAAGGACGGTCTGGGAACGGACTTCTGGGCCGGCCGGATGGACGAGTTCGAGCCGGTGAGAGCCACCGATGATCCGGACAAGGACGCGGTCTACTCGAAGCTCGACAGCATCGCCAAGGACTACCCGTACTCGACGCTGTTCTTCAACAAGGATGCCATCGACCCGACCCTCGCGGCGATCGGCGGCGTGCTCGCCCAGTACGTCCCGCAGCTCGAGTTCGGCAAGTTCGGCGACCCGGCGAAAGCCATCACCGAGATGAGGGGCAAGCTCGCGGCGGCCGGCTGGGCCGACGCCGTGAAGTCTTTGCAGGCGGACATGGACAAGTGGGCCAAGGCGAAGGGCCTGAAGTAGCCGCACGAACCTCTGTGGTGCAGGCCCACGTTCCTCCGTGCGTCGGGCCTGCACCACAGCTCAGTCGAAAGGCGAGGTGATCGTGAGCAGCATGTTCCAGCTGGACTCCCCTGCGATGCGATTCCTGAGCCGGGTTGCCGATCTGATGATCCTCAACGCCCTGTTCATCCTGACCTCGCTTCCGTTCGTCACGATCGGAGCGTCGTTGACCGCCCTGAACTACACCGCGATGCAGATCGTTCACGACGAGTGCGAGTCGGTGACGCGCAGTTACTTCGCCTCGTTCCGCAGCAACGTGAAGCAGGCCACCCTGCTGTGGCTCATCGTGCTGTTCCTGGGACTGGTGATGGCCGCCTGGTGGGTCGCCCTGGAGTTCGCCAGACTGTCAGTGCTGGTCCAGTTCGTGCTGCAGATCGTCCTCTACGTGGTCGCTGCACGACTGGTTCTCATCGCGATCTACATCTTCCCCTACCAAGCCACGTTCGAGGACAGCATCAGAAAGGTCTTGAGGAACTCGCGGCTGATGTCGCTGCGTCACCTGTTCTCGTCGCTGCTGGTTCTCGTGGTCCTGGCTCTTCCAGTCGTGGTCACGATCTTCTATCCCGTGGTGGTCATGTACGGCCTGCTCTGGTTCGCATTCGGGTTCGCCGGGGTCGCCTTCGTGGCCGGGACCGTGTTCTCCTCCGTCTTCGCGCGATACATGCCTCCAAAGCCCAGCCCGGCTCCGAGCCCGAGTGAGCCGGACTGGCCCCCCACGCAGTAAAGGAAGAAGATGCGCTCACTCACCGTCGGTACCTGGTCCTTCCATCTGGGCGACGATCCAGATGCTTGGAAGAAGAACTACGACGACTCGGCCTGGCGGGCCGTCGTCGTGCCCCATGACTGGAGTGTCGAGCTGGGGTTCTCGCCCTCGTGCTCGAGCGGCACTGGCTACCTTCCTGGCGGTGTCGGCTGGTACCGCGCACACGTGAGTCGGGAAGGGCTGGATCAGGCCGAGGGTGAACGGGTCCGCCTCGTCTTCCATGGTGTCTACAAGAACGCCGACGTCTGGGTGAACGGCTACCACCTCGGTTCGCGTGCGTCGGGCTACGCCGAGTTCTCGTTCGACCTGACCGAGATCCTCTCGTATGCCCGCGACGACGATCTTGTCATCAGCGTCCGGGTGGACCACACGGACATCTCGGACTCGCGCTGGTACAACGGATCGGGCATCACCCGAGCAGTCGCGCTCGAGGTCCACCCCGAGGTCGGGCTCGCCGAGCACGGCACGACGTTCACCACCAAGGTGGCGGACCGCGCCTCAGCGACCGTTCGCATCACGCAGGCTCTGGTCAACCACAGCGCGGAGTCGCGGCTGCTCGGTCTCCGGCACGACCTCCGGTCGTTGTCGACCGGGCAGGTCCACGTCGTCGAGCAGTCATTCGAGCTCTGCGCCGAGCAGTCGCAGCAGATTTCGGTGACGATCACGGTCGCAGACCCCGAGCTGTGGTCGGACGAGGATCCGAACCTCTATCAACTGACGACGACGATCACGTACCGCGGTCAGGACTCCGGCGCGGTCGAGGCATCCTGGCAGGAGCTCGTCGGGATCCGGGTGTTCGCGTTCGACCCGGACCGGGGGTTCAGTATCAACGGCGATCCCCGCGCGTTGAAGGGGGTCTGCCTCCACGAGGACGCCGGCTGTCTCGGCACTGCCGTGCCGGGCGTCGTCTGGCTGCGGCGGCTGGTGAGTCTGAAGCAGATGGGCTGCAACGCCGTCCGGATGGCACACAACCCGCACGGCCCCGAGCTGTACGCGCTGTGCGACGCGCTCGGGTTCTTCGTGTTCGACGAGGCATTCGACGAGTGGGAGAACGCGAAGAACAAATGGTGGCAGGGGCACAACGTCTACCCACCCAGGCACGAGGGGTACGCCAAGGACTTTCCGCTCTGGCATGACCGCGACCTGGCCTCGATGATCGACGCGCACAAGAACCATCCCTCGATCGTGGCGTGGAGCATCGGCAACGAGATCGACTACCCCAACGACCCGTACGCCAGCCCGCTGTTCGAGGAGATGGTGGGCAACAACGACGCCAGCAAGCCGGAGAGCGAGCGCACCTACGACCCGAGCCGCCCCGACATCCGTCGCCTCACGACCATGGCCGGTTGCCTGATCGACATCGTCAAGCGGAAGGACCCGACGCGGCCGGTGACGCTCGCGGCGGCCTTCCCCGAACTTTCGAGCATCACCGGTCTCCTGGATCGGCTGGACGTGATCGGCTACAACTACAAGGAGCATTTGTACGCCGAGGACCATGCTCGTTTCCCCCGCCGGCCGCTCCTGGGCAGCGAGAACTCGCATGGATACGACGCCTGGCGGGCCGTCGCCGACAACGAGTTCATCGCGGGACAGTTCCTGTGGACGGGCATCGACTATCTCGGCGAGGCGCACGGCTGGCCGGTCCACGGCTCGGGCGCCGGGCTGCTGACCCTGGCCGGATTCGACAAGCACACGTGGCACCTCCGGCAGAGCTGGTGGACCGAGCAGCCGGTCGCCTATCTCGTCACCCGTCCGTACGCCGACGACGAGATCGACAAGAGCTTGAGGTCTCATCCCGTCGCGAGGTCGTGGCAGCCCGAGGGCGGACAGCCCGTGGAGGTGCTCTGCTTCAGCAACTGCGACGAGCTCTCGCTGACCTGTGCCGGGTCGCCGATCCCACTTACCTACGATGAAGTCCAGGGCTACTGGACTGCAGTCACGACAGTGGGCGCGGAGCCCCTGATGGTCGAGGGTCACAAGGACGGGCAGATCGTTCGCGACGAACTGGTCGAACGCGGCCCCGCTGTGGCGATCAGCGCTCGGCTCTGGGAGGTACCTGCTGAGTGGGAAGCCGCGAGCACCGTGGTTCGCCCGGTAGACGGTGGTGTGTTCCAGATCGAATGCACGCTGGTCGACCGTGATGGCCATCCCGCCCTTGGCGAGGCCGTCGTTTCTGCGGAAGTGCAGAACGGTGCTCTCCTGGGGCTCGAGAACGGTGATCTCGCAGACGACACCGCATTCTCCGAGGCTTGGCGCCGTACGTTGGAGGGTCGCCTGGTGGTGTACGTTCGGGGGACTGACGAGACCGCGGTACGTTTCACCTCACCTGGATTGCCGGAGGTGGTCCTCCATGTGTCTTGAAGACCCGGGTGAGGACGCGCGCTGGACGAAGGGTATCCGGTTGGTCACGATGGTTGATGTCGCACGGCACGCAGGCGTGTCTGTGATGACTGTGTCGAACGTTGTGAACGAGCGACGCTATGTGAGCAGCCAGACCCGAGCCAAGGTGTTGGAGTCGATCACAGCGTTGGGCTATAGCGTGAACACCACCGCGCGGAACCTCCGTCAGGGTCGGACCGGCGTCATCGGACTCGCAGTGCCCGAGATCGACCGGCCGTACTTCGGTCTGCTGTGCGCGCTCATGACCGAGCGTGCAGCCCAGTACGGGTACGCCCTCGTGATCGAGCAGACGGGCTCGCGACGGGAGAGCGAGATGGCGGCCATCCGCCATGCCCGCCTCCGCAGCTATGACGGACTCTTCCTCCACGCCAACCGGCTCACCGAGGATGACACCCCACTGTTGCGGGGCGACTATCCGGTCGTGGTGTTGGGAGAGCACACCTACTCGACACCGGTCGACCGCATCGTCATGGACAACGAAGCGGGCGGTGCGATCGCTGCCTCCCACCTGATCGAGAGGGGCTGTCGCTCGGTGGCGATGGTCGGCGGACGGGTCGGAGAGCCAGGGGAACTCGACGTGGCGACGCTGCGCACCAAGGGGTTCCTCGCGGCGGTCGAGGAGAATGGCCCTGGCTTCGCCCGCCCCCGGTTGTCGGCCACGTCGTACGGACTGGCGCAATCACGTACGGCCCTCCACGAACTGTTCGCCGCAGACAGCGGTATCGACGGGATCTTCTGCGCCACGGATACGGTGGCGTTCGGGGTGTTGCGCGGGCTCGCCGACCTCGGCGTGCGCGTCCCGGAGGACGTCAAGGTCGTCGGTTTCGACAACGTCCCGGAGTGTGCGTACTCCACGCCCTCCCTGACGTCTGTCGCTCCCGATCATGATGGGATGGTGAGCGCTGGGATGCGCTTGCTGATGGAGCGGCTCTCGGGTGAGCGGGCGGCCGGCGACTATCGGGAGATCGTTGGACGCGTGGGCCTCGCTGTGCGGGAGACCACGGGGGTGTGACGGCAGGTCACAGCTGTTGGGCATGCTCCAGGCGACTGTACCGGCCCGCTGCTGCAACCAGGTCGAGGTGACGTCCCATCTCGACGACCCGCCCGTGGTCCAGGACGACGATGCGGTCGGCCTCCCGGATGGTCGACAGCCTGTGGGCAACGACAAGGGTTGTCCTTCCCCGCATCAGCCGCGCCAGCGCCTCTTTCACCAAGGCCTCGGACTCCGAGTCGAGCGCCGAGGTCGCTTCGTCCAGCAGCAGGATCCTTGGGTCGCGCACGAGGGCACGAGCGATCGCGATCCGCTGGCGCTGCCCCCCTGACAGGCGGGCTCCGCGCTCTCCGACCACAGTGAGCCAGCCATCGGGGAGCTCGTCGACGATGTCTGCCGCGTTGGCGTCCACGAGTGCCTGGCGGACCTGCTCATCCGGCACGTCGGTGAGCCCGTACGTCACGTTGTCGCGGATGGAGCCCTCGAAGAGGACCGATTCCTGCGGGACGACCGACACCCAGCGACGGAAGGAACGCAAATCGAGGGTTGCTGCGTCGACGCCGTCGAGGAGGACGCGGCCACTGGTCGGCCGGATGAAGCCCAAGGCGAGGTTCACTAGCGTCGACTTCCCCGAGCCCGACGGCCCTACGAGCGCGATCATCTGGCCGGGCGCGATGTCGAACTTGATGTCGGACAGCGCGTTCGCCGCCGCGTCGGGGAATCGGAAGGAGACTCTGTCGAACGTGATGCCACCGCAGACCGACTCGGCGACGGCCTTGCCCTCGTTCTCCTCCAGATCGGGATCGGCGAGGACCTCGGCGATCGAGCGGACGGATTCGATCCCGCGATGGGCCACCGGTAGCAGCATCAGCACCTGCGTGACCCCGCCGGTGATCAGGCCGAAGTAGGCCGACACCTGCACCACCTGTCCTGCGGTGATCGATCCCCAGCCGCTGATCGCCAACCATGCCGCTGAGATCAAGCAGCTGACAGACAGCAGTTGGAGCACGACCCAGGACAGCGACTGGAAGCGTCCGTTGAGCAGGTCCAGGTCGAAGCCCGACGCTCGGACGCCCTCAGCGCTTCGTGCGACGCGCTCCTGGGCGGTCTTCTCGAGCCCGTGGGCCCGAGTGATCGGGACGAGGGTCGCCATCTCGCCGACCTGCCTGGCGAAGCTCTCGACGTCGTGCCGGAACGCCTCGTTCCGGGTGCGGGACCGCCGGGAGAGCGTGTAGCGGATGAGTACAGCCAGCGGGATCGTGAGCGCGTACACGGGCAGGAAGTACGGCATCGTGAGCGAGGTCATCATGATCGCTCCGGCGACGACCATGGTCTGGGCGAGCAGCGCATGGGTCACTTGCTGGAGCATCAGCTCGATGTTCTCCACGTCGCGGACGACCTTGGTCTGGACGATCGAGCTCGACATCCGGGAGTGGAAGCCGATCGAGAGCGTCTGGAGCCGCGCGGTGAGCGCATTGCGCAGGTCGGCGCCCAGGCGACGCACCACACCCATGAAGAGTTTGGTCCACAGCACATGGGTGGGGTAGTTCTGCGCGAGCGCCGCGAATGCGATACCCGCCCACAGCAGGAGTCCTCTGGCCGGCCCTCCAGCCACGACGGTGTCGATCACATGAGCCGTGACCACTGGCATGAGCCACTGGGGCGAATCCTTGAGCGGGGAAGACTGCAAGTGCGGGAACTACGCGCCTGCGGTACTTCCCGAGAAGCCTGAGCACGGAGAGAAGGGGCCTGGAACCATCGATTTCCACCTTTAAGCCAGCGGGAGCGGCTGTCATGGGAAAGATGCTATATCGATACAAGCCAGGCCGACTACGGATCTCAAAGGCGAGGCTCGCGTCGCGGAACGACCCGGAGGAGCCGAGCGGCCCGCGTCTCAGCGGTCAACCGGGCCCGCAACTTGGGGCCGCCGATGATCCCGGTCCGCCCGGGTCGAGAGCCCGGATGTGGTGACCCGAGATGGCGAACTTGAGCCATAAGTCCTTGTCAGCGGACCATCGTCACAGACGAGCAGGGAGCTTCAACTCCTCTCTCGCGCACGTACGGAATGTGGTGCCTGATCAGGCGCCAAGCGCACACACCTTGGTCGGACGTCGGTGTGACGGGCCTGCAGCAGTCCCCGGATCCCCGTCGACCAATGGCGGTGGTCGGGTGCGACTCACCGCGTCAGTAACGACCCGGA